>Ga0075030_100003546_pt1 | contig 14160 bp, 13 predicted proteins | sample LitLauG_LLR_2012_FD_71393 | JGI IMG/M metagenome (GOLD analysis project Ga0075030, IMG submission 71393) | Freshwater sediment microbial communities from Pennsylvania, USA - Little Laurel Run_MetaG_LLR_2012 | ecosystem: Environmental > Aquatic > Freshwater > Creek > Sediment | place: USA... | reverse complement strand
TGAGCCAGCGCTTGAGCTCTCCGCGCCACAGTAGGCCCGCGATCAAGATGACGAGAGCAATGATTGCCGCCGCGAGGCCCTTTCTCGAAGAGACTGCCTTCCGCTCGTCTCTCAGCCCAGACGGTAGCAGCCGCAATCGCCGGGCAGGAGTGATGCCGGTTTCCACAGCGCGCAACTCATCGAGCAACTCATGGGCGCTCTGGTAGCGCTTGGCTGGATCCTTGGCCATGGCCTTGTTGACCAGGGCCTCCAGCTGATCAGGTACCTTGGAGTTGAAGATGCGAATCGGCGTCGGCGTCTCATTCCGTATGCGATCGCTGGTGGCTACAAAGCTGCCAGCCATAAAGGGATGATGACCGGTCAGGGTTTCGTAAAAAACGATACCCAGGGAAAAGATGTCAGCTCGCGCGTCAGGAACTCTTTCCAGCAGCACTTCAGGCGACATGTAGGCCGGCGTTCCGCCCATGCCGCCGGTGCGATCGATGGTGGAACTCTGATCGCTACGCGGCAGGTGTTTGGCCACGCCGAAGTCGAGAATCTTCACCCGACCGTTGGCGGCCAGCATGATGTTTTCCGGCTTGATGTCGCAATGGATGATGCTGCTTCCGTGCGCAGCCATGAGAGCTTCAGCGCATTCCTTGGCGATTCCGAAGAACTGCTCCAGGGTCATGGGATCGCGCAGGCGCCGGCGCAGAGTCTGACCTTCGACATACTCCATGACGAAGAGCATCTCGCCATGGTCTTCGAGGACATCAAAGATCGATGCAACGTGGGAATCGCTGAAGCGCGAGGCTCGCTCCGCTTCCTGCTGAAAGCGGCGGCGATAAATCGGATCGGATCTTAGTTGGGGAGCGAGCCGTTTGAGGGCGACGGTACGCTTGAGCTTCAGGTCTTCGGCTCGGTAGACCTCGCCCATTCCGCCTTTGCCTAAGCGCTCGCCAATTACAAACCGTCCAGCCACAACTCCAGACAGGGAATCATCCGCTTGCTGAGGATTCGAGAACGCGGGCCGGAACTCCGACATAAAAAAGCACCGGTGGCATTAGGGCGAATGCCATTTCCATTCGTGTGAACGCTAATACGCGCAGCGGGGGCACAAAGTCGCTCGGTTGGCATATTACTCCGCATCCCTCGGGCGGGGCAATTGCCTTGGCGCCTGTGCAGTCCCGGGCGGGGACGTTAGGGAGGTTGGGCCGCGTCAAATGGGGCCTTTTATGGGAGGATTACTCGAAAAAGCACTTCATGCAGAAGACGCTGCCGCCGGACTTTTCAAACTCTGATGTGTCCACGATAACGGGTGTCAGGCCTTCTGTTCGCAGGATATGCGCGAGGCCGGGTGTAAGATGAGCGGCGATATATCTTCCGTTAATAACAATACCGTTACAAACAAAATGATTAGCTTCCTCGCGGTCAAGTTCGTGGACTCGCTTCCATCCTTCTCGTATGGTCGCAAGCGAATCCGGACTGAAGGCGTGAGGGTGAATGAGGACAGCATCGTTGTTCAACGGGCAGAAGCATGTATCCAGGTGATAGCAGCGGGAATCGACAAGCTGCAGGGGAAGAACCGGGAACCCGAGGTCCTGCATAACAGATGAGAACTTCTCGACGCCTATGCGCGTGGAGCGAATGGCGTATCCCGCCCATATTTTTGAGCGATCGGGATGCCAGAGCAAGTCGCCGTGGCCCTCCAGGCACTCGCCAACCAGGTCCAGATAGATGACTCTGTAGCCGCGCTTGTGGAACCAGTCGACGTAGTGTGGCACTTCGCGTTGTCGCGACACGAAGCGCATTTCACTGGGAACAATGAATTTTCCTTTCTTGTCGCGGCCGACAAAAACCGGGTTAGCGGCGAAGACCATGTCTTCGAGACCAGGCACAGGCTGGATCGTTTCCACATGCGCGCCGGCATCTTTCAAAGCGTCGCGAAGATCCTCCCACTGGCGAAGCGCCTTCTTGCGATCGACGGGCCCTGCCCCTTGCATGTAAGGGTTCTTCACATCACGGACGTCGAAATATGCGGGTGGACAAAGCAGTACGCGCCGGGTCATCAGCTCTCAATATACGAGGCTGTCACGGTTGAATTCCAGAAACTGAACCCGCCGCGGCAACGCTTGGCCCGTGTGCTCCCAGATGGAACGGCGAATGATCAGTGCCGCTCGATAACTGCCCTGATGCGATCAAACGCCCAATCAATCTCCTCGCGAGTGATCACGAGCGGGGGAGCGATACGAATAACGCGGTCATGCGTTTCCTTACACAGAACTCCCTCGCGTTTAAGAGCTTCGCAGTATGGGCGCGCCGGACGGTTCAGTTCAATGCCGATCCACAAACCCCTGCCACGAACTTCGCGAAGAACAGAACTACGAAGTGTCTTGAGTCGATCGAGAAAGTACGCTCCCAGTTCGGCGGAGTGTTCGACCATCTTCTCCTGGACTAACACCCGCAGCGCCGTACGGGCGACAGCGCAACCGAGCGGGTTTCCACCAAACGTACTGCCATGGTCACCTGGCTGGAAAACGTCCATGATTTCCTTCGAAGCGAGAACGGCAGAGACAGGGTAGAACCCGCCAGCGAGGGCTTTACCCACAATGAGGACGTCGGGCGTGATTCCGTCATGCATGTAGGCGAAGAGCTTGCCGGTACGGCCAAGACCCGACTGGATTTCATCCGTCATCAGAAGAACCCGGTTCTCGCGACAAATCTCAGCGGCTTCCCTCAGATAGCCTTGTGGCGGGATGACGATGCCGGCTTCCCCTTGAATGGGCTCAACCAGAAAGGCGCAAGTATTGGGAGTGACGGCGTCACGCAAAGCGCCCGCGTCACCGAACGGAATGACTTTGAATCCGGGCGTGAAGGGTCCGAACCCGTCGCGGTACTGCTCGTCGCTGGAGAAACTGACAATCGTGACGGTGCGCCCGTGGAAATTGTTAGCGCAGACGATAATCTCCGCCTTCCCTTCCGGAATACCTTTCACCTTGTAGCCCCATTTGCGCGCAGTCTTGATAGCCGTCTCAACCGCTTCCGCACCTGAGTTCATGGGTAAAGCCGTGTCGAAACCCGTGAGATCGTGGAGGTCTTTGTAGAGGAGGGGCAGTTGTTCGTTGCGGAAGGCACGCGAGGTGAGCGTGACCCGATGAGCCTGCTCGGTCAGCGTCTTGAGAATCTTGGGATGGCAGTGCCCTTGATTGACGGCGGAATAGGCCGCCAGGCAATCAAGATAACGGTTGCCCTCGACGTCATATACCCAGACGCCCTCGGCTCGCTCGATGACGACATCCAGCGGATGGTAGTTGCGGGCGCCGTACTGGTCCTCTAGTTCGATGAATTCCTGGGTGCGAGTAGTCTCTTCGATGATGGCCATAGGTCCTTTCCGGCAACCGCTATTTCTCCAACAACATGGTTAACAGCGCCATGCGAACGTAAAGACCATTGACCGCCTGGCGAAAATAGAGCGCCCGGGGATCGTCGTCCACGGTCTTGTCCAGTTCCACCGTTCGCGGTAGTGGGTGGAGGATCATGGCGTCTGACTTCATCTTCTGCAAAACCGCCGAGTCGATCGCATATCGCTTCAGTCCGTTGATATCCGCGAGCCGCTCCGGTTTGATGCGCGTCTGGTAAACAACATCCGCCTCCCGAATGACCCGGTCCACGTCTGATTCCAGGTCATAGTGCACGTTGTGCTCGTCGAGATACGCCAGGATGTCGGGCCGCATCTGAAGTTCGGCGGGCGCGACGAAGAAGATTCGCACTCGTTCGAACTTCGCCAGCAGATACGCCAGGGACCGTGCTGTCCGGCCTTTGTCCAGCTCGCCGATGAATGCAACGCTCAAGCCGTCCAAGGAACGTTCCCGGTAGATGGTGTAGAGATCGAGTAAGGCCTGCGTGGGATGCTGTCCGCCATCGCCGTCCCCGGCGTTGATGACGGGCACGGGCGAGACACATGCGGCCCGGCTGGCGCCGCCGGCCTCATGATGGCGGATGACGATAACGTCTGAGTAGCTGCCAATAATACGGATGGAGTCCTCTACCTGCTCGGCATCGATTTCCGAGGAGAAGGCGCGGGCATGCTCGGTCGAGAGCACGCTGCCTCCCAGGCGATGCATGGCCGCCTCGAAGGAGAATCTCGTCCGAGTGGATGGCTGATAGAACAACGTGGCCATAATGCGGTTTTGAAAGTCGAGAGAGCCTCCACGAGCCACGACTCTTTCCATACCGCGGGAGCGGGCGAACAGTTCCATCAGCAAAGGAACCGTGAACTGTTGCGACTCGACGACATGCCTAAGCTTGACGCGGTCGGTGCGGACGCCGTTGTTCGAGTTAAGGGAGAGGGTCTTTTCGCTGGCAAGCGTCATGTCGGGCATTAGCGTCCTCCCACGTGCAATTCTTCAGCGAGGATGGCTTGAGGCTCCCCTGGCTGCGAGTCCGGGACGATATGAGTGCCGGCGCGGTCCGCTAACGCCGCACAGAGATGCTCGTAGCTGGTGATCACGGCCTCTTTGCCGCCGCTGCGGAGAAAGCGCAGGACCGATTCCACCTTTGGTCCCATATTTCCGGGCGGAAAATGCCCTGCTTTGTAGTGCTGTTCAAGTTCGGCCGCAGTCACTCGCAGCAAGGGCCGCTGGGTTGGCTTCTTGTAGTCCAGGTACACGTAATCGGTATCGGTTGAAATCGCGAAGATATCGACTCGCAGCTGGGAGGCCAGCAGGGCGGAAGCTCGATCCTTGTCGATTACGGCCTCCACTCCTTGCACGCCTTCGGCGGTTCGGACTACCGGTATCCCACCGCCGCCGCATGCCACGACGAGCACGCCGTCGTTGATCAGGTCGCGGATCACCTCCAGTTCGATGATCTCGATGGGCTGCGGCGAGGGCACGACTCGGCGATAGCCACGGGCCGCGTCTTCCACGATCTGCCACTTGAAAAGGCGACGTCGCTCCTCGGCATCGAGGCGCGAGTAGAACGGGCCGATCGGCTTGGTCGGATGTTGCATCGCCGGGTCGTCGAGCGAAACGACGGTCTGGGTGACGATGCTGGCGACAGGCACATGCAGACCGGCAGCGGCGAGTTCGTCGTTCAGCGACTGAGAAAGCAGGTATCCAACTTCTCCTTGAGTTGCTGCGCCGCAGACATCCAATGTGAGACTGGGAACTTGATCGGACGCCCGCTCAGACCTCAGGAGTGAAGCTCCCACTTGCGGGCCGTTCCCATGGGTAATGACCAGGCGATGACCGTCTCGAATCAGGCCGACGATGGCCGCCGCAGTGCGCCGTGCATTGGTCAGTTGCTCGGCAACGGTTCCCTTCTCTCCCGCCCGGATCAGGGAGTTACCGCCCACGGCGATAAGAATGGTTGACATCGAAGCTAGTCGTCAGGAATCAGCCCAATCTCGGCGGTGCAAACCGGCAACACTTCTGTCACTGCTGACTACTGACTTCTCACTCTCGACGACTTCCTTCACGCATGCACCGACTCAGGAACCACCAGCTCGCGGAACGGCTCAAGGGTCACATCCTTCATGAGCTCCAACAGGATGGCCTTCTGGGCGTGTAGCCTATTCTCCGCTTGCTGAAACACGAAGGAGTGCGGAGAATCGATGACCTCATCGGTGACTTCATCGCCCCGGTGAGCGGGCAAACAGTGCAGGAAGATGGCATCCGGCTTGGCCCGCGCCATCAGCGAAGCATTCACCTGATACGGCAGAAACGTGTGCCATCGCTCTTCCGCTTCGGACTCCTGCCCCATGCTGGTCCACACATCGGTATAAATCACGTCCGCATTGGCGGCAGCTTCGAGGGGGTCGTTGGTAATTGTGCAAGCGGCGGTGGTTTGAGCAGCCCGTCGCTTCGCCCACTCGACGGCGTCCGCCTTAGGTTCGTAGCCGTGAGGAGTGGCGACCCAAACGTCGGCGCCAAGCTGTGCACCGGCAAACATCAAGGAGTGCGCCACGTTGTTGCCGTCGCCGATGAAAGCGACCTTCAGGTCCTTTATTCTTCCCTTGATCTCAAGCATGGTCAGATAGTCGGCCATCGCCTGGCATGGGTGGCTGTAGTCCGTGAGGCCGTTGACAACGGGGATGCAGGCATACTGAGCCATCTGCTCGACTATTTCGTGCGCGAAGGTGCGAATCATGATGCCCTGCACCATGCGTTCCAGGTTCTTGGCGACGTCGTAGACCGACTCGCGCTTTCCCAGGTTGATCTCTGCTGGCGATAGATAAATTGAAAAGCCGCCCAACTGGTGAATGCCTACGTCAAACGTGACGCGCGTACGCAGGGACGGCTTCTCGAAGATCAAAGCGAGGGTCTTGCCCTTCAGGGCTCCGGTGTATGCCACCGGGTGGTTCTTCAGCTCCCACGCCAGCTCGAGAAAGTGCCGAATTTGCTGTGGCGAAAAGTCTCGAATCGAGACAAAGTCGGTGGGACCTGTCATCGAACCGCTCCGGCAAGTTCCGGCTGATGCTTCCGCGAAAACTCCGCGAGAGCATCGACCAGGCCAGGTTTGGTCAGGTCCTCGACCTCATAGCTGACACGAACGCTCGGCTTATCGAGCTTAATCACGTACGCCAGGTCGATAGGAGTCGCCACGACCACCAAGTCGCACGGGGTCCGGCGGATGGTCTCCTCCAGTTCGTGATGCTGGGCGGCGCTATATCCCATGGCCGGCAGAAGGCTGGTCAAGTGGGAATAGTGGCTGAAAGTTGTGCGGATGGAACCGACGGCGTAAGGCCGCGGGTCGACTAGTTCTGCCGCTTCGCACTGACGAGCCGCCACGACCCCGGCGCCGTACGGCATCTCGCCATGCGTGAGTGTGGGGCCGTCTTCCACCACCAGAACCTTCTTCCCTTTGACCAGTTCTGGGGTTGGAACAGAAACGCGGCAGGCCATCTCTACCACACGGGCCTTGGGATTGTTCAGCAGAATGTTCTGGCGGACGGTTTCCACATCCTTCCGAGCAGCCGTGTCCACCTTGTTGATAATGATGATTTGCCCACGGCGCAGATTGACCTCGCCGGGGTAGTAGGCGAGCTCATGGCCGGCGCGATGCGGGTCAGTGACCACGATTTCGAGGTCTGCAGAATAGAAAGGCGTGTCATTATTGCCGCCGTCCCAAAGGATGATGTCGGCTTCCTTCTCGGCCTGACGCAGGATCTTCTCGTAGTCCACACCGGCGTAGACGACCGTGCCGTGTTGGATATGGGGCTCGTATTCTTCCCGCTCTTCAATGGTGCACTGGTTACGCTCCAGGTCTTCCAGTGTGGCAAAGCGCTGTACCGCCTGTGCCGCGAGGTCGCCATAGGGCATGGGGTGGCGGATGACCACCGGCTTCCAGCCGACGCGACGGAGTTCCGAAGCTACCAGCCGAGAGACAGGACTCTTGCCGCACCCGGTGCGGACAGCACAGATTGAAATGACTGGAATGCGGGACTTCAGCTGCGTATGTTCAGCCCCGAGCAGCCAGAAATCGGCGCCCGCTGCTACCGAGCGCGACGCGAGATGCATCAAGGTGGTGTGCGCAACGTCGCTGTAGGAAAAAACGACAATATCGATGTGGTGCTCGCGGACCAGTCGCTCAAGATCGTGCTCTTCGGCGATAGGTATTCCCGCTGGATACAGCGGCCCAGATAGTTCGGGTGGATAACTTCGGTCGGCAATATCGGGTATCTGTGTCGCCGTAAACGCGATAACGTGATAGTCAGGATTGTTGCGGAACACAACATTAAAGTTATGAAAGTCTCTGCCGGCTGCTCCCAGAATCAAGACATTCTTCATGTTGGATCACCCCGATTTAGACGCACGAGTTGCTTTAACTTTGTATGATCTTCTTTGACAGGCCGCCAGGCAGTGAGAGCCGTCACAAGCGGGTGTGAGCGATGAACGTTGTACTGTGAATATTGAGTAGAACTGCGCGAACTCAGTTGTCGAGATTGTTCGATCGCCGGAGAACTCCATCAAGAGTGTCCCACAAGAAAACTGCAGTTAGTCTCGGCGGCCAACAGAGTCACAACTCTGACGACTAACTTGACGATGCACCGGCAGCGCTGACCAGGTCTCGGCAACTTATCCAGCCTCGAGGTATGGCTCCTCGATCATGTTTTTCTCCAAGCTATAGCCTGCCTACACACTCTTAATCCCTCACGACGTGCACAGCCTTCGGAAGTGCGCGTGCACCGCATCCGTCTTCTCGGGGAAGCACCTTCATCGGATCATTCGGCCAATACCATCGAATCAAGAGGCACGAAATGCTTCACAAATGCGCCAATCCAGCTTGCCAGAATCTTTTTCGGCGGCTGCGCGAGGGAAAACTCTTTCAGGTTGAGACGAAACGCTTCCCTGACTCTCGAGAGCAGGGTTCAGGCCTGGCGCGGAGAAATACCCGTCATGTCGAGCACTATTGGCTGTGTGACGAGTGCGCTCCTCTTGTGACTCTGGCCTTCGACAGAACGGAGGGCATGATCATTGTTCCCCTGCCCGGCGGATTGGGCGAAAAAGTCGTAACCATAGTTCCCCACCCCGGCTCGGAGCCTCTGGGCAAAGCCGTTGCACCCAAGCAGATCACTACCTGCAATCAATCTTAAGATAGGAGAAACATGAATTCACTGGGAAGCTTTGCTTGTTCCATCTGCGGGGAAGAGAAAACCAGCCAGCCCGGCTGGCTCATGTTGGTCGAAGATATATGGCTGGACCGTCTGAAGGTCTTGCACTGGAATGAGAGGCTAGCCCAGCGAGAGGACACGCATTGCCTGTGCAGTCCAAAGCATGTCCAGGAGCTGGTGGCCCACTGGATGGTCACTGGAAGTCTTTCCTACCCGTTTGCCTCAGCCAGTGAAGTCAACTGGAAGCGCGAGAACAGCCCTTCTGCTTCACCGGCAACCGATCCCGCACGCCCCGAAGACTTGACCAGCAACCTGATCGGCGAATTGGCAGTGCACCGCGAGAGCCTGGAACGCCTGCTGGAAGAGAACCCGCACTCCCTCTCGACGATCCTGGAAGCCCTCCTCGAAGCCATGCAGCCGAAATCCATCGCCATCGACACGCCAACAGGTCAGGAGGAAGGTGAGTTCGTGACGGTTTGAGTCTCGAGCTTCTACCGATCGGTCCACGCCTTGCTCCAAGCACGCCAATCCTTCATGACGGCCTGAAGCATTTCCTGCGCGGCACCATATAGCCAACCGGGTTTGAGCTTCTTCAGATGCGACCTCACGCCAGTCACGGCCTTGGGAGAGCCCAGGTGGATGTTGGCGGTTTCCCATCCCATCGCCTCGAGCAACCGCAACTCCAGCCCTTCCGCTTTCAGCGTATCCAGGCCAATCCGCGAGCAGTAGGGACCCAGACGGCGGACAATCCATTTGCCCCGTACCTGGACGAAGGGGTCGAGACAGCGCACGGCGTTGCTGATGATCGGCTGGCACAGGATTTCGGACGGTCCCTGATCACCATTGGCCCAATAAACCGAAGAAGGCACCAGCGCTTTCGCCTCTCTCGCGACGTGCCCGCCGTGCCACTCCGCCAGAGCGACAAAGCGCATGTGGCCAAGGCTGCCTAAACCGGCCGTTCGGTGTGCCACGCGATATTTGATTCCTGGTCCCGGCAGGAGATGCTCCAGCCCTTCCCGCGCACTCACTGGAATTTCTCCCTGGAAGGTTGGCAACTTGTCCATCTTGCCCCAGAAGCGAATCGGGTCACGCAACTCGTTCTCGGCGATCACTCGCATCCATTTATGATTTTCGGCTAACACGAAGGGCTCGCCGCCCGCTTTCAGCGAGTTTCGATAACCCTCGACAATGGCGTCGCAGCCCTCTTTGGGTTTGAAATTCAAGTGGCCACCTTCCGCGGCCAGGAGAGCACTGGCGGCAACACGCACCAGGTCGATGGTGTAGGCCAGCGTGTAAGCCTCGTCAAAGTCGTTTACACCCCAGATCAGCCTGCCTTCCAGGTCGCGCCAGGTGCCGAAGTTCTCGATGTGAAGGTCGCCAATCGCAAGTAGGTGCGGCGCCTTCGCCAGGTCAGGACAAATCTGAGGCCAAAGCTGGACCCAGCGGTAGAAGGTCGCGCGGAAGAACGGAAAGGGAGCCTGCGCCATGAACTTGTGTTTCAGGCGCAGATCGGGAGCAACGAGGTGAGTGTGCTGGCCCAGCCACTTCTCGAAATGCCGGCTGGCTTTGATGACATTCATAACCGCAGAGCGGCACCTTAGAATGTGCCGCCCCGAATGTCAAATAAAACTGCCGTACGGTCGCCAGGCCTATCAGTTGTAGAAAGTGGCATTCTTCTCGATAAAAACCTTCTGCGCTTCAGCGAGATCATCGATCGGAAGAATCGAGTCCGAGGTACACACCGGCACGCAGGCTCCACAGTCGATGCAGCCATTGGGGTCGACATAGAGCTGAGTGGCGGCCTCGAAAGCCGGCTCATCTTTCTTGGGGTGAATGCAGTCGGTGGGGCAGACATCCACACAAAGCTCATCTTTAATGCAGGAATCGGTAATGACGTAGGCCATGGCGGTCGTTCTCCTCGAGGATGCAGGTGATGAATTCCGATTAAAGAGTAGCGAGCCGGTGCGGTCGTGGCGGTGATGCAGGTCACGAGCAGCGGGTTAGATAACAGCGGCTCGACAGTCCCAGAGACGCAGCCCAAGCGCTGACGAATGCAGAACTGGCTCCGGCGAAAGAGAAGCTCGTTTAGTCGCCGGTGAATGGGAAATCACTTGGTTGACGCGGACTTTTTGTTATCCACAGGGATACTGTGACTGCAATCACAGAACATGATCATTCGATAGGGGAGACTGCAAGAAACACGAGCGAGACAGAAACCCAGAAGAACGCCCGGCCTCGATCAACCCATCGCCGCCACCCAGCGGCGGGGCCGGGCACCTCCCAATAGAGTTCATAGATCCCCCCACTCCCACCCGAACTGACCCAATCGATCTCGTGTCTGTCCTGACACATCTGTATGTAAGGAGACACGACTCGACGCCTTTGCCACCCGTGTAAGTCGTTTCATATCATCCACATACCATTGGCCCCAAGGCTGCCATCTCGAAAGATGCAAGGTACGAGGTGGCGGAAATGCAAAGGGAAAGTGGAAACCCGACGGCGAAGGCAGCAAATGGACTGGCGGCGGTGGCCTGCGTATTGATCCTTACCGCGTCGGTCACGGCACAAACCCCAGAGCACGCTGCCTCAGCCCGAGGCAAGCGTCGGGTCGTCGTCAGCATTCCGGATCGCAAGCTCGCGGTCATCGAGAACGACACCGTGATTCGGATCTTCCCAGTGGCTGTCGGAGCCGATGTCAGCCCGAGTCCTGCCGGGGAGTTTCAGGTCGTTAACCGCCTGGACAATCCTACCTACTACCACCCCGGCACTGTGATTTTGCCGGGCGCGGGCAATCCGATCGGGACGCGCTGGATCGGCCTGAACAAGAAGGGATATGGCATCCACGGCACGAATGTGCCGCAGTCGATCGGAAAGGCCGCCTCGCACGGCTGCATTCGCCTGCGCAATAGCGATGTCGAGCAGCTCTTCCCCCTCATGGAAGTCGGAGACACGGTGGAAATCCACGGCGAGCGGGACGCAGAAATTGCCAGCTTGTTCGGAGATGCAGATCCAGCGGCAGCAGCGTCGTCCGCCGAGGTCGCCTCCGCTGGCGGTGGACAGTGAAGCTCAGCGGTCAATTTCATATCAAGGAGATAGTTATGCAATCCGTAATCACTGCAATGACGGTAATGGCAGGAATGGTTTTTTCACTCGCGGTCGCCTTGTTCGTGGAGGAGCTGATCTTCGGAGAAGTCTTCCGCCTCTTCGGCCGCCACCTCGCACGGGTTCGAGCGGTACAGAGACATTGAAGTAAAAGGAGAATCACCATGTTGTTCGTAAAACACTTGCTCATGATGGGTGGCATCGGAATGATTCTGGTGGCCGTTGGCATCCTCACCTATGACACTTACCTGGAGATGAATTACCGGCGAGCCGTGGCTGTGGGAGGGCCCGAGCCATTGCCGGAGAATCCGCAGATGCGCTGGCGCGCAGGATTAGCTCTGGCGCTACTCGCATGGGCGCCAATCTTGCTAGCGTTAAGCATCGCAGTCGTGCCCAGTGGGATGGCCGGCGTCCGCGTCAGTCAGACTCAGGGCACGCTGAGCGGAACGCTCTACCCCGGCGTTCACTTCATTACGCCCTTGCTGGAAGACGTCGTTCTGTTCGACACACGTGATCAGTTGTTCACAACGGGCAATACCGAGGACGCGGTCAAAACGACGAACGTACCTGCCAACCGACCACAGCCTCTCACGGTTCAGGCGAAGGAAGGCCTCCCGTTGGGGCTCGCGATCACCGTGCGCTATCGCCTGGATCCCAAGCGGCTGGACTATATCCAGAACAACCTGCCTCAGCCGGTAGAAAAGGAAATCGTACCCCCGGTGGTTGCAAGCGCGTGGCGCGAGTTGGTACCAAACTATACGGTCCGTGATGTTTTCGCGGCCAAGCGGGAAGAAGTAAGGAAGCGGGCGGCCGACATCATCAGCCAGAAGCTCGCATCGGACGGGATCGTAGTCAAGGAAGTGATGCTCCGCGATATCCAACTCCCACCCGAATACGCGAAAGGGCTTGAGACCCTCCTACTGAAAGAGCAGGAAAACGATCGCATGGGAGTGGAGACGGACATTCACCAGAAGCAGGTGCGCATCTCGGAACTCGATGCCGAGGCCACCAAGGTTCAGCAGGTCAAGCAAGCGGAAGGCGAAGCTCAGGTACACGTCCTGCAAGCGAAGGGCGAGGCTGACGCCATGCAGTACACCCTGCCCTTGAAGGAAAAACAGATTCAGCAGTCGAAGCTCGAAGCCGAGGCGCGCAAGGAATCGACGATCAAGAATGCCGAAGCGGCTGCCGAAGCCAAGGTTATCGATAGCAAAGCCGAAATGGAGCGCCGCAAGTTGCTGGCGGACGCCGAGGCGGACCGGATTCGCGTGACCGCCTCAGCCGACGCAGAACGGATGCGGAGTGAAGGCGTCATTCTGAAAGAGAATCCATTACTGATCAACAAGATCGTTGCCGAGAAGCTATCCGACAAATTGCAGATCATGATGGTGCCTGCGGATGGCAAGTTTTTCTTTGCCAACGACGTGCTACGCAGCATGAATGTGGCGAATCACGCCAGCCAGGCACAAGACGTGGAAGAAGCGCCGCAGCGGTAGTGGCGACTTACCGCTTGTCGACGCGCGGGGCGGGCCGTGAAGGGCCCGCCCTGAGTTTATGGTGTCTATGTAATAGGGGGGCGAGCGCCAGCCATCGGGGAGACTCGATAGAGTACCTGTGCCATGCTCATGATCCGGCTTCACGCGGTTTATAATTCGCGCAATCCCGAAATGCAGACTCCGTTTCGACGATCCCGGCGTGCCCTGTCTCGCATCGCCCTCCTGCTTGCACTTTTCGCCGGTGCCTCCAACCATGCTCTGGCTATTGATTGGAAGATTCCGGAGCAGCAGCTTGCGCAGAAGATTATTGCGGTCACGGGACCGGGGGCAGTCGCCGTCCAGGTGACCAACCGTTCTTCTCTCACCAAGAAAGAATCGGAAGACATCGGCAGCGGGCTGAAAACCCTCCTCACCGCGGCTGGAGTACAAATCGTGAATGCGGAACAATCCGCCGCGACAGTGCATGTCGCACTTTCGGAAAACTTGCAAAATTATGTCTGGGTCGCCGAGATTCGCCAAGGCACGAACGAGTCCTCCGTGGTACTGGTCACCATTCCTCGCCCGGACTCAAACATCTTCACGCACGAAGCGGCTCCGCTTACGATCCGCAAGGTCCCCCTCTGGTCGCAGGACGAGCGCATTCTCGATGTCGTGTCACTGGATGTGAATGCCACGCCACTGCATCTGATCGTGCTTTCGCCGGAGCAGCTTGGCATCTACCGCTTCCAGGAAAACCGCTGGCAGCAGGATCAGGTTCTTTCCATCACGCATAGCCGTCCCTGGCCGCGCGACGTTCGCGGACGGCTCATTCTGAGCAGAGATCATCTGTTCGACGTCTACCTGCCCGGTGTCTTCTGCCGGAGCACCGCGGCGGCGCCGTTGAGCCTGGCGTGTCGCGAGAGCGATGACCCTTGGCCGCTGGGTAGCGGTGATCTGACGCAGAATGCCTTCTTCTCACCGACCCGGAATTTC
>Ga0075030_100003544_pt1 | contig 14161 bp, 16 predicted proteins | sample LitLauG_LLR_2012_FD_71393 | JGI IMG/M metagenome (GOLD analysis project Ga0075030, IMG submission 71393) | Freshwater sediment microbial communities from Pennsylvania, USA - Little Laurel Run_MetaG_LLR_2012 | ecosystem: Environmental > Aquatic > Freshwater > Creek > Sediment | place: USA... | reverse complement strand
AACGGTGAGCTCGACGTGGTCTGGAACTCACGGGACCACCGCCCAAGGACGTCGGCCCTGTCGGGGAGCAGGCCCCACAGCCAGGACGTGATCTTCCCGGCGCGATGGGTGCGGACCTGAAGGGGCATCGATACCGACAGGGGGGTGGCGCCCGGCCGTTGGCGGTAGGCGTCGTCGTAGTCGAAGCGCAGCCCCCGAGGCTCCCGGGTCAGCGTCCCGGCCACGGTCGTGCCCAGAGCGACGACCAGAGTCTCGGTCACCGCCGGCTGTACCCGTCGAGGAGGTCGTCGAGATCGACGACCTCGATGGCCTCAACCCTGCCGGGTGATCCGCCGGTGGACCGAGCTTGGGGCACGACGTCGAGACCGAGCACCTCCAGCACGCGGAGAATCCGGCCGATCTCGGCTGTGTCCTTCCCGCCCTCCACCTCGGAGAGCCACTGCCGGCCGACCCTGGCGCCATCGGCCACGTCGGCCTGGGTGAGCCGAAGATCGACCCGCCGCCCGCGGATCGTGGCACCCAGGTCCCTGGCCGTTCTGATCGGCTCCATGCTCCACCTTGGCCATGTCGTTGAACGGCGACACTCTCGTTCTGTCGCCGTACAACGACAATGTTAGCATGTCGTCGTACGACGACAGGAGCGTCACCGGTGTCGCACGGCGAGCGGGGCCTGCGGCCCCGCCGCCGGACGGCCCTGAAACGCGCCCGCAGCGGGCCCGCTCGTCCGGTCGATCTACTCGGTCCAACCGATCCGGCACCAGCCGCGCCGTCCGCAGCTCGGGCACTGGAGCCAGTGCGGCCACGAACGGAACGGCACCCACGCCGAGCCGGAAGCCAGCCGGGCTCCGAGCCGCGCCAGCGACTCCCGGGAGCGGACCCGGCAGTGCTCGCACTCGATGACGACCGTGCCCGGACGACGCGGCGGTGTGGAGAACAGCGCCGCCTTCCCGTCGACTCCGTCGGACCGCTGCCGCCCGGCCGGCGGGGCGGGCGGCAGCGGTCCGAAGAGGGCCCGCTTGCCGGTGGGATCGACCGGTCGGGTCATGGCAGCCGGGCGGCGATGGTGGCGCCCAGAGCCCGGTAGGCCTCGGCCGCGGGGGAGTGCGGAGCGTGGGCCAGCACGGATCGGGATGTGCTCGGCGCTTCGGCCACCCGCACGGACTTGGGGATCGGAGGCTCGAGAATCTCCAGCCCGTAGTCGTCCCGGACGGCGGCGAGCACCTGCTGGGCCAACCGGGTGCGGCTGTCGTACATGGTGGCGATGACCCCGGCCACCGCCAGGTCGGGGTTGGTGTAGGACCGCACGTCGGCGATGGTCTCGAGCAGCTGCCCGACGCCACGGCTCGACAAGGTTTCGCACTGCAGCGGGATCAGCACCTCGTCGGCCGCGGTGAGCCCGTCGATGGTCAGGATCCCGAGCGACGGGGGGCAGTCGATCAGCACGACGTCGTAGCTGGCGCTGACCGGGCCGAGAGCCCGGGCCAGGGCGTACTCGCGCCCGGTCTTGGACAGCAGATGGAGTTCGGCGCCGGCCAGATCGATGGTCGACGGGAGCAAATGGAGCTCGCCCACCTTGACCACCGCCTCCTCGGCCGGACGCTGGTGGACGAGCACGTCGTGCATCGAGCTTGTCAGCTCGTCGGCCGGCACGCCCATCGAGTAGGTCAGGCAGGCTTGGGGGTCGAGATCCACGAGGAGCACCTCGAGTCCCCGCTCGGCCAGCGCGGCGCCGAGCGAATGCACCGTCGTGGTCTTGGCCACGCCCCCCTTCTGGTTGGCGACCGCGAACACCCGTGACACGGCGGTCATGCTACTGCCGGGTGCCCGTCGGATCTTCCCGGGCCCGGACCGGAACCCGTGGCGCCGATGGGCGGCCCGGGGGAGTCACCCGTAGCGTTCGACCAGGCGGCGGCCGATGGCCGCCAACTCCTCGCGGACCTCCGGCGGATCGAGCGCCTCGAAACCGTGGCTGTAGCCGGCCAGCTCGCGGGCCGCCCCGCCGATGGCCGCGAAGCCGATCTCGACGGCCACGCGGCCATCCGGCAACGTCGCCCCCACCGACAGCCTGGTACCGAAATGGGCCCGGAGCCAACCGACCATCGTCGGGTCGGCGGCCGCGCTGACCAGCGACGTGGTGCGGCGTGCCTGCATCTCCTCGACCACGGACCGCCAGGCCTGGGCCAGGTCGAACCCGTCGGGCCGGCGGGCCGGCTGGTCGGTGAGCTCCACCGACCGGGCCCGCCACACCCGGAAGGTGCGCAGGCCGGCGTCGGTATCGGCGACCAGATACCACACGGTGCCCTTCGACACGAGCCCGAGCGGGTGGACCGTCCGTTCGCTGACCGCCCCCGCCCGGTCGGCGTAGCCGAGGCGTACCTGCACGCCCTCGACGACGGCCTGCTGCAGCGCCTCCAGGTGCGGCGGCGGGATCGGCGCCCTGGCCCCCCACCGGGCGGGGTCGAGCACGATCGCCGCGGCGGCCTTCTCGGCTTCGGCCCGGAAGGTCTCCGGCAGGGCCTGGACGAGCTTGCGGAGCGCGGCCTTGGCCGCCGGTGTCACGGCCGACGACGGCCCGGCCACGAGGAACAGGGTGCGGGCCTCGGCAGCCGTGAGCCCGCTGAGATCGGTGCGGGCCCCCCCCACAAGCGACCAGCCTCCGCCCCGGCCGGCCGACGAGTAGACGGGGATACCGGCGATCGACAGCGCCTCGAGATCCCGGCGGGCCGTCCGGACCGACACCTCGAGCTCCTCGGCCACTTCCTGGGCGGTGACCCGGCCGCGGGACTGCAGGTAGAGGAGCGTGGCGACGAGACGGTCAGCGCGCATGGCTACAGCATCCCACCGAACATGGTCAGGAGGTGGCCACTTTGGGGCGGATGATGCAAGGCATGACCGCTTCCGATTCCCCCAACATCGTCGAGGCCACCGGTCTCACCAAGAGCTTCCGGGCCGGCAAGGGCCACGTCCAGGCGCTCGCCGGCCTCGACCTGGTGGCCGCGGCCGGCGAGGTGACGGCCGTGCTCGGACCCAACGGCGCCGGAAAGTCGACGCTGGTGCGGGCCGTGGCCACCCTGGTGCGGCCGGACGGTGGGCAGCTCCGGGTGGCCGGCATCGACGCCGCCCGCCACCCGGACCGGGTCCGCCGACTCATCGGCCTGGCCGGCCAGCACGCCGCCGTGGAGCCGGCCCTCACGGGCCGCGAGAACCTGGTGATGGTGGCCCGGTTGTTCGGCCACCGGCCGGCCAGCGCGGCGGCCGCCGCCGCGGCCGTGCTCGCCCAGCTCAGCCTGGAGGATGCCGCCGACGCTCCATGTCCACGACAACCTGCCCGACCCCGACCACCGGGTCAGCCCAACCGACGACGACGCCCGTCCTCCGCCCTCCCGACGGTCGCGCCGGTCTGGCCGTCAGCGCGGCCGCCGTCGCCGGTCGCACGGTGCGGAAGTTCTGGCGCACCCCTCAGCTGATCGTGGTGAGCGCACTGACCTCGGTCATGTTCCTGCTCATCTTCCGCTACGTCTTCGGCGGGGCCATCCACGCCGGCCGCCTCCCCTACGCCGACTACCTCATCCCGGCCATGGCCGCCGGTACCGGGCTGTTCGCCAGTGGGGCGGTGGGCGTGGCCGACGACATCGAGACCGGTCTGTTCGACCGGCTGCGCTCGCTGCCCATCCCCCGCTCCGCCCCCCTCGTCGGTCGCTGTCTGGCCGACACCATCCTGGTGGCGTGGGCCACGCTGATCACCGTCGTGGTCGGCTACGCCACCGGCTTCCGGCCCCACGCCGGCGTCGCCTCGACGTTCGCCGCCCTCGGCCTGTGCCTGCTGTTCGGCGCCGCCTTCAGCTGGGTCATGATCTTCATCGGGCTGGTCGCCGGGTCGACGCAGGCGGCGCAGGGGATGTCGTTCCTGACGTTCCCGTTCGTGTTCGTCTCCAGCGCCTACGTGCCGGTCCACTCCATGCCCGGCTGGATGCAACCGGTCGCCGCCAACCAGCCCTTCACGCTGATGGTCGGCGCCGTCCGGGCCCTCACCGTCGGCCCCGGCGCGGGCGCCCTGCTCGGTCACAGCCCGGAGTGGTTCGTCATCCGGGCGCTGGCCTGGACGGTGGGCATCATCGCCGTCTTCGCCCCGCTCAGCGCCCGGCGCTTCGCCCGCCCGTGACGGCGGGCCAGAGCCGGAACCGGCGGGACGGCCCTACCAGCCGTTCTGGACGTAGTCCCGGATGGCTTCGGTCTCGGCTTCGAGCTCGGCGATGCGGGACTTGACGACATCACCGATGCTGACGATCCCGGCCAGCACGCCGCCGTCGAGGACGGGGATGTGGCGGACGCGGTGGCTGGTCATCAGGCCGGCCAGGACGTGGATCGGCGTGGCCAGGTCGCAGGTCACCACCTGGGCGGTCATGATCTCGCTGACCTCCCGGCCGAGGACGGCCGGGCCGTGGACGGCCAGGGCCCGCACAACGTCACGTTCCGACACGATCCCGTCGACGTGGCGGCCGTCGTCGGAGACGACCAGGGCGCCCACGCCGTGGTCGGCCAGGGCGGCCACCACGCTGGCCACGGTGGCGTCCGATCCCGTCGTTGCTACCGTCGAGCCCTTCGATCGCAACACGCCGAGTACCTGCATGCCTACCCCCCTGGCCTCACCGAACGGCACCGATTGTCTCACGGTGCCCCCGCGGCACGGCCGCGCCGCCGGTGACCGGCGCGGCGGGGGCCTCCCGCCGGGCGCCGCCCGGGAGCCGGATCAGGGGGTCGGCCGGTCCCGGCCGACACAATGGAAGGGGTGACCCCGCGACAGCTCGCCGCCCGGCGCCTCGCCACCCTCGGGGTCACGACGACCGGCCGCCCGGCACCCGATCGGGTGGTGGGGTCGCTGGTGGCCGTGCAGGGGCAGGACTACGCCATGGCCAAATGGGCCGTCGGGCAGCGCAGCGCTGGGGGAGTCGACGATGTCCGCCTGGAGGCCCTCCTCGACGCCGGGACGCTGCTGCGCACCCACGTGCTCCGACCAACCTGGCATGTTGTCCGATCCGACGACATCCGCTGGCTTCTCGCCCTGACCGGGCCCCGGGTGGTGAACACGCTGGCCGGGTACTGCCGACGGCTCGGGGTCGGGCCCGAGGTGCTGAGCCGCGGCGTCGAGATCATCGGCGGGGCCGTGCGAGGCGGGAGGCACCGTACGGTCGAGGAACTCGCCGCCATCGTCGCCGGTTCCGGCATCACCGTCGATCGGCTGCGACTCGGGCATCTCCTCATGCAGGCCGAGCTGGAAGCGGTCATCTGCAGCGGGGCCCGCCGTGGCAGGCACGCCACCTACGCCCTGATGGACGAGCGGGTCCCGGCCTCGCCGCTCCGGGACCGGGACGATGCCGCCGTCGAACTGGCCCTGCGGTACTTCGCCGGCCACGGCCCGGCCACGGTGGACGACTTCTCGTGGTGGTCGGGGCTCACGCTCACCGACGCCCGTCGGGCCGTCGGAGACGCAGCAGATGGGCTGCAGGCGGTCGTGGTGGACGACGTCACCTACTGGTGCGGTTCCGCCCGGCCGGCGACGCCCGCGCCGGTGGCGCTGCTCCCGACCTTCGACGAGTTCGTCGTCGGTTACCGGTCCAGCCGCTGGCTGCTCGACACCGCCGGCACGGCCGGCATGACCGGCCCCGACTGGCCGCGGGAGGGCCATCCGGTCGTCGTCGATTCCCAGGTCGTCGGACGCTGGCGTCGCCGGCTCTCGGCCGGCCGGGTCACGGTGGAGATCACCGCCGACCGCCCGCTGACCGGGTCGGCCCGGGACGAGCTGGTTGAGGTGGCCGGCCGCCTGGGCCGCTTCGTCGGCCTCACCCCGAGCGTGGTGTTCCGTCCCTGAGCCGCCCCTGCCGGCCAGGCCGAGCGTTGCTCGCCGGCGGCGGGGCGGCCCGGACGGTCATCTGGCAGACAGAGACAGACCTTCGGCACATCCTGCCAGGATGTTGTAGGCTGCCGCGCCGTGGGGGCATCGAGTCCGCCGCGCCGGCTGGGCCGGGCCACGGCGACGACATTCACGATTCAGCGGATCGCCCTGGCCCTGTTCGTCGAACGGGGCTTCCCCGCCGTCACGGCTGAGCAGATCGCCGACGCCGCCGAGGTGTCGGTGCGCAGCTTCTACCGCCATTTCCCCGATGGCAAAGAGGGCGTCCTGCTGTTGGAGACCCACCGCGGGGTCGAGCTCTTCCTGGCTGCCCTGCGGGCCCGTCCGCCCCAGGAGTCGGCCTTCGACGCCATGCGGGCGGCCGCGGTCGAGTCGATCAGGCTGGTCGACGACCCCGACGATTCGGCGTTCGGGTTCAGCGAAGCGCGGCTGCTCTACGGGCAGGTCGCCGCGGCCAACCCGGCGCTGGTCGCCCGCATGATCGGGGAACGGGTGCTGCTGCTGGAGCCGCTCGTCGAGCTGATCGCCCTGCGGATGGCCGTCGACCCCAGCACTGACGTGCGACCGCGACTGCTGGTCCACGCGGCCAACACGGCGATCACCGTCGGCTGGCTGAGCGTCCTGGCCGACCCCGGTCTCGATCGCTCGGCGCTCCTGCTCGACGCCTTCGAGGCCATGGATCAGGGCCTGTCGCAGCCCCGTCCCGAGCGCGCCGCCGCCGCCCGCCGACCCGCCCACCGAACACCGGCCCACCGGTCAGAGAAGGAGAGCAGATGAAGGTCACCGTCGATCCGACCCGCTGTCGGGGCCACGCCCTGTGCCTGAGCAGGGCGCCGGAGGCATTCGAGTTCCTGGATCTCGAGGACCGGGCCACGGTCAGGGCCGGTGCCGTGGGTGCGGTCGCCGACGAGGTTTTCCTGGCCGCGGCCCGGGAGTGCCCGGAACGGGCCATCGTCGTCGTCGCCGACGAGGGCGGCGCCGGGTCGGCGGAGGTCACCTCATGACCGTCGCGGAACCGACCAACCGCCACCTGATCGACCTCGATCACCACGCCCCCGAGTTCCGCGACGACAACAAAGGTGTCGTGCGACGGCTCCACGCCTCCGGCTGTCCGCTGGGCTTCAGCGAAGCCCACGGTGGCTACTGGGCCATCTACGGCTACGAGGCCGTCTACGACGCCGTGCAGGACTGGGAGCTGTTCAGCTCCGCGCATTCGCCCGACCACCCCAAGGGCGTGCCGGCGGCCAGCTATGACACGCCGCTGCTGCCCATCGACGTCGACGGCCCCATGGTCCATGAATACCGGCGGGTCCTGCTGTCGTGGTTCTCGCCCGGTGCCGCCAAGGCCGACGAGCAACGCATCGGCGAGTTGTGCGACGAGCTGATCGACCGCTTCATCGAGACCGGCTCGTGCGACCTGGCCCAGGAGCTGTTCACCCCCCTGCCGGCCCGGCTGATGCTGGAGAAGCTCGACTGGCAGCCCGAGCGCTGGCCCGAGTGGATCGAATGGGTCCATGCCAGCATCCACGACCGGACCGCCGACCCGGCCAAGGCCGAGGCGGCCGTAGCCCAGATCTTCGGCAACATCATCAACGAGATGGTGGGCCGCCGCCAGGAACTGGGCGACGACCTGTTCAGCGCTCTCCTCCAGGCCACACCCGGCGGCCATCCTCTCGGCGACGAACAGCTCCTCGGCTACGCCTACCTCCTGCTGCTGGGCGGGATGGACACCACCTCCGGGTTGACCGGCAACGTCATCGAGCTGCTCGACGGCCGCCCGGATCTGCGGCGACAACTGCTCGACGATCCGTCGGTCATGCCCGCCGCCGTGGAGGAGCTGCTCCGCTACGAGAGCCCTTCCTACGGCCTGTACCGCACCGTCACCCGCGACGCCGTGTTCCACGGCCAGGCCCTGGCCGAGGGCGATCGCGTCATGCTCATGTTCCCGGCCGCCGGACTGGACCCGGGCGAGTTCGCCAACCCCGACGAGGTCGACTTCGGCCGCACGGCCAACCGGCACATGGCCTTCGGACTGGGCCCCCACCGCTGCCTCGGCTCCCACCTCGGCCGCACGATGTTCCGGATCATGCTGACCGAGGTCCTGCGCCGCCTGCCCGACTTCCGCATCTCCGGTCCGGTGGTGCGGTTCGAGGACTCCGGTGACGTGTACGCCATCCGGAACCTGCCGATCTCGTTCACCCCGGGCCCGAAGACGACCGGGCGGTGAGCAGGTGACCGCCCGACCGATGGAGGGTGTCCGGGTCCTCGAGGTGGCCCAGTACACCTTCACCCCGGCGGCCGGCGCCGTGCTGGCCGACTGGGGGGCCGATGTCATCAAGGTCGAGCACGCCGTCACCGGTGACGCCCAACGGGGCATCAAGCTCGGCACCGGCGGGGTGGCGGCCGGCAGTTTCCAGCCCCTGATGGAACACCCCAACCGGGGCAAGCGGAGCATCGGGCTGGCCCTCGACACCGACCGCGGGCGGGCCCTGCTCGACGAGCTGATCCGCGACAGCGATGTCTTCTTGACCAACTTCCTCCCGTCGGCCCGCACGAAGCTGCGCATCGATGTGGACGACGTCCGAGCGGTCAACCCGGCGATCATCTACGCCCGGGGCTCGGCCTTCGGTCCCCGCGGCCCGGAGGCCACGTCCGGGGGGTACGACCTGAGCTCGTTCTGGTGCCGGGGTGGCAGCGCCTTCGGGGCCACCCCGGAGGGCTCCCGGCTGATGGCCGGCCAGCCCTCCGGTGCCTACGGCGACTCGCTCGGCGGCATGACCATCGCCGGGGGTATCTCGGCGGCCCTGTTCCACCGCCAACGCACCGGTGAGCCGAGCGTGGTGGACGTGTCGCTGCTCTCGATGGCCACCTGGGCCACCGCCCTGTCGATCGGCAACGCCCTGCTGGTCGGCGAGGATGCCCCCCGGGCGCACATCGACGGCCCGGCGCACACCCCGGTGAATCCCCTCGTCGGCACGTTCCGGACCTCCGACGATCGTTTCATCAACTTCACCATGCTGCAGCCGGGCCGGTACTGGCCGGAGGTGTGCCGTTTCCTCGGTCGCGACGATCTCATCGCCGACGAGCGGTTCGACACGGCCGAGAAGCTGATGGCCAACGCCATCGAGGCGGGCCGCTACGTCGAGGAGGCGTTCGCGCAGCATTCCTACGCCCACTGGTGTGACCGCCTGCGCACCCTCGAGGGCCAGTGGGCCCCGGTGCAGAGTCCCCTCGAGGTGGCCGCCGACCCCCAGGTCCGGGCCAACGGCTACATCGTCGGGGTGATCGACGCCGAGGGCAACCGCCGTGAACTGGTGGCCAGCCCCGTCCAGTTCGACGAGACGCCGGCCCAGATCACCCGGGCACCGGCCTTCGCCGAGCACACCGACGAGATCGTCACGGCTCTCGGCCGGACCGTGGACGAGCTGATCCAACTCAAGATCGACGGTGCCGTCACCTGAGCCTGCCCCGGTCGGGGTCCACCGACGCCCTGTCCGCCGACGCCCGTTGACCGACGCCCTGTCCGCCGACGCCCTGGCGGGTGCGCTCCGTTGCTGGCCCGGCCGGGCGGCACGCCGTGGCGGCGTTCGCCCTGCCGTGGCTCCCCTGCGGTCCGTAGGATCGAGCCAGCCCGTCGGTGGCGGCGGCGGACGAACGGGGGCCGCGTGAAGTGGGGAATCGTCTTTGCCAGCACCGGCTTTCCCGATCCGGACGCCGCCGTGGCGCTGGCCCAGACGGCCGAGGAGTGTGGCTTCGAGTCCCTGTGGGCCCCTGAGCACGTCATCATGTCCCGGGCCCCCGGGGCGACGCCGTACCGGGGCATGCCCGACGGAAAGATGGACCGGTTGGCCCGCCGGGGCGGGATCCCTGATCCGCTCACCTGGCTCACCTACGTGGCCGGTGTGACCAGCCGGATCCGTCTCGGCACCAACGTGGTGGTGTTGCCCGAGCACCAGCCGACGGTGCTGGCCAAGACGGCGGCGACCCTCGATCATCTGTCGGGGGGGAGGCTGATACTCGGGATCGGCGTGGGCGAGCTGCCCGAGGAGTACGAGGCGGTGGGCATGGACTTCACCAACCGGGGCCGGCGGATGGACGAGTACATCGAAGCCATGCGGGCCCTGTGGCGCGACGACGTGGCCAGCTTCTCCGGCGACCACGTCGGTTTCGACCGGGTCGAATGCCGCCCGTGGCCCGTCCGGCGGGCCGTTCCCCTCCACATCGGCGGAGCGTCGGATGCCGCCATCCGCCGCGCCGCCCGGCTGGGCGACGGCTACTTCCCCTTCGTCTTCCCCGGCCAGGATCTGACCGTCGTGCTCCCCGAGCTGATCGCCCGGGTGCGGGCCGAGACGATCGCCGCCGGACGAGACCCCGATGGGTTGGAGATCACCTCCGGTGGCGCCCGCACCGTGGACGAGGCCCGCTGGTACGCCAGTATCGGCGTCCATCGCATCGGGGTGGCCGTGCGGTCGTCGACCATCGCCGCCATGGGCGATGAGCTGCGCCGCTTCGGCGACGAGGTCATCTCGAACACGGTCGGACTGTAGAAGCCGGTCGGTCGTCCTGATCCCCTGCCGTCGGTCGGCGGGGCCGGCCCAGGCGGGTCACGACACGGCCGTCAGGGAGCCGGCGGGGCCGGCGCACGCGGGTCACCAGCCACGACGCGGCCGTCAGGACGCCGGCCGCCCCGACGACGCTGGCCTGGGCCAGCGCCTCTTCGACGGGGAGGCCGGCGACGTGCGCCGTCGGGACGGTCAGCACCGCGGTTGACGGGCCGGCCGGCCGGCCGTCATGCGCCGGCGGCCACCGCGGGCCGGTACTCGTCGTGGCGGCGGAGCCAGGCCACCGGCATGGGCAGCCCCTCCTCATGGCGCCCGGACGGCGTCCGGTCGAGGAGCTGGTAGGCGCTGTTGAAGGCGTCGAGACCCCGGGCGTAGCACGAGTAGGTGTGGTACACCGTGCCGCCGTCGAGGGCGAAGGCGCTCAGGCCCGGGTTCTCCGCCCCGAACGGCCGGCCGGTGAAGTTGTAGCGGAGCCCTTCGGACCGAACGGCGCCGCCGCGGGGCATGTCGGCCTGCGAAGCCCCCGCCCCCACCCCGGGCACGGAGACGGACAGGTCGTAGTTGAACGTGGTGCGGCCGGATGAAACCCACGGGAAGCTCCAGCCCATGCGCCGCTTGTAGGCGGACAGCTGCTCGACCGGTGCCCGTGACACGCACACGAAGGTCACGTCGCGTTGGTTGAGGTGGACGACGCCGCCGTTGAAGTTGTCGGCCCAGAAGGAGCAGACCGGGCAGCCCTCGATCCAGTCGGGTCCGAACATGAAGTGGTAGACGAGCAGTTGCGAACGACCGGCGAACAGCTCGGGAAGGGTCCTGGCCCCCTCGTCGGTATCGAAGACGTAGTCGGTGCCGACCGGGACCCAGGGCAGGGCCTGCCGACGTCGGGCCAGCTCGTCGCTCCGCCGGGTCAGCTCCTTTTCGTCCTCGAGCAGCGCCATGCGGGCCTCGAGGTGTTCCTCGGCCGTGCCGATGGTGGGTCGGGTCATATCCTGATCTCCTTGTCGTGGCGGGACGGTGGACGGCCCGCGGTTGGCGTCACCGGGTGCCGACACCGGCGCCCGCCGAAACTGGGCGGCCGGGGACCGCCCGGTTCCGGGCCCGGGGACCGCCCAGTTTCCGACCCGGCCGGTGTCGGCACCCGGCGAGGATCACCGCAGCGACGGAGAACGGGGATGACCGGGGTGACGAGCGAGCTGATCGAGCGGGCCCGGGCCGGTGACGGCGAGGCGTTCCGCCAGCTGACCGACCCCCACCGGCGCGAACTCCTGGTCCACTGTTACCGCATCCTCGGCTCGCTGCAGGATGCCGAGGACGCCCTCCAGGACACCCTTCTGGGCGCCTGGCAGGGCCTGGCCGGCTTCGAGGCCCGGTCGTCGGTGCGGACCTGGCTGTACCGCGTGGCCACCAACCGCTGTCTCAACTCCCTCCGCTCGACGCGTCGGCGGCCGGCCATCGCCGTGCCCATGGGAGGGGCGCCCCCGGAGCCCTCCCGGATGGGTGAGGTGGTGTGGCTGCAGCCGTTCCCCGACCTCCTGCTCGACCCGGTGGAGGCCGCGCCCGGTCCGGAGGCCCGCGTCGAGGCCCGCGAGGCCATCTCCCTGGCGTTTATCACGGCCCTCCAGCTGCTACCTCCCCGTCAGCGCGCCGTGCTGGTCCTCCGGGACGTGCTCGGCTTCCACGCCGCCGAGGTCGCCGCCCTGCTCGACGTGACGGTCGAGTCGGTGACCAGCGCCCTCAAGCGGGCCCGAGCCACCCTGGCCCGCCAACTCGTCGACGCCGCCGACCGGGAACCGCCCCCTCCGCCCCACTCACCCGTCGAGGCCGAACTGGTCACCCGGCTCACCGCGGCGTACGAGACGGGCGACGTGGAGGCGCTCGTGTCACTCATGACCGAGGACGTCTGGGTGGCCATGCCCCCCGTCCCCTTCGAGTACCACGGCCGCCTGCTGGCCGCCCGGTTCCACACCGCCGTGGCCTTCCGCGAGGGACGCACCTACCGGCTGATCCCGACCCGGGCCAACGGTCAGCTCGCCTTCGGCGCCTACCTCCGGGATCCGGCGGGCGGGCCGAGCCACGCCCTCGGCCTGCTCGTCCTCACGCTCCGAGGAGGGCGGATCGGTGCCATCACCCGGTTCGACAACAGCCTGCTACCGCACTTCGGGCTGCCTCGCGCCCTGCCCGGCTGAACGTTCTGCCGGTCGGGAAGGAGGAGCCGCACGGCGGAGAGCCGGCGGCGCGCCGGGCACGACGGCGGTCGCCGGGCCGGTCGAGGGCGACCCGGGGCGGCCGCCGGTCGGGCACGAGCAGGTGTAGCGTGGCCGGCGACACGGCAAGGTCGCCCGAGACCGTGTCGGGTGCCGTCGCTCCTGGCGGGCCGTGCGGGCGGCGTTGCTCCAGACCCTGGTGGCGCAGGCAGTCGCTTTTCTGACGCTGTGGAGAGGTCGCGCCAATGACGCCAATGATCACGGGCCGGGACCGGCGGGCCGACCGGTCGCGCCGCGCCCCCTCGGTGGGTCGGTGACCCCGGCCGTGCTGACCAGTCCGCAGGAACCGGCGTCGGTCCAGGTGGCCGAGCGGTCAGGCGGTCGGGTGTTGCTGATCGACCCGCGCCAGGAACGGCGGGCCATCACCCACCGGCTGATCGAGCGGTGCCCGGACCTCACCGTCGCCGGGGTCGCGTCAACACTCGACGAAGCGGTGGCCCAGCTCACCGGCGGGGGGGCCGATATCGCCCTGGTCGAGATCCAGATGCCGGTCGAGCAGGGACTGGCGACGGTCGCCGCGCTCCGCCAACGGTCCGCCGCGCTCCGAATCATCGTCTGCTCGTTCCACCAGGAACGGGCCACCCGGGAAGCGGCGGCCCGCTGCGGCGCTGACGGCTACCTCACCAAGCCGCTGCACATCGCCAGCCTGCTCGCCCTCCTCGGCCCGACGGCCGAGCGCGAAGGTTCCGCGACGACCGGGCCGGAGGGCGGCGGACCGGGGGACGGCGCCCCGGCGCCGGACGGGCCCGCGGCGTAGGGGGCGCGCCGCTCCCCGGCTCCCCCGGGCGGAGGACCGAGGGGCCGGGTGGCCGTCACCAGCGCTCGTGGTGGGTCACCGTCTCCACCGCCCGCCGCTGTTCCCAACGGTGCCGTTCGAGGTCGGGCACCGTTTCGAGGTGGGTGACCGGGCCGAGACAGAGCCAGGCCACGGGCCGCACCCGGTCGGGAATGCCGAGGAGCTGGCGGACGAAGTCCTCCTCGAAGAACGACACCCAGCCGAGCCCGTAGCCCTCGGCCGTGGCGGCCAGCCACAGGTTCTGGATGGCCAGGCAGGTCGAGTACAACCCGGCGTCGGCGATCGAGTGACGGCCGAGCACGTGGGGACCACCCCGGCCCGGGTCGTAGGTGACGACCACACCGACCGTCGACTCCTCGATCCCCTCGATCCTGATCGGGTCGAACGTGGCCCGCCGCTCGGGCGGCAAGGTGGACCGGAAGGCGGCCCGCTGATGGTGGACGTGGTCGCGGAAACGACGCCTGGTCGTCGGGTCGGCCACCACGACGAAGTCCCAGGGCTGGCTCAGGCCGACGCTCGGCGCGGCGTGGGCGGCGGCCAGCAGGCGGGCGAGGACCTCCGGCGGGATCGGCCCGCCGGTGAACTGGCCGCGGACGTCTCGTCGGGCCCTGATCGTGGCGTACACGGC
>Ga0075030_100003541_pt1 | contig 14164 bp, 14 predicted proteins | sample LitLauG_LLR_2012_FD_71393 | JGI IMG/M metagenome (GOLD analysis project Ga0075030, IMG submission 71393) | Freshwater sediment microbial communities from Pennsylvania, USA - Little Laurel Run_MetaG_LLR_2012 | ecosystem: Environmental > Aquatic > Freshwater > Creek > Sediment | place: USA... | reverse complement strand
GTTCATTGTTAGCTGCCAACGGGCATCTCAGCACGTCAATCATTAATGCTGCACCACGATTGATTTCGTCGCACAAAATAAGGTGGCGCTTCGGGTCGCTCCGCAGGGCTTACGAATTGATTGGTTACGAATGCAGAAAACAAGTGAATCCGGCCTGTCGCTAATCACGGACGCCCATTTTCCAATCCGCCTCGTCGGAGAGATGAAAGTACGTGCGGTCGATCAAAAAGTAGTGCTCGCAGTTGCCAGCTACATGTGTCACAGTCAGGGTGGTCGAGGGGGTGAGACCCTCCCTACCTTGGCAAAAAGCGTAAAGTAGTACTAACTGCTGTGGTCTTTTCCCGCGCTGCGATTCTCGGCTAATCCCCTGCTAGTTCGCTCCTGGTCGGCGCTCCTTCTGCATTCCCTCGCACTCCCTGCGTGCTGCCGTCCATCGTCGATTCGTTTCGTTGCCGTTCAGCGCGGCATTTTCGTTCACTCGCCTCCGTTTAATGCGCTCCGATTTCCGCGAGATGTTTTCTCGCTCTGTTTGCCCGCTTCGGGCGAATCCCTTCGATGACGACTGTGGACGCTACAACGTAGCACCGACTCAGTTGTGCGGGACCACCAGACCAGCCCGAGTTTTGCCTGCTCAGCGCTCGCAGCGACACCGGTCGGGGAGTATGATCTGGGAACATGGAAAAGCCTCTCGCTGCGTCTGACGGTGGACGATCACGCGGAAATCCGAATTGGGGTAAGCCTCTCCCACCCATCCCTACCCTTCTCACCGAGTTCGAAATCGAAGTTGAGCATCTGCGTCTGAGGAGGTCGCAATATGTTGCCCCAGCGGAACTGAAGCGCTGGTGCGACCACAATCGAAATCGAGTGTATGTTCCCGAATGGCTACTCGCGAAATGGGGAATGCAGGTCGAAGCGCGCTGGGTTGACGTTGCGTGACTTGCGAACGTGGCCTATAAGATCAGTCGTTCATCGGAGGGTTAACTTCCGTCTTCTTGCGCTTCGTCATTAAGCAGTCATCGTGAACGAGTTTCCCATCGTCTGTCACTCTGGAATCCTTCCAGAGAATGGGGTGGCCACAGATGACACACTTCATTGGTGGATCGAGTCTCTGCCTCTGGGAAGAAACGAGCAGTGGCATGGGGGAAGACCTTCCCTTCGACGAGCGATTAAGCCGCGAACACTGTAAAGCATTCATCCAACCCTGTGACCATTATCCCTTTCTTGTTCGCGTTTTGTAACACGCAATCGGTTCGCGCTCCAAGCTTCAATCCCGCACCGCTTGGCGTATACCGACCTCTGGCTGTAGGCGAGGGGGAGGTGGGATGGGCGTGGCAAATTTCGTAAAGTGCTCTGCCATCCTGTTTTATTCCCACATGCCGACCCGACAGGACCATGCGGCGAACTTCATCGATGCCGGTTTTACGCCACCTTGCGAGTTGCGGACCACCCGCGAGCCAGTTGGATTGTTGTGGCCAAGGGCAAGAAGCTGGATGATTTCGGCGAGGAGGAGGCTGCCCGCTGCAATACTCAAGCCTGTCTTCCTCGAAGGTGAATCACCGCAAGCAGGTCACCGTGACAGGGCTACCTAGCAAGCACCCCCACCCATTAGGACGAGTACCAGCGCTAAGGCGGGCAATGCGCCTAAAATGCCTGCCCCAGCCCGAATAGAAGAGAATCACGTAGTCGCCCACTACAAACGGATGATTTGTCGCCGTCGTGATCGTATACGTTCCACTGACCGGAGCAAGCCTCACGTAAGGCCTTTTTGGGTGCACAAAGAGAATGGTTGATTTTCAGACATTCTTATGTTAGTATGTTCATAAATCAGACGCAGGTGAGTGTATGACCACCAGTACGACAGCAAAGCCCGCAACATCAGTGGCTTTCCCCGCCCCAGGCGATAGAGGCTTCCATCCGTGGATTTCTCGCCCAGGAAGGCGCGATGCAGGCGGTGCTGCATGGCGGCGCGGCGGGCGCCCCCGCCGGGATCGGTCCGCAGCCGTCGATCGATTCGCTGGTGGTCGTCGAAGTTTTGCTTGAGCTCGAAACGCAGTTTTTTTTGAGCTGCCGGAGAGTCTGGTCCAGGCAGGCGGATATGACAGCGTGGACGAGGTCGTCCAGAACCTCATGCCGGAATTACAGAAGCTGGAGTGAATATCACAAGGAGAAGATCTGATGCCAGAAAAGGGAAAGACCAAGTCCGCTAAGGAGGAGACGGTCGATCGGCAGCGGCTTGGCGCCCGGCTTCGCGAAGCGCGCGAGTACCTGGGTCTTTCGCAAGATGAAGTGGCGAAGTATCTAGGGATACCGCGCACAGCACTGTCGCATATCGAAAGCGGCCAGCGGGGCGTCGACGCGCTGGAACTCAAGAAGATGGCGCAGCTATACAAGCAGCCCGTGGTCCATTTCACCGGGGAGAGTCAACCGGAGGCGGGTATGCCCGAAGACGTCGCCCATCTTGCCCGCGCCGCGGCAGGCCTGTCGGAGGGCGACCGCCGGGAATTAAGCCGGTTCGCAGAATACCTCCGCGCTCGGGCGGCGAGCGAGGGGTCCTCGAATGACTGACACGCGGCATGCAAAGGGACGCAGCGCGAGGCGAGGCATCGATCACTTCTTCAAAGTGGGTGCTGCCATAAAGAATCCTGAGATCGGAGCGACCCGAGTCCCCAAGAGCTCTATCGAGCGCAACATCTTGTCATGTGGTAGCGCAGAAACCCCCATCTGGAAAGCCGACGCGGCCAAAGCGCAGACTGAAATTACGCCTCTCAGTGACGAAGAAGGAAAGACCGCCTAAGACCATTTAATTTTTCGAGCGCACCGATTGGCCACGAACGCAGAAAAAGAATTGGCACCGCGAAACTCGGCAGGCATGTTGCGGCCACTTCGGGTTCCGATCTTTCGCAATCTGTTGATCGCAGATCTTGTCTCTGATATTGGCACCTTCATGCAGAACGTTGGCGCCGCGTGGTTGATGGTCTCACTGCGCGCCGGCCCGGGCTATGTCGCGCTCATACAAACTGCTGCTTCGCTGCTTTACTTTCTACTGGCACTGCCTGCGGGTTCCGCCGGCGAATATCTGCGATCGTCGCAGACTCATTTTGTACACCGAAGCCTGGATGGTGGGGGCCGCATTGATTCTGGCCGTTCTGACCATCAGCGGCTCTATGTCGCCCTGGTTGCTGCTGGCACTGACTTTTGCCCTCTCCGGCAAGCAATCTTGAATTCGCTCATACTGCTCGGCAGTGATTTCCATGCCATGCATCTTACTCGCTTATTATTGACGCAGTGTGAACAGGCCCTAATCTGCACACGCAGATCCGAAGATCCAACTATTGACAATGTCAAGCTCTGCTGTATCCTGTTCCACGCTTCCCCACCACAGAGATTTCAGGGCAGTCACTTTAGGCCAACAATCCGGGAAACGTACGAGGCAAATTCTGTAATCGTGCGTTTGGATTTGAAGTCATTTTGGAGTCGCCGGCGTGTCGAGCGGCAAGCCTGGGCAACTTTTGTGGTTCACGCCGACGTGCGCGGGGCACGGTGAACACTTGATGAGCCGAAGACGACAATCTGATCTAACACCATTCTGCAAAATCGGAAGGAGGTAGCATGCTGAGAACCTTTTCGATAGCGGCCTTAGTCGGTCTCAGTACGCTTGCTGCCGAGCAAACGGCCGACGAATTAGTTTCCAAGAACCTGATTGCCAAAGGCGGAATTGAAAAAATCAAGGCGCTTAAGAGCCTGAAGATGACCGGCCGCTTTCAGCAGGGAGACTTTACGGCCGATGTAGGCCAGGAGAGCAAAGCACCCAATCTCATCCGCGAAACTTTCACCGTGTCGGGAATGACGCAGATTCAGGCCTACGATGGCAAAACTGGCTGGCAAATTTCTCCATTCCAGGGCCGTAAGGATGCAGAGCTGCTGGGTGAGGATGATCTACGCGACGTCACCGAAGACGCCGATTTTTACGGACCACTGGTTGATTACCGCGAGAAAGGCAACACGGTTGAATATCTCGGACCCGCAACAGTCGATGGCGATGACGCGTATCGGCTGAAGGTCACACTGAAAAACGGTGACATCTTTTACTACTATCTCGATCCTGACACTTACCTCGAGATACGGATTGAGAAACAGCAGTTCATCCGTGGTAGTGTGCGCGAGAGCCTTACCAATCTTGGCTCGTACAAGCTGGTTAATGGAGTGTATTTGCCTACATCGTTGGAAGTAGGCGACAAGCGTAATCCAAACTCGATGGTGCAAATCACGTTTTCCAATATCGAGGCCAACCTCCAACTTCCTGATTCGGAATTCAAAATGCCTGGCCCCGCCAATCCTGCGATATCCAGACAGGCTGAAGGACCCAAAACAACAGGTCCGAAGCATTGAAAAGCGCACTGGTCGCGCCACTTCGGCTCCTGATTCTGAACTCGGATCTCCCTCGGAGTACCAAAACGTTGGAAAGGATTCGGATCATGACCGCAAAGACCCATCGGATGCAGTGGAGCTACTTGATTGCGATGCTTCTGGGCCTGGCAGTCTCTGCCGTGGGCGACGAAAAGCCGACGCGACCACTCCGATTCGATTCAGCAACGATCTCGGGACTTGCGGCTCGGAACATTGGTTCTGCCGCCATTAGCGGGCGTATCGCGGCTGTCACAGCGATCGATCAAAATGGCCGCCTGACGGTTTACGCCGGCGCCGCCAGCGGAGGCATCTGGAAATCTCTGGATGGAGGCAGCAGCTTCCGTCCCGTTTTCGATGAGGAAAGGGTGCAGTCGATCGGCGCACTGGCGATTGATTCCAGCCACCCCTCGATCGTGTGGGCGGGCACAGGCGAGAGCTGGGTGCGGAACAGCGTCTCGATCGGCAACGGAATTTACCGCTCTACGGATGGCGGTGAGCACTGGACCAACATGGGTCTTAAGGATTCCGAGCACATCGCAAAGATTCTTGTGGATCCCAAGGATGGCAATACGGTTTACGCCTGTGCCCTGGGAGCTCTGTGGAGCGATAGCGAAGAGCGTGGCGTTTATAAAACAACGGATGGTGGCAAGAGTTGGCGCATGGTGCTGGGTGGACAGAATCCCTCGACCGGTTGCGCCATGCTGGCGACGAATGTTTCCCAACCAGATGTGATCTACGCTGCGATGTGGGACTTTCGCCGTCAGGCATGGACTTTTCGCTCCGGTGGTGTAGGCAGCGGTCTATTCAAGTCCTCCGATCGAGGCGAACACTGGACCGAGATCACACCAGATAACGTCAAAGGCATGCCAGAGAAACCTTACGGACGTATCGCGATTGCCGTATCTCCGTCCAAGCCCGAAACCGTTTACGCGATGATCGAAAGCAAGAAAAGCGCGCTGTTCCGCTCCAGTGATGGAGGTAAAACGTGGACCAAGCTTGACGCCAGCCAGTACATGGTCTGGCGCCCTTTTTATTTCGCCAATCTGATCGTGGATCCCAAGGATGAGAACAAGGTCTTCAAAGTTGATTTTTCTCTTTTACTCAGTACCGATGGAGGCAAGAGCTTCAGCCCGATGAATGTAGGGCACGGAGACTTCCATGACGTGTGGATTGATCCCAACAATTCAAACGTCATTTTTACCGGTGACGATGGCGGTCTATGGCGATCGCTCGACGGCGGAAATGCCTGGGAGCATATGGCCAACCTCCCCATCTCGCAGTTCTATCACGTAAGCGTTGACGATGCCGATCCTTATCACGTCTACGGCGGCTTGCAAGATAACGGTTCCTGGGTAGGGGACTCCTCCTATCCCGGAGGAGTTACCAATTCACGCTGGGAGCCCATGTATGGCAGCGATGGCTTCTGGATGTGGCCGGATCCTTCCGATCCCAATTACATCTATGCCGAGGGCCAGGGCGGCGAACTGGGACGAGTGAATCGCTGGAGTCATGAGACTCGTTTCATCAAGCCCTACGCAGAATATGGCGTCAAGAAAATGCGTTGCAATTGGAACACGCCTATACAGATCAGTTCGTCGGACAAAAATACTTTGTATTACGGTTGTCAGTTCTTATTTCGCTCACACGACCATGGTCAATCTTGGGAGCGTATCTCGCCCGACCTCTCCACGAATGATCCGGAAAAGCAGAAACAGGAAGAGTCTGGTGGAGTGACGGTGGACAACTCGGCCGCCGAAATGAATACCACGGTCTATGGCATAAGCGAGTCCCCGAAGAATCACGATTTGATTTGGGTGGGCACCGATGACGGTAATCTCCAGGTTACCCGAGATGGCGGCAAACATTGGACAAACCTCATCTCTCACGTGAAAGGTATTCCTCCGGCACCCATTGTTTCGCGCGTCGAGGCTAGTCGCTTCGACGAAGGTACCGTCTATGTAACGCTCGACCGTCATATGTACGGCGACATGCAACCGTACCTCTTCAAATCGACAGATTATGGCGAGACCTGGCGGCACATTCCTCTCGAGGGCGTGCGCGGATATGCGCACGTCATCAAAGAAGACATTCGTGATCCAAACCTGCTGTTTCTAGGCACAGAGTTCGGACTCTACATCACGATCGACGGAGGAGCGAATTGGGCGCAGTATAAGGGTTCAAACTTCCCGGCTGTGGCAGTGCGCGATTTGCTTGTCGAGCCGCGAACTTCGGATTTGGTGTTGGCAACTCACGGTCGCGGCATTTGGATTATCGACGACATTTCTTCCCTGCGATCCCTCACCCCAGAGCTAATGGAGCAAGAAGCGGCATTTCTTCCCTCCGGGCCAGCCATCCAGTACATTCAGGCTTTTCCTTTCGCGCCCGAAGGCTCGAACTCCTTCAATGGACCCGAGCGGCCGGTCTTTGCCATGATTCCGTATTACCAGCGCAGCCGTCACATCTTTGGCGATCTCACGATTCAAATTTTCGACTCCGAAAGCAATCTCGTCGATACGCTCGCGCCGAGCAAGCATCGGGGCCTGAATCGGGTGCAATGGGGAATGCGGCTCAAGCCGCCTCGAGTTCCGCCTGCTGCGTCGGCTCTGTTCGGCGCCACGCAAGGCGCGCGCGTGGTTCCGGGAACCTATACGGTGAAGATGACCAAGGGCAGTCAGATCTATAGCACGCAAATTAAGGTCATTTCTGACGCGCGGGCCCACTACACTCAGGAAGAGCGTAGCGCACAATTCAATCTCGTCACGCGTTTGGGATCTCTGCTCAATCACTTGAGTTGGGCCGTTGATTCCATCGTGGGAGTGCGTGACGGGGCTACTGAACGGGCTGAGCACCTGGATTCCAGCAGCAATCTAAAAAAACAACTGACGCAGCTAGCCGCCGATGCCGATAACCTGCGCCAGAAAATTGTGGCGACTCAGGAAGGCGGCATGATTACCGGTGAAGAGCGCCTGCGGGAATATTTTGGTGAACTCTATGGCGATGTGAACGGCTATGATGGCGGTCCCACCGCTTCGCAGATAGCACGCGCCGACGTCCTTGACCGTCAGCTGGCCGATGTGATCAAGGAATTTCAAGACCTGAGCAAAGATCGTCTTGCCGTCATCAACCCCGAGCTAGCGAAAAAAGGCCTGGCCCCGATGACGGTGCTTTCCGAGCAGGAATGGCAGAAGAGGACAAGCACCTCGAGCTCGACGTCGTCGGCGACTTTCGAGAGGGATTGAGCACGGTCCTTAGTTTGAATCCTGGCCGAGAGTAAGTGCGTCGAGTGCATTCTGTTCCTTGACGACCAATCGACTGGCATCGGTTAGGTAAACCCTTGGCGAGAAGGTAGGACCTAATTCCCAGAAGCACCCAATCTATGAACGCCAAGACACCTCGAAAACTGGCGAAGCTGCGAATCTGCAATGGGCTCTGCGGCCCCAACAGCATCGACACGGCATCACAACGCTCGTACCGGTTCGAGTTGACTCCGGGTGAGTGGTCGGCAAACCTTCCCTTACCGGATTAGGCGAGGCAATGCGGAAGTTAACCGCTCGCCAGTTCGAAAGCTGTTTGCTTAGGGCCGTAAGCGACCACAGGTGTGAAATCACAGGTGTGAAATTTCGGGCTGGTTTGCTAAGTCATTGATAATGATGGTGGCCAGGGACGGAGTTGAACCGCCGACGCCAGCCTTTTCAGGGCTGCGCTCTACCACCTGAGCTACCTGGCCACGTTTCTAGAGCCGCTGTTGGCGGCCTGCTAGGACTCACCGCTTCAGCCCGTTTGGCGGGAGGAACGACTGAAGCCCAACGGAAAGCGCGTGGAACGCCCTTGATTATAGCAATCGCTTTTGATTCCCTCAACGTTGTTAGAGCGCTCTGGTTGAGAAAGAGAGCTGGCGACTTGCATGGATGAACGCTCTGCGTCTTCCGTCCGTGCTACCAGAAAATCGGCAAACGGTCCTTTATGCAAAGCTCTTCACGAATTCCACCAGGCTGCGCAGGGCGATGCCTGACGGGCCTTTCGCGATCCAGGGTTTCTGTTCTTCCATCCACGCCGTGCCGGCAATGTCGAGATGAATCCACGGCGTGTCTTCGGCGAATTCTTTTAGAAACATGGCAGCCGTGATCGCGCCGCCCCACCTTCCGCCAGAGTTCACGATGTCCGCAATCGAACTGCGGATTTGCTCTTTGTATTCGTCGTCCAGGGGCAGGCGCCACATCTTTTCGCCGGCTTTGCCATTGGCCGTATGGAAGCGGCTATACATGTCGTCGTCGTTGGCGAAAATTCCGGCGTTGTTGTAACCGAGCGCGACCACGACTGCCCCAGTGAGCGTTGCGGCGTCGACCAGATGCGTGCATCCAAGTTGGCGCGCGTAGTAGAGGCCGTCAGCCAACACCAGCCTACCTTCCGCATCAGTATTGATGATCTCGATCGACTTGCCTGACATAGCGATCTGCACGTCCCCTGGCTTCTGCGCTTTCCCCGATGGCATGTTCTCGGTCGCGCACACGATGCCGACGACCTTCACCTTGGGCTTGAGCAGAGCGATGGCGCGCATCGCGCCAATCATTGTGGCGCCGCCAGCCATGTCATACTTCATCTTCTCCATGCCGTCAGCCGGCTTGATAGATATGCCCCCGGTGTCGAATGTAATTCCCTTCCCGACTAAACCGAGCACAGGCTTTGCGGGCGCTCCGGCCGGCTCGTAGGTCATAACAATGAGTGCGGGCGGCTCGTCGGATCCCTGTGCCACGCTCCAGAAGGCCCCCATCTTCATCTCTCTGATCTTGTCGGAGCCATATACCTCACATTTCAAGCCGACTTCGGCGCACATCTTCTTCGCCCGCTCGGCGAGAATCGTCGGGGTCATGCGGTTCGAAGGTTCATTGACAAGATCGCGAGTAAAATTCTGCGATTCGCCAACGATGCGGGCTTCATTGGCCGCCTTATCAAGCGCGCCTAAATCTCCGCTGGCAATGATGGTCAATTCCTCGATCTTCTGATCTTTTCGGTCGCTGCGGTAGTAGTCAGGATCAAAATTACCCACGTGCGCGCCTTCAACAATGGCTCGGACCGATTCTTCCGCGGGGATCTCCTCCGGAGCAACGAAGGCGAAGCTTCGGATCCCGCGCGACTTCAGCGTGCGTGCGGCAGTACCCGCGCTCCGACGCAGGTCATAGCTGGAGAACTTCTTCGCGGCACCGCCCGAAATCAGCAACAGGCGCTTCGCTTTCAGCGAAGCCGGCTTATAAAGGAGATTCGTTTCAAAGGGTTTGCCGCTTACTTCGCCGCTCGCCAGCAGATCGGCTACGGCTGCTTGCACCGCCTGATCCGACGTGGCGACCTTCAGTTCGGGCTTCTTGTCTTTCTCATTGGATGCCGCATTTGAGTGATCGAGTACGACGGCAACCAGACATTCGACTTCAAGGGCAGACGGCGCAGTGGAGGAAATTGTCGTTTTCATATTTGAAATACGGTAATCAGTGAATTAATCCAGTATCGTCGGCGAGGAGGCTTTTGCGCAAGCGTGCCACAAAAACAACAATGCTCGATGATCGCCGACAAAGGCTCGACCGGGCAGACAGCGGGATCGCCACAAACGCTCAGAAGCCTTTCTGCTACACTTTCGCGCATGAGCCCTAGTACAAGAAGACAGTTCGTCGAGCAGTGCGCAAGTGCAGCTGCGGGGGCGATGCTACTCCCTGCTTTTGCACGGGCTGCGAGTTCGGGACCTTCGATTCATTTTCCGACCGACCCGCGTGAACGCGTGGCAGTCGCAGCGTATCCGTTTCGCGAGTTCATCGTCGGATGGAAAGGGTGGGATGGGAACACTCCAAGCAAGGTGCCGCGAGAGCAACAGATGGAGCTGAAAGATTTCGCGGCGCACGTGGTCGAGAAGTTCAATGTGCGTCACATTGAGCCGTGGAGCCCAGCCTTCCCTTCGACTGATCCGAAGTATCTTGAACAATTCCGCGCGGCGGTAGAGAAGGCGAGATCGAGTGTCGTTGATATCGCGGTGGACGGCGGGCACAGCCAGTATGCCCTGGATAAGACCGAGCGCGAGAAGGCGGTCACGGCGAGCAATCAGTGGATAGACGTGGGCGTGGCACTCGGGTCTCCCAGCATTCGAACCCATATCGACAGTGCAAAAGATTCTAAGCCGGATGTGGGGCGGACGACGGATACGCTGGCGCGTGTGTCGGAGTATGCGGAAAAGAAGAATGTCGTGATTCATCTTGAAAACGATAATCCGGTCAGCGAGGATCCATTCTTCATCGTCGAGGTAATCGAGAAAGTCAAAAGTCCTTGGCTGCGCGCTTTGCCGGACTTCGGTAATTCACTGGCGGCCCATGATGAAGCCTTTCAGGATCGCGCGATGGAAGCCATGTTCGCGCATGCCTACGGAATCTGCCACGTAAAAGATGGCGAGGTGGACGATCAGGGCAAGGCTTCACACGTCGATCTGGCGAAGGCATTCGCAGCTCTAAGGAAACACGCCTACAAGGGATATTGCTCAATCGAGTATGACGCGCCGGGTGATCCTTACAAGCCGACGGCAGCGCTGGTGGAAGCGACGATCAAGTATCTGTCTTAGACTGTTATTTCAGAGAGTCCCACCACCCTTCTACCGCAAGGCGGGCAGCCTGGTCGACTGGGAATAGACGAAAATATGGCGGGACCTGAAATCCAGAGACGTCGGATCGAAATCTTCCGTCGCGGAGAGCACCAAACGCTCAGACGCTCAGAACCTTATGGAGGAAAATCATGACGCTACGCAGGATCACTTGCTTGGTCCTTTTACTGACGTTCTCGATTGCGGCCAATGCGGGAGACCGGAAGTTCATCGTGAATCCGCGGCCCGCTGACACGAAGGCTTTGCCCTTCAGCGATGCCGTGCTGGTCGGCAACACTCTCTATATCGCTGGCCACATTGGACTCGACCCGAAAACGGGACTGGCTCCGGCCGATGCCGAGGTAGAAGCGCATCTGGTCATGGATGGAATCAAGAAGACCGTGGAGGCAGCTGGCTTGTCTATGGACGATGTTGTTTCCATGCAGATTTTCTGCACCGATTTGAAGCTTTACGACACATTCAATGCGGTCTACAAGACCTACTTCCACGGCGACTTTCCGGCGCGGGCGTTCATAGGAACCGACAAACTGCTTCGCAACGGCCACTACGAGGTGCTCGGAATCGCCGTGAAACGATAATAATAACTGCGCGTTATTCGTTTTTTGTTCGCCTTCCGGGCGCAAATTGTGATAGCTGTATTGGCCATGCGAAAGGCAGTTCTTCATCTCAAGAAGTCCGACCCTGTCCTGCGCGCGATCATCGAACGTGTGGGCCCGTGCCGCATGGAGTTTGGGCCAGCGGAGTTTTCCAGCCTGGCCGAAGCGATCGTCTACCAGCAATTGAACGGCAAGGCGGCCGTGACGATCTTCAGGCGTTTCGCCGCGCTGGCGGGAGAGCCGATCACGCCGGAAGGCATCCTCAAACTGAGTGACGAGCAACTCCGGAGCGTGGGGTTGTCGAAACAGAAGTCGGCATATCTGAAAGATCTGGCGGCGAAGACCGCGTCCGGAGTACTCGACTTTTCGCGCCTGCCGGAGTTGCCGGACGAAGAAGTGATCAAACACCTCACGCAGGTCAAAGGGATCGGTGTGTGGACGGCTCATATGTTCCTGATGTTCTCGTTGCGGCGTCCCAATGTGCTGCCGACCGGGGACTACGGCGTGCAGATGGCGGTCAAGAAGCACTACAAACGACGCAAGCTGCCGAAGTCGAAGGATCTGGAAAAGATTGCCCGTGCCTGGGAGCCGTATAGAAGCATCGCGTGTTGGTATATGTGGCGGAGTCTGGATATCAAAACCTTGTAACTTCTGTGTTCCGCTGTATCCCTTGTGGTTAAATGGTTGTCAAATGGCAGACGCGAAGATTCGTGTGCTGGTGGCGAAGCCTGGCCTCGACGGCCATGACCGGGGCGCCAAAGTTATTGCGCGCGCTCTGCGCGATGCGGGGATGGAAGTCATCTACACCGGGCTGAGGCAGACGCCGGAGATGATCGTCACCGCCTCTCTTCAGGAAGATGTACAGGTCATCGGACTGTCGATCCTCTCCGGGGCACACAACGCGATTGTGCCACGCGTGATGGACCTACTCCGGCAAAACAAAATGGATGATGTGATCGTGCTGGTGGGCGGGATCATCCCGGACCAGGACATCGAGGGGCTCAAGAAAGCCGGCGTGGCTGCGATCTTCCAGCCGGGCACGGCCATGGATGACATCGTGAAGTTTATTCGCACGCATGTGAAGGGACCCCGCGTGCCGACAGCGTGATGCTTGGCATGAACGCAGCCCGGGCCAGGAAGATTCTCTCAGAGACAGTCGGTCCGGCTCCGTGGTACTGGGAAACCTTTCCCACCTTTCATTCGCAGTCAAGGCAGAGCTTCGTGTGGACGCATCACGGAACCGAAGGACCGGTGGGTCATCTCGTCACTCTCGGTTTGGAGCAGGAAGCTGACACGCTCCGGCTCGCGCTGAATACCTACTGCCGTCCTTTTCTGATGGCTTCGAATTTTCTGGGCGTATGGTGTCCCGAGGGACGCAACATTCGCCTAGTGTGCTTCGATCCTGATCAGTTCAAAGCGTTCGATGTGGCGGAGGTCGCGGGCTGGTTCAAGCAATCCACAGAGCGGATCTACTCAGCCACCGCTCCGATTGCGGACTTCGAGGTTCCGCTGTCTTTGACTGCCGGCACACACAAGACGGAGACGCCTTCAGTTTTTTCCGGAATCGATGAACTAATCGTTCCGACCAGCTACAAACCCATGACCCAGGACGATCCTGCTTTCGCGCTGTTCGTCTTTTATCTGCAGGCAGGGCTAGTGGAAGTACTTCCGCAGAAGTGGTTCACCGCCGCGCAATATAAAGTCGGGCATCAGTGGATCACGCGAGCCAGCCGCGATCCGGACTCGCACCGCATTCTGGGCGAGTGCTTCGGGGTGGGGACGTTTCTGCTGGAAGAGGACGGCTGTCATCTGGCGGAGTGGATCAAACCATCGTAGGTTGCGGCTTCCGTTGTGGTATTTGCCATCGATGTCGCAGACTTCATTTGAGTTCGAAGAACACCAAGTCGTCAGAGTATTGCGATTGCGATCGGATGACGGCACGAACCGTCTGACCCGCACCTGCGTCGTTTCGCTCATGGAAACACTGTATGGACTGAGGCGGGAGGCACGCGGACTGATCATCGCTGGTAACGGTAAATTCTTTTCAGCTGGAGCAGAGCTGGAGGAAATTGCCGCCCTTAACGTCCCGGGAGCCTATGAATTCTCAAGATTGGGACAGAGTCTGATGGCAGCGATCGAGAACTTCCCTGCCCCGGTTTGCGCGGCTATTTCCGGATACTGCATGGGTGGCGGACTCGATCTCGCCCTGGCTTGCCATCGGCGGATTGCGGCACCAAATGCCATCTTCGGACACCGAGGAGTCGCGTTAGGCCTCATTACCGGCTGGGAAAGAACGCAGCGGCTGGCGCGCGTGATCGGAAAAGCGCGGGCACTCGAAATGTTCGTGGCGGCTGAGAAGGTGGGTGCCACCCAGGCCCTTCGCATAGGTTTGATCGAAAGGATCGCCGAAGATCCGATTGCGGAAGCGGGTCGTAGGATTCGGGACATTCGCTGACAATCTCAATTCGGACTGCGCTGCATTGCGCGGTTCCGCCCGGCTGGTATACCGTAATCAGTCCGCCTCTTC
>Ga0075030_100003540_pt1 | contig 14164 bp, 14 predicted proteins | sample LitLauG_LLR_2012_FD_71393 | JGI IMG/M metagenome (GOLD analysis project Ga0075030, IMG submission 71393) | Freshwater sediment microbial communities from Pennsylvania, USA - Little Laurel Run_MetaG_LLR_2012 | ecosystem: Environmental > Aquatic > Freshwater > Creek > Sediment | place: USA... | reverse complement strand
GCGCCGCGCCGCGGATCGTACGGCATTGGCACGGCGCGGCGGTCATCAACGGGTAACGGCGCCCAGCTCGGATTCGCCCAGCCGCACGATGCGGTCGACATTGCGCACGGTATCGGGCCGGTGGCTGACAATGACAATGCCGATGCCCAGGGTTTTCAAGCGCTCGCTGATTTCCTGCTCGCGTGCCAGGTCGAGCTGGTCGAATGCCTCATCCAGGAAGAGCACCTGCGGATTGCGATACAAGGCGCGCGCCAGCAGCACGCGCTGTTTTTGCCCCCCGGAGAGGGCCACGCCCAGGCTGCCCACGATGGTGTTGTACTGCATGGGCATCGCCATGATGTCGGCATCAATTCCCGCGATCGTTGCCGCGGCGCGCACCTGTTCGGGCTTTCCCCGTGGGTCAAAGAAGCTGATGTTGTCCTCGATGGAGCCCACAAAGAGCGGGTCATCCTGCATCACCACGCCCAGGCGCGCGCGATACTGGGCAACGTCCCAGTCGCGCACGTCGCGCCCGCAGGCCTCCAGCGTGCCCTCGGTGCGATCGAGTAGACCAATGAGGACCTTGACCATCGTGGTCTTGCCCGATCCGGAGGGCCCGACGATGGCCACGGTCTCCCCCGGGCCGACGGCAAAGTCGACGTTGCGAAAGGCAAAGCCCTCAACGCCATAGGCGTATCCCAGTCCCTGGGCCCGGATGGCAAGTGGCGCTTCGGGCGCGGCCATGCTCGGAGGCCGGGTCTGTTCGATCGGGGCCAGCGCGATCTCCGCGATGCGCTCCGCATGCAAATCGAGCATGCGAAATTCAATACCCTTGTCGACCAGGTTGTTCACTCGCGTGACGAAGAGCAGCTGAAACGACAGAAAACCAAACAGCATGCCAACAGAGAAGCTGCCATGCACGACCAACAGGGCCGCCAGCCAGATTACCGCCACGTTTTCCAGGCCGAAGATGAGGCCATACGCGGCGCGGTTCAAAATGCCCAGGCGCTGGACCAGCACCCCGGCGTTGGTCTGGTCGATCACCAGATTCTGATAGGCCGACCGGCGCTCCCGCTCGCGCAAATTAAGCTTGATGGCCATCATGCCGCGCAGCGTCTCGATGAAGTGCGTGCCCGACTTTCCTTCATGCACCAGCTGCTCGTCCAGTGCCCGGCGCTGCGGGCCGTAGAGCAGCCAACGCACCAGGCCATAGGCCAGCGTGGCGCCGAGCACCACCGCGGCCAGGGTGACGCTGTACCAGAGCATCACCGCCAGGGTCAGGATCACCATCGCGCCGTCGATCAGCGTTTCCAGGAAGGTCACGCTGAGCGTGCGCTGGATGGCGTCGACGCTGCGAAAGCGCGAAACGATGTCGCCGATGTGGCGCTTTTCGAACCACGCCAGGGGCAGGCGCAGCAACTGGCCGAACAGGGCATCGAGCAGCCGCACATTGAGCATCGTCGACAGGTACACGCCCAGCCAACCGCGCACCGCGGTAATTGCCACCTGCATGAGCGCCAGCATGGCAAAGCCCACCCCCAGCACCGTCAACAGGTCCTCGTCGCGGCCGACCACGACGCGATCCACGACGATTTGCACGAAAAAGGGCGAGGCGATCGCAAAGATCTCCAGTGCCACGGAAAGCAGAAGCACTTGCGCTACCGCACCGCCCAGGCCCTGGGCCGAACCGAAGAGCTGGCGCACGGAGACCCGCTCCCGTTCGTCCCGGGTGCTAAAGCCGGCGGACGGTTGCAGTTCCGCCGCGACGCCGGTGTAATGGCGCGAGACCTCATCCATGACCAGCACGCGTTTGCCCCGCGCCGGATCCATGACCGTGATGCGATTGCCCTCGACCCGGGTGAGCACCACGAAATGATTCATGTCCCAGTGCAGGATGGCCGGCAGGCGCAGCTTGCCCAGGGCCGACATCGGCGCCTGGACGCCGCGAAAAGACATCTTCAGGGCGTCGGCGATCGCCGCGATGTGCTGCAGGGTGACGCCCTTCATCGAGGGGGAGAGGCGCAGGCGCATGGCCGAAAGGTCGGTGCGCAGGCCATGGTAGCTGGCGATCATGGCCACGCAGGCGATGCCGCACTCCGGCGCTTCGCTTTGCAGGATCAGGGGCACGCGGCGGCCGAATACAGTGGCAAACATGGTCAACGAAGCCGCTCGCGCAGGGCCAGTACCGGTTCGAACACCCACTCGAATACCGTGCGTTTTTCCAGGAGGATGTCGGCGTTGACCACCATGCCCGGGCGCAGTGGGAATTCCTGCGCGCCGCTGCGTACCGATTGCTGGTCCAGCGCGACCTCGATCCGGTATACCGGCTCGTGCACCGCGATGGCGCCGACCCGCTCGCCCGGGGACCATACGGTACGGCCCACGCTGCGCACCTTGCCCTTGTACTGGCCGAAGCGCTGGAAGGGAAAGGCGTCATAGCGCAACACGACGTCGTTGCCCGGCTCGATGAATCCAATCGCGCGCGTGGGCACCAGCAGCTGGGCATGCAAGCCGCTGCCCTTGGGCATGATCGTGGCAAGCGTCGTGTCCGCGGCGAGCGAATCCCCACGCGCCGCGGCGATGTTGGTGACAATGCCGGCGATGGGCGCGCGTACTGCCGAATCGCTATGGGCCTCCTCCTGCACGAGGTTTTGTTGCAGTTCGCTCTTGCGCTGCTCGATTTGTTGCAGCTGTGTGCGCGTGCGAATGTCAATCAGCGGCAGCTCGGCCTGGGTGGCGCGCAGGTCGCGTTCGATGGCTGCGCGACTGCCCTTGAGGCTTTCGAGCTTGGTTCTTTGGTCCAGCAGGTCATTGCGCCGGTCCCGCGCCATTGCCTCCGAGGCAAACCCCTCCTTGACCAGTTGGGCAAAGCGTTGCGATTCTTGTTGCGCCGAGGCCAGACGTTGTTGTTGGGCACGCACCTCGGCGCCGGCCTGGTCCAGTTCTTTTTGCAGGTCCACCACCCGCTTGCGCGCCTGGGCGTTTTGCTGCTCGCCCAGCTGTACGGCTTGCGCCCGCTCCGACTCCAGGGAGGCGAGCCGCCCCAGCAGTTCCTGGCGCACCAGCTCCGAGGCATTGGCGCCGGTGGCGGTGGTGCGCTCCTGGGACAAGCGCGCGATCGGCTGCCCGGCCGCCACTTCATCGCCCTCCTTGACCATGAGCTCGGCCACCACGCTGGCTTCGGGCGCGCTCACGCGCGCCGCGCCGATGTCCAGTTCCAGATAGCCGTCGACGCGTTCACGCCGCGTGTATTCGCCGACAAAGACAAATACCACCAGTGCGACGGCCACGGCCGCCGAAAGCAGCGTGAAAACCCACATCGGCACCGGCCGCGCTGTCGAGACTTCGCCCAGAAGCCGTTCGCGCTGCGCGTCGATGGCTTCCTGGCGAAATAGCGAGCGGACCGGGGGCGGGCTCAACAGGTTTCCGGGATCGGGGCGGCGTGCGACCGGCGCGCGCGCCTACTCGCTGGCTCCGGCCATGACACGGGAGAAGCCAGCGTCCACAAAGGTGACTTCGCCGGTGATGCCCGACGCCAGGTCTGAGAGCAGGAATGCCGAGGCATTGCCGACATCGTCGATGGAGACATTGCGCCGCAGGGGTGCGTTTTGTTCGACGACGTCGAGGATCTTGCCAAAATCCTTGATACCGGCCGAGGCCAGGGTACGGATGGGCCCGGCGGAGATGCCGTTGACGCGGATGGAGCGCGGCCCCAGCGAAGCGGCCAGGTAGCGCACCGAGGCCTCCAGCGAGGCCTTGGCCAGACCCATGGTGTTGTAGTTGGGTACGACCCGATCGGCACCCAGATACGTAAGTGTGAGCAGCGCGCCGTTGCGGCCGTCCATCAAGGGCAGTGCCGCCTTGGCCAGCGCCGGGAAGCTGTAGGCCGAAATATCGTGGGCAATGCGGAAGGCTTCGCGGGAAATGCCTTCCAGGAAATCACCCGCAATCGCCTCGCGCGGCGCAAAGCCAATGGCATGCACCAGACCTTCGAGGCCATCCCAGGTCTTGGCCAGATCACGGAACACCCCGTCGATTTGCGCGTCGTCCGCGACGTCGCAGGGGAACACCAGCGCAGACCCAAATTCGGCGGCGATCTCCGTGACCCGGTCACGGAAGCGCTCTCCCACATAGGTGAATGCCAGCTGGGCCCCTTCGCGGTGACAGGAACGCGCGATGCCATAGGCAATGGACCGGTTGGAAATGATGCCGGTGATCAGTATGCGTTTGCCCGATAAAAATGCCATGAAATCGCCTGTAGTAATGAATCGCCGATGGGATGCGCGAATTATGACCGCGCCGCAGCGCAGCCGGCGGCCGCCCGCAGCGCAATTATGCCGTCCGGCGCCGCAGGGCGCGCTTACATGCGCGAGGAGGGCGAAACCGCCGCGGGAGCGTGCGCTGCCGCGGCACTGCTGGCCACGGGAGTGGCCTTTTTTGCGCCCTTGTGGGGGCTTGCCGCTACGGGCCGCGCCACCGTCAGGACAAGGCGCTGTCCGGCAAACAGCGTCATCGTGCGCAGATCGTTCCACGCCACGATATCGTCTGCGCTGACATGCCAGCGACGCGCCACCGACGCCAGGGAATCGCCGCGGCGCACGCGGTACGTGACCTGGCGCAGATTGTTGCTCTCGGGCACCAGGGCGAAGGAAGCCGTCATGAATCCCGGCGCGATGTCATCGCTCATTGTCTCGTCGCGGGGAATGAGCAGCGTTGACCCGGCTGCCGGCCGGTACCGCGGCGGGATGCGGTTTGCCTCACGCAGTTGCGCCTCCCCCAGACCCACGCGCTCGGCCACCTTTGCCAGGCTCTCCCCGGGCTGCAGGGTGTAGGCGGTCCAGCTGGCCAGCGGCTGCCCGGTTGCCTGCCAGGCGGCAAGGTTGGCATCGAAGGTCTCGACACGGTCCGCCGGCACCAGAATGGTGGGCGACGAGGCGCCAACGATTACCGGCCGGTTGAAGGCGGGATTGAGCGCGCGAAAGTCCTCCACCGGCATGTCGGCCAGGCGCGCGGCGGTCGCAACGTCCATATCCAGCGTATTGCTGTAGGTCACGAAATAGGGCTGGTTGGGAATGGCCGGCAAGTCGATGCCATAGCGGCGCGGGTCGGCGACGATGTTCTTGAGCGCCTGCAATTTGGGGACGTAATACTGCGTCTCCTTGGGCAGGCGCAGATCCTGGTAGGCCAGGGACTTGTGCTTGGCCCGGGCCCGTGCCAGTGCCCGCTCCACGCCGGCCTCGCCACAGTTGTACGCGGCCAGTGCCAACTGCCAGTCACCGAACTCGTCGTGCAGCTTTTGCAGGTAGTCCAGGGCCGCGCGCGTGGATTCGATCACGCCAAAGCGCTCGTCCTTCCATAGATTCTGTTCGAGAGAATACAGCCGGCCCGTCGATGGAATGAACTGCCACAGGCCAGCGGCTTTGGCGAAGGAAACGGCCTCGGGCTGCATTGCGCTCTCGACAAAGGGCAGCAGCGCGAGCTCCGTGGGCATGCCGCGCTTTTCGATCTCCCCGACGATGTGATACAGGTACATGCCGGCCCGCGCGGTCATGCGCGCGATGTAGTCGGGCTGCGCGGCGTACCAACGCGTGCTCGATTGGGCGCGCTTGTTTTCCAGGTCGGGCATCTTGAAGCCGCGCCGGATGCGGCCCCAAAGGTCTGTGTCGTCCACCGATGCGGTCCCGGCCGTTGCACCTGCGCTCGGCGCCGAACCGGCGGCTGCCGGGACCTGGCCTGCCGCGGGCGCATCGGGGCCGTTAACGCTTGCCGTGGCTGCGCCGCTTTGCGGGCCTTGCGCTGTGTCCGTTGATGCCACTGGGGTGGCGGTCGTTGGGGAACCCGAATTGCGGGACACATCGCTAGCAACGCTAGGGGACGGCGGCACCGCACCGCTGGTGCTACCAACCACAGGCGGCGTCGCGCTTGTGTTGGGTGTCGCGGCCGAAGGCGCGCCCATAGCCGTATTTGCGGGCGGAATTGACTGTGGGCTGCTGGCCGTTGGGGCCGGCGCATTTGTCGCCGGCGCGGCGACGGCCTGCTCCGTCGGTGGGAGCCCGGTGGACGCCGGCGGCGCCGCGCCGGGAGCGCCCGGCGCAGCTGCCCCTGCCTCGGGGGGCGCGGCGCCGAATGCGGCGATTTGCGCAAGGCAAAGCAAACCTCCGCACACCAGGGTGCGGACGCTACGAACGCCAACGCAAAATGTCGTCACAATTTTCCAGGATATCGGCAATACCGGGATCCGGCCAGTGTAGGTGTTCGCTCACTGCAGCGCAAGCAAACGCCGGTGCGTCAATGGTCGGAGTAGACAGGCAAGCAGGGCGCAATTGAAGCGCTTTCGGCGCCACTGCCGCAGCGTCGCGACTAAAAGCCGTCCTTCCAGCCGCGCAATGCAGCAAAGATCGCGGTGAGCTCGCTGCCAGTACCAGGGCGTTGCCGGATTACCGCCGCGCGCACGGTTGCCTGGTCGCAACGCAAGAACGGATTGGTCGCCCTTTCCAAGGCCAGGTCCGACGGAACCGTTGGCAAGCCCTGTTGGCGCAAACGCGCGCACTCCTGGCTGCGGCGCACGAGCGCCACGTTATCTGGTTCAACGGCCAAGGCAAAGCGGATATTGGCGCTGGTGTATTCGTGCGCGCAGTAGATTCGGGTCGCATCGGGCAAGCGGCCGATGCGATCCAGCGACGCGTGCATCTGTTCGGCGGTCCCCTCGAAAAGCCGTCCGCAGCCACACGCAAAAAGGGTATCGCCGCAAAAAAGCGCTTCGAGTTCCGGACTGAATAGGGCGATGTGATCGAGGGTGTGGCCCGGCACCTCGAAGACCCCAAACTCGAGCCCCAACAGGGTTGCCCGGTCGCCATCGCGCAGGCGCACTCCTATGGGAGCGTACGGGGAGCGCGCCGGGCCATATACCGTTGCGCCAAATGCTTGTTCCAAATGCGCGACGCCGCCGACGTGATCAGCGTGGTGATGGGTGACTACAATGGCGTCGAGATTGCACTGGCGTTGCTGGAGGGCGGCCAGCACTGGGGCGGCGTCACCCGGATCGACCACCACTGCGTGGTCGCCCCGTTGCAGCAGCCAGATATAGTTGTCGGCGAACGCGGCAATCGGCGTGATGGATACGCCCGTTCCTGCGCCGTCGGCGGGGTCGGACGGAAACATCACTGGCGGCTTGGGCAGGGGCAAGGGCAGGCTTTCAATTAGGCGATCGATGAGCGAAACGCAGTCTATCGTGGACTTTTCCGACTTTCTTGCCTCGGCGCCTGGGCGCTATGTGCTCGATTGGGAGCAGCGCCTGCTGGATCAGACCGTCACGGACATATTCGGCTACCACGCGATGCAGCTGGGCATGCCGCAGATCGACACCCTGCGCGAAAACCGCATGCCCTTGCGTTGCGTCGCCCTGGAGCGGGTTGGTGCGATTCCCGTTTGGACAAGCCATGAATTGCCGGGGCGGCGCGAGGCCGCCGTTGTCGCGCGCTTTGACGAGCTGCCGTTTGCTTCCCAATCGATCGATCTCATCGTCCTGCCCCACGTTCTGGAGTTTTCCCACGATCCGCACAGCGTTCTGCGCGAGGTCGATCGCGTATTGATGCCCGAGGGCCACTTGGTGCTCACCGGCTTTAACCCAGCCAGCATGTGGGGCGCCCACCACTGGTTGCGGCGCATCGGCGTGCGTCCCTTCCTGCCCCGCTCGAGTCAGCTAATCGCGCTGCCGCGCATCAAGGACTGGCTCAAGCTGCTTTCCTTCGAGGTGAACCGTGGCCGCTTCGGCTGTTACGTGCCCTCGGTGCGCAGCGATTCCTGGCTGGCGCGCTGGTCTTTCCTGGAAAAAGCCGGCGACCGCTGGTGGCCGGTGCTGGGCAGTGTCTACTCGCTCAGTGCGATCAAGCGCGTGCATGGCATGCGCCTGGTCGGACTGATCAAGAAGCGTCAGGATCTGCGCGCTGCCTTGGCGCCCGCGGTTCCGGTGGCCCACCGCGTCCCCGAGTATGACTTTCGCACCGGTGTGGCAATTGCCGCACGCATTCGTGGTGCGCGGGACGCGGCCAACGAATCTAAGACCGATGCCGCCCACGGATGAAACACGCTCGCTCGGTGGATTTGGCCGGCGCCGGCGCGGCAAAGGACGGTACCGCTCGCCCGGAGGCGGCCACCGTGGAAATCTGGACAGATGGCGCCTGCAAGGGCAATCCGGGACCGGGCGGGTGGGGCGCCTTGCTGCGCGCCGGTAATGCGGAGCGCGAGCTATTTGGCGGTGTTGACCAAACCACCAACAACCGGATGGAGCTGTTGGCCGTGATCGAGGCGCTGAGCGCCCTGAAGCGCTCCTGCAGGGTCATCGTTCACACCGATTCGCAGTACGTGAAGCTGGGCATGACCGAATGGCTGCCCCAATGGGTGCGCCGCGGCTGGAAGACCGCCGACCGCAAGCCGGTCAAGAACGCGGAATTGTGGCAGCGCCTGGATGAGCAGGTGCGCCGCCATGACGTGCATTGGCGTTGGGTCAAGGGCCATTCGGGCGACGCCGGCAATGAGCGGGCCGATGCACTCGCCAATCGCGGCGTCGAACAACTTCTTGCCGGCTAGACCGATGCGCCAGATTGTCCTCGATACGGAAACCACCGGCCTGGAAGCGCGTGATGGCCATCGCATCATCGAAATTGGCGCAATCGAGATCGTTGGACGGCGCGCTTCGGATCGGCAGCTGCAGCGCTACATCAATCCCGAACGCGACAGCGATGAGGGCGCGCTCAAGGTTCACGGCCTGACACGCGCGTTTTTGTCGGACAAGCCCGTGTTTGCCGAGGTGGTGCCCGAGCTGGTGCAGTTTGTCGCTGGCGCCGAGGTGATCATCCACAATGCCGCCTTCGATCTGTCCTTTCTTGATGCGGAATTTGCCCGCCTGGGCTTGCCGCCCTTTGCTGAACACTGCGGCAAGGTGACCGATTCGCTGCGGCTGGCGCGCGAACTGCACCCGGGAAAGCGCAATTCCCTGGATGCGCTTTGCGAGCGCTACACCATTTCCAACCGTCATCGCAACTTGCACGGCGCGCTGCTCGATGCCGGCCTTTTGGCCGAGGTGTACCTGGCGATGACGCGGGGTCAGGACAGCCTGGTGATGGAGCTTGCCCAATCCGGGCCCATTGAAGGCGCGGTGGCGGTAACACCCGAGCAGCTGATTGTGATTGCCGCCGATGCGCAGGAACTTGCAGCGCACGAAGCCTTGCTCGACGCGATCGAAAAGGAAAGCGGCAAGGTGCCTGTCTGGCGCCAGGCTTGAACCGACACCGCATATCGGCTGCGTTAAGATTCGGCCCTCCGGGATACCCGGGCGGTTAGCTCAGCGGTAGAGCACTGCCTTCACACGGCAGGGGTCACAGGTTCGAACCCTGTACCGCCCACCAAGAAAATCATGATCTTGCAAGATCGCCTTGCGCATTTGGCAGGGCGCGCGTTTGCGCCGCATTCGATATTGCGCCGCGCAATTTTTTGCGAAACGTCCGCAGGTGAGCCTGGCATTTGGTGCAAATCGCGTTGCGCGGGCATAAAACCGGCGCTTCGGGAGAAATGATTCGCGTTGCGCAGATTATGGGTATATAAGAATCATGTCCGTGTCCCTCTAATTGCCAAATTGGGCGGCCGCGATCCGGATTACGCCCCGCAACGGTTTCGCACCCGCCGTCCTGGCGCAATCGTTCCTGGGCGCGCGAGGCAGCTGCACATGGAATCGACCACGGTGGGTCCTATCGCAATCGCGATTCTTATGTTTATCGCGTTCGTCGTACCGTTTGTCGTGATCGTCTTCGACAACAAAAACCTGCACCAAAGGTGATGGTGGGGACGGCCAGAGACGCCGGCCGCGGCGCCCCTGGCCGGGGCGCAAATCGGTACTGCATTTTCCTTGCAATTGCCCGGCGGTCTCTGATTACTTGGCGGTGGCCACAAGCGGCGCCGCATCCGGAAGTGGCGCGGTATCGAGCGGACTCAACAGGTTTAGGGGATTTGGGTTCGTCATCGGCGTGATCAGAAAGATCGCGCCAACAGCAGCGAGGTAAGCGGCCAGTCGGAGGAGGTCAGTCCGGGGCGAAGCGTGCAAGCGCCGGATCCCAGAGGTGCTGCTCATCATTTCCTCCCATTCCTAGGCGTGGCATTTTGCAAGCCGGTTCGGTGGTGGCAATCTACGACTCCACTTAAAGAATCTCAATGCGGCATTAGGAATACGTCCTTTGACATAGAGTGCGCACGAGGGTCTTCGGCGCGGCCTCCAAACCATTAGTTATTCGTGGTTATGCGGGCCGTGCACTTGCGATACCGATGTCAATCCGCAATAGTTGACGTCTTATCTCGACATTCAGAAGGGTGCAGCTCCCTCATGGCATCGAAGATTATTTTTGCCGCGCAGGCCAGTGCTGCAGCGCCTTCGCGGGCACTTCTGGAAAGCCTTTTTTCTGCAACAACCGCGCGCACCAGTATTCAGATGCTGGAGCAAGCGGCGCAACGTGCGCGCGATGCCGGATTGGTCGTTGTCTTGCTAGGCCTGCAAGGCCCAGCGCCGGCTGATGAACTCGCGCAGCTGCACGCCGCGATAGCCTCGCAATGCCTGCGTCACGGTCGGGCGGCCGCACCGACATTGTTTCTTTCGGCGGGCCCGGTCGATGGGCACGATGCGCACACCGGTGCGGCACAGTTTGCCTTGGCCCTTGCGCTGGCGCTGGATCAACACCCGGCAATTCATGCCTTCGTCGTCAGCGGCGGCATGGACGGGCAAGCGGCGGGCCGCACACGGTACGTTGCGCCCGATACGGTTCTTCGTTTGCGCGCCGCCGGTGTCGATCCCGGGCAGCACGTACGCGATGGCACGGCGCACAGTGCCCTCGCGCAGCTGGGCGAATTGCATACGGGCGCGACTTTGCTATCCGAGGCCATCGTAGTGCGCGCTCTTCTTGTTACGCAACAATGACACGGAGCCGGCGGGTGCGGGCGCGCGCGGGCGGAGCCGACACCGTTTGCGTACAATGCCGGGTTCGTCGCAGCCCACTTGCCTGGCTGCCCTAGCCTGCGGCTCGCGTGATCCTTGCATCCGCCCGGATGCCGCATTTTGCCGGACGCGCGCCCCCGTTCACTTCGGAAAGTTATGCGTAGAAATCGAAACGCCAAGATTGTCGCAACGCTCGGACCTGCCAGCAGCACGGAAGAAGTCATACGCAATTTGTTCGTGGCCGGCGTGGACATGTTCCGCCTCAATTTCAGCCACGGCACGCAGGCCGAACACAAGGCGCGCTTTGACACGGTGCGCCGCATCGGGCGCGAATTCAATCGCCCGATCGGCATCCTGGGCGACCTGCAAGGCCCCAAGCTGCGCGTCGGCAAGTTCGCCCAGGGCGCCATTACGCTGGAGCCCGATGCGCGTTTTCGCCTCGATCTGGACCCCGCCGAGGGCGACCAACATCGTGTGAATCTGCCGCACCCGGAAATCTTTGCCGCACTCGTAAAGGGTGCGACCTTGTTGCTCGATGATGGCAAGCTCGAGCTACGTGTGGAGGACTTTGGCAAGGATTTCGCCAGCACCCGCGTGGTGGTTGGCGGGCGGCTGAGCGATCGCAAGGGTGTCAACGTCCCCAGCGTTCTGCTACCGATTTCCCCGCTCACGGAAAAGGACCGGCGCGATCTGCAATACGCGCTGGAGCTGGGTGTGGACTGGATCGCCTTGTCCTTTGTGCAGCGGCCGGAAGACATCTTCGAGGCGCGTGCCATCATCGGTGACCGTGCGCTCGTGATGACCAAACTGGAAAAACCCCAGGCGATCGACCGGCTTGACGAGATCGTGCGCGCCTCCGATTCGGTCATGGTGGCCCGTGGCGATCTGGGTGTGGAAATGCCGCCCGAGCGCGTGCCGATCCTGCAGCGGGCGATCGTGCGCGCGTGCCGCCGCGAGGGCAAGCCGGTAATCGTTGCCACGCAGATGCTCGAATCCATGACCGCGAGTCCCGTGCCGACCCGTGCCGAGGCTTCGGATGTTGCCAGCGCAATTTTCCAGGGTGTCGATGCGGTGATGCTCTCCGCCGAATCGGCGGCCGGCAAGTATCCGGTCGAGGCCGTAACGATGATGGATCGGATCATCTCCGAGGTGGAGGCCGATCCGCATTACCGCGCGCTGCTCGACGCGAATCATGAGGAGGCCCGGTCCACCCTGGCCGATGCGGTTTGCGCGGCGCTGCGCACGACGGCGCACATCGTTTCGGCCAAGGCAACGATCACGCTGACCGCCTCGGGCGCCTCGGCGCTGCGCGCTGCGCGCGAACGCCCCGAAGCGCCGATACTTTCGCTTACCCCCAGTGCGCGTACGGCCAGCATGTTGTGCGTCGTATGGGGCGTGCATTCGCTGCAAACCGCCCAGGTTCCCGACGTTACGACCATGACCGACCTGGCATGTCGGGCGGCGCTGCACGAGGGATTTGCCGCCGTCGGCGACTATGTCGTGATCGCCGCAGGTGTGCCCTTTGGCCAATCCGGATCCACCAATTTGCTGCGCATTGCCAAGGTCGGCACCAACGGTGCAGACGACGGCGTAGGCGCGCGCCGCTAAAAGGCGGCCGGCGCGAAGGCTCTTGCCATGAACCGGGCGGTGCGTACGCGGGTGGCCCCCAGTCCGACAGGAATGTTGCACCTGGGAACGGCCCGCGTCGCCCTGTTTTGCTGGGCCTTTGCGCGTCACCATGGCGGTGCGTTCATTTTGCGCATCGAGGACACGGACCTGGAGCGTTCCACCGAGGAAGCGGTCCGGGTGATCCTCGATAGCATGGCCTGGCTTGATCTGCAATATGACGAAGGCCCGATTCGCCAGACCGCGCGACTCGCGCGCTACCAGGAATTGATCGAACGCCTGATCGCGGAGGGCAAGGCGTACCGTTGCTACGCCTCGCGCGAAGAACTCGATGCCCTGCGCGCGGAACAAAGCGCGCGCGGAGAAAAGCCGCGCTACGACGGACGTTGGCGTCCGGAACGGGCTGTCGGCAGGACCCCGCCCGCCGGCGTGGCGCCGGTCGTGCGCTTTCGTAATCCGGATACCGGCGAGGTCTGGTGGAACGATCTGGTCAAGGGTCCGATCCGCTTTGACAACGCGGAACTCGATGATTTGGTCATCGCGCGCAGCGATGGCGTGCCTACGTACAATTTTGCGGTGGTCGTCGATGACATCGATATGCGGATTACCCACGTGTTGCGGGGCGACGACCACGTCAACAACACGCCACGCCAGATCAATATCTATCGTGCACTCCTGAGCGAGGGCGAGCCCCTGCCCCACTTTGCGCACCTGCCCATGATCCTCGGGCCCGATGGACAAAAGCTCTCCAAGCGGCATGGTGCCGTCAGCGTGCTCCAGTACGAGGAGGACGGATTCCTGCCCGAGGCCCTGTTCAACTACCTCGCGCGTCTGGGTTGGAGTCACGGCGATGCGGAGAAGTTCTCGCGCGAACAGCTGGTCCAGTGGTTTGACCTGGAGCATGTCAATCGTGCGCCGGCCCAGTACGACCCGGACAAGCTGCTGTGGCTCAATGGCGAATACATCAAGCAGGCCGACAACGCGCGCCTGGCCGCGCTCGTCCGGCCGCGGCTGCTTGCACGCGGGGTGGCAGCCGACGAACGCGGTCTGGCGGCCGTCATCGCCCTATACAAAGACCGGGTCAAGACGATCAAGGAAATGGCGCAGGAGGCCGAACTTTTTTATGCGGATCCACCGGTGATTCCCGACGTGTTGCGCGAGCATGTGCCAGCCCACGCGCGCGACGCGCTGGAGGCATTTGTCGCACGCGCGCGATCGGTCGATGTATGGCAGCGCGCCAACATCGGTGGGCTGATCAAGCAGCTTCTAGCGGAGTTTGGCCTGAAGATGCCGCAGCTTGCGATTCCCATGCGGGTTGCGGTGCTGGGCCGCACCCAGACGCCCTCGATCGACGCCGTGCTCGAGGCCTTGGGCCGGGAGAGCGTGGTACGGCGTGTGCGCGCGGCCTTGGCTGCCATCACCTGAGCACCGGTGTCTCGCCTTGGCACGGAAGCCCCACCTGCGTATAATGCCGGGTTCCCGTGTGGGGGGTATAGCTCAGCTGGGAGAGCGCTTGCATGGCATGCAAGAGGTCAGCGGTTCGATCCCGCTTACCTCCACCAAAGTTTGGTTTTGTAC
>Ga0075030_100003539_pt1 | contig 14165 bp, 12 predicted proteins | sample LitLauG_LLR_2012_FD_71393 | JGI IMG/M metagenome (GOLD analysis project Ga0075030, IMG submission 71393) | Freshwater sediment microbial communities from Pennsylvania, USA - Little Laurel Run_MetaG_LLR_2012 | ecosystem: Environmental > Aquatic > Freshwater > Creek > Sediment | place: USA... | reverse complement strand
GTCGCTGAAGAATTTTCTCGCGAAGCCTTGCCCGCCCAGCTTGCCGGTCTGATACACGCCACTGAAGACGAAGCGATGGCGCTGGTCAAACAAAGAATTGGAGCGCTCCAGGTTGGGATTGAAACTGTCCTGGGGAGCAAGTGGAGCCTGCAGGTCGGTGGAGTCGTCGATGGCATGCGACCACGTGTAAGAAGCGAGGAACTCGTAGTGACTGTTGAAGCGCTTGCGGAGGTTGGCGCTGAAGCCGTGATAAATGGAACTGCCGTTGGAATAGTTGGCGTCCATGTCGCTGAACGGGACGCAAGTAACCGGATTGCTGAGGCAGGCAGAGTTCAGGCCGTCCCCGGCCAACACCAGGGGCAAGATCGTGGTAACGCAGGAGGCTGCCGGGCTGTTCAATAACGCCAGCGCCAGCGCGGGATTTACCGCCGACGGCCGGAAGAAGTTGGTGAGCGCCGTTGACACCCATAGGCCGCCCGAGCTCACACCGCAAGGAGTAAAGCCCTGCGCCGCAGGACCAGCCCCCACGCCCAGCGGTCCACCTACGGTCGCGTAGGAGTGGGTGGGATCCAACAACGCCGCCTGATAGTTCTTCATGATCAGATCGCCGCGACTGGTGTTGGCGTTGATGGGGCGATTGAGGTGGCGTCCACCATTGAAGTTATAGGCCAGGTTCAGGGAGAAGCCGCCGCCCAGATCGCGTTCGACGCTCAGGTTCGCCTGCTGGGCGTACGCGTAGACAAAGTTCTTGGCTTGGGGGTAGCCGAAGGGCAGAAACGGCAAGGGAAAGAAGGTCGATGGATTCAGATAGTTCTGATTGACGAAGAGGCCAGGAAACTGCGGATTCCCCGCCTGCGAAGGCGCGAATGGAGCCGCGTTGAACCGTTGCTCTCCCGCGATGTAGCCGGGGATCTGGGGCAGGCAGGAAGCGACGTTCAAGGTACCCTGAAAGGTATTGGTGGCGTTCAGACTGCCGGGACCGGCGTCGCTCGCATTCTGATCACACGGGACGCCGGGACCGAACACCAGTTGTCCGCTGGATGAGGCGTCAGAGGCATCGCCGAGGAAGTAGAGCGCCAGCAAGGGGTGATCGTAGAAAATCCCGTAGGAAGCGCGGAGCACGGTCTTGCCGTCGCCCTTGGGATCGAACGCGACGCCGAGGCGCGGCTGTATGTTGTTGGTGTCAGTCTGTATCCCCTTCTGCAATCCCAGTTCGTTGTAGGCCGTCTTCGCGGCTGCGTTGAGCGGGCTGAGTTGCGGCGCGAACTCGACATCGTAGCGAACGCCATAGTTCAGAGTGACCTTCGGCGAAACGCGCCACGAATCCTGCCAGAAAACCCCCAAAGGCTTATTGGTGAAAGTATCGCTGGGGCTGCCATAGCCCTGGACCAGTTCATTGGGAAAGCCAAGCCCGTAGCTCTGCACGGCGCTGAAGTCGGGGAAGGCCGGACAGAGAGTTGCGGGAAGGCTGTTGGCGGCGCAGAGGTTGGGGAAGAAGGTGCCCGAACTGGTGGTGCCGAAGTCGTAAAGGCCGCCGTAGTTGACCGTGAAGGTCGCGTTCAGCGGAATGTAGTTGAAGTCTCCCCCAAACTTCATGTTGTGGGTTCCGATGGTCCAGGAGAAATTATCAGTGAACTGGTACCGCTTCTCGACGCGCTGCACGTAGGAGTACGGCTCGCGTCCGAAGTAGGCGTAGCCAGGGATGTTCTCGGCCACATACGAGCCACTAGGGTCGGTGGTGTTGTAGGAGTAGTTGTTGCCGCGACGGGCAAATTGGAAGCGGAATTCGTTGACCTTGTTTGGACCGATGCTCCAGGTGTCCTGCGCCGTTCCGGCGATGTCCCGATACGTCTGCTGCGAGGTTCGCGAAAAGGCATTCTGGCCGAACACCTGGTTCTCGCCGTTGACTTCGATTCCCGTGACGGTGCTGGGACTGACGTTGGCGCGCAGCATCAGGCGGTTGTTGACGCTGAAGTTGTGATCGATGCGCAGCGAGTAGAGGCTGGTACCCTCGAACACGGGGAAATTGCCGATTTGCGAGTTGAGGCCGACGAAGTGCGATGGCAGCGAGTTGCATAACTGATTTCCGCCCTTCGCGACGGGAATCACGTTGCACGAAATGGGGAACTGTGTAAGAGCGTTGGCGCCGGCGGGAATCGCCGAGCCCTCCAGGGCGGCGAAAATCGCCGGATAGCTCCCGTTCAGCGCAATTCCCGACGATCCGCCCACAAACGTGGCATAGAGGCCAGCCTCCTGGTTATAGCCGGCCGCCAGGGCGGGGCTGATGGACTCAAGCGTCGCCTCGGCGGCGGGCAGCGTCTGGGCGAAAAAAGTCTGCTGGTCCGAAGTGGCATTGACGCCCTGCTGGATGGTGCCAGCCGGCAGGCAGACCACCGGATACCCACCTGGACAGAAGGCGTTCGAAAGATCCACGTTGTTCACTAATCCGAAATTGTTTTGCCCGATCGAAGAGAATCCGGTTTCGTGGCGGCGGGTGATCTCGTAGGCAAAGTAAAAATAGGTTTTGTCTTTCTTGATCGGACCGCCGAAGGCAGCGCCGCCCTGCACGCGAGTATAGGCGGGATTGCTCACGTTGCTGAACGGGTTCACGGCCTGGAAGTTGCGGTTCCGCAGGTAGCCGAAGACATCGCCGTGAAAATCGTTTGAGCCGGAGCGAGTGATAATGTTGACGACTCCGCCGGCGGCGCGGCCGTACTCGGCGGCGTAGTTGTTGGTGATGATCTGGAACTCCTGCACCGCTTCCTGCGAAACCGTGGAGCGCACGCCGTTGATGGAGTTGTCGGTGGCGTCGGCGCCGTCCACGTTGACCAGGTTCGAGCGCCCGCGCTGGCCGCTCATGTTGAGGCCCGAGGTCGGCGCGGCACCGGTGTTGGGGGCGTTGTCGCGGACGACCTGGGAATCGGTCAGGGTGAAATTGATGTAGTTGCGACCGTTGATCGGGAGGTTATCGATGCGGCGCTGGCCGATGGTGTCGGTGGTGGAGCTGCGCGAAGTCTCGACCAGTTCCGCCTGCGAGCTGACCTCTACGACCTCTTTGCCGCCTGAGATCGAAAGCGTGACGGGCAGTTCCACCAATCCGCCGACGGTGATGCCGACCCCGGTCGTTTCCGTCTTGGTGAATCGCGCCGCTTCCACCGTGACGGTATAGGTGCCGGGGGGCAGAAGGCGCGCGCTATAGCCGCCCTGGCCGTCGCCGGTGGCGGAGCGTTCCAATCCCTTGGCGACGGCGCGCACGGTGACGGTCGCGGCGGTGACCAGGTTTCCGCCGGGATCCTTCACGGTGACATGGAGATCGCCGGTAGCGGCGCCGCCCTGGCCCCACGCCACGGCTGCGAACAGGAAGAAACACAAAGGGATGCAAAGGGTTCTTGACGTGCGGAACATAGGAATCTCCCTTGAACTCGCGAAGGCGAGCAGGCAGCAGAAACGGCAACAGCGGCGGATTGCCGATGCACTCACGAAATAGTCAGACCGGGACTAAGCCCCGCTGGTTTTACATCAGGAAGGGGCCAGAAAACAAGTCCGGAATCAGCGGGGTTGTTTCTAAAGGTAACCCTCGAGGCCCTTCCGGACTCGGGCTCGGCTACAGCCGAGCGGGAGGCAGAACGAGCGTGAACTGTCCGGTTCGCGGACTACCGGGAAGCCAAAATGCGAACCGGGGTGGCGGGGTTTTGCAGCCGCCCCAAAAGCATGGCGGAGCCGGTGACCCGGTGATAGCCCTCGAGAACCGGAGCGGCGGCGAATCCGGCATTCGGCCAGAGACGGGCAACCTGAATCCTGACCAGGGCGAAGGCGGCGTTGCGGCGCAACCGCAAGGCCTCGTCCACCAACTGGCGGGCGGCTTCGACGGCGCGCGGATCGGTGGCAGTCACTGCCACCTGGCCCATGCGGATGAGAAAGACCGCGTTCTGTCCTGCGGTTCGTACGTAAGCGGCGGCCGCGCGGAGCCGTTTCCGCTGAACGCGGCGGAACTCCCACGCCGGTAAGTGGAGGCGCAGGTATTCGGCCTCGTGAGGATCCACGAGATTGCGAAAGGCGTCAATATCCACCGGCTGAATGCGGGTGACGCTGCCGTTTTCCGGCAGCTGCAGAGAACGCGAAACGGCGAAACTGGCGATGACGACCAGCGACAGGACGGCGGCTAGAACCAGCAGGACAGCGAGACTCATTGTTGTAACCAACGCTCCAATTCCCGGTTCCACTTCGCCAGGTCGTTCTGCGGTACAGCAACTATTTCGACCGGGACCTTATGCGGGACCAGCAAGTAATAGGACCAGAGCAGAACAGCAAACAGGTGCGCGCCCATGATCATGAAATCGAGACGGTAACGGGTCGCATCGGGAAGACCGCCATTCGACATCAGGGCCCAGTAGGCCAGGTGAACGCAGGCGGAGATCGCAAGGCCAACGGAAATTCCGAAATAGGGCCGCGTAAGGCGGAGCCGGAAGTAACCGGCGAAGAGAAAAATGAAGACCAGGACTCCGGTTTCGACCAGATAAATGGACTGTTCCAGCAGATGGGCTCCGCTCACGATCCGGTAGTCGCTGTCATGCGGCGCCAAAGCCGCTAGTACCGCGGCCGCGAGTATGAGGAAAGCACCGAGGCCCTGGATTAGAACTCTCCCCAGGTTGCCAATTGAGGGGTACGCGCGAAGGGCGTTGTCGAAGATAGCGGCGATTACCGCGACTTTTAGGAAGCCCTCGACCAAAAGGTCGCCCCAGAACAGGTACCACCAGGTTCTTGGGTTTATCCAGGGCACAACGTCGGCAGCACAGAGGATCAACTGGCCGAGAGCTCCGACAATGGCAAGCGTTAGGAAGGAGGCATAGAGCTTGTGGTCACGCCGCTGCCATAAGAGCGCAGCCAGAACCAGCAGCAGTACGTTTGGGCCAACCCACAGACCGTACCAAAGTGGTGAATGCGCCTGCAGCATAGCCGTAGCGAGGCACTATACCGCGACTCGCCGCAGGCGGCAAAGAGGAGTGATGTTTGTCCGGTTTTTGTAAGATCCGCGAGCTCGCCTTTCAACTGGCCCGGTTCTGGGTGCACAATTCTGCAATTACGGCTTGCAGAGCGTCTGCCCGCAACTGGTTCCGCCGGTTCCGCCATCGGCCAGGACCGCAGTTGGAACCACGAGGGTGCTGATGAAAAGGACCGCTGCGCTGAGAACCAGTAGGACACGTTTCACAGTTATTGCTCCTTTGTGACTGCAGAGTTGAATCGTGATATTTTCACGACGTGAAAGAATGCGGCAACGGGTTCGAAAACCTTTGAGCGTTCGGAATTCGTAACAAAACAAAGAACTGCGATGACACTGAAATCAGCCTTGGAAGACCTGCGGCAGACCACGCTGGCAGCGGTGTCGGGGTTGCTCGGGAAGCTGGCCTATCTGGCGTCGTTGCGGAGGGAAGGCGGAAAGTACGAACACTGGGGAATGGAGACGGTCTACGGGGCGGAATCTTCGGAGCGCGCCCTGAAAACGGCGCACTCCGAGGTGGTGGCCAGCGTTCTACGGACACCGATCCCTGCGCTGGTGGAGGACCTGCGGGAGTCGAGCGGGAACGGTGTCGGCAGCCGTGCTTTCCTGGAGCGCCTGCGCAGTCAGTTCGAGAATTTATTGCCGGGCGATCGCAGGGATTCGCCCGCCGCGGCGCACCTCAGTTCAGTGCTGGCGGCGCTTTCGAGCCTGGAGAAGCATCGAGGGCGTGCCACTCGGTCAGTTTCATAGCTACGCCCACCACCTGGCCGAGTACTTCCGCATCCTGCGGATGGCGCAAAATACGCACCGGAACTGGCGATAACGGGTGCGGCTGCAGGATGATGTCCTCGCGGCGCATGCTGCACCAGCAGCAGGTATGGCCCTCGCGGGTTTCCACGAAGTAAATGGGCCGCTCATACTCTGAACGCCAGGAGCCCTCCAGCACTTTGTTTCTGGATTCGTCTACTTGAATGAAACTGCCGGGCGGCAGAATCGGGTACATGGTGAAATCCTGGGTGCCGACATAACCGTAGGTGAATTCGCTGGTGGCAAACTGCGCCAGATAGGCAAGCGGCACCAGCCCCCACTGCTCGACCATGCGGCCGAGGTTGGTGGTACGGCGCTCGTCGAAGGCGGGATCCATGCGCAGGGGAACCTGCACGGCGGCGAGCCCGGTGAGGGCGTCGGAAACATGGGACTTGGGCGGAGAAACCAGGCCGAGATCGGCGGCCATGTTGTTCATGTCAACGCCATACCACGACATCAGCTCGCGAAGATCGCGGCGATAAATGACGGAAAGCGTGTACAAACGGAAAATACTGGGTAGAATTCCCTTGGTCTCGATATCCGACAGGCGGCTGGGGGGAATGGAGAATTCTTCGTTGCGGTATTTTTCCGCAACCCGCGCGCTGGAATTCTCCACGTCGCGCATGGTGAGGCCGAGCTTCTCACGAAGGGTACGAAGACTTTTGCCGGCTGGCAGCATCGGGATGCCTCCAGGGAATTGCGGGGGATGATAGCAGAGTTGGTTCGGTTTTGGCGGCGAATTCTGGGGCCATCCCTGAGTTCGGCGTTCGTGTTACGAAATCCGAACATGCGCTGAAGCTCTCTGGACGGGGGCTGCGCAGGGCCCGAAAAGGAGAGGGCCCAATTCAGTCGAGCACTTGCCTCCCTGTGGATTTCCCGTAATTGTTCGGAATTCGTAACAAGCAGTCCTCTTCCAACCTCCAGAGCTGGTTTGACCTCCGCCTTATGGAATGCCGGGCTGAGCCCGCACGTTTTGTGGTACCCGACTCGTCCCCTGCAAAACGGATGACAATTGTCACGCTCGCCGCGTGATGGATGGCACTGGTGCGCTCGCCGCCCTTCCCGGAAGATGCAATCACAAGGCAGGCAGGGCTGGCGCCGACAGGAATCGCGGAAGCCTCGCCGGGAGGGCCGAATGATCGCGACCGTGGAACAACGCCATACTTCCGACAGGACGAAACCGGAGTGGACCGTGGCCAGCCTCGAAGGGGTGAACAAGGCCTATGGAGCGGTCCAGGCGCTGCGGGGAGTGGATTTTCAAGTGCGCGCCGGGGAGATCATAGCGCTGCTGGGACCGAACGGGGCGGGCAAGACCACCGCCATCAAACTGCTGCTGGGGCTGATGCCGCCCAACGCCGGGAGAGTGCGAGTTTTCGGGGGCGACCCCACGAATCCTGAAAACCGGATGAGAACCGGGGCCATGTTGCAGGTCGGGCGCGTTCCCGAAACCCTCCGCGTCCGCGAGCACATTGACCTGTTTTCCAGCTATTACCCCAAGCCGATGGCCGCCATCGACGTTCTTGCGGCGGCCGGGCTGGAGAAGTTGCGCGACCGGAAATTCGCCGAATTATCGGGAGGCCAGAAACAGCGGGTGTTGTTTGCGCTGGCCATCTGCGGGAATCCGGATCTGCTCTTTCTGGACGAACCCACGGCCGGCCTGGATGTGGAGGCTCGGCGCATGTTATGGGACCAGATCCGGCGACTGGTGGATGACGGTAAGACGGTCCTGCTGACCACGCACTACCTGCAGGAAGCGGATGCGCTGGCCGACCGCGTCGCCGTGATCAATCGGGGAGAAATCATTGCCCAGGGCACGCCTTCTGAGATCAAGGCGCAGACCAGCGGGAAACGGATTCGTTGCGTCACCAGCCTCAGTTCGGACCGCGTGCGCGAACTTCCAGGGGTCACCGAGGTCAAGGAAGATCGGGAGGCGATCGAGATTCATGCCTCCGAAGCGGAGCCGGTAGTTCGGCAACTGCTGGCACGCGATCCAGCATTGTCGGGGCTCGAGATCACCACCGCGGGCCTGGAAGAAGCGTTCCTGGCGTTGACGCAGGATAACGGGCACAAGGGAAATCACTCCAACTGAAGCGCACCGGTGCACCGGCACCTGAGGAGACGGAGATGAGCACAGCTACCATGACACTGAGCGACGTGCGGATGGAGCGGTCTCGGCGCCATACCGCCACGATTTACCTCAAGGAAGCGAAGTACGAGTTCCTGAAAAATCTGCGGTTGCGAGTTTACACGGCGTCGGTGCTCAGCTTCCCGCTGATGTTCTACGTTCTTTTCGGGCTGGTGCTGAACGCGAAAGCGGCGATTGGCGGCACGCACGTGCCAACTTACCTGATTGCGACTTACGGCACGTTTGGCGTAATGGGCGCGTCATTGTTTGGCACCGCCGCGGGACTGGCGTCGGACCGCGGACTGGGGTGGTTGCAGGTAAAGCGGGCCAGCCCCATGCCTCCGTTCGCGTACTTCTGCGCCAAGGTGATCACCAGCATGGCGTTCAGCGCCACCATCGTGGTCGCCCTGTTCACGCTGGGGATTGCCTTCGGCGGAGTACGCCTGCCGGTGGGGGATTTCGCGAGATTGCTGGCGACGCTGGTGGCAGGATCACTGCCTTTCTCGGCCATGGGGCTGGCGCTGGGATATTTCGCCGGGCCGAATTCGGCGCCTCCGACCATCAACCTGATTTATCTGCCGATGTCGTTCTGCAGCGGGCTGTGGGTGCCGTTCATGTTCCTCCCAAAGGTCGTGCAGCAGATCGCGCGGGTGCTGCCTCCCTATCATTTGTCGCAACTGGCGTTGGGGGTGGTGGGAGCGGGAGCACACGAATCAACTGCGGTGCACTGGGCAGTGCTGGCAGCGTTCACCATGATTTGCCTGGGCGTGGCGCGGATCGGGTTCCAGCGCGACCAGGAAAAAATGTACGGGTAGCGGTGCTCGCAGGCCAGAGGAATCGGCATGAGCGGAAACTCGAAAAAATCGATGGGCGGCATGATCGTCCTGATCCTGCTGGGGCTAGCCGCGCTGCTGGGTGGCGAGAAGTGGCTGGTGCTTCTGATTCCGGCGGCAACGGCGGTCTGGTACAGCGCCCGCCCCGTCCTGCGCGGTGGCCGGAATTGACAGGGGGAGCGACAATAGACCTATGCCATTGATGGCGATGGATCCTGAAGAATCCTGTGCGACGGCCGGTCCGTTCCAAGTGAAACCCTGGAACACAATTTTCCGGGACAAGGAACACGGGTGGAGTCCTCTGCTGTGGGTCGCCTACCTCGGATTTTTCTTTGTTGATCCAGTCCTGAGTCACGCCAGCTTCCGCATCTGGCTCCTCGACATTGCTGCCGCCGCCGTATTTCTCTTTCTTTACTTCGGATTGTTTGTCCTGGTCAGCCCGCGAAGTCTCCTCCACATCGGGGGCATGATGCTTCTGGGAATGCTGTTCCTGCCCATTAACGGCGGGGCCTGCACGTTTTTTATTTTCGCGGCGGCGATGCTGCCTTTTTGCGTCGACACGAAGAAAGCGGCGGTCATCGGCCTGGCCACGGTCGGGGCTGTCGGCCTGATCGAAGGATTGCTGCTGCACATCAATCGCTGGGGGCTCTTCTATTCTGCGCTTTTTCCGATCCTGATCGGCGGGGGCAATACCTTTTTCGCCGAGCGCAACCGCATGAACCGGAAACTGCGCAGGGCCAACGAAGAGATCGAGCACCTGGCCAAGGTAGCGGAACGGGAGCGCATTGCCCGCGATCTGCACGATGTTCTCGGGCACACACTATCGGTGATTACTCTGAAGTCGGAGCTCGCCGGAAAGCTGATGGAGCGCGACCCGCAGCGGGCGGGAAAAGAGATCCGCGAAGTGGAAGAGATTTCACGCAAGGCTCTGGCGGAAGTGCGCGACGCCATCCGCGGATACCGCGCCAAGGGCCTGGCAGCCGAACTGGCGCAGGCCAAGGCGACGCTGGAAACCGCAGGAGTCAGCGCGCAGTGCGATGCCGCCACCACCGTGCGACTTCCCGCCATGCAGGAGAGCGTGCTTTCGCTGGCAGTGCGGGAAGGCGTGACCAACGTGGTGCGGCACGCGCGCGCCAGCAAGTGCAGCGTGCGCATCGAACAGCAGAACGGGTCGTGCCGGCTGGAGATTGCCGATGATGGCCAGGGCTTTTCCTCCATGGAAGGCAACGGGCTGCGGGGCATGCGGGAGCGGGTTGAGATGCTGGGCGGCACCCTGGAACGCCACAACAAGTCCGGCACCACGCTCACCATCACGCTTCCCCTCAGGCTGATGGTCGCGAAAGACGAAGGGCAAAGTTGAATCCCCCGACCAGAGAAGGCGTGAAAGAAGGACGCAAGACCATCCGCGTGGTTCTGGCGGAAGATCAGGGTATGGTGCTGGGCGCGCTCGCGGCCCTGCTGGAAATTGAAGGCGACATCTCCGTCGTGGCGCAGGCGCGCAACGGCAAAGAAGCCCTGGCCGCAGTACTGGCGCACAAGCCCGATGTGTTCATCACCGACATTGAAATGCCGCACATGAGCGGGCTCGACGTGGCCGCAGAATTGAAGCGGCAGAGAACGGGAACGCGGGTGGTGATTGTGACGACGTTCGCGCGCACGGGATATCTGCGGCGGGCGCTCGAATCGGGGGCTTCCGGATATTTGCTCAAAGACATGCGCGCAGAAGAACTGGCTGACGCGGTGCGGCGGGTGCAGCAGGGCCTCCGCGTGATTGATCCCGAACTGGCGACTGAGGCCTGGGGCGAAATGGATCCGCTGACCGACCGCGAACGGCAGGTGCTGCGACTGGCGGGCGAAGGCATGGCCAGCGGCGATATTGCCAGCGAGTTGGGGCTGTCCGACGGCACGGTGCGCAACTACCTTTCTGAAGCGATCAGCAAGCTGGGAGCGGGCAACCGGGTCGAAGCGGCGAGAATCGCGAGAACCAAGGGCTGGCTCTAGGCTAGCGGTCAACGCTACGTTTCGCGCACGACTCCCGCATCCTCCTTCTTCACCGTCCGGTAGGCCCAGGCCATGCGCGGGGTGTTGTGGGCGATGCCGATGTGGCCTTCGCGGTTGAGCACGATGATGCCCCCATGTCCGTTGACGCGCTGCTTCAGGTGGTTCATGGCTTCCAGCGCGGACCATTCGGGAAGATTGCCGGCGGCGATGCGGTCGGCGGTCCACTTGGCGAGCACTAACTTCATGATGGGCTCGCCCCATCCGGTGGTGGAGGCGGCGGCGCTTTCGTTGTCGGCGTAGCAGCCGCAGCCAATCAGCGAAGAATCGCCGAGGCGGCCGGGAGCCTTGTTCAGCGTGCCTCCGGTGGAGGTGGCGGCGGCGATGTTGCCGTCGCGGTCGACTGCGACGGCCCCCACGGTGTCGTGCGAAATTGTGACGTCGGTATCGGGCGCGAACAGATCGTTGCCATCCGGTTTCGAACCGGACTGTGCGGCCTGATACGCGCGCAGGCGCTCGACTTCGCGCGGGATAATCAGGTCCTCATTCCTGCACAGCGGGAGGCCGTGTTCGGCGGCGAATTTCTCTGCTCCCTCGGCAACGAAATAAACGTGTGGGCTCTCGCTCAGGATCTTGCGAGCGGCGCGCACCGGGTTACGCAGGTGCTCGACGCAGCCCACGCCTCCGGCCCGGAGCGTGGCGCCGTCCATGATGAGCGCGTCGAGTTGGACTTTTCCGTCGCGATTCAAGAAGCTGCCGCGTCCGGCATCGAAGGTCTGGTCGTCTTCCATGATGACGACAGCTTCCTCGACCGCGTCGAGGGCCGAGCCACCGCGCTCGAGCACGCGCCATCCCGCGGCGAGCGCGTGGTTGACACCGCGGAGGTGGGCTTCGACCATGTCATCGGGCATGGCCCAGGCGCCTCCGTGAACGACGAGTACGGGATCGGTGGGCAAGAGATGGTCCCCAGAATTTGGGGGTGCGACGGAATAGGATAGCAGGTGCCGGGGGAGACGAACCCTCGCTCCATTGGTCGGGTGGGCGTCTCTTGCCCGTCGCCGGACCTCGGCACTCCCAGCCGGTTGCACAGGCCCTTCGCGACAAGCGGGAAACAGAAGGTCCCTCGACGGCGCAAGGGATGACACTGCTGAGAGATTACGCGGCTTGGTGCGGGGTTAGCGCCACCGGCGGGTCTTGGGTTCTGGTCCAGGTGTAGCGCATGCGGTGGATTACCGTGATTGTGCTCAGGACGGCGATCACCCATAGGACTGGAGCCATGCGGTTGAATAACGCGCCCAGGATTACCAGCACCAGGCGCTCGGGGCGCTCCATGAAGCCTACCCGGCAGGAACCAATCAGGCTTTCGGCTCGGGCTCTCGTGTAGCTGACCATGATGGAGCTGATCATGACGAAGGCGGCCAGCACGACCCAGAAGAAGCGGCCGCCGCGCGCATAAAAGACCAGGAGCCCGAGGAACTGGCTGGCGTCGCTGTAGCGGTCGACGACTGAATCGAAGAAGGCTCCGAAGCGGGTGACACGGTTTGTGGCGCGGGCGACTTGTCCGTCGACCAGGTCAAAGAAGCCGGAAAAGATGATGACCAGGCCGGCGTAGATGAACATGCGCTTCTGGTTGGAGGCATTGGCGGAGCCAAACAAGATGGCGGCCCAGGTGTTCACCACCAATCCCATAAAGGTGAGTACGTTGGGATTGATGCGCGAGAGCGCGAGCCAGCGGACGATGGTGTCGAGCAGGACTCCGCAGGCACGGCCGAAGGCGCTGGTCCAGGAGGCGGTCACTGCAGCAACTCCAGGATAACTTTTTGCCCTTTCGCATCAACGATCCTTCGGAGATCCCTCGCTCCGCCTGAAAGGCGGCTGCGCTCAGGATGACGGGCCAAGCTCAAGTCTCGGCGCATAGCCATCACGCGCCAGCCTCTTCCGGAGCCTCGCCGCCGATCTCGTCGTGGATGGTGCTGAGGCTCAGGATCTCCAGCGTGCGCTTGCCGTTGGGGGTGACCACGACCGCCTCGTCTCCTACTTTCTTATTGAGCAGGGCGCGGCCGATGGGGCTGGTGGTTGAGATTTTCCCGGTGGCTACGTCGGATTCCTCGCTGGTCACCAACTTGTATTCCAGCTCTTCGTGCTTCGTGCTGTCGTAGACCTTGATGGTCGAGCCCAGCCCCACTTTGTCGTGGGGGATGTTGTTCATGTTGACCATGGACAGGTCAGCCAAGCGTTTGCCCAGCTGGCGGACGCGCGCCTTGACGAATTCCTGGCGCTGTTTGGCCATGTGGTATTCGGCGTTCTCGCTGAGGTCACCGAGGGCGGCGGCTTTCTTTATCTCTTTGGGAAGCTCGTGGATCAATTCGTGTTCGAGCGCGTTGATCTCTTCCTGCAATTTTCGTTTGATTTGATCGGTCATTGTGAACTGAAGGCCGGAATACGGCAGACTCTGGGTATTATAAACCCCGGAACGGGCGAAGGCTCGGGGAATCGGCCCTGGTTGAGTCATTCGAACACGAGGCACCCTGGGCGGGAAGTGACTAAATCCACTGGCGGATCAGGGCCACGCCTTCGTCGTGGACGAGGCTACGACCGATCTGCGGCATCATCTCCTTGGGCCGGACCGAGAGCATCCGGGCCAGCAAGATGGATTGGTCGGGCTGGCCGGGGACCAGATCGTAGCGGAGCTGGCCCACTCGTCCGGCGGAATTGGGGGACTTGCAGATTCCAAAGGTGCGCAGGTCCGAAGCAGTGACGCGTAAGTCCACTCCGGTGTAGCCAGCGCCGCCGCCGGGCTGGTGACAGTGGGCGCAGTTGTTGTCGAGGTAGGCGCGGGCACGGGCGTCGAGCGTTGCCGTGCTGTCGTTCCATTTGGCGACGGTGGGGGCGTGATCGGGAGCGGGCGCTCCGTCCAGGTATCCGGCTCGGGTCCAGTACGCGAGTTGGTTGGCGGGGCCGCTGGCGTAGGCGAAATCCCTGTTCAGATTTCGCGCCTTGGGACCGATGGGCAGCATGACGTGATTGTTCTCGTGGCACTGCTTGCATTCGTTGGCGTTGGGAATAAAGTAGGTGAACTCGCGGCGCTTTCCGGCGGCGTCGGTGTAGCGGATGGGAACGGGATCTGGGGCGAGATCGAGGCGGGCCTCGGTCTGGCCGTCGTTCCAGATATAGGGGAGACCGATCCAGCCTGACCGGGTGTGAACGAGCAGGCGCGTTTCGACGAGAAGTTCGTGAGTGGGATTGCCGTCGACGGGGAAGGCGAAGCTCTTCGCGAGTATGGTGCCGACCGGGAAATCGAAGACAGCGTCTGCGTTGTAAGTGGCGGAGGTTCCGGGCGGCATCCAGACGAAGCGGTACTTGTTGGCGTAGTCAGAGAACAATGGCGTGTTGAGGTTGTAGG
>Ga0075030_100003538_pt1 | contig 14165 bp, 10 predicted proteins | sample LitLauG_LLR_2012_FD_71393 | JGI IMG/M metagenome (GOLD analysis project Ga0075030, IMG submission 71393) | Freshwater sediment microbial communities from Pennsylvania, USA - Little Laurel Run_MetaG_LLR_2012 | ecosystem: Environmental > Aquatic > Freshwater > Creek > Sediment | place: USA... | reverse complement strand
CGCCTTCCCGGTCGTCGATCGAGCGCGCACTGTCGCCGCATGGTACCCGGGCCCGCGGGCCCGGGTACCATGCGGCGACAGTGCGCGCTCGATCGACGACCGGGAAGGCGGTGCTCCTGGCGGCGCTGGCCGTCGTGGCCGCCACCCTCGGTGCGTGTGGGGACTCGGGCGGCGTGGGCTCGGTCTCGGCCCAGGGGGCGCCGACCACGGGCCCCGGTGTCCCCGGCTACGCAGTCCACACGGCGTCGGTGGGTGGGCTCGGGACGGTGCTGGTCGACGGCTACGGCCTGACGCTCTATCTCTTCGAGCTCGATCACGGGCGTGGCCGTTCGACGTGTTCCGGGTACTGCGCGTCGCAGTGGCCGCCGCTCACCTTGCCGCCGGGCGTGGCTGCCCCGATGACCGGTCAGGGTGCGGACGCCGCGGCGCTCGGGACCACGAGGCGCGCCGACGGCACGCTGCAGGTCACGTACGCAGGCTGGCCCCTCTACCGGTGGATCGGCGACACCGAGTCGGGCCAGGCCACGGGGGAAGGCCGGGACGACTCCGGCGGCCTGTGGTACGCGGTCGACGAGGCCGGACGGGCGGTGCACTGACCCGTCGTTGGCCAGCTCGTGGCGGCGACCGCGGGTCCGGACGGGGCCCGAGGATCGGCGTTAGCCTGCCGCCATCGCCGAACGAGGGGGCCCGATGGTCCGGAAGCTGGGTGCGGAATTCGTCGGCACCGCCGTCTTGGTCTACGTGGCGGTCGGCGTGGCCACGCTGTCGTTCGGCTTCGGATTGGCGGGGAGCAGCTTCGCCGCGGGGGTGGTGGCCACCGCCCTGGCGTTCGGCCTGGTCCTCCTGGCCCTGGCGTACTCCCTCGGGCCCGTCTCGGGTTGTCACGTCAACCCCGCCGTCACGCTCGGCGTGCTCCTGGCCCGCCGCATGACCGTGACCGACGCCGCGGGCTACTGGGTGGCGCAGTTCGCCGGTGGCCTCGTCGGGGCGCTCGGACTGTGGGGGACGCTCAGCTCGTCGCCCGACTACCACCGGACGGTGACCGGGCTCGGTACCGACGGCTGGGGAGCGGCCAGCCACATCCACATCGGCGTCGGGGGGGCGTTCGCCATCGAAGTGGTGCTCACCGCGGTGTTCGTCTTCGTCATCTTGCGTGTGACGAGCAAGACGGCGAACGCCGCCACCGCCGGAATGGTGATCGGCCTCACCTTGACCGTGGTGCATCTCATCGGCATTCCGGTCACCGGGACCTCGGTGAACCCCGCCCGCAGCCTCGGCCCGGCCATCGTCGTCGGGGGGACGGCGCTGCACCAGGTGTGGCTCTTCATCGTGGCGCCCCTCGTGGGCGGCGCCGTGGCTGCCGGCGCCCAGGTCCTGCTGTCGCCGAGCGTCGAGCCAGGCGCCGCCTGACACGCTGGTGGCGACACCCGGTCGGCGCCCGGAGTGGGCCTCGCACACCCCGTGAAGCGCCCCGCCGGGGTGCCGGGGCGGGCACGTCTGGAGGTGCGGCGGGCGCTGCGCTGGTGGCCGGTGACCCGCCGGGCGCTGTCCCGATCGGTGCAGGACCGCATCACGATGAACGCGGCCAGCCTGGCGTTCCACTGGTTCCTGGCGATCTTCCCGGCGCTCGTCGCCATGGTCGGCGTCCTCGGGCTCGTGGGCCTGTCAGCGGCGCAGCGCCGCAGCCTCGTCCACGGCGTCAGCGTGGTCCTGCCGCTGCAGGCCTCGCAGACGATCGACACGGCCCTGCGCAACCCGCTCACCGGTGCCGGGGGAGGGGTGGAGGTCGCCATCGGGCTGGGCGTCGCCTTGTGGAGCGGGGTGGAGGCCATGGCCGCCCTGCAGGTCGGTCTGGACGTCGCCTACGAGATCGCCGCCGACCGGGGGTTCGTCCGTCGACGCATGGTGGCCGTCCCGCTGCTGGCGCTGACCGTCGCCCTGGGTGGGGCGGCGTCGGGGCTGTTGGTCCTCGGTGACCCCATCCGGACGTTGCTCCCGTCGACGGTGGCCCTGGCCAGGCCCACGTTCGACGCCTCCTGGGTGGCCATCCGGTGGGTGGGGGCGCTCGCCTTGGTCATGCTGCTGCTGTCGGCCTACTACGCCTTGGGGCCGAACCGTCCCCGGGCCCGTCTTCGACTGGTGAGCCCAGGCGCAGCAGCCGCGGCGCTCGGCTGGTTGGCGGCCTCGGCCGCGTTCTCGTTCTACCTCAACCATTTCGGCCATCAGTCGCGTGCCTACGGCGCCTTCGCCGGGGTCGCCGCCTTGTTGCTGTGGCTCTTCGTCACGGCGGTCGTCGTGTTGCTCGGTGCCGAGCTCGACGCCGAGATCGCCCGGGGGCCTCGGACGGCCGTCGGCGGGGCAGCCACCGGACCGGCGCGGTGAGCCTCGCGGCGCCCTGACGTCCCGGGCGCCTGGCGCGTCGCTCGCTCTGTCACAGCCCTGGAATACGGTCACCCCGGCGTCTCGCGTGGCCGGCGCTCATAGGGCCCGCGCTCGTTCGTCCCGTCCCGCACCGCCGGGACCGCGTACCGGAGTGTCGTCCATGCTCGCCCGTATCCCCTCGGCCACCGTGCACGGCGTCGATGGCCGCCCCGTGTCGGTCGAGGTGCACGTCTCCTCCGGCCTGCCCGGCTTCACGGTGGTCGGCCTGCCCGATGCCGCCGTGCGCGAGTCGCGCGACCGAGTCCGGGCTGCGCTGCTGTCGAGCCACCTGCCCTGGCCGGCGCGCCGGGTGACGGTCAACCTGGCCCCGTCGGGCATCCGGAAGTCGGGGGCGGGCCTCGACCTCGCCATCGCCGTGGGCCTCCTGGTGGCGGCGGAGGTCCTCCCGGCCGCCTGCGTCGAGGGGACCGGGTTCGTCGGCGAGCTGGGCCTGGACGGGTCGGTCCGGCCCGTTCCCGGCATCGTGTCGCTCGTGGCCGCCATCACCGAGGCCCGCGTCGTCGTCCCGGGTGGCGCCGCCGCCGAGGCGCGGCTCGTGGCCGGGGCCCGTGCCCGGCCGGCGTGGACGGTGGCCGGGTTGGTGGCCGCCCTGCGGGGCCGGGCATCGTGGCCGGACCCTCCGCCCGCCGGTCGGCGCATCGACGTCCCGTCGGCGCCCGACCTGTGCGACGTGCGCGGCCAGCGCGTGGCGCGCCGGGCGCTCGAGGTCGCCGCGGCCGGAGGGCACCACGTGCTGCTGGTGGGGCCGCCGGGGTCGGGCAAGACGATGCTCGCCACGCGCCTTGCGGGGATCCTGCCGCCCCTCAGCGCGGACGAGGCGCTCGAGGTCCTCCGGATCCATTCCGCCGCTGGGGTGATGGTCGCCGACGCGGGGCTCCCGCAACGGCCGCCGTTCCGAGCGCCGCACCACGGCACGACCGACGTGGCGCTGGTCGGTGGTGGGTCCCCGTGGCTTCGCCCGGGCGAGGTGTCGCTGGCACACGCGGGGGTGCTCTTCCTCGACGAGCTCGGCGAGTTCGCCGCCTCCGTCCTCGACGCCCTGCGGCAGCCGCTCGAGGAGCACGTCATCCGCGTCCGTCGGGCGCGTGCCGCCGCCGATCTGCCGGCGCGAGTGCTCCTGGTGGGTGCCATGAACCCGTGCCCCTGCGGTGAAGGGGCGCTTCCAGGGATGTGCCGCTGCACCGACGTGATGCGCCAGCGCTACGTGCGGCGCCTATCGGCGCCCTTGCTCGACCGCTTCGATCTGGCCATCACGCTCGAGCGCCCCGACGTCGACGACCTGCTCGGTGGGCCGCCGGGTGAGGCGTCGGCCGCGGTGGCGGCTCGTGTGGCGGCGATCCGCGACGTAGCCCGTGGTCGCGGGGTGCGCAACAACGCCGAGATTCCCCTTGACGCCTTCGAGGACCTGGCGCCGCTCGCCCCGGACGCCGCCGCCCTCCTCGAACGGCGGCTGCGCGACGGCACCCTGTCGGCGCGCGGCTTGCACCGCGTGCGCCGCGTGGCACGGACCATCGCCGACCTCGACGGGGACGCCGGGCCGCTCGAGGACCGCCACGTGGCCGAGGCGCTCAACCTGCGGGCGGCGCGGACGCTCCTCGTCCCTGCGTCCCGATGACATCCGACGCGTTGACCTGCGACGAGCGCCACGGTGCGGCGCTGGCCGCGCTGGGCGTGCCGCCGGCGACGCTGCGGAGATTGATGGACGGGCGCGCCCCGGTGGACGCATGGGAGGCGATCGCCAGTGGGCGCCATGAAGCCGACCCCGAGGGTCGCTACCGGCACAAGGCCACCGGGGCGGCACTGGCGGCCATGGCCGACGCCTGCGCCCGCACCGGCACCGCCGTGCGCGTCCTGGGCGGCCCCGGGTATCCCGCCGCCCTGGCCGCCGACCCGCAGGCGCCGGCGGTGCTCTTCGTCCGCGGCGACGCGTCGGTTCTCGAGGGCCACCCGCGCGTGGCCGTGGTGGGCACGAGGGCGGCGACCCCCTACGGACTGGGCATGGCCGCCGAGCTCGGCCGCGACCTGGCCGGTGTCGGCGTCACGGTCGTGTCGGGGCTCGCTCGCGGGGTCGACGCCGCCGCCCACGCCGGTGTGCTCGGGACCGAGCACGGTGGTGCACCCGTCGGCGTCCTGGGCACCGCGCTCGACGCGCCGACGACGCGGGCCGACGCCGGGCTTCGGGCCGCGGTGGCTTCCCGGGGAGCCCTGCTGTCGGAGATCGCCCCCGGAGGCGCGAGCGCCCGGTGGTGGTTCTCGGTGCGCAACCGCGTGCTGGCGGCCCTGGCCCACGTGGTGGTGGTGGTGGAATGTCATCATCGCGGTGGGTCGTTGCACACCGTGGAGGCCGCCTTGGCGCGCGGCGTCACGGTGGGGGCCGTGCCCGGCTCGGTGCGCAGCCCGGCCTCGGCCGGGACCAACCGCCTGCTCGTGGACGGCGCCGTGCCGGTGCGAGGCGCCGACGACGTGCTCAGCGCGCTCGAGTTGGCCATCGTCGCCGACCCCACGGTCGTACCACCCCGGTCCCGGGGCGCCACCAGGCGACCACGTGCCAATACGCCACGGCGCGACCTGGACGCCTCGGCCCGGCGGGTGCTGCGGTCACTCGACCACGATCCGGCCACCCTCGAAGTCGTCGTCACGCGCTGCGGGCTGTCGATCGGCGAAACCTCGCTCGCATTGGAAGCGCTGGCCGAGGTGGGGTTGGCCGTCGGGGTTCTCGGATGGTGGTCGCGGCCGCGGTGATCAGGCCAGACGCCAGGTCGGCTGGGCCGGCTCGGGCCGCGCGGGGCGAAGCCCGCGGAGCTTGCGCACGTCCTCGGGTTGCAGGGCCTCCAACACCGCGTCGATGGCCTCGGTGTCGACGCCCGAGGGCCAGTGCCCCTGCTGCATGACCGAGTCGAGCAGCGCTTCGAAACGTTCGGTCGACACCACCGACTGCGGGTTGACCTGTGTCGCCACGTCGTCGGCCCACCCGGTGAACAGGCGTCCGGGGCTCTCGATGAGCGCCGACATCTCCGCCGGGGGGATGGGCGGGCTGAATCGAAAGCCCTGGACCTGGTCGCACCCGTGGGCCTCGAGGAAGCGCAACTGGCTGTCGGTCTCGACGCCTTCGGCGATCACGTCGAGCTCGAGGCTGTGGGCCAGTGCGATGACCGCACCGACGATGGGGGCGCCGCCACCCTCGTCGATGCGTTTCACGAACGACCGGTCGACCTTGATGGCGTCGACGGGGATCTCGGCCAGGTAGGTGAGGGCGTTGTAGCCCGTGCCGAAGTCGTCGATGGCGATGCGCACGCCCATCCGGCGCAGGGAGTCGAGGCACTCCGCCACGCTCCCGCGGCTCTCCATCAGCACGCTCTCGGTGATCTCGAGCTCGAGCAGACACGGGTCGAGGCCCGATGTGCGCAGCGCCTCGGTCACCATGGGCAGCACGGCCTGGTCGGTGAACTGGCGGGGCGACAGGTTGACCGCCACCGGCACCGGCGCCCCGCCCTCGCGCTGCCAGTGCGCAGCCTGGACACAGGCCGTCTCCAGGACCCACTGCCCGAGGGTGGCGACGAGGCTCGTCTCCTCGGCCAGGGGGATGAAGGCCCACGGTGGGATGAATCCGAGCCGCGGGTGCTCCCAGCGGGCCAGGGCTTCCACGCCGGCGATCCCGCCCGTGGCCATGTCGAGCTTGGGCTGGTAGTGCACGGCCAGGCGACCGCATTCCACCGCGGCGCGCAGGCTCTCCTCCAGGGCGAAGCGCAGGCGGGCCCGGGCGCTCATGGCCGAGTCGAAGACCTGGATGGTGTTCCTCCCTGCCGACTTTGCCTGGTACATGGCGGTGTCGGCGTGCTTGAGCAGCGTCTCGGCGTCCTCGCCGTCGTGGGGGGACACCGCCACGCCGATGCTCGCCTTCACCGAGAGCTGCCGGTTCCCGACGCTGAAGGGGTCCGCGAATCGGGCGAGGATCCGTTCCGCCACCTTGGCGACGGACTCGTCACCGACGTGCGCGTCGGGTATGAGCAAGGTGAACTCGTCTCCCCCGAAGCGCGCCAGGGTGTCCTGATCGCGCAGCGCGCTCTGCAGGCGCTTGACCACGGCCTGCAGGAGCTGGTTGCCCACGGCGTGCCCGAGACTGTCGTTGATCCCCTTGAACCGGTCGAGGTCCAGGAACATGACCGCCACCGATCCGCCGGTGCGCTCGGCCTGGGCGAGGGAGAGGCCGAGGCGGTCCTCGAACAACAGGCGGTTGCACACGCCGGTCAACGGGTCGTGCTGGGCACGGTACTCGGCGGCGGCGTGGGTGAAGACCTGGCGTACCAGGTAGAGCAGCACGAGCGCCGGGAGCAAGGTGGCGCCGATGGGGAGCACCGGGACCCGTTCGACCCTGCCGGTCATGATGGCGGTGCTCAGGACTCCGGGGACCACGAGGGCCAAGGTGACCAACAAGGCCACCTTGACCCCGCTGGGACGCAACGAGCGCAGGGGGACGGGGTCGAACGGTTGGCGCCGCGACGGGTGCAGGAAGGCCAGCGCCCACAGGGCCATGCCGATGAGGATGGAGGTGTCGACGGCGGTGGTCGACGGGGACCACCGTGCCAGGGTCTGCGCCGCCGCCACCGCGTGCCCGGCGAAGAGGAACACGAAGCCGCCGAGGAGCAGCCGGTAGCACGTGGGATGCCGATCGGTGAGCGAGACCAAGGTGCACGAGAGCCACAGCACCACGAGATCGAGCAGGGGCAGCGCCAGCGCGGGCAGCTGCCGGGTCGGGGCCCACCCGGTGGACGGCACGATGACGAGGGCGAGGACCACGAAGGCCAGCGCCAGCGTGACCACCACCGCCTCGACCACGGCCTCCACGGCCCGGTCGGGGAGGCGCTGGTGCAGCAGCGTCACCAACCCCGACATGGCGAGTACCACGCCGCCGGCGTCCAGGACGACCGGGGGCCCCGAGCCCCGCGGGCCCACGTGGAGCATGGCCACGACGGCGGCGGCCACCACGCACACCAGACCGAGGCCCATGGCCAGCCATGCCGTTCGCCACGGGCTCCGAGGCGACGCCCGGTTCCAGGTGACCCCGTAGGCCACGACTGCAGCCGTCAGCGTGAGCGCCAAGCCGGCGGCCACCGCGGGCCGGTGTGGCGCGGTCAGCACCATTCCCCCCACCACGGAGAGGATGAAACCCATGATAATCACTCTGCGTGGCGAGACTGACACAATAGATGATCTTAAGAGGTGGTCCGACCCGTGGACAAGGGACCGGGCCCGAGAATGAGGCCTGCGCCCTACGCGGGCCCAGACCAGGTCGGTGGCCCTCGTCGCCGGTCCCGGCCGCCCTCAAGGACCTGTGCCCCCCCGTCGATAGGAATGGACGCGACTTGGCTGCTCGCGGAGCGTGGGGGGTGAGCGATGGCGGCGGTGCGCAACGAGGCGACGCTGGTGCCTGGGGCCGGCGCCGCGCCCCTACGAGGTGCCGGGTCGGGTGGCCCCGACGCCGCAGTGGCCGCCGAGGCGCCGGTCCCCGAGGGTCGGCCTGCGCTCAGCCCCGATGTCCTGGGCTACCTCATGGGCCCGGCCGCCCTGGTGGCCATCCTGATCCTCCGGCACTTCCGGGTGGTGGCGAACGAGCCGGTGTGGCTCTGGCTGGCGGTCTTCGTGGCCATCCCGGTGACGAGCCTGGCCTTCGAATTCCTCTACCGCCGCCACCCCACGCGCCTGCGGCTGCACGCCCGGGTGGTGTGCCACGCCGCGGCCGTCACCGTGGTGATCTACCTGACCGGATGGGGGCCGGTGCTCATCTGCGCTTTCGCCTTCGTGGCGCTCGAGAACGTGTCACACGACGGCTCGAGCACCTGGCGGGTCACGGCGCTGTGGAGCCTGGTCGGCATCGGGTGGGGCCAGCTGGCCATCGCCCAGGGGTGGGCCCCCTCGTTCCTCTCGGTCGGCAAGAGCGAGACGCTCGGGCTCATGGGTGCGTTCGTCTTGGTCTTCGTGATCCGCATGGCGGGCGCCACGATCCGGCAGAAAGAAGAGGCCGAGACCTCGATGCGCGCCAGCGAGGAGCGGTTCCGCTCGCTCGTCCAGTACTCCACCGACACGATCTTCGTCATGGGCGACGAAGGACGCATCATGTACGCCAGCCCGGCCATCTCGTCGTTCCTCGGCATGCAGCCCGACGACGTCCTCGGAGTGCGGGCGACCGAGCTGGTGCACACCGACGACAGAGCCTTCGTCGAGACCCAGTTGGGGTTGCTGATGCAGACCGTCACCGTCACCGATCCCATCCAGTTCCGCATGCAGCACGCCGACGGCACCAGCCGATACGTCGAGGCGGTGGTGAGCAACCTGAAGGACGCACCGTCGGTCGGCGGGTACGTCGGGAACCTCCGCGACATCACCGAGCGCAAGGAAGCTGAGTTCCTGCTGGCGCACGCCGCTCTGCACGACCCGCTCACCGGGCTGCCCAACCGGACCCTGATTCTCGACCGCGCCGACCAGATGCTCGTGCGGGCCCGCCGGGAGTACCGCCCGGTGGCGGCGTTGTTCGTGGACCTCGACAACTTCAAGGACATCAACGACTCCCTCGGCCACGACGCCGGCGACAAGGTCCTGCAAGCCGTGGCGGCCCGGTTCGTGGGGATCCTGCGCGCCAGTGACACGGTCGGCCGCCTCGGGGGCGACGAGTTCGTGGTGCTGGCCGAGGGGGCCTCGCTCGGCGCGGGCCCCGAGATGGTGGCCGAGCGCCTCCACGACGCCCTGCGCGAACCCTTCCGCCTCGACGGGTACCCGACGGTCCCGCTCACCGTGTCGGCCAGCATCGGCATCGCCGGCGGGCAGCGCAACTCGGCTCACGAACTGCTGCGTGACGCCGACATCGCCCTGTACCGGGCCAAGGCCCTCGGGAAGAACCGCTCGGCGTTGTTCCAGCCCGAGATGCAGACGGCCGTGCTCGACCGGATCGAGCTCGAGTCGGACCTGCGCTCGGCCCTGGTCGAGGACCAGTTCTTCCTCCTCTACCAGCCGGTGTTCGACCTCGACCACGTGAACGTGTCGGGTGTCGAAGCCCTGCTGCGCTGGCGTCATCCCAGCCGGGGAGTGGTCCCCCCCGACCACTTCATTCCCATGCTCGAGGACTCCGGCCTCATCGTCGACGTCGGGAAGTGGGTGTTGATCGAGGCCTGTCGGCAGGCCGCGGATTGGCACGGGCGCGGGCACCGGATCTCGATGTCGGTGAACGTGTCGATGCGTCAGCTCGAGATCCCCTCGTTCGTCGACCACATCACCGAGGCCTTGTCGACGAGTGGCCTCGATCCCACCGCGCTCGTGATCGAGATCACAGAGAGCACCCTGATGCGCGACGCCGATGCCACCGTGCTGCGCCTGCGCGAGATCAAGTCGTTGGGCGTGCACGTGGCCATCGACGACTTCGGCACCGGGTACTCGTCGCTCGCCTACCTCCGGCAGTTTCCCGTCGACGCCCTCAAGATCGACCGGTCCTTCATCGCCGCCATGGCCGACTCCCCGGAGTCGTCGGCGCTCATCCACACCCTGGTGGAGCTGGGCCGCACCCTCGGGCTCGAGACCCTCGCCGAAGGGATCGAGGACGACGAGCAGTTGCTCAAGCTCCAGCAGGAGCACTGCGACCGCGGCCAGGGATTCCTCTTCTCGAGGCCCATCGAGCCCGAGGCCATCGACGCCTTCCTCGCCGGCACGACCAGTCTGGGCGGCGCCGGGGACATCGCCCAGGGCCGTGCCCGGGCCGCCGCAACGCCGGCGCCGGTCGCCCCCGCCCCGGGCGACGGCGCGGCCCCCGGCGACGCCGCGACCGACGTCGCGGTCGAGTCGCCCGAGGCCCTGTCGACGGCCGTGGGATCGAGCACCTGAGGACCGCCGTCTGCCCCGGCGCGTCGCGCTGGCCCGGGTATCGGCCGGGGGTGCAGGCTGGGCGGGTGCACTGGGTCGTCGACGGCATGAACCTCATCGGGTCAACCCCCGACGGGTGGTGGCGCGACCGCGCCGCGGCCCGGCGCCGGCTCGTGCGCGCGCTGGCTGGATTCGCCGCCGGTGAGGAGGACGCCGAGGTCACCGTGGTGTTCGACGGTCGGCCCACCCCCGGCGAGGCGGAGGAGGCCCGCGCCGGCGGGATCGATGCCCGTTTCGCCCCTGGCGGCCCGAACGCCGCCGACCACGCCATCGAGGCGCTGCTCGGGCCGCTCTGCGACCGCGGTGCGGTCACCGTGGTGAGCTCGGACGCCGCCTTCGTGTCTGCGGTGCGGCGCGCCGGTGCCGCCGTCGAGGGGGTCAGGGCGTTTCGCGACCGCCTGGCGCGCTGACGGCTAGGGCGTCGGGAGGGCCTCGAGGGGCTCGACGGCGTGCCGCCCCAACGCGCCGGCGACGGCCGCGTTGGTCAGATGTCCCGAGGCCGTGAGGACCCCACCGGCCAGCGCCGGATCGGATGCCACGGCCCCACGCACGCCGTGGTCGGCCAGGGCGAGCGCGTACGGGAAGGTGGCGTTGGTGAGGGCGTAGGTCGACGTGTGGGGGACCGCCGCCGGGATGTTCCCGACGCCGTAGTGCAGCACCCCGTGGCGTTCCACGACGGGGTGCTCGTGGGTCGTCTCGATCGTGGTCTCGATGCAGCCCCCCTGGTCGACGGCGACGTCGACGATGACGGACCCGGGCTTCATGGCCCGCACCATGGCCTCGGTGGCCACGACGGGCGCCTTGCCGCCCGGCACGAGCACGGCCCCGATGACGAGATCGGCGTCGGCCATCGACCGCTCGACGACGGCGCGGCTCGAGGCCAGGGTCATGATCCGGCCGCGGTGGATCTGGTCGACCACGCGCAGCCGGTCGAGGTCGCGGTCGATGAGGATGACCTCGGCCTCCATGCCTTGGGCGATCCACGCGGCGTTGGTCCCCACCGTGCCCGCCCCGATCACGACCACTCGGCCGGGCCGGACGCCCGGTGCCCCGCCCAGGAGCACGCCCCGCCCACCGTGGCCGCGCTCGAGGAAGTGGGCACCGACCTGAGGCGCCAGGCGCCCGGCCACCTCGCTCATGGGCGCCAGCAACGGCAAGGCGCCCGACGGGCTGCGCACCGTCTCGTAGGCGAGGGCCGTGGTTCTCGAGGCCAACAGCGCATCGGCGAGCTCGGGGTAGGCGGCCAGGTGCAGGAAGGTGAAGAGGACGAGGTCGGCCCGAAGGTGCCCGTACTCCCCGGCCTGGGGCTCCTTGACCTTGAGCACGAGCTGCGCGCCCCAGGCGTCCTCGGCGCCGACGAGCTCGGCGCCGGCGGCCGTGTAGGCGGCGTCGGGGATGGAGGACCCCGACCCGGCGCCCGTCTCGACCAGGACCCGGTGCCCGTGGGAGTGCAGTTCACGCGCCCCGTCGGGGGTGAGGGCCACCCGGTTCTCACCTGGCTTGCGCTCCGCGGGGACCCCGACGATCACGTCGCCGACGCTACCCGGCTGTCCCCGACGACCCCAGCGGCCCCGAGCCTTGACGACGCCCGGCCCCGCTCCCTATCTTTGCTGCCGTTCAGCATTCAGATCCATCGTTCGATATATCGAACGATGCGAGCCCAGATGGGGGTGGGTGTGAAGCTCGACCTGCTGTACGAGATCGACGTGCCCAAGCCGTGGCCCGGGGAGCACCCGTGGGGCCAGCGCCAGGCCGAGCAAGAGGCGTACGCCGAAGCGCTCGAGCAGATCAAGCTGGCCGACACGCTCGGCTTCAACACCGTATGGCACGTCGAGCACCACTTCCGCGAAGGACGGTCGCACTCCCCGGCGCCCGAGGTCATCCTCGGCGCGTTGTCGCAGGCGACGAAGAACCTGCGACTCGGGTTCGGCGTGGTGCTCATGCCCCACCAGTTCTGCCACCCCGTGCACGTGGCCGAGAAGGTGGCCACCGCCGACATCCTGTCGGGAGGTCGGGTGGAATGGGGGACGGGTCGCTCGACGCCCATGGAGCAGACGGCCTTCCACGTGCCGGTGGAGGAGAGTCGGGCCGAATGGGAGGAGGCCATCCAGGCGGTGGTCCAGGCGTGGCGCGAGGAGTACTTCGAGTTCCACGGCAAGTACCTCGACTTCCCGCGGCGCATGGTGACCCCGAAGCCGGTCCAGGTGCCGCACCCGCCGGCGTGGATGGCGGCCACATCCGAGGGCTCGGCCGCCGTGGCCGGCAAGCTCGGGATGGGCCTGCTCTCGTTCTCCATCATGCAGCCCATCCAGAAGATGGCCGACCACATCCGCCAGTACCGCGCCGCGGCCCAGGACCCCTCCCCGTTGACCGAGGTCACGACCAACAAGGTGGCCGCATACACGCTCGTGCACTGCGCCGACTCGATGGAGCAGGCCGAGGCCAACGGCATCTGGGACTCGGTGTGGTGGTGGTACAAGAACCTCTCCGAGTTCATCTTGGAGTGGGAGGTCCCGCATCTCTCCGACGACGAGAAGGAGAAGATGTTCCCACTCCTCAAGCGGCAGATCGAGGGCAAGTTCGACCCGAAGTGGTTCTCGGAGGCCGACATGATCATCGTCGGTGACCCTGAGACCTGCGTGGAGAAGATGGTGAAGTACGCCGAGCTCGGTGTGGACCAGTTGATCTGCTACGTGCAGTTCGGCTACCTCAAGCACGAGTCGATCATGCGCACCATCGAGCTCCTAGGCACCAAGGTCATCCCCGAGCTCGAGCGCAGGGACATCACGGTGTCGGTGACCGGCACCGGTGGCTGAGGCGGCGCGAGGTCCAAGACGGTGACTGCTCCTCGGGAGACGGGCCGGTGACCCGCACCGACGACACCGAGGTCCCCGACTACCCGGGCATGCTGCGCATGGACGGCCGTGGCGTGGTCGTCATCGGTGCCGGCCAGGGGATCGGACGCCAGACGAGCCACGCCCTGGCCCAGGCGGGTGCCCGGGTGCTGTGCGTCGACCTCGATCCCGACCTCGCCCACGACATCGCCGGTGAGGTCGACGGGGTCGCCTGGGTGGGCAACGCCGCCCAGCGGGCCGACGCCGAGCGCCTCTTCGCCGAGGCCCCGGCTGCACTCGCCGGAATCGGGGCCACTCGCCTGTCGGGCGTCGTGGACATCGTGGGAATGGCCCAGTACCGCGGCCTGCTCGAGATGGACGACGAGCTGTGGGACTGGCACCACGACATCGTGTTGCGCCATGCCTACCTCGCCGTGTCGATCGGCGGGCGGGCCCTGCGCGACAGCGGGGGCGGGGTCATGGTGTTCGTGGCGTCGGCGTCGGGGCTCACCGCCGCGCCCCGGCACGCCGCCTACGGAGCGGCCAAGGCGGGACTGATCGGCCTGGTCCGATCGGCCGCCGTGGAGCTCGGCCCGGAAGGCATCCGCGTCAACGCCGTGGCCCCGGGCATCGTGTGGACGCCCCGGGTGTCGGGGTACCTCGGGGACAAGGGAAAGGCGGCCAACGCCGCCAACGCACCGCTCGACCGTGTGGCGCTCCCCCAGGACATCGCGGCGGCCATCGTCTTCCTGGCGTCGGATCTCTCGGCCTACGTGAACGGCCAGATCCTGTCGGTCGACGGCGGCGTGGGGGTGAAGTTCCCCTATCCCGTGCCCGCCAACCTGTGAGCGCGGCGCCAACGGGCCGCTCGGCGTCCGTCGAGCCGTTCCTGCGTGGGTGCGCCTACCGGGCCGCCCCCGGTGTGCCCTACCCCCGGTTCGACCCCGCCGATGTGGGTCGGCTCCCCGCCGACACCTGGCA
>Ga0075030_100003535_pt1 | contig 14180 bp, 15 predicted proteins | sample LitLauG_LLR_2012_FD_71393 | JGI IMG/M metagenome (GOLD analysis project Ga0075030, IMG submission 71393) | Freshwater sediment microbial communities from Pennsylvania, USA - Little Laurel Run_MetaG_LLR_2012 | ecosystem: Environmental > Aquatic > Freshwater > Creek > Sediment | place: USA... | reverse complement strand
GGACTGACTTTAGGTTTGCGGGACGCGCGCGCGCTTTGAGGATGAGGGCTTGGGCCCCCCGCTCAGGCGCCTTGCGGGGCAGCGCCCGGCCACGATCCTGGATGGGCAGCAAGCGGCGGGCCTTCCTCGGTGATCGGCACCGCCGGGGTTGGCGGCGAGGGCGGCGCGGGCTTGTCTTCGGGACGGTCGAGCTTTTCACCGCGCAGGACCGTCGACACTTCCTCACCCGACAGGGTCTCGTACTCGACCAGCGCATCGGCAAGCTTCAAGAGGTCGTCGCGATGCTCGGTCAGCACTTTGCGCGCGTTCTGTTCGCCTTCGGTCACGATCCGGCGCACCTCTTGGTCCACCAATTTGGCGGTTTCGCCCGACATGTTCTGGCGCTGCGTCACCGAATGGCCAAGAAACACTTCCTGTTCATTGGCCGCATAACGCAACGGCCCCAGCAAATCGCTCATGCCCCACTCGGTCACCATGCGGCGGGCGATTTCGGTTGCCTGCTGAATGTCGTTGGAGGCGCCGGTGTTGAGATGCTCGTCGCCATAGATCAGCTGTTCGGCGACGCGGCCCCCGAAGCACATCGAGATCTTGGCCTCGCACCATTGTTTGGAATACGAAAGCTTGTCGGCTTCCGGGAGCGACCAAGTCACGCCAAGCGCCCGCCCGCGCGGAATGATCGTGACTTTGTGCAGCGGATCGTTGCCCTTCACGAAGACGTTCACCAGCGCGTGGCCGCTCTCATGCACGGCTGTGGCGCGCTTTTCTTCTTCGGTCATCGCCATGGAGCGCCGCTCAGCGCCCATCATGACGCGATCCTTGGCGTCTTCGAATTCCTTCATGGTGACGACGCGCTTGCCGCGCCGCGCCGCCAATAACGCCGCCTCGTTGACGAGGTTGGCAAGATCAGCGCCCGAGAAGCCCGGAGTGCCGCGGGCAATGGTCTTCAAGTCCACGCCGGTGGCCACCGGCACGTTGCGGGTATGCACGCGCAGGATCTTTTCGCGCCCGCCAATATCGGGGTTGGGAACCACCACCTGACGGTCGAAGCGCCCTGGGCGCAACAAGGCGGGATCGAGCACATCGGGGCGGTTGGTGGCCGCGATCAGGATGATGCCCTCATTGGCTTCAAACCCGTCCATCTCGACCAATAATTGATTGAGCGTCTGCTCGCGCTCGTCATTGCCCCCGCCGAGGCCTGCGCCGCGATGGCGACCGACGGCATCGATTTCGTCGATGAAGATGATGCAGGGCGCATTCTTCTTGGCTTGCTCGAACATGTCGCGCACCCGGCTCGCGCCCACGCCTACAAACATCTCCACGAAGTCCGAGCCTGAGATGGTGAAGAACGGCACATTGGCTTCCCCGGCGATGGCGCGCGCCAGCAGCGTCTTGCCGGTGCCTGGCGGGCCGATTAACAGCGCCCCTTTGGGGATCTTGCCGCCCAGACGCTGGAACTTGCCCGGGTCTTTCAGGAACTCGACGATCTCGGCCAGTTCGTCCTTGGCTTCATCGATGCCTGCGACGTCTTCAAAGGTGACGCGGCCTTTTGCTTCGGTGAGCAGGCGCGCTTTGGAGCGTCCAAAACCCATGGCGCCGCGGCCGCCGGCCTGCATCTGGCGCATGAAGAAAATCCAGACCCCGATCAGCAGCAGCATTGGCAGCACCGCAACCAGGATGTCGCCCAATCCGGGACCGCTGCGCGGGGGCAGCGTCTTCACTTCGACATTAGCCGCGTCGAGGCGTTGCACGACATTGGCGATGGTGCCGGGGGGCAGATAGGTAATGGTGTGGGCGCTGCTCTTGGTGGTCGCGGTGATGGCGTCGCCCTGGGTGCTGACCGAGGTGATATTGCCGTCGGCCACTTGATGCATGAACTGGGTGTAGCTGAGTTCGGTGGTGCCGCGCGGGGGCGAGGCGCTCTGCATGAACGCGAACACGCCCAACAGCACCACAGCGATCAAAACCCACATCAAGATGGAACGAACGGGCATGCTAGCAAACTACCTCGAAGGCCCGCGCCCGAACCGCTCGACAGCGCGCCGTAACACAATCTTCGCCAAGATAGGCACGCGCGGCGCCCCTGAACACCCCTTACCCTGTCATGGCGCCCGTCAAGGGCAGGTGAACAAGGGCTGGGGAAAATTCACAACAGTTTCCCAGTTTTAATCAATTCGGCCGAGCAGATGGGCTACCCGCTGCGACAATAACCATCGCCCTTGGCCTAAGCTGCCAAGCGCTTCGAGCGCGCGCCGTTGGCGCCCACGTCGAAGTTCCGGCGGCCCGGCATTGGCGACAACTTCCCATCCTGGCTCGGTGAGCGTCAGCTCCAGGCGCCGGTCCCATACGCTTTCCTGGCCGGGCGCAAGCGGCAATGGGCTAAGCCCTGGCGCACCGTCAGCGCGCCCCAGGAGCGCGCCGGGATCGCGGCTGATGCAAATGGCGTTCTGGGCCAGAGCCAAGCGCGCGCCGGCCAGACAGGCGCCGGCAAAGCCAGGTTTAAAGAGCCGCTCTTCAAGACGTTCGATGGCGTTAGACGCCGCCTCACGGGCGCCGGCGCCGACGCTGGCGATGAGGGCTGAAAGCGCGCGCCGGCGCACCAGCGCGGGCCCCTGCCAGGCCACGCCATCGATGCGCACAAGGTCGGCCTCAAATTGCACAGAGCGCGCAATGAGCGCCCAAGCCTCCGCGTCGAGTTTCGCGACATGGGGGCGTAGGCGCTTGGCGCAGCTTGCGAGGCGGGTGATTTCAGCGCCCTCCGCTTCGAGCGCTGCCAGGCGTTGGCGCGCGCGCACGCGCGCGAAAGCCGTGTTGGCATTGGCAGGATCCTCGATCCAGTCCAAGCGCGCAGCGCCTAAATAGGCGCGCAGCTCTACGCGGCGCGCGTTGAGGAGCGGCCTTGCCACATAAAGGCCGCGCCCTTCGGGCCAAGCCGGCGCCGGCGCCAGCGCGGCCATGCCGGCCAAGCCCCGCCATGACGATTGCGCCGCCGCGCGCATGAACACAGTTTCGATCTGATCGTCAGCGGTATGGCCTAACGCCACGACCCGCGCGCCCAGCTGGCGCGCGCGGCTCAAGAGAATATCATAGCGCGCCCTCCGCGCTGCGGCTTGACCTGGCTTGGCGCTCATCGGCCAGGCGATGGCCCGCGTCTCAGCCTTAACCCCCAGCGCTTCGGCCATGCGCTTGGCGCGTTGGGCATCATCGGCTGAACCCTCGCGCAAACCATGATCGACCACCAAAGCGCAAAGGCGGTCAGCGCCGAAACGATCGCAAAGCAGGCTAAGCAAAGCGATTGAATCACCGCCGCCGGACAGCCCAACCACGACCTTGCTTGCGCCCGAGATCGCCTCCAGGCGCTCGATCGTCAAGGGATCGAGCATATCGCGCTCGCCTCAGCGACAATGATGACGCGCGGCTTCGTTGACAGCGAGGCTACGAATGTCACGCGGCGCGTGGGGGTAGCGCTGGGGCAGGTTTGTATAAAACGTGCAGGCCTGTTGGGTCTGGCCCATCTCGGCGAAGGCCATTCCCAAGCGCACCTGCGCCTCCGGCGCGCGCGCCGCATTTGGCGCATCGTGGAGATATTGGATGAAATTCTGCGCCGCATCGTGATCGTTATGGCGCGCAAGCAGCGTGAAGGCGTACCAAAATCGCGCGTCGTTGGCGACGCTGGCGCGGGGATAGTTTTGTAAAAGATCGGCGAACTCGGCTTCCGCCTCCGGGTATTGGCCGTTCTTCAGCTGATCAAGCGCCTGGCTATAGAGATCGCCGGGGTCGACGGGCGTGGGGGACGGGGCCGGCGCAGCACTTGCCGGCAACGTGCCGAGCTGACCTTGGGGCGAGCTGGCGTCGCTGAGTTCGCCGTGTCCTTCTCCGGGGCCGGCAGCGTTCCCGCTTGGCGCGGGCGCCGGTGGCGGGTTGTTTGCGGGCGGCGCGCTGTTTGCGGGCGGCGTCCCCGCGGAGAGATCCTGGTTCACCGAAGCCAGATTGCCGACCATGGCCTGCAGGCGCTGAACCTCGTGTTGGGCGTCAGAAAGTTGATGCTGCAGGTTTTCGTTTTCGGCCGTCGCTGCGGTGAGCTGGCTTTGCAATTCTTCGATGCGGTCCTGCTGGGCGTCGGCCTGAGCTTGGGTTTGGGCGGGCCCGTCGACATCGCGGCGAACGCTTTGCGCGCCAGCCGCCGGCGAAAGCGCAAGGCCGGCCGCAACGATAAACGCTGCAAGCCGGCCAAGCTTCGTCGCGGCTCTGATTGGATCGGTCATGAGCTCTGCCCTAGCCGACGCCCTCGCCAAAATTGAGGCGCTTTAGGAGATAGCGCCTGAGACGATTTGGGTGGTGGCGTTGCGATTAACGCTCCACGCCTCTTCGTTCGAGCGCGGATCAACAGGGCGTTCCTTGCCATAGGACACTGTCGCCATGCGATCGCCGGTGACGCCGAGCGAGGCAAGATAGTCATGCGCCGCCGCGGCCCGACGCGCCCCCAGCGCCAAATTGTACTCGCGCGTGCCGCGTTCATCGCAATTGCCGCCGATCAACACCCGCACGTTGGGATAGCGCCTTAACCAGGCAGCTTGGCGATCCAATATGGCGCGCGCTTCCGGGGTCAGGTCATAGCGGTCATAGCCAAAATAAACGCGGTCGCCGACCGACACGCGGAAGTCTTCGATCGATCCGGGCGTGGGCCCATGCGGGGCTTGGGTCACCGGCGCTGGCGCCTCCGGGGTTGGGGTCGGCGCGGGCTTGCTGGCGCAGGCGGCCAAAGATGCGAGCGCGGCGATGGCGAGTACTGTCTTGTGCATAGGGTTAATTCTCCCGATTTCGGCGGCTGCGTTCGGCTGGCGCCGTACTCCCTGCAAAATGAACGCCGAGCTTACATCCAGATTCCTAGTCGACAACAATGTTCGCTTCGCGACCGTCCTTTCACTATTGTGCAGGAAGCAGCGGCGACCACGCCGGATCGGATGCGTCGGTTTGGGTCGCCACCTCGCGCAAATTGCGTCCAGTCAAGTCAACCGACCACAAGTGCGGCCCTTGCCCCTGCGCTTCCCGGAAAAACATGATCACCCGCCCATTGGGCGACCAAGTCGGCGCTTCGTCCAGGAAGGATTGGGTTAAAATCCGCTCACCTGAGCCGTCGGGATGCATGACCCCGATAGCAAACTGCCCGCCCTGCTGGCGGGTAAAGGCGATGAGGTCGCCGCGCGGAGACCAAACCGGGGTTGTGTAGCGTCCCTCGCCGAAGGAGATGCGGCGCTGGTTGGAGCCGTCGCCGTTCATCACGTAAAGCTGCGGAGAGCCGCCACGATCGGAATTGAAGGCGATTTGGGCGCCGTCCGGGGAATACGAGGGCGAGGTGTCGATAGCTGGATTATTGGTGAGCCGCCGCTGCGCGCGGGTGTTTAGATCCATGCTGTAGATTTCGGAATTGCCGTCAAGATCGAGGGTGAACACCACGCTATTGCCGTCGGGCGAAAACCGGGGCGCAAAGGTCATGCCGGGGAAATCGCCCATCACCTCGCGCCGATTGGTGGCCAGATTGTACAAAAATACCCGCGGCGCGCCGGTTTCGTAGCTCATATAAGTGAGCTTCTGGGTGGACGGCGAAAACCGCGGCGTCAGCACCATGGCGTCGGGGCCGGTCAGGTAAGAGGGATTGTAGCCGTCCTCATCCATGATCATCAGCCGCTTCACGCGGCGCGTGCGTGGTCCGGATTCGGAGACAAAGACGATGCGGGTGTCGAAATACCCGGATTCGCCTGTCAGCTGCTGGTAGATCTTGTCGGAGATGCGGTGGGCGATTTGGCGCCAATTGTCGGCGGTCGTCACATAGCGAAAGCCGGTGAGGAATTGTTCGGAATATACATCCCAAAGCCGGAACTCGACCTGAATGCGGCCTTCGGCCATGGGCGTAACTTGACCAACCACCAAAGCCTGCGCGCTGATAATTTTCCAATCCGCAAACCGCGGCGGCACTTCCAGAGCCTGGATGTGTTCGATGAAGGCGCTCGAATCGATGGGATGAAATAGCCCTGAGCGGTCGAGGTCGGCGCGAATGACGCCGGCGACATCGCCGCCAACTTGCTGGGCTGCGCCGCTGCCCAGGAAATCGACAATAGCAATCGGCATCGGGTTGAGATTGCCCTGGGTGATGTCGACGTGCAGCGGACCGCTAGGCGCAGGCGCGCTGGCTTGAGCAGGCGCCGGCGTCGATTGCGCCATCACTGGCGCTGCGGCGCTCCAGAGCAACGCTGCCAAGAGCGTCAAAGCGGCTAAAATTGATCTTGTCATGCTCGTCACCCGAACCATCGAAGCGTCTTTAACTCTGGCTTTTCGGCAATTCAGCGTCACTGCCACATTACTGTGTCGTCACTCTGAAGGTGTAGTTGTTTTCCTGCCAAATCTCGTAATGGGGCCCAACCTGGGGGTCGGCGGGGAGAAACGAAAAATCGCAACTGCGGACTGCGCGCAATGCGGTCGCCACCGCCTGCCCCATCGGGGGATCGAATTGATAATTGCGCGGGCTCACCACATCAGGCTGGCCGCTCAAAGTTCCATTGCGGTTCAAGTGGAACTGCAAAGTGACGACCAGGCGCTCGGGATCGGGCAGATCAACAGGCATGCGCCAGCAGCGGATCATGGCCCGCTGGATGAGCGCGGCGGCGCGGTCCTGGAGGCTCACCCGATCAGCGGTGCCTGGGCCGGCCGCGGTTTGGTCCCGCGCACCGCTCGCTCCAGTGTGGCGCTGCTGCTGACGCTGGGATCGGTCGATGAGATTTTGGGCCTGCGCCAAAAGATCGGTCTGCTCTTGGCGGGCGTTGTGCTGCGGCGGCTTGGGAGCGGGCGGGGCAGGCGTTGGCGCAGGCGCTGGCGCCTCGGTCTGTGTTTCAGCGCTGGGGGCGGGCGTGGTTTGCTCAGCCGGCGCTTGCGCAAGCGCGCGCACATTCGATTCAGGCGCCACATCGACGATGTCGACCGGCACCGGGGGACTGGCGTCGCGCAGCGAGGTTACGCGCGTTTCCCAAACTAGCAAGGTCATCAACACCGCGCCCAGGTGCCCGATGAAGGAGACAACCCAACCAGCGCGCATCTCAACCGCCGCTTGAGGCGCGGTGGGCGTTAGCGCCTGTCCCCTGCTCGGTGTCGGTGACCAGCTCAAGCTTGCGGAAACCGGCGTGACTGATCGAGGCCAGCACCTTGGCCATGGTGTCCCACTGAATGCGGGCGTCGCCGCGTATGTAGATGTCGCGGTCGTAGCCTTCGTGGGAAATCGCTCTCAGCTGCGGCACCAGCGCCTCGAGGGTGACGGGAGTTTCCTGCAGGTAGACCGAGCCGTCGGATTTAATGGTGATCGAAAGCGGGTCGGTTTCAGACTCCGATTGCTTGGCTTTGGTTTGCGGCAATTGAATAGGGATCGACACCGTCAAGAGCGGCGCGGTGACCATAAACACGATCAGCAGCACCAGCATCACATCCACAAACGGGGTGACGTTGATTTCGGCCAAGCGGCCGGCCCGCGCGCCCCGGCGCCGGCGTCTGGCGCGGCTGCGCGAAGCAGTAAGGCCCGCCACTAATTGCGCTCGCTCAAGCGGCGCGACAGGCGCGCAGCGACTTCGTCGCTAAAGGTGTCAAGCCGATCGCCGAAGCGGTCGAGGTCGCCGGCGAACTTATTATAGAAAATGACGGCTGGGATCGCCGCCACCAGGCCCAGCGCGGTGGCGAACAAAGCTTCAGCGATGCCAGGCGCCACCACCGCCAAATTGGTCTGCTGTTGGGCTGCAATATTGGTGAAGGCGTTCATGATGCCCCAAACCGTGCCGAAAAGGCCAATGAAGGGGGCCGAGGCCGCAACCGTGGCCAGCACGCCCAGGCTGCGCGAGGCGCGTTGCATTTCACGCGCGATCTGGGCCTGCATCAAGCGGTCCACGCGTGCGATCATGAGCTGGGGATCTTCGCTGCTTCCCGCGCGCCGCGCTTCGCGCCATTCGCGCGCGGCCGAGGCGTAGACCCGGCCCAACGCGTCTCGACCGCGCTCGCTTGCGTCGTCGACATCGTCCATGGACCGCCCGGACCAAAATTGGCGCTCGAATTTGCGCGCCTGGCTGTCGAGTTCGCCGAACTGCAGCCATTTGTCGACCGCAATGGCCCACGACCAGATCGAAGCCAACGCCAGAACCAGCATGACCCCCTTCACAACCGGGTCGGCCTCGAGAAAGAGGCTCAAGATGGTGATGTGCTGACCGCCGGATTCCATACCTGCTCCCGCATGCGCGCCCATGCTCTCATGGCCGCGCCCCTGAGCCAGGTCTAGAGCCGTAACAGTTTGTCAAAAGCTGGACCTTGAAGGCCGCGAAAATGGTTTAAATCCTTCTAAAAGCGGGAATTGGCGCCAACCCTCGGCGATTGATGCGCTCTTGCATCACTGGTCTGGCGCGGCCTCAGTGGCGAGCAAGGCGGCCAAACGCTCGCCCAGGAGCGGCGGCGGGCGGCGCGGACGGCCAGCGAGGCTGATGCAGCAGACCTGAACCTCCGCCTTCACCAAAATCTCGCTGCCGCGCCCCAATTCCTGGGAGATGAAGATGCGCGGACCTTTTATTTTGTCAAAAACCGTTCGCACCTGCAGCGCATCGTCGATGCGCGCGGGCTTTAAAAACTCGAGCGTGATGCGATTGACGGCGAAAGCCGCCGGCTCGGCAGCGTTCAAAAGCGCGTTGTGATGCACCCCCGCCAAGCGCAAGAAGTCGCTGCGCCCCCGCTCAAAATAACGCAGGTAATTGGCGTGATAGACAACACCGGTAAAGTCGGTGTCTTCGTAATAGATGCGCACCGGCAGAATATGACGGCGCCCTTCAAAGCGGCCCGCGCTTGGCGCGTCGTTGTCCATGCCTAGCCGATACACGAAGCCGGCTTGGCGCGACAGGGAGCTAATCGCTCGCCCGCCCCGCTCGTTTTGGCGCTTGCTCGTGTTGGCGCCGGCTAGCTTTCAAGCGTCAAGAGCTTGGCCAAATTCTGCGCTTGGGCGCGGATCTCAGGGACGGCGATGCACTCCCAAAAAGCCCCCTGGGTTGGCGGGCCCAGACTGAACAAGGTGTTGGCGGGCGCCCCCCGGCGGTCAATGAGAGCGCCGTTTTCGGCGACATCAAAGCCAAGCCCGGTCGGGTGGGGACGCACCAATCCGGCCTCGCGCATCTGCGCCAAGAGCGGCGCCTGGCTTGCGCCAACATCGAGGGCAGCGCCCGTGCAATTGACCACGGCTGCGACTTCCAGGCGGTGGCGCACGTAAGAGCCGCGCTGGCGGTGGAATATTTGCACCCCGCGCGGCCTGGTTTCTGCAGCGACGATCTCGCCAGCCAACAGCCGCAAGCGACCGCTCTTGAGCAGCGCCTTGATGGCGTTGCTCGGTTGGCTGGGAAGGCGGTGGCGATGCACATCCCACCAAACCCGCAAGTGGCGCAAGAAACGCTGCTGTTGTTCAAGCGTCAGCCGCCTCCAGAGCGCAGGCGTAATGGCGCGCAGGCGCTCCATCCCCCATTGCCAAGGCTCCCCGCGCGCGGCCATTGCCGCAATCTCCTCGCGAAACGCGTGCAGCGCCTGGCTCAACGGCGCTGGAAGATCCCCAACCCTAAGCGGCGGCGCCTGCGAAGGCGCCACCTGCTGGCGAGGCGTCAGGCCCCGGCGCGACAGCGCATAGATCGTGCCTTGGGTCTTGCCCGTCGAAAGCGCCAAAGCGACGTCGACCATGGTCAGTCCCGCCCCGACCAACAGCACATCTGCATCACCTGGGATGCGCGCCAGCGCGGTTAAGTCGAAAGCGCTGGCCACCGCCACCCCAGCCAGCGCCGCAGGCGGCGATAAAGGCGCGTTGCCAAGCGCCAGCACCACCGCGTCTGCCTCAAGGGGTTTGCCCTCTCGCAGTTCGACGCGCCAGCCCTGCTGGCTCGGCTGGCAGGCGAGCGCTTCGCCGCGGACACAGCGCAAGCGATGACCACGCGCGCGCCGCTGGGCGCGCTTCAGAACCGTTTCAAGATAGGCGCCGTAGCGGTGGCGCGGGGCAAACACCTCGGCGGGGTCTTGGGCGCCATCGAGCTTCAACCAACGCACAAAATCATCGGGGGCTTGAGCAAGCGCGCTCATGTTTGACGCGCGCACATTCAGCAATGTGCGCTTTTCTTTTGCGCCATAGGCAAGACCGGGACCGAAGCGCTTGGCCTGCTCGATCAAGGTAATCTCGCATCGGTGCGCGCTCTGTTGGGCCAAGATTTGGCCGGCCAGCGTTGCGCCGCTAAACCCTGCTCCGATGATCACCACACGCCGGGGCGTCATTTGATCTGTTGCCTTAGCGAGCTATAAGCCCTGGTGTTCACGCCCGCGCGCGACCATCCATGCCATCGCTCAAAATTCCGCCTTCTGACAGAATCTTCGCCTTGGCGATCCATGAATTTCGCGTTTGGTTTGCCCGCTGCGCGCCTCGTGAGAAATAAACCCGCCTGAGGAGAACGCCCATGCGCGCCAAATTGCTGGTTATGGTCGCTGCAAGTTTGGCGCTTGGCGCGTGTGGTCGCGCCCCAGCGCCCCAAAGTCGCGCCCCGGCGCCCCAAAGCGGGGCGTTTGGCGCTGCTGCGCCTAGCCGCGCTGGCTTGCCCGGCGCCATCGATGGGGCCGACGCGCAGTTTCTGAGCGCCGCGGCGATGTATGAAAATTATCAGATCGAAGCCGCGCGGATCGCTGCAGCACAGGGCCGCTCGCCCTCGGTGAGAGCCTATGCAATGGCTGCAGGCCAGGCCCATCGGCGCGCCCTCGACAGCCTCAGCCAAGTCGCCCAAGCCAGCGGGGCGGCGCTGGCGCCAAGCCAATTGAACGATAATTACCGCGCCTATCTTGCGCGCCTTGGCCAACAAGACGCCATTCCGTTTGATATCCGCTATGCTTCCCAACAATCGCTCCTGACCATGAGCATAGCGGGCCGATACGACGCTTTCGCCTCGACCGCGCCGTCTTCGCCGCTGAGAACCTGGGCCACAGCCCAGAGCCAAACCATTCATGATGAGATCAATGAAGCGCGCCAAATGGCCAGCGCAGCAGCGGCGCATTGAGGGGTTGACAGGCAACCATTTGGTTGCATATTGTCCTTATGAGTGAAGCGGTCAACGACGTGTTCCGCGCGCTCGCCGACCCCAGCCGTCGGGCCCTGCTCGACACGTTGTTTCGACGCAACGGACAGACGCTCGGCGAGTTATGCGACGGCATGGCGATGACGCGACAGGCAGTGACGAAGCACTTGGCGCTTTTGGAGGGCGCCAATCTGGTGGCAGTGGTTTGGCGCGGGCGCGAGAAGCTGCACTACCTGAACCCGGTGCCCATTCACGAGATCAGCCAACGCTGGATCTCCAAATACGAGCACGGGCGCCTCAGCGCGCTCAGCGATCTGAAGAAGGCGTTGGAGAAGGGCGATGACTGATGCAAACAAAAAAATATTCCCGCCGGATGATCTCTATCAGCTTCATTCGCGCCCCTCGCTGAAGGTGTGGGAGGCGCTGACCAAGAGCGAGGCGCCAAGCAATTTTCTTTTGGCCGCGCCCATGAGAGCGATACTCGAAACCGAGCAAGTTCTGGCAATCGCGATGGGATCGCCGCAATGAGCGCGCCTAGCGCCTTGGCTTTCAGATGGCAAACGGGCCAACCCAGATGGCGGCGTCCCCAGGCGCTGCCGCTTGCGCCTGGGGACGCAACATCGCGGCGCTCAAAAGCCAAGGCAGGCCGGCATTTTGACGAGCTTCAGACCTTTTTGGGAGTGCGGTTCAGCGCGCGCGCTCTCGGCAATGGCGCGCCGGCCTGGGGCGCATAATGGAGATGACGATGAGAGCCGATCATACCCAATTTGTATATGTGACTTACATCCGCACCACGCCCGAGAAACTTTGGGCGGCTTTGACGCAGCCTGAATTCACCAAGCAATATTGGTTCGGCGTGACCATGGAGAGCGAATGGACGAGCGGCGCCGATTGGACCATGAAATATCCAGACGGACGCGTCGTTGACAAAGGCGCGATCCTCGAAGCGGACGCGCCGCGGCGACTGGTGATCAAGTGGCGCAACGAATGGAATCCGGAATTCAAGGCTGAAGGCTATTCACGCTGCACCATGGAGCTTGAGCCGGTAGACGAGGTTGTAAAGCTCTCGATCACACATGAGATCGACAAGGCCAACTCGCGCCTGATCAATGAGGGCGTCTCGAACGGCTGGCCGAAGATCCTCTCAAACCTGAAGTCGCTATTAGAGACCGGCGCTATTGTGTTGGCGGCCAAGCCGTAAAGACCCTGGGCTTTAGAGCTGGCGGGAATTCGGCGCAGAAATTGCTGACGCGGGCGCTCTAACTTTCTTGGCGTCCGAAAAAATGCGCCCCCGCTCTCAGCGGGGCGCTAGAACCCGTAGGCGGCTTTCATGGCGGGATCTTTGGCTGCGACTTGGCGGGCCAGATCTACGATGACCTTCGCCTGTTTCCAGGTGGCGTCATCCAACATCTTGCCGTCAACCAGCGCCACCCCGGCGCCGTCAGGCATCGCTTCGAGCATGCGCTTGGCGAGTTTGACCTCTTCGGGCTCAGGGGTGAACACACGCTTGGCGATGGCGATTTGCGAGGGGTGCAGCGTCCAGGCGCCGACGCAGCCCATCAGATAGGCGTTGCGGAATTGCTGTTCGCAGCCGGTTGCGTCGGCGAAATCGCCAAACGGGCCGTAGAAGGGCTTGATGCCGTGCATGACACAGGCGTCGACCATTTTCGCAAAAGTGTAATGCCAGAGATCTTGTTGTGCGGTTTGGCGTTCGGTCGCGCCAGCTATGGAATCGGAAATCACCCGATAACCTGGATGGCCGCCCCCCACGCGCGTGGTTTTCATTTTGCGCGAGGCTGCGAGATCGGCCGGACCCAAGCAGATGCCTTGCATGCGCGGGGAAGCGCCGGCGATGGCTTCGACATTGGCCACCCCCTCAGCGGTTTCGAGAATGGCGTGTAAGAGGATGGGCTTTTTCAGGCCGTGCTTGGCCTCAAGCAGCGCCAAAAGCTGGTCCATGTAATGGATGTCCCATGGACCTTCGACCTTGGGGACCATGACGACGTCGAGCTTGTCGCCAAGTTCGCCCACCAAAGTCGTCACATCATCCAAGTGCCACGGCGAATTCAGCGCATTCACCCGCACCCAGAAACCGACGTCGGCGCCGGCGAAGTCAAAAGACTTGCCCATGATGACCGCCCCGGCGCGCGCGGCCTCTTTTGCGTCGGCGGGAATGGCGTCTTCGAGATTGGCCAACACCACGTCGACTTGGGCGGCAAGCTCGGGGACCTTGGCGCGCAGCTTCTCCTGATGGGGCGGCACAAAATGGATGGCCCGCTCCAAGCGCACCGGGAGTTCGCGAAGCGGCTGAGGCGCCCCGTTCGCCAGGGGCGTGAAAAAACTGCGCGGAGGCTTCATCGGCGGTTTGGTCCTGTTATGTTCGCAAGCGCAGCATGAACGGCTCCGGGGCGGGGCGCAATCGCAAGGCATAGTGGCTGGGGCTTTACCTTGATGCGCGCCCTTCGGGGGCTATTGTCCGCCCCTTCCTTGGGCAAGGCGAGCTGAGTTGCGAACCTATCTGGAATTCGAAAAACCGGTCGCCGAGATCGAGAACAAGATCGAGGAATTGGCTGCACTCGCCGAGGCCTCGGGCGCGGACGCCATTTCCCAGGGCGTGGAGCTTTCGCGACTGAAGTCCAAGGCCGAGAAGCAATTGGCCGACATCTACGCCAAGCTTGACCCCTGGCAGAAAACCCAAGTTGCGCGCCACCAAGACCGGCCCCGCTTCCGCGATTTTGTGGCAGCGCTGGTGACCGATTTCGTCGAGCTGTCTGGCGACCGCAAATATGGCGAGGACGCCGCCATTTTAGGCGGGGCGGGCAAGTTCATGGGTCGCCCGGTGATGGTGATGGGCCACGAGAAGGGGCGCACCACCCAGGATCGGCTGAAGCACAATTTCGGAATGGCCCGCCCGGAGGGCTATCGCAAAGCTGTGCGGCTTATGGATTTGGCCGAGAAGTTTTCGCTGCCGGTGGTGAGCTTTGTCGACACCGCAGGCGCCTATCCCGGCATTGGCGCTGAAGAGCGCGGGCAAGGCGAGGCTATCGCGCGCTCGACCGAGCGCTGTGTGAC
>Ga0075030_100003532_pt1 | contig 14186 bp, 9 predicted proteins | sample LitLauG_LLR_2012_FD_71393 | JGI IMG/M metagenome (GOLD analysis project Ga0075030, IMG submission 71393) | Freshwater sediment microbial communities from Pennsylvania, USA - Little Laurel Run_MetaG_LLR_2012 | ecosystem: Environmental > Aquatic > Freshwater > Creek > Sediment | place: USA... | reverse complement strand
AGCCGTCCGTGGCCCGACGAGATTGTGATGGACGCGAAGACCAAGGCGCTGGTCGACGGTAAGTGGAAGGCGTTGGCCAAGGAACTTGGGATGGAATGACGCTTGCCGCAGGGATCAATCCACGAGATCAGTTCTCAAGCTTGATCTTCGCCAGCATCTTGACGGCAGTGACGTCGTCGGCGTCGCGCACCTCCATCCGCACGGCCGTTCCCTCAGGATAGCGCTTGGCTTCGTCGAGGATCTTCAGGACTGCGGGTGAAAGCCTGCTCCTCCGTACTGCCGCAACCGCCTTATCTCCCAAGGCAAACGATGCCAGGAAGCACCCTTGCCTCGGCGAAAGGTATACGATGTTGCGCTTCCTCAATTGCAAACGCAGTGACCACCCCGCTTTGACGGAGTAGGATTTCCAATCTTGTTCATCCAGTTTCAGGTCGCGGATCAGGTCGGCCACAAGTTCCTGCCACAAAACGTGAGCCGCTCCCAAAGTCGACGCTAGTTCTCTGTCGGTCGGCCGCTTGGCATGCCCGGCGTATGGATTCTGCAGCGTCATTGTCATGTGGGCCGACTTCAGCGCCACCACCCGAACAAAGTTCGCGCGCCCCACGCGGCGCGCCGGCGCCAAACAACAGGATGAAAGCCGCGCTGAGCATACGATTACTAATAGTGCTTTTGCTCCAGCCCTGGAGCACGGCAACCACTCAAACAAGAAACAGAACGATCGCACCTGCGGCGAGAATTTTCAGCATGAGTCGGTTCCTTTCACGTCAAATCGGTTCTTTTGGAATGACGCTCGGAACGATACTGCGGCAACCTTGCGACCGCTGCAGTGACCCAGATCACTCCGTTGTGGATTGGAGTCGGTGAAATTCAAGGGAGGACTACTGAGACTTAGTCCCGAATGCTCGAGTCGCCCGCAGTCGAAGGTTCGTGTCCCCTGCATTGCAGCACCGGCAGGCGCGGATATTTCGGGAACGCCGCATCGGTTGCCGACAGGCTGCAGAAATAGAAGGTCGATCGACGGTCGGACTGCACCAGACGCATGAACCGGCAGTGCGCGCACAGCCCCACCGGCCCCTGCTCTGCTTCTGGCTCTTCCTTGCTCACAGCTACAGGATAGCGTGTTGGTTGCTGGTCGCGGCCTACGCTCGCAAGGTCTCTGCCTGCGATGATTTCCCTTGCGCGGGGGCAGTGAGACTTTCGCTGCGAACCTGAAAAACAATTCATCGAATTTCGGGCTCGTTTTGCACCCCTTTTGCTTGAATGTCTGCGATCCGCTTTGCTATAAGTGCCTTCCATTGAAGCGAGGAGGTCCGTCCATGCCCTGCCCAAGGTCAGGTGTTTCGATCTCTCTTTCGAAGTCATTACGCTCCCTTTTCACGATCGTGCTGAGCTTGCTCCTTTTGGCGCAACTAGTGCTGGCCCAGCAGACGCTCGGTTCCATGAACGGGACCGTCAGCGATAGCAGCGGGGCTGTGATCCAGGGGGCCAGCGTCAAGGCGCGCGCCCTGGCCACGAATCTGGAAGTGGTGGCGCAGAGCAAGAGCGACGGATCGTTCAGCATTGCCGACCTGCCCATCGGAACGTATGAAGTCAGATTCGTTAAAGAGGGATTCGATACCGCGATCTATCCGCAGATCATTGTGCAGGGAAACCGCACGGCGACGGTGAACACCAAGCTGAAGCCGGGAGCGGTGTCGTCGATGGTGACGGTGGAAGCGACCCCGCTGCTGAATGAAACTGATACCACGAATGGCTACACGCTGGGCACTGAGCAGATAGAAGTGGTCCCGCTCGGCACAGGAAGCTTCACGCAGCTTGCGATTCTGGCACCCGGTGTGAATGCGGACTTTCTGTCGGGTTCGGGTTCGAACGAGGGACTGGGCAATCAGGGCATCGTGGCCAACGGTCAGCGCGATACCAGCAATCTGTTCACATTCAACGGAGTGAATGCGAACAACCTGTTTAACGGAAATTCAACCAGCAACATTGCTGACAGCCGCTTCACGCTGAATACCGGGGAAATCTTTGGAATCAGTGGCCAAGTCCAAACCAACAGCTCGGTGTTCGACGCGATCGGCCAGGCGCTACCCACGCCCCCGGTGGAAACCATTGAAGAAGTTCACGTGGCGACCTCGATGTACGACGCCTCGATGGGCGCGGCCAGCGGCGCTCACATCGAAACCACGACCAAATCCGGCACGAATAATCTTCATGGGCAGGCTTACGAGTACTACCAAAACAACAGTTTCGATGCGGCCCCCACTTTTCTCGCTGTGAATCCGTTCTTCTCCGGCGCTCCTCCGCTCCACCGCAACGTATTTGGGGTGACGTTGGGAGGCCCTATCAAGAAGAACAAGCTGTTCTTTTTTGCCTCCTACCAGGGGCAGCGAATCAGCGACGCTCTCAGTGGGGCATTCAACGGTGTCCCGACTCTTCCCGGGCTGACCGATACCAACAGGACTGATCAGGGGGCCCTGGTAAGCCTTGTCAACACGAGTAATAACTGTGGCCAGTCCGACGCGCCGAGCTGCATCAGCGTTAGCCAGCTGGATCCCGTGGCATTGGCCATTCTCCAAGCCAAGGCCCCCAACGGACAGTTCATCATCCCTTCAGCGAACGCTCCCAACCCAGAGACCGGCGATCAGGCTTTCAATGCTTTTGTGAAAGGCCCATCGAGCCAATTCAACGCCACGCAGGTTAATGGAAATATCGATTACAACTTCAGTGAGAAGGATCGTCTTGCCGGTAAGTACTACTTTCAGAGCGATCCGACGACAATTCCCTTCGCGGTCAGCCAGGTACTCGGCTTTCCGCAAACCATGCATGCGGGCAGCCAACTGTTCTCCCTCGATAACACGAAGGTCTTGACCCCCAATACGACTTGGGAAATCCGGTACGGCTTTATCCGCGAGGTGGCCAACGCAACGACCGCACAGTCTCTGAAGCCTTCCGATGTTGGCCTCAACCTTCTGGGCAGCACGCGCTTCCCCGGCATCACCATCTCGAATGCCGACGCCGGCGCGTCTCTCCAAGGCGGGGGAGTGGTGCCGGCGTTTCACGGCAACCAGATGAGTATCGGCCCTTCCACGAACTTCGCCAACGCTGGCATCTTCCAAAACCAGCACGAAGGCTCGTCTGTCTACCACTGGGTTCACGGCCGTCACTCGGTGGCTTTTGGCGGCATCTTCGATTACGCGCAATTGAATGTTGTGAACCGCGAGAACCAAGTCGCGAGCTTTGCCTTTAACACATTCGCCGATTTCCTGACCGGAACGCTGGCCTCGGACCACAGTGGCGGCCAGTTCCTCAACGGAGAAACCAACCGCCATTTTCGCTCACGATCGGCCGGCGTCTTTGTGCAAGACGGCTTCAAGGTTCAGTCGAATCTCACAGTGAATTTTGGCCTGCGCTGGGATTGGGACGGCCCTCTCTACGAAAAGGACGGGCTGCTTACCAACTTCTACCCCTCCGACTACAACTACAATCTGGGGACCGATTCGTTCGGGACGCTTGCCAACGGCGAGCCGGCGATTGGCCTGGTGGTGGCAGGAAACAACAAGGCGTTCGGCTTCAAGAACGTCAGCAATTCGACCCTCACCGGGCGGCAATGGATGTTTACCCCTCGGATCGGATTTGCCTGGAGCCCGTCGAGGTTCAAGAATGTTGTGGTTCGGGGCGGCTTCGGCATATTCGCCGACCGGGGCGAATACTTTAGCGAGCTTTCCGCCAGCGCTGGCTTGGGCATCAGCGGCCCGTTCAGTGTCACGACCCAGGAGCCGTTCACTGTTCCCGTGAACGCTTCGTGCAACACGACATCGGGCACGGGTTGCTTGGCCGCTGCCCCGTTTGGCACGGCTCCGCTTCCGCCCCCTCCCAGCAATCTCAGCGGAGTGGCCAGCCTTATCCACAATCAATCTCAGTTGAGCGGCTGCGCCGTGGTCACTCCAACCTGCACGCCAGACCCTTCAATCACTCCTGCCTTCGATTTCTTGTTCGGCGGCTACGACCCCGCGAACAAGCTGCCCTACTCGGAAAATTGGAGCCTGGACTTACAGTGGCAGCCGAAGAATGATGTCGTGCTGACGCTGGCCTACATTGGAAACCATGGCGTACATCAGCCGATACCGATCCCTTTCAACCAGCCGGGCGTGGCTACTCCTACCAACCCCATCAATGGGCAGATTTACTCCTATGGGTTCCAGGCTCAGGACGCCAACTTCAACACACTTTTGACAGAACAGGTGCAAACCACGATCGGAGCATTCTCGGGTTCCGATGGAAACACAGCCCTGCGAACCCCCTACATCGGCTTTAATCCCAACGCGGACCTCTGGAGAGCAGAGGGCGTCTCCAACTACAACGCCCTTCAGGTGCAGGCGACGAAAAGAATGTCGCGCGGGTTGATGGTGAATGCTTCCTATACCTACTCGCGTTCTATTGACGAAGGTAGCGGTCTGGGCGCTGGCCTCTTCTATAACGGAAACAATCCCCTTCAGCCTGCCACCGCGTATGCCCCCTCGGATTTTGATCGCACGCATGTTTTCACCATCAGCTATGCGTATCTTTTTCCGACGTTGAGGCATGCATCTAAGTTCGTCAACACTGCGGTGAATGGCTGGGGCGTCCAAGGCGTCACTGTGGCTCAGAGCGGTCAGCCCTTCAGCGTCATTGATTTTTCAGGAACGGCAGCCAGCATCTTCTTCAGCGCTGACGATTTCATCACCAATCCGATCCTTCCCTTGGCCCCCGGAATCTCACCACGTCAGGCGACGCAGGGAGGTACGGACAATTTCTTCACCTCGGGGCCCAATGCCGGAGTGAGGGTTCCCTATATCAACCCGAATGACTTTTCCATCCCCTTCCTAAGCCCGGGCCAAAGCGGGGTACCGCCTTGCGGCCTCACAACTGCTGGAACGAGCGCTTGCGACACCCAGGAAACCGGTTATGGATCCAACGGACGCAACATCTTTCGCGCTCCATTTCAGACGCGTTTCGATTTATCGCTGTTCAAGAATTTCAAGCTGACCGAACGCGCGGCCCTGAAGTTCCAGGCGGACGCCTTCAATATTTTCAACCATCCGAGTTTCGATGCTCCGAACGGCAATTTTGCGCTGAACGGTTGCTTCAACCCCTTTCCCTGTTTCCCCTCGGACATGACCCAGATCCTTGCACCCGGTTCGCCCAATCCGAGCAACTATGGAGTGATCAAGCAGACCGTGGGGAGCAACCGATTCCTTCAGTTGTCGGTGCACCTAACGTTCTGAGGACCTGCTAGATCGAGGTAAGGCCTGACGATCTAAGAGTCGGGAAGGGGCGATCAGCATGGCTGGTCGCCTCTCTCCTTCTGCTCTCAGACCCTTGCGCGCCGCGACGGGTCGCGGCGTCTTTCGGTATACTGAAGAGCGTATGCCAGTGCTGAAGAACATCGCGGCCATTGCCAAGGGCATGAGCATCACCTTCATGGAGATGTTCCAGCCTACGACGGTGGAGAACTATCCCGATGGCAAGGGGCCGCTGAAGGGCGCGCGTTTCGAAGCGCGGTTCCGAGGGGCACATGTGCTACAACGCGACGAGAACGGGCTGGAGAAGTGTGTCGCCTGTTTCCTGTGTGCGGCAGCGTGTCCGTCGAATTGCATTTACATTGAGGCGGCCGAGAATACTGCCGAAACCCGCGTCAGTGGCGCTGAGCGCTACGCCAAGGTGTACAACATCGATTACAACCGGTGCATTTTCTGTGGGTACTGCGTGGAGGCCTGCCCGACGGACGCGATTACGCACGGGCATGGATTTGAGTTGGCAACCTTTAATGCTTCCAATTTGGTTTATCGCAAGGAGCAAATGCTGGCCCCCCGGCCAGCACACATGGGAGCGAACGTAGTATTCAATCAGGCCGACGTGGATGGGGGGGCGCCAGCACAGATGGTGCCGGGGAGCTAAGCTTCCAGACGAGATTCGAATTTAGCGACACGCCGGTCTACTGGAGACCGGCGTTCGTGCATAACCAGCCGCGAGCTATGAGCTTCGAGCTTCGAGCAAACCACTCAAGGCCCCTCAAACTCGCAGCTCAGAGCTCGTAGCTCATGGCTAAAACATGACTGACTTTCTACAGACCGTGAAAGAACGCGTCGTGATTTACGACGGCGCGATGGGCACCAACATTCAGAAGCGCGATCCCACCCTGGACGACTACTGGGGCAAGGAGAACTGCAGCGAAGTGTTGGTGTTGAGCCGTCCCGATATCATTCGCGACATTCACGCAGATTTTTTCCGCGTCGGTTGCGACATCGTTGAAACCAACACGTTCGGCGGATCAGGAATCGTGCTGGGGGAGTTTGATCTGCGGGATCGCGTGCACGAGATCAACGTTAAAGCGGCGCAACTTGCGAAGGAAGTCGCGCAGCAGTTCTCCACCAAAGACAAACCGCGGTTCGTGGCCGGGTCAATGGGGCCAACGACGAAGCTGCCCTCGCTCGGGCACATCGGTTTCGAGGCGATGGTAGAGGCCTACGAGGAGCAAGCCGCCGCCTTGATCGAGGGTGGAGTGGATGTCTTGCTGGTCGAGACGGCACAAGATCTGCTGCAAGCCAAGATCGCGACTATCGGCGTACTGGAAGCAATGCGGAAGGCGGGCAAGCGGCTGCCGGTAACGGTGCAGGTCACGCTGCAGGAATCCGGAACGATGTTGCTTGGCACCGAGATTGGCGCAGCTTTGACTGCGCTCGAACCTTTTGATGTGGACGCGATCGGGCTGAATTGCGCAACCGGTCCGAGGGAGATGAACGACGCAGTCCGCTATTTGGCGGTGAACTCGAGCAAGGAAGTTTCAGTATTGCCAAATGCGGGGCTTCCGCAGAACGTTGGCGGACACGCGGTGTACAAACTCGCTCCGGGCGAACTGGCGGAGTATCACAAACACTTTGTTCAGGACTACGGCGTCCGCATCGTGGGCGGCTGCTGCGGGACCACCCCCGAACATCTGAAAGCCGTGGTGGACGCGGTTTCTGGCGTGGAACCTGCAAAGCGCGACGTGAAACGCGTGGGCGCAGCGTCGAGTGCGTACACTTCTGTTCCTCTCGATCTGGAACCGAAGCCGCTGATCGTGGCCGAGGAAATGAATACGACGACGCGCGTAGAACATTTCCGGAAGCTGGTGCAGGGCAAGAAATACGACGATATCCTGGCGTTGGCGAAGAGGCTGGTGAATGAAGGATCGCACATGCTGGATCTGTGCTGCGCGATCGTGGGCGAAGACGAGAAGGGTTACATCACTTCGATTCTGGAAAAGATTGCGACGCGGGTCCCGGCACCAATCCTGGTAGATTCGACTGAGGCGGACGTAGTGGAGGAGGCGCTCAAGCGGATTCCAGGGCGCGCCATCATCAATTCGATCAATCTCGAGGACGGCGAAAAGCGTACATCGAAAGTCTTGCCGATGGCGAAGCGTTATGGAGCGGCCGTGATCGCACTGACGATCGATGAAGATGGGATGGCGTTGACGGCGGGAAAGAAAGTTGCCATCGCACATCGGATCTTCGATCTGGCTACAAAGAAGCACGGCCTTGACGGCACCGACCTGATTTTTGACGTACTGACTCTCCCGATTTCGACTGGGCAGGAAGACTACCGGACTGCGGGAATCGAGACCCTGAAAGCGGTTGAGCGGATCAAGAAGGAACTGCCCTCGGTCAAGACGATCCTGGGAGTGAGCAACATTTCGTTCGGGCTGGATGCGTATCCGCGGCGAGTGCTGAATTCGGTGTTCATGCATGAGGCGGTGGACCATGGGCTCGACATGGCGATCGTCAACTACACGAAGGTCTATCCGCTGTACAAGATTCCTCAGGAAGAAGTGGAACTGGCTCGCAAGTTAATTTTCCGGGATGAATCGGCGGGCGATCCTCTGCAGAAATATATGGCTCACTTTGCCGGCATGAAGGGCAAGCCGGCGGCATCGACGACGGCGCACGTGGATACGCTGTCGGTGGAAGACAAGCTGAAGTTTGCCATCATCAACGGCGAGAAGTCGGTGGGCGAGGGGGCGGTCAAGAAGTCGCTGGAAGCTCTGCTCGACGATGCGCTCGCCAACTACTCGCCGCTGGAACTCATCAACACCGTTCTGCTCGACGGCATGAAGACGGTCGGCGACCTGTTTGGCGCGCGCAAGATGCAGTTGCCCTCCGTGCTCGACTCGGCGGGCGTGATGAAAGCAGCAGTAGCCTATCTCGAGCCGAAGATGGAGAAGAAGGCCGGATCGCAGAAGGGCACAATCGTGCTCGCTACGGTGAAGGGCGACGTGCACGACATCGGGAAGAATCTGGTCGACATCATCTTGTCGAACAATGGATTCAAGGTCGTCAATCTTGGCATCAAGCAGCCAGGAGACACGATCATTCGGGCGGCGCTGGAACACCAGGCGGACGCGATCGGGCTGAGCGGGTTGCTGGTGAAGTCGACGTTGGAGATGAAGTATGTGATCCAGGACTTGGAGCGGCAGAAGCTGGAGTTTCCGGTTATTTGCGGCGGAGCGGCCTTAACGCGCAAGTACGTGGAGGACGACCTGCGCCGCGAGTACGCGAATGCCGTTTTTTACGCCGACGATGCTTTCGCCGGACTTCACATCATGGAGGATTTGGCGACCGCAGATGGCGCACGGGATGCGCGGCTGAAAGAAGGACGCACCGTGAAGGAGTATGCGAAGGCAGCGGCCGTCGACGACGAGACGGGGCCGGTGTTTGCCGAGCGCAGTCCGTTGGTGGGGGATGCGCCGAACATTCCGACGCCTCCGTTCTGGGGTGTGCGCGTGCGCAAGGACTACGATTTGCGGGAAGTGTTTCGCTACATCAATGAGACGGCGCTGTTCAAGAATCAGTGGCAGTTGAAGACGGCTTCGCAGTCCGACTATCTCCGGCTGGTGGAGGAAAAGTTCCGGCCGATCTTGCGCAAACTCGAAGACGAGGTGGCGGAGTCGCGGTTGTTTGAGCCGGCGGTTGTGTACGGGTACTTCCCTGCTCAGGGTGATGGGAATGATGTCGTGGTGTATGAGGCGGCGGAGCAGCCGAGCTCCACTCGGCCTGACCGGGTCAAAGACCCGGTCCCACACGACAGCATTGTCCCCCACGAACTGTTGCGCTTTACGTTTCCGCGCCAGAAGGAAGGGCGGCGACTCTGTATTTCGGATTTCTTTGCGCCGAAGTCTTCCGGGATGATGGACGTGATTGGGTTGTCATTAGTGACGATCGGGCCTAAAGCGTCGATCGAAACGCAGCGGTTATTTGAGGGAGGAGAGTACACGAAATATCTGTACCTGCACGGGCTTAGCGTGGAGACGGCCGAGGCGCTGGCGGAATTGCATCACAAGAAGATGCGCGAAGAATTAGGGATTGCGGGCGAAGACGCGCCGGAGATCCGGGATTTGTTTCATCAGAAGTATCGCGGGTCGCGATATTCGTTTGGGTATCCTGCGTGTCCGAACCTGGAGGATCAAACCAAGCTGTTTGCTTTGCTTCATCCGGAGCAGAATGTGGGAGTGCGCCTGACCTCGGGATTTCTGCTGGAGCCGGAGCAGTCGACATCGGCAATTGTGGTGCATCATCCGGGAGCGAAGTATTTCGTGGTCTAGGACGGGGATCCCAGGTAACGCCGATTACACCGATCACCAGGGTGAATCCGGGGTTCATGGCGGCCAGTTTTTACAAAATGCTTACACCCGGATGACAACTCTACGGTCCAGATAGGGCATTTTCCTCAGTAGATCTTACTTTGTGGCCCTTTTCGTAGCCACAGCGGGGAAGATCGAAGACTTCACGCCCCTCGTCACCGGGCGGGCATGGGGAAAAACTGGCGCTCGCACCGCAGGGGGTGCGAGCGTCGTTTTATTTTTCTGGCCTCGATCAGCGAGCGGCCACCACCGCTCGGGCAACCCACCCGGAGTTGGCTTCGCCGTCCAACTGTTACAATTCCAAGTTATCAATCAGAACAGCAGACTCCCCGTGCGGCCCGAAACGAGTGTCATAAGAATGAGAAGAGTCTGCGGCTGGTGGAAGCGGCGCCATGAAATGTCCTTTTTGCGGATTTGCGAATGACAAGGTGGTGGACTCGCGAGAGAGCAAGGAAGCGGAATCGATTCGCCGCCGGCGCGAATGCCTGAAGTGTGGCAAGCGCTTCACCACGTACGAGCGGATCGACGAGATTCCTTACATGGTGGTGAAAAAAGATGGCCGTCGGGAGAAATTCGACCGGCAAAAGGTCCTCAACGGACTGCTTCGGGCGTGCGAGAAGAGGCCGGTCCCGATCAGCAAACTGGAGCAGATCGTGAACGAGGCCGAGTCCTTCGTCATGGAGTCGCCCGAGCGCGAGCGCAAGACGAGTGAACTGGGCGAGCTAATTATGAACCGGCTGCGGCGCTACGACAAAGTGGCGTACGTGCGATTCGCGTCGGTCTATCTGGACTTCAAGGATGTGAAAGAGTTCATGAATGAGTTGAAAGATCTGGTTAAAGTTAAAGGCCAGCCATAGTTTACTGCAATATATAATCTAGGGATCGATCCTTCGCTCAGAATGACAACCCGGTTTAAGGACACGAGAAGTTCATGAGTCATAAAGTAACCCTGATTCCGGGCGACGGGATTGGACCGGAAGTTACGCAGGCGACCGTGCGCATCCTCGAAGCGACCGGGGTGAAGTTCGAGTGGGAGACGTTTGCGGTTGGCGCGGAAGCCTACGAGCGACTGGGCGAATACATCCCGAAGGAATTGACAGAGTCGATCGAACGCACGCGCGTGGCACTGAAAGGGCCGGTGACGACTCCGGTAGGCGGAGGGTTCGCGAGCATCAACGTAGCGCTGCGCAAGCAATTTGACTTGTACGCGAATTTCCGGCCGATCCGGAATCTGCCACATATTCCGACTCGCTATCCAGATGTGGATCTGATTATCGTGCGGGAGAATACGGAGAGTCTGTACTCCGGCCTGGAACATGAAGTCGTCCCCGGCGTGGTCGAGAGTCTGAAGATCATCACCGAGAAGGCATCGACCAGGATTGCGAAATTTGCGTTTGCGTATGCGCGGAAGAACCAGCGGAAGAAGATTCATGCCATCCACAAAGCGAACATCATGAAGTTGTCGGATGGGCTATTTTTGCGGTGCTGCCGCAACGTGGCCAGGGACTATCCCGAGATCACTTATGGCGAACACATCGTCGACAACACCTGCATGCAACTGGTGATGAATCCGTATCAATACGACATGCTGGTTATGGAAAACCTGTACGGAGATATTCTTTCGGATCTGTGCGCGGCCTTTGTCGGCGGCCTGGGTTTTGTGCCTAGCGCAAACCTGGGGGATGAGTGCGCCATCTTTGAGGCTGTGCATGGATCGGCGCCAGACATTGCGGGAAAGAACCTGGCGAATCCAACGGCCCTGCTGCGCTCGGCGCTGCTCATGGTGCGGCATCTGGGCGAGCACCAGGCTTCCACCCAGATTCGAAATGCACTGGAGCGCGTGTACAGGCACCCGCAGAAGTTGACCCGCGACATCGGCGGACAGGCGGGCACATCGGAATTTGCTGACGCCGTAATTGAGGAGATGCAATTTCCTACCGAATCACCCAGCGCTTGATTTCCCCTGGTAGCATTTCTGGACGGTAAAGGTGACTGAAGTCACGTGGGCGGCTCGCATTCCACTGTGAAAGTTGTTTCTGCACATGCTATCAATCGGGTTCCTCGTGTGTTGACGACGACCCGATGCCCACCATTGTGATAGCTGAAGAGCGCTCCACGCCTGAACGCCTTCGCCTGATCCCGCGAGTGGCCTTGGTGGTCTTCTGCCTGATCTCGCTATACATATGTGCGCGCCAGACGGTCTGGTACCTCTCCCACGGACCCGTTTTCGCCGATTTCAGGATCTTCATGACCGGCGTGGACATGGTCAAGTCAGGACATGCCCACGAGCTATACCAGTTTTCGGCGCAGCAAATCGCGCAAGAGCATCTTTATCCCGAGACCAGGTTCAGTGGCATGCTGCCGTTCAATCATCTCGCATTTGAATTGCTGTTTTATTGGCCCTTCTCTTACTTTTCCTACCAGACTGCAGTAGTGGTTTGGGCGCTTGTGAACGTGTGCCTTGTTTTCGTGATCGGCTGGCTGCTCCGGCCCTACACACAATCGATCACCCGGCTCACCGGAGTTCCGGTTCCGTTGTACCTGCTCGCCTCCTACCCGGTGGTCTATGTGCTGGGAGAAGGTCAGGATTCGCTGGTCTTCCTTCTATTACTGGTCCTATCGCTTCGCTCCATGGATGCTGGGCTCACATTTCTCGCAGGGATGCTGCTGGCGCTTGGTTGCTTCAAACCGCATCTTGCTCTTCTGGTGGGGTTGTTCGCCCTGGTGCTGACAAGGAAATGGAGATCGATCGCAGGTTTCGCCGCGGGCGGGGCGCTGGCCACTGGCGTGTCGTTGCTGATGGTTGGTCCAAGCCTCTTCTCCGACTATTTCTCTATGTTGAGCAAGCAAGAAGTCATGACACCCTGGGGCTTCTTCCCGTTCTTTATGCCGAACCTCCGCGGCTTCTGTCGATGGACACTCCGCAGTTATTTTGACCCGGGGCAGATGCGCCCCGTTGTATTCATGGCTTCCGTGATAGTTGGAGTGGTTGCAGCTTGGCTGGTGGTACGGCGGCGGGTTCCTCGGGAGTCGAGCCTTCTTTACTCCGTCTCGATCCTCACCACGATCCTGATCAGCTATCACCTCCACATGCAGGACATGGCTATGGTTATGTTGCCGGTGCTCGTGGTCGTCGACTGGGCCGTGCGCAACCAAGTCACCAGCAGCAGGCTCTCGAAGGTGTGGGTCGCTGCGCTGGCGTTCTCGGTCGGCGGGCTCTATCTCTACCGCATCGCAGCCGAGCCGTTTCCGATTCTGCTATTCCGAGGCTGTTACCTTGCCGCTCCTGTATTCCTGTTCTGGATGGTAGCGTTCAGCGCATTCTGCCGAAATAGGTTCACGACTTCTCCGGCTGCTCAGTAGAATGGGATTTCGCAGGTTTGTTTCCCCAATCGCAACTGCGTTGTAACGTCAGCGACGCTTGAGAGCTTCCAGCTCTTCCAGGGTGCGCGGCCAGTCTGATCCTAGTAAACGGGACAAACTCCGGTCCGCGAGCACCTTGCCCGCAGTCTGACAGCGAGCGCAGTAATTCGTTTCTTTGTCGGCATAGCGGATCCTCAGAATCTTGTCGCCACATCTTGGACAGGGCTGACCGTACCGGCCATGGACCGCCATGTCCGGGCGAAACGCGGTCACCTTCTCTGGAAAAACTGATGCGGCTTGGCCTCCCAGTCGGTCGATCCACAGGCGAAGGGTCTGACGCGTCGCGTCGAAGAGCCTCGCCCAGTCGCTGGACGCGAGCTTCCGGGTGAGAGCGATTGGAGAGAGCTGCGCCGCGTGAAGGATTTCATCCGAGTAGGCGTTGCCGATGCCGCTGAGCAGCCGGGGATCGGTCAGAGCCCTCTTGAGCGTGTGGTTTTCGGCAGTGAGCGCAGCGCGAAACGAATCGAGATCGACGGCGAAAACGTCGATTCCGCCAGCGTCGAAGGAACGCAGGCTCTCCTCGCCCCTGACCAGATGCAACGACGCCCGGTGCTTGCTGCCGGCCTCGGTGAGAGCCAGGGATCCGTTGGGAAAATCGAAGGCGGCCAGACTTTGACGTCCCGCCAACTTTGCTTGCGCAGAGCGCCAGTGCAACCGACCGGCGATCATCAGGTGCAGCACCAGCCAGAGATCGTTCTCCAAGCCGACAGCAATGCGCTTCCCAATTCGCCGTAACTCCTCAACAATGCGGCCCTCAGCACTCGCGAGCGGAGGCTGGGCGGTCCGCAGCAGAAAAGGGCTGGTCAAACGGATTTGCTGCAATGGTTGACCAACGATGCGAGGTTCGAGGGCGGTGATGTAGGCCGCGATGTCCGGCAGCTCTGGCATAGGTATCAGCTTGCACGGCGACGGTAAGGTTTGGCAACGTCTGCGTTTCCGCTGAGTCCCCGCCCAAGTTTTTAAATCTCCGGCATTGACTCGCACGCTCGATTCGGAGTAGAGTGCGTTGCGTTCTGGGGATTCTGGGGAAAATGACGCGCACATCACGGCGTGTGGGGATAGTTCTCTTTCAGCTCGGTGGACCCGACACGCTGGAAGCGATCGA
>Ga0075030_100003530_pt1 | contig 14188 bp, 10 predicted proteins | sample LitLauG_LLR_2012_FD_71393 | JGI IMG/M metagenome (GOLD analysis project Ga0075030, IMG submission 71393) | Freshwater sediment microbial communities from Pennsylvania, USA - Little Laurel Run_MetaG_LLR_2012 | ecosystem: Environmental > Aquatic > Freshwater > Creek > Sediment | place: USA... | reverse complement strand
AATTTGAAGTCGCCCTGGTGTTCTCGACGAAATACGAGCCCACGCACCCGTTACTCGATCGCTGGAAGGCATGGACGGATCTGAAGCGCCGCTTCTTCGGCTACCACCGCGACGTGCCGCCGGCCGCCGTCGCTCAAATCCTCGGTGGCCACATTGTGTTTTCCGAAGCACGCAAGGGCCAGTGGGTCGCTGTGATTGAGATGGAACGATCGGAAATCGTGAATGCAACGAGCGCCGACGATAGGACGACTAGCGCTTTACTAGAAGCCTTTCGGCGTCTGGATGGGCAACACTGGACGAGTGCTCCACGTGCCTGCTCCGATTACCGCTGCATCAAGTGGCACGAATGCGTCTTGATCACCAGCCACACCTCCCGCCCTGGCTCCAGTTGCAGCGAATCGCGCGCGGCCAGTGTGAGATGGACTTCCATCTCAACTCTGCACTTCACACGTGCGCATACGACCACATCGCGCTGCTCGATAGATGCGATACGACCCGGGATTATGTTGCGCGCGCTCAATCCGACCGGTGGGACGGTAGCCACCAAGATATCGCCGGCGCGGATACCCACGCGCATTGACGACCCCACGCCTCCACGCACGAGAGGGGTTTCGAGCAGCACCGGCTCCCCGTGCCCCGTCGTCGGCACAGCACACATCATCGTCCCGCGCTCCGGATGCACTGCTTCCACCGTGGCATCGAAGATATTCTCGAACCCGACTAGTTGCGCCACCGTTTCTTGGCGCGGCGCGCTCATGACCTCGTGCGGTGTGCCCTGGGCTACGATGCGTCCCTCGTCGAGCACCAGTACACGTTCGCCCAGTGCGAAAACTTCATCCCGGCTGTGCGTGACATAAAGAACAGGAATGCGGTGCGCCTGGTTCCACTCCCGCAGGTCGTCAATGATCTTCGCCTTCGTCGCCCCATCCAGTGCCGCCAGCGGCTCGTCGAGTAGAAGCATGGCAGGGTCTGTAACCAGCGTCCGTGCCAACGCCGCCCGCTGGCTCTCTCCGCCGGAAATCTCCCGCGCGTTCCGTTGCGCCAGATGGGAAATACGGAATGCTCCCAGAATTGCGGACGCGCGTTTCCTCCGCTCCCACTGAGGCCAATGCGCCAGGCCATACTGAACGTTCTCCTCGACTGTCAAGTGAGGGAACAGGGCGAGGCTCTGAAACACATATCCCGCGCGCCTTTTCGCGACCGGAACGTTCGTTCGCTGGGCGGCGTCGAACCAGGTCCGGTCTCCAACGACAATCCGTCCCCACTCCGGCCTGGCCAACCCGGCAACGCAATCGAGCAAAGTCGTCTTGCCCGATCCCGATGCCCCGAACAGAATGGTGAACCCCGGCCCAGCGGTGAATTCAACGTCCAGAACAAACTCGTTCATCTGCGCCGGGAAGCGCTTGTGGAATCGGACCTCAAGCAACGGGTCTGTATGTTTTTCATTCGGGGAAGAAGCCGACGGTGCCACGGCGGGGGCTGCGGATTCGGCAATGCGTGATTCGCTCATGGCAGTTTATTTTACGGGCCCGACCGTCCACACCTTCCGGTTCACGCCATAGACCACGGCCAGCAGCACAAAGGAAAGCACCAGAAGCAACAGCGCCGTCTGATTCGCGCCGTAGTAATCCGAATCCTGCACCCGGTCGAAGATGTCAATCGAAACTGTCCGCGTCACTCCCGGAATATTTCCTCCCACCATCAGCACCACGCCGAACTCTCCCATGGTGTGGGCAAAACTCAAGGCCGACCCCGTAATCAGCCCCGGCACCGACAGCGGCACGATCACGCGAAAAAACGTTCGCAGCGGAGAAGCGCCCAGCGTCGCCGAAGCCGCGATCAGCCTGCGGTCCACACCGGCAAACGACGCGGCAAACGGCTGTACCGCAAACGGCAGGCTGTAGAGAATCGATCCAATCACCAGCCCGCTGAACGTAAAAGCCAGGGTGTGTCCGGTGAAAGAGATCCACCACTGTCCCAGCGGACTGTGCGGACCCAGCGCCACCAGCACATAGAAGCCCAGCACCGTCGGCGGAAGCACAATTGGCAGCGCCACCACCGCTTCCACCAGAAACTTCCAACGCCATCCGGAAAATGCGATCCAGTAACCGATAGGCAGGCCCAGCACGAGCAGCGCGCCGGATACCACCACCGCCAGCTGCAGCGTCAGCCAGAATGCCTGCCAGTCAATCGCCATGATGAAACACCGCCTATGTCGTTTCTTACCGAACCCGTTTTCGGAGTGGTTTGGGAAGGGCACCGGCTTCAGCCGTGCCGCCCGCAAGCCCGGATACTCGCGGCTTTAGCCACAGAGGGTTGCTCTTCGCGCAACGCGAAATCCCCACTCCAAATGTCGTCACTCCGGCAACGTGAACCCATACTTCCTCAACAACTCCGCCGTCTCTTTCGTCCTGATGTACGCCAGAAACTCCGCCGCATACTTCTTATGCTGCGAGTGCGCCAGCACCACCACCCCTTGCGTGAGCGGAGGATAGTCCTCCGCTGGAACTTCCCAGTACCTGCCCTTGCCCCGCATCGCCGGAGAAACCGTGTGCGCCAGCGCCACAAACCCAACCTGAGCGTTACCCGACTCGGCGAACTGCGCCGCTTGCGACACATTCTCCCCCAACACCAGTCGGTCGGAAACCTGATCATATAACTCGGCATGCTTCAAAGCCGCCACCGCCGCTCGCCCGTACGGTGCGTGTTGCGGATTGGCGATCGCAATCTTCTTCACCGCCGGATCGAGCAGAACACTCATACCCTTGTGCTCCACGTCGAGCGAGGAATCCGCCGGAACCCACAGCACCAGTTTGCCCACGGCGTACTGATACAGACTTGCCCCATCGGCCTCGCCCGCAGAAATCAGCTTCCGCGGATAGTCCATATCGGCCGAAAAGAAAATATCAAACGGCGCCCCGTTCTGAATCTGTTGCGTGAGCGCACCGGACGCCCCGAACGAAAGCTTTACCTCCACGCCTGTCTGTTTCTCGTAGTGGTCGGCGATCTCTGTCAATGCCGCGTTAAGGTCGGCGGCCGCCGCCACCACCAACTCGCGCGAGTTCGTTGCGCTTTGAGCCAGCGTGGGCGCCGCAGAAAGCAGACTCATCGCCATCCCTGCGCACAGAAGAGACCTGATCATGGTCATTGTTCTCCGCACCCGGTCTGCGGAAAGCCGATTGTACAAGGTGCCGGGGTGCCCCATGTCTCGCCGATTTTGCGAGACATGGGTATTCGCGGTGACCCGAGACACCACTACTCGGCGCCACCATGCCTTTTCCCAAACTGGGCCGTCCTACACTCTAATTTCCGCTTTTGCATTGATTCGCTCTCGCGCCCTTTCCATACTGGCATTGTGAGCGCCCATACATGCCAAGTCGTCATTGTCGCAGTTTCATTCGTGTCTTTGCATTTGTTGCATTCATTCTGATCTGCGGGTTGACCGGATCGATCGCCCTGGGCCAGGGCGCGAAGCAAAAGCTTCCTGACACTTCCATCCCTGACTCCGACGCCGACCACGTACAACAGCGCAACGAGTGGTTTTTTCGCGGACGCCTCGTTCCCCGCAAGCCCTCCGCCGAACTCCGCCGCCGCGCGTATCAGTCCAAGCTGCAAATGCGCGCCCAGCACGCCGCCGCCCTCGCCGCCGCCCGCGCTAACGGAGCCACGCCTGCTTCTTCCGGTTCGTGGATTCCACTCGGCCCCTCGCCCCTCGCCTCCGATGCTACCGGCAACGGCACGCAGGATTACGGCTGGGTCGCCGGACGCGCCACCGCCGTCGCCATCGATCCCGCCGAATCCAGCGGCAGAATCGTCTACATCGGCGGCGCACAGGCTGGGGTCTGGAAGTCGACCAACGCCATTGATCCCGCTGCGAATGTCCTATGGACGCCCCTCACCGACGACCAGGCCACGCTCTCGATCGGCGCCCTTGCCATCCAACCCGGCAATAGCGATCCCGCAAGGACCGTCATTCTCGCCGCCACCGGCGAAGCCGACAACTCGGGCGATTCTTATTTCGGCCTCGGCATCCTCCGCTCCACCGACGCCGGTAACACTTGGAGCCTGATTCCCACCGCCAACGCCGGCGCGCTTTCCTTCAGCGGTCTCGGCGGAACTCGCATGGCCTTCAGCACCGCGAACACCGTGGTCGCCGCCATGGCCACCACGTCGGAAGGCGTGATCGCCGGTGCAATCACTAGAAACACGAAACGCGGGCTCTACACCTCACTCGACGCCGGCCAGACCTGGACCTATGACGCACTCCTCGATCCCGGCAACCAGGCCACCGATGCGACCTCCGCCACCTCCGTTATCTACAACGCGGTTGCCGGAAAGTTCTTCGCTGCGATTCGCTACCACGGCTTTTATTCCTCCCCCGACGGAGCCACCTGGACTCGCCTGACGAACCAACCGGGAAGCGGTCTGCTCAGCACCGCAGCCTGCCCGCCGCAATCCATGTCCAACAGCCAAACCTGCCCCATCTACCGCGCCGAAATCACATCGGTACCAAATCGCAACGAGGTGTATGCCTGGTTCATTTATTTTTCATCGCTTGGCGAGCCAGTCGACGGTGGCATCTGGCAGAGCTTAAACGGAGGTGCTTGGACTCCGATTAGCGAAACAGGCATCACCAACTGCGGCGACTTCTACGGTTGCGGCGTCCAGCAAGGCTCCTACAATCTGGAATTGCTGGCCGTTCCCAACGTCGCGGGAACAGACTTGTACGCCGGAGCTATCAATCTCTACAAGTGCGCGATCAATCTCCAGAACCCCACCTGTGCCACCAATCCGTTCCTGAACCTCACTCACGTCTACGGATGCGCGCCCATCGCCGCCCCCGCTCACGTCCATCCCGACCAGCACGCGCTCGCGTACACCATCCCCACTTCCGGCACCGACCTGCTTTATTTCGCAAACGACGGTGGCATCTACCGCGCGCTCTATGGATTCGCGGGCCTCAACACCGGCTCCTGCTCGGGCACCAATCAGTTCGACGATCTCAACCAGAATCTGGGATCGATGACCCAGTTCGTCAGCTTCTCCCAGCACCCCACCGATCCCAACACGCTGCTCGGAGGCACGCAAGATAACGGCTCTCCCGCGACGAGTCAAGCCAAGACCAATTCGAACTGGGCCAACGTTCTCGGTGGCGACGGCGGCTACAACGCCATCGACCCCCGCAGCCCATCCAACTTCTACGCTTCCAATCCCGACGTTCCTCCCGGAGGCCTTGGCGTTCAACATTGTTCCAGCGGCGTGAACTGCCTCGACAGCACGTTCAACTACGTGGTCACCAGCAGCACGGTCGGCGGCGACGACGGCGCCTTTTATTTCCCATACATTCTCGATCCGCAGTCCTCCACCGCCATGCTGGTCGGCACCTGTCGCGTCTGGCGCGGCCCACGCGGGGGCGGCGCATACACCGCCCTCAGCCCCAACTTCGACACTCTGGGCTCCGGAACTTGCTCGGGAAATGAAGTCAACCAGGTGAGCGCCATCGCCGCCGGAGGCCCCACCGACAGCAGCGGTTCTCTGGTGATTTATGCCACCACCAGCGGATATGGCCCCCTCGATGGACCTCTCTACACTCCGACTGGCGGCCGCGTCTGGTTCACCGGCGACGCAACCAGCGGCATCTCCACTTTCGCAGACGTCACCAACAACGGCCCGCAAGGCAGCATCAACCCCAATCAGTTTCCGATATCGAGCGTCGCCATCGATTCCTCGGACGCAACCGGATACACCGCCTACGTGACCGTGATGGGATTTACCGGAGGCCCGGGCCACGTATGGAAGACCACCAACGCCGGCATGAATTGGACAGACTTCACCGCCAACCTGCCCGATGCTCCCGCGAACGCCGTGGTCGTCGATCCGTCGTCTTCCCCCTCCAAGGTTTATGTCGCAACCGACGTGGGTGTCTTCCTCAGCTCAACTTCGTCTGCCAGTTGGACCGAACTCGGCCCCAACCCGGACGCCAACCTGCCCGGATTCCTGCCCAACGTCGCCGTCACCGCGCTCGCCCTCTTTAGCTCTGGTGTAGAGCAGTTGCTGCGCGCCTCCACCTACGGCCGCGGTATCTGGCAGTTCGATCTCGTCATCAAGCCCGACTACCAGTTCTCCATCTCCAATTCACCTCTGACTGCATTTCCCGGCCAAAGCCCAGCGTTTACTGGGACCGCGACGGCGGTGAACGGATACAACAACTCGGTCGCGCTGAGTTGTGTCGCTGGCACGAGCCCCCCGCCCAGCACCTGCACGCTTTCCCCGCCCGCATTCGTTCCCACCTTCAACACCCCGTTCACGGTTACCGTCGGTGGCGCAGTCGGCGATTACAACTTCAACGTGCAGGGTTACGGCGCCGATTCCAAACACATTACACATCCGATTCCCGTGACTCTGCACGTCGTCAACTTCGGGATGACCTCGCCGTCAACATCGACCGTGACCGCAGGACGCGGCACCACATCGCCTCCAGTGAATTTCCAGATCACGGCCGCGGGATCGTTCAACCAAAGCGTCACCGTCTCCTGTACTCCCGCGATTACTCTTCTAACTTGCAACCTGACTCCCGCAACCACTGTCAACCCGACTTCCACCAATCCCATAAGCATGACGGCAACGGTCACGGTAGCGCCCGGAACCGCGCCGAACACCTATCCCGTAACCATCCAGGCCACAACCGCTGGAGCATCGTCACCCGTGACCATCTCATTTGCCCTTACGGTCGGCACCAATCCAGATTTTGTCCTCACCCTGCCCTCGGCCATCCAAGTAAACGCAGGCGCCACGGACAGCACAAACACAAACGGGTCCGTTTCGATTGCTTCCCAGGACGGCTTTGCGAGCACCATATCTCTTAGCTGCTCGGACACAGTCGACGCAGGGACCTGCACCGTCAATCCAACGGCGGTTAGCTCTTTTCCCGCAACCGCGACTCTGATCATCGATGCAACCACATTCACCCCTGGGACCTATTCGCTCTCAGTGACTGGGACGTCAGGCTCGGTGACACATTCGAAGACTGCGACGCTCAACGTCGGCGATTATTCGATCTCTGGAACCCAGGCGCTGTCGCTCCCTTCCGGAGGCCAGGCCGTGGCAAACCTGACCCTGTCATCAACCTTCTATAGCGGCAACATCAGCACCTCCTGTGACGCCACCGCTCTTGCCGGTGCGACCTGCACGCTCTCTCCCACTAACCCGATCACCTTAGCCAGCGGAGCCACGACCAACCTCACCGCGACCATCAATGTCCCCAACAACGCCACCGCCGGCAGCTACCACATCAACATCAACACTCATGACACAACTGGAGCGCCAGCTCATTCCTTGACGATCTCGCTCAGCGTGGGGCAGGATTTTCGACTCACCTCTTCGACTGCGAGCCAGACCGTGAATGCGGGCCAAACCAGTGGTCCGTATAACCTCACTATTCAGCCCGTCGGCTCTTCCTTCAATGCCGCCGTGACCCTAACATGCTCCTCGTTGCCCGCTCTCGCGCAGTGCTCATTTAATCCTGCCGCGCCGGTCACACCCGCCAACTCTGCCGCTACCGTGGTAATGACCATCAGCACCACTGCGACCACCGCCGCCCTGCCACGGTCCAGCAGTTTCTTCTACGCCGTCTGGTTGCTCTTACCCGGAATCGCCGTTGGTTGGGTCACAGTCGCCGGAAGCAACGCAAGACGGAGATTCCGCTGGCTTGGCTCAATCGCGCTCCTGTTTCTGTTGCTGACTCTGCTGTCCTGCAGCGGCGCCAGCACTGGCGGCGGAGGCGGCGGTGGTCATCAGGGCACGCCGCCCGGTAGCTACCCCGTCACAGTCACCGGCACCTCTTCCGGCGCAACACCCGACGCCGGTCAAAGCACTCAAGTCACTCTCGTCGTAAACTAATGCGTTGAGACCTCGGTGTTCCGCTGCAAGCGGTCGGATGAGAGCCACCAAAATCCAGCCGCGCAGCGGCGAAAGACTGCAGCCCAGGGCGCGAGCCATGGGTAGGCAAAGTGGGAACAGAGCAAGCCCCGGAGGGGCGGAAGAAAGGTTACGACACAGACTCTGGAGGGACGCCACGAGTTCTCTCACCTCAGCCCCTGAACATCCCGATCGCCAGCCGAAATCAGCCATCCGGAAAGATCAATGACCGATTCTCGCCACAACGTAATCATCATCGGTGGCGGCGTGGCGGGCCTCGCCGTCGCACTCGAAATCACCAACCGTTTCCCGCATCTGAGGCTCTTGGTCTTGGAGAAAGAAGACCGCGTCGCCCGCCACCAGAGCGGACACAACAGCGGCGTAATCCACTCCGGCGTCTACTACAAGCCCGGCTCCATGAAGGCCCGCCTGTGCGTGGCCGGCGCCGCGGCCATGGTCGAGTTCTGCCGCCAACACGCAATCCCCCACGATGTTTGTGGCAAAGTCATTGTCGCAACCCACGCCGACGAGCTCCCCCGCCTCGAAAACCTCCGCCAGCGCGGCGAAGCCAACGGCCTGACCGGCCTCCGCCTCATCGGCCCCGACGAACTCCGCGAGATCGAGCCGTGCGCCGCCGGCCTGCAAGCCCTGGTCGTGCCCTCCACCGGAATCACAGACTATGCCGTCGTCTGCGAGAAATACGCAGAACTGATCTCCGCCAGCGGCGGTACCGTCCTTACTTCCGCCGCCGCCACCGCCATCCGCCGCCTGTCCGACCAAATCGTGGTCGAGACCTCACGCGGAACATTTTCCACCACCGCGCTCATCAACTGCGCCGGCCTCTTCAGCGACCGCATCGCCCGCATGGCCGGTGACGCTCCGGACGTAATGATCGTGCCCTTCCGCGGCGAATATTATGACCTCACTCCCGAGCGCGCCTCGCTGGTGCGCGCCCTGATCTATCCCGTGCCCGATCCGCGCTTTCCTTTCCTCGGCGTGCACTTCACCCGCCGCATCACTGGCAAAGTCGACGCCGGCCCCAACGCCGTCCTCGCCCTCGCTCGGGAGGGCTACCGTCACACCGACATCAGCCTTCGCGACCTCGCTTCCTCGCTAGCATTCCCCGGTTTCTGGCGCATGGCCCGCCAGCACTGGCGCAATGGCCTCGACGAATGGCACCGCTCGCTGTCGAAGCCCGCCTTCGTCAGGGCCCTGCAGCGCCTGCTCCCCGAAATCGGAGCAGACGACCTCGTCCCCGGAGGCTCCGGCGTCCGCGCCCAAGCCCTCAAGCCCGATGGCGCTCTAGTCGATGACTTCCAATTCGTTCCCTCCGGCAAAGTCCTGCACGTGCTGAACGTCCCCTCGCCAGCCGCCACAGCCTCGCTGACCATCGCAAAGGAGATCGTAGACCTAGCCACAAAAGACCTGGGCCTTGGCTAGGAATACAATCGGCGGTGTGTGGTTTTGTAGTTCTTAGCGTCCTTAGCGGCAGTCCTTAGCGATCTTTGCGGTTAAGAGCTTCAACAAGGATTCCATTCCAAACCGCCCAACCGGAGCACCGATGAAATCGAAGTCGCACGCCGCTATTCTCGGAATAATACTGATTGTCGCAGTCTGTGCCGCGCAGTCCGCCGCCCCGCAGCACGCATCCTCCGACTGGACCCTGTCCTGGAGCGACGAGTTCAACGGCTCCAACGGTTCCCCCGTCGATGCCTCGAAGTGGGTCTCCGAAACCGGCGGAGGAGGTTGGGGCAACAACGAACTCGAGTACTACACCACCCGCCTGCAAAACGCCTACCAGCAGGATGGCAACCTGGTCATCAAGGTGTTCGCGGAAAAGTACACCGGCGCCGACGGCGTCACCAGAAACTACACTTCCGCGCGCCTGAAGACTAAAGGCAAGTTCTCCCAGACCTACGGCCGCTTCGAAGCCCGCATCAAGATTCCGAGCGGACAAGGAATCTGGCCCGCCTTCTGGATGCTGGGTGACGACATCGACAACGCGGGCTGGCCCACCGGCGGCGAAATCGACATCATGGAGAACATCGGCAAAGAGCCCGCCCAGGTGCACGGCACCATTCATGGCCCCGGATATTCCGGCGACAAGGGAGTCAGCGCTCCCTACGCGCTGCCGACCGGCCAGCCTTTCGCCGACGCCTTCCACGTCTTCGCTGTCGAATGGGAGCCGAAGGCAATTCGCTTCTACGTCGACGATCACCTCTACGCGACTCGCACTCCCGCCGACCTCCCGCCGGGAACGAAGTGGGTCTACGACCATCCCTTCTTCCTGCTGCTCAACGTCGCCGTCGGCGGCGATTGGCCCGGCAACCCCGATGCATCCAGCAGTTTCCCGCAAACCATGCTAGTCGACTACGTCCGAGTCTATCGCCGCGAAACTCGTGCCAGCCCATAACGAACCTGAACCACAGGTTTTCTTAGCGCCCTTTGCGGTTAAAGTCTTTTCCCTTTAGCCGCGAAGTTCGCAAAGACGGTCGCGAAGAACGCAAAGTAAAACCGGTCCGATTCTGCCCGAGTCGCTCTCCCAAAGGATGTTAGGATTTCCGCCATGCCTCGCCGAATGCCGGTTCGAAGTATCGTCTTATTTCTCCTGATTTTCCTCGCTCCGAGCCACGCCCAGAATTTCACCGACGTGAAGCCCACTCCGCAACAAGTCCAGTGGCAAGACCTCGAAATGGGTGCGATCATCCACTTTGGCCCCAACACTTTTCTCGACCGCGAATGGGGCGACGGCACCGCCGATCCCAAAGTATTCAACCCCACCCAACTCGACCCCGAGCAATGGATGCAGGCCCTGCAGTCGGCGGGAATCAAGTATGTGGTCTTCGTCGCCAAGCATCACGACGGATTCTGTCTGTGGCCCACCGCCCAGACCGACTACAGCGTCAAGAGCAGTCCGTGGGAAAACGGCCACGGAGATGTAGTACACCAGGTCGAGCAAGCCGCCCGAAAATACGGTCTGAGATTCGGCGTGTACTTGTCCCCCTGGGACCGTCACGAGCCGCGTTACAGCAACTCCGCGGACTACGACAAATATTACGCCGCGGAACTCGACGAACTAGTGCAGGGCTACGGTGATTTGCAGGAGTTCTGGCTCGACGGCGCCGGCAGCGCCGGCCACGTCTACAACTTTCCCCGCATCATCGAGGAACTCCGCACCTACCAGCCGAATACGCTGGTCTTCGCCGACGTAGCCCTGTTCGACTACGGCGATATCCGCTGGGTGGGAAACGAGGAGGGTGTAATTCCGTATGAGAACTGGAACGTAATCGACCGCCACGGATTTCTTCGCTGGCGTCCCGTCGAAGCAGACACGCCCCTCCGCAAGAACCACTGGTTCTGGCATCCGAACGACGAGTCCAGTCTGAAGTCCCTTCCCGAACTGATTTCTGCCTATGAGCAGACGGTTGGGCGTGGTGGGCAACTCATGCTAGGCATTGCGCCCGACCGTCGTGGCCTCTTGCCCGAAGTGGATGTGCAGAGGCTAAAAGAATTTGGCGCCGAACTCCGCACGCGGTACGGCAACAATCTGGTCGCGCGACACGTTAAATCGACTCCGGAGATCGAACTAGCCCTCGATAGCAATCCCGACTCTTTCTGGTCAGCGCCACCCGGATCGCATCATGCCGCACTCGAAGTGAACTTTGCCACCCCAATCACCTTCGATCACGCCCTCACCATGGAATGGCTGAATGCCGGCCAGCCTATCGAGAAATACGCCATAGAGATTTACCGGGATGGCAAGTGGGCCCAGGTGTTCCAAGGGCAGGCAATCGGACACAAGCGAATCGATCGTTTTCCCCCAGTGACCGCCACCCGAGTGCGCCTCAACATCCTCTCTGCGTCCCCGGAGCCCCACATCCGCGAGTTCCAACTCTTCTATTCAAAAAGCGCTCAATAATTGCTGTGGGGGGCGATGAGGATCGCCTTGTCCGGTACTCGAAGCGCCGTGTGGCCTCCCGCCGTCACATCGCTCCCTTCAAAATTTCCCATCGGGGATGTAACTCGGACAATCTGTCCGTCACCTGCGGACGCTAATGAGTTTCGCGAGCGTTGCCGCAGGGCTTTGTGGATTTTCCATTCGGAGCAGTTTGTCGGTTCGGAGTTGGATCAATTCCATCCATTCAGGATGGGTGAGAATATAGAACTGCTCCTGCTTAATTGCATCGAAGACCACGTCCGTGACATGGGCGGGAGACATGGCTCCCTCCAGAGCGGCCTTGAATGCAGCCAGACCGGCCTGCCTTTCCGGGGTCATCGCGACCGGTTCGTTGCGCAGTTCCTCGGGCCGGTGGCTTTCGGCATCGATGATGTTTGTGCGCACAAGTCCCGGGCAGAGAACCGACACTTTGACGAGAGAGTTCCGTTGTTGGAGCGACAAGTACAGGCTTTCTGAAAGGGCTACCACCGCATGCTTGGTCACCGCGTAGGGAGCAGAGGCACCGCCGACAGCGAGCCCGGCGGCGGAGGATGTATTGATGATATGGCACTCCGTATTCTGTGCCAGCATGAGCGGCGTGAACACCTTGACCCCATGAATCACCCCCAACAAATTCACGCCGATGACCCACTCCCAATCGTTCCATGTCGCCTCCCAGGGTGCCCCACCGGCAGCGACTCCGGCGTTATTGAACAGCAAATGGACCTGGCCAAACGTATCCACCGCTTGGCGGGCCAGCAGTTCGACTTCGGTCCGTTTCGAGACATCCGTCCTCGAACCGAGCACAGTTCCGCCCAGGGTCCTCAGCTCAATTTCCGCATTGCTCAGATTAGCCCCGTCGATATCAGCGAGGACCACTTTCATGCCTTCGCGAACACACCGCTCGGCTATCCCACGTCCAATGCCGCTCGCTGCACCGGTAATGACCGCGACTTTGCCCTTGAACTCTTTCATTGTGCCTTCTCGGGACGTTGCAATTTACGCTAGCGGTTCTATGTATTGAGGTCGACATTTGTTGGAGAGTTTTTCGACCCATGACACGAGAGAGTGTACTTTGAGGTCGGCGCTCACATCTGGCGAGGCAGTTCAGAATGCTTTATACGAATCCGATAAATCGTCCCGCCGCAACGATTCCAATCCACAACAGAATCGAAACCCCACCCGCAACCTTCGCCTTCATCGGCAAAATTGCACTCGCATCCCACCTCGCCACATCCCGCTCCACAATCCAATGAAAAACCGCCGCATGCACCCCGGCCAACAATATCAATAGCATCTTCACGCGAAACGCCGGATTGCCATAAACCTTCACCGCTTCCGACGAAAACAAAATCGCCCCCGTAAGCACCTGCACCACAAATCCCGCCCAGGCCCAGGGCAGCAGCCGCCCCGCCAACTCCGAAACCCGCTCCCGCCGCTGTACCCACCCCAGCAGACGCAAATCAAAAACGGTAGCCGTCCCCACCATCGCCGCCATCCCCAGCAGATGAACGGTCTCGATCGCCGGAAACAGCCACAACGATTCCCGCACCCCACCGCCCACCCAACTCTGTTCCAGCCACTTACAAAGAGGTAGCATGTCGGGCATGTTCTACGGAGCCCCCGGCAGCGATTTTCCGTTGGCCAGTTCGATCCGTCCCACCGACATATAAGCCGATCCGTCCTTCGCCCGAAAACCAAAAACAGTCACCTGGTCCCCACGCTTCAGCGAATCCGGACTCCACCCGTGCCGCCCCAGCATGATTGGGCTCCCCAACTCCAGCGCCCAGTTCGCAACCTTGCCCTTCTCGTCCTTCAGATCCGCGTGAACAACTGCGTGTGGTTGGATCCACTGGAAATCCGTAACCGTCCCCTGCAGGCTTACGACATGCGTTGTGTCAAACTGCGCCAGCCCATGATGCGCCCAAAGACACGGCGCCCCCAGTAACAGGCCCACGACCAGAACGGCCCCCAGCTTACGATTCATTCCCACCCTCCACGATTGGTGATCGAAGCCATCGCGCAAATCCGCGCCCACGACGGTTCGCGGAAATCTGGAACGCCTCCCCACCTTTGATGCTCCCACTTATAGCGGATGTTATCGTAAACTCCGTCGCATTTATTATGGCAGGCGAACGGAGGTCATGATGACGAGAACGCACGACCAGAGCCTGCTCGATGCCCTGCTCGACTCCTGGGATCGGAACAACACTATCCTGCTCAACCTGCTCCGCGCCCTGCCGGAAGGCGGGCTCGAGGCCAGGGTGATGGCCGCCAGCCCAACAGTCGCGAAGATGTTCACGCACATCCACTACGTAAGGCTTGTGTTCATTT
>Ga0075030_100003528_pt1 | contig 14190 bp, 13 predicted proteins | sample LitLauG_LLR_2012_FD_71393 | JGI IMG/M metagenome (GOLD analysis project Ga0075030, IMG submission 71393) | Freshwater sediment microbial communities from Pennsylvania, USA - Little Laurel Run_MetaG_LLR_2012 | ecosystem: Environmental > Aquatic > Freshwater > Creek > Sediment | place: USA... | reverse complement strand
TGGCGCCGGTTTCTCGGGGGTGGCCACATTCCGCCAGAAGCGCCCGGCTGCGGATATCGGATACGGCGTGGAACGGGATTCACGGGTCTACGATGGGCAAGCTCTGAAGGGGTCTGTCCATCGCACGCGCAACGGGAGATGTCTTCGTTCCGCGCGTCTGAACTGCACTCATCAGGGCGCCTTCCCGCAGTCGGATTGTCGTTTGCGGTTTTCCCTTCTTCGGTTTGCGCCAAAGCACACGGCAGAACGCTCTGGATCAGCAGAAGGGAGGCCAGTAGGGAATGAACCATTCGTCGTCGCATAGCCGCAGATTAGCGGCGGGATCGAAGCGGCGTCTGCGTCTTTGTGACACTTTCGCGAGTGTCACAATTCGAGCGGGCTGCGGATGAACTGTTCGTAACGCCGCAATTCCGCCAGGGAAGATTCCGATAGCAGCTGGAACGGGATAACACGTGTAGTCCGTGGCAAATCGGCTGCCGTCACAGAATCACAGACCACCGCCGCTGCTTGTTCTAGTCCTCTTTGCCAGCCTGGTTTCTTCGCGTCCCGAAAGATCAGGGCGTCGGATTCAAAACCTGCTGCTATCAGGAACGTGCGAGCCATTTGCAGGAACTTCTCCCACCGGGACGCTATCCCGACCATGGCACTCGAAGGTGCGGGCAACCAACCCGCAAGAGTCGAGGGCACGGAACGCACTTGCAGAGTCAGCAACTCAGCTCCCGATCGCAAAGCTTGCCGCACGGTTCTTGCCTTGCTTGGAAGCGCCACTGCAATGGCGCCTTGAGTTGCCTCGCCAAGATCGTCCTTCCCTAAATCGCAACTTCTGACCGGTAGAGTTACAGCTAACCGCATCTCCGTCTCTACGATTCTTCTCAGCTCTTCATCCGGTTCGATGAGCAGAAAATGATCGGGCGGCTGCAAATCCAGCCATTGCCGGACGCGCGAGCGAACGCCCGCCAAGGGAACACCCAATTCGCGCGCCGACCGAAAGAAATTCGCAACGATTTGATCGAGTGCGAGCGCAGCCGAGAGCGCTACCTCCGGTTTGGCCTCGCGCACATACACGCCGCTTCCATGCCGGAACTCAACCCAGCGTTCACGCTCCAGTTGGCGATAGCCCGCGCTTACCGTATTGGGATGAAGATGGAACCGCCGTGCCAATTCTCGCGTGCTCGGTAGGCGCTGTCCCGAAGTCAGGTCGTCACTCAGAATGCCCAGAATGACTTGCGTCACAAGCTGTTCCCGAATGCTAACCTCCCCTCCATGGGCAAACCAAAGTTGCATGGCGCACTATCTTAAGCTCAACGGTTGCTTCCGTACTAGCTGGTTAGTTCTCTGGCCAGGATTAAACCGGCCCAGTGTTCCACACTGACGCCCCCCAACGCCCTCCGATATAATCGCTGGTTCCGGCCTCTGCGATGGGAAAGACCTATACCGGCGTCGGTTACCTGACGGGCCGCCGCCTCACGTTTAATTCGAGTCACCCCAACGTCAGGGTAGACGACGAAACACGAATTCTTAATCTTGATAACAAAAAGGACAGCAAGCCCATGACTAATATTGGTGACATCATCGCCCGCGAAGTTCTCGATTCTCGCGGAAATCCTACCGTCGAAGCAGAAGTGCATCTCCTCAACGGTGCAGTCGGACGCGCCATCGTTCCCAGCGGCGCCTCCACCGGCGAACACGAAGCCGTTGAGCTACGCGATGGCGACAGCAAGCGGTTCCTCGGCAAGGGCGTCCTCAAGGCTGTAGAGAACGTGAACGGCGAAATTGCCGACGCTCTCGCGAACCTCGATGCCTCCGACCAGCGCGGCATCGATCAGAAGATGATCGAACTCGACGGTACCGAAAACAAAGGCCGCCTCGGCGCGAATGCGATCCTGGCTGTTTCGATGGCGGTGGCGCGTGCTGCCGCGGCCGAATATGGCCTCCCTCTCTACCGCTATCTGGGCGGAGCGGGTGCGAACGTCCTCCCCACTCCCATGATGAACATCCTCAACGGTGGTGCGCACGCCGACAACAACGTCGACTTCCAGGAGTTCATGGTGATGCCGGTCGGCGCAGAATCGTTTTCCGATGCCCTGCGCTGGGGCGTAGAGGTTTTTCATACCTTAAAGGGAGTGTTGAAGAAGCGTGGCTATAACACTGCCGTGGGGGATGAAGGTGGGTTCGCCCCCTCGGTGAAGTCGAATGTCGAGGCCGTTGAAGTTGTGCTTGAAGCTATCCAGCAAGCCGGATACAAGCCCGGCGAAGAAGTTGCCATCGCCCTCGATCCAGCCGCCAGCGAGTTCTACAAGGATGGACAGTACGTCTTCAAGAAGTCCGACAAGTCGACCAAGAGCTCGGAAGAAATGGCGCGCTTCTGGGCCAAATGGGTGAAGGACTATCCCATCGTTTCACTCGAGGACGGCCTTGCTGAGGACGACTGGGAAGGCTGGGAGTTCCTGACCAAGGAACTGGGCAGCAAGATTCAGCTGGTCGGCGACGACATCTTTGTCACCAACACCACGCGCCTTCAGGAAGGCATCGACCGCAAAGTCGGGAACTCGATCCTTATCAAGGTTAATCAGATCGGCACAGTCAGTGAGACGCTCGACGCTATCGATCTCGCCCGCCGCAACGGCTATACCAGCGTGATCTCCCATCGCTCAGGGGAGACTGAAGACGCTTTCATCGCCGACCTTGCGGTGGCCACAGGAGCGGGCCAGATCAAAACTGGATCAGCCTCGCGCACGGACCGCATCGCAAAATACAACCAGTTGCTGCGCATAGAAGAAGAGCTGGGCGACGCGGCACGTTTCCTGGGCCTCAAGGCGCTGAACTACAAAGGGTGAACTATAAGAAAATGAAGAGGGTGGCCCGGCCTTCCGCGCACTTTGCGGAGGCCGGGGAAGTTCGGCGATAGGAGCATGGCACAAAAATGACGGTGGAGTCATTACTCGCGGAGGGTCGGCAGAAAGCCTTCGAACCGCCCTCCGACCCGAACATCAAGATCTGGCGCTACATGGACTTCGCGCGCCTGGTTGGCATGCTCGAAGACCAAGGCCTGTTCTTCCGCCGCGCGGACCTGTTTGAAGACCGCTTTGAGGGCACCATGTCTCAGCCTCTGCGGGTCTTCCTCCAGCAGGGGAACCAGAGCCCGCGCCTCGAAGAGTATGGCGAGATGTTGCGCAAGGTCCGTGGCGCTACCTTCATCAATTGCTGGCACATGAACGAGTCGGAATCTGCCGCCATGTGGCAGCTGTACTCTTCCGCCGCGGAGCAATCGATTTGTCTTCAGTCAACCTACGCTCGCCTTCGCGACGCCCTTCCCGAGGACATCAAAATCGGCCAGGTCAAGTACATTTCCTATGATCGGGACCAGATTCCCTTCGACGATCTGTGGTGGCCTCTGCTGCATAAGCGCAAGTCATTCGAGTACGAGCGGGAACTGCGCGCCGTGTGGACCGACATGGACGCCGTCCACACCGAATTGGCAGACAAACGGCAGGGAGTATGGAAGAAGGTAGATCTGGATCGTTTGATTCAGGGCATCTATGTGTCGGCGGAGGCCGAGCGCTGGTTCCTGAAGCTGGTCCGCAAAGTGCTTCAGCGCTTCGGCACGACTGTCGAAGTGCGCCAGTCAGATCTCGCAGACGAACCGCTGTTCGATTAACGAGTCACGCGCATCAAACTATTCGAGATTCGCGCCGCCCGAAGCCGAACATGGAAAACGCCAGCACCCCGCGAGCCGATTCATCGAGGAGAGATTCATGAAAATTCGCCTGCTGTGGTTGCCTTGCATGGTGTTGCTCGTTGCTTCCTGGATGGCGGCTCAGCAGTCTCCGGCGAACGACGGGCCTCCCTCCAAAGAGGACGTGCTCAGGTTCTTCCAGATCATGCAGGTCGAGCAGCAAACCCGCGAGGTCATGGCCAATACCCAGGCGCAGGTTAAAACCATGACCCGGGAGATGATCATGAAAAAAGCTCCCAATGCTTCGCCCGACCAGTTGGCGCAGGTCGAGGGCATGATGGACACCATGTTCAAGGAGTACCCCATCAACGGAATTCTCGAGGATATGGTCCCGGTCTACCAGAAGCACCTTACGAAGTCCGACCTCGATGGCCTCATCACTTTTTACTCATCGCCCCTGGGCCAGAAAGTTTTGCGTGAGATGCCAGAAATGACCAACGAGGCGATGCAGGTTTCCTATGCTCATATCCAGAAAAGCATGGAACAGATAATGAAGAAGGTCGACGACCGCGTGCAGTCCATCGTCGACCAGCAGCAGAAAAAGAAGTCGACTCCGGCTCACGAACCGAACCCGAATTGAGGGAAGTCATAATAAGGAACTCATAAATGTCAAACTCGATCGTTACACCTTCAGTGTCCTTTTTGTTAGCGGTGCACCATGGCTAGACCCAAACCTCTTGTTCTTGTGATTCTCGACGGTTGGGGTTACCGCGCCGAAACCAAGGCCAATGCCATCGCTCTGGCCCGCAAGCCTACCTATGACCGCCTTCTGCGCGAATATCCCAACACTCTTATTCAAACCAGCGGTCCTTTTGTCGGCCTTCCCGAAGGGCAGATGGGCAACAGCGAAGTCGGCCATCTGAATATCGGCGCCGGACGCATCGTGCACATGGACATCACCCGCATCGACCTGATGATCCAGAATGGCGAGCTTTTTTCCAACCCCACCCTGCTCGGCGCGATGAAAGACGCCCGCAGTGGCGGACGCCGGCTGCATCTCTTCGGCCTGCTCTCCGACGGTGGCGTGCACTCCCAGCAGGCTCATCTCTACGCGCTTCTGCGCATGGCCAAGCAGAACGGCGTCGACCGCGTATTCGTCCACGCCTTCATGGATGGCCGCGACACGCTTCCCACCAACGGCGCCGGATACATCGAGCAATTGCAGCAAAAGATGCGCGAGTATGGCTCGGGCAAAATTGCCAGCGTCAACGGCCGCTACTACGCCATGGATCGCGACCGCCGCTGGGAGCGCATCCTGAAAGCCTTCAACGCGATGGTTTTCGGAGACGGCGAAGCCGGCAAGTACGTAGACCCCGTGCAGGGCGTCAAGGATTCCTACAACAAAGGTGTAACCGATGAGTTCATCATTCCCTTCGTGTGCGTCGACAACCGCGGCGAGCCGCTGGCCACCATTCGTGACGAAGACTCCTGCATCTGTTTCAACTTTCGCGCTGACCGCGTGCGCCAGATCACGCGTGCGCTCACACGCAACAGCGGCCTCAATCCCGAAGGCGGACGTGACCTCCCCGGCGCCGACGATCTTGACGTCACCATCCCGCGCGATCGCGTCCCCAAGAATCTGCACTATGTCTGCATGACGCAATACGACAAGAAGTTTGCGCTTCCCGTTGTCATTCCTGCCGAGTCGCTGGACAACATTCTGGCCAACGTGATGGGAAATGCCAACCTGCGCAACCTGCGTGTTGCCGAAACGGAAAAGTACGCGCACGTGACGTATTTCTTCAACGGTGGCGTCGAGCAGCCTTTTCCGGGTGAAGATCGGGCGCTGATACCCTCGCCCAAGGTCGCTACTTATGACCTGAAGCCTGAGATGAGCGCCGCAGATATCGCCGACGCCGTCGTGAAGGCCACGAATGACGGCACATTCGACGTCGTGATCGTGAACTTCGCCAATGCCGACATGGTCGGCCACTCCGGCAAAATTGAACCGACGGTGAAAGCGGTGGAAACTGTCGATGCCTGTCTCGCCGAAATCGAAAAAGCTGTACGCGCCAAAGGCGGTGCCATGCTGATTACCGCCGACCACGGCAACGCCGAGATGATGATCGACCCGGCTACCGGCGGTCCGCACACCGCGCACACCACGAATCCGGTACCCTTCATCGTCGTGGCGGATAACGGTGAGAAGTTCTCCTTGAAAAAAGATGGCTCCTTGCGCGACATCTCGCCCACGGTGCTCGGTATGCTCGGCATCCCACAGCCCAAGGAGATGACGGGGCATGATCTGCGAGTGATGAAAATCGGATGAGCAAGCTTCTCATCGCGGTTCGTCATCCCTTCGATCTGTGGAATGCGCCGTCATGGTTTTCCGAGCGCCTGCAGAAGGACTTTCCATCCGTCAGCGTCATCCACTTGAACGGGTATGAGGGCATGGATCGCGAGATACTCGACTCCGAAATTGTCCTCGCCTGGTCCGTCCGCTCCGAGCAAATCAAATCCGCCCGGAAGCTGCGCTGGATCCACTCGCCGGCCGCGGCCGTGCACCAGCTGATTTTCCCGGAGCTCGTGCACAGCGACGTCACTCTTACCAACGCCCGCGAGGTTCACGGACCGGTCGTCGCCGAGCACGTCATCGCCCTGATCTTTGCGCTGGCCAAGAAAATTCCTCAATCCGTACGATTCCAGCAGACCCGCACATGGGCCCAGCAACAAGTTTGGGACGAGTTTCCTCATCCCAGCGAAATCGCCGGCGCCACGGTCGGTCTGGTCGGACTGGGCAGCATTGGCCGCGAAGTGGTCAAACGGGCGTCGGCGCTGGGGATGCGCGTGATCGCCGTGCGCGAGCATCCCGAGAAGGGAAGCGATGGCGCTGAACAAATCTTCTCTCCCGCTCAGCTCGACGACCTGCTGCGACAATCGGACTACGTTGTCCTCGCCGCTCCCGTCACCACCGCCACGCGCGCCCTCATCGACGCGGCCCGACTCGCCAAAATGAAGCCCTCAGCGTTCCTCATTAATGTCGGCCGCGGCCCACTCGTCGACGAAGCCGCACTTGCCGATGCTCTTCGCTTGAAGCAAATCGCTGGTGCCGCTCTCGACGTCTTCTCCCAGGAGCCCTTGCCCCCGGACTCCCAGCTCTGGGAGCTCCCTAACCTGCTTATCACTCCCCACACCGCGGCTCTCACGGAAAAGCTCTGGGAGCGCCACTACACGCTCTTTAGCGAAAACCTGCGCCGTTACCTAAATCGCGAGGCCCTCGTGGGTATCGTCGACAAACAAAAAGGATACTGAGCCAACCTGTCGGCCAATTCCCGGCCGTTGCACCTTGGTAACTGGAGCTTTTCCTTCGTCGGGCGGGAGAATAGAAGTTCTCATGGCCCTGGAAAACCCCACGAATCTCCCTCCCGGTACAGGGGCCCTCCCGCCTAGTATTCGGCAAAAGCTTGCCCGCGTGCCGCTGAAATTCTGGGTCGTGGTTGCGCTTTTCTCGATTGCGGCCGCCGTGCTCGCGCTGCATACGGCACACACGGACCAGAGCGCAAGTCTTCACCTCAAGGTCCAGCACGGCTTTCGCAGTGGCCAACTCTCGGTTTGGATCGATGGCCAGCAGGCCTGCTCCGACAAACTCACCGGTTACATGCGCAAGAAATTCGGGTTGATCCCCGAGTCGGTGCAGGGAAGCCTCTCGCGCACGCTCCCACTTTCGCCCGGAAATCACGAAATCCGTGTTCATGTCAGCGGCGACGACGGCTTCAACCAGGAAGATACTGTCAGCGGAGAATTCGTCCGCAACACCGAGCGCACGCTCGCAGTCGCAACTCGCCGTAGCGGTGTTGCCCTCGCCTGGCAAGGCGAAACCAGCACTCCGATCGAAAACTCCTCCGGCCTCGCCTGGCTCAGCCGTTACGCCAGTACGCTGCTGGTCACGATCGCCGGCTCCATCATTTCCGCCCTGACTGGTTTCGCCGTAAGGGAGGTTCCGGCTTACATCCGCAAGCGGGAGACTGCTCACGACCTTCCCGTGGACACTCTTGAAGTCGCCCCGGCCGCTGCTCCCAAGGCACGTTCTGCCGCCGCAGGCCAATAGTCCTGTCGCTGGATTTCATGACGACGGAAATTTGGCGCAATCTCTACGCCATTCCGGCAAACGATTTACCATAGAAGCATCGACACTATTCGCCTCATGTGTGCCTTGGTGTGACCCATGACGAGCGTGAAACTGCTACTCAGCGCATTCCTCGTCGCCGCGCCCCTCACATTCTTGGCTCGTGCAAAATCGCCACCCACTGCTCCCGCCACTCCCCCAACTTTCTACAAGGATGTCCTACCCATCCTGCAGCGGCATTGCCAAGGCTGCCACCGGCCGAATCAGATTGCACCGATGCCATTCGTGACCTACCAGCAGACGCGGTCCTGGGCCGATGCGATCCGTGAAACTTCGCAGTCGAAAAAGATGCCACCCTGGTTCGCCGATCATTGCTGCGGACACTTCTCTGACGATCCTTCACTCACTCCGCAGCAAATCGCAACTCTCTCTTCCTGGGCCAACGCCGATGCTCCCGCTGGCGACCCGCATGATGCTCCACCGTCTCCTCAATGGACCGAGGGCTGGAACATCCCGCAGCCTGATCTCATCCTTCAAATGCCGCAGCCAGTCCCGATCCCCGCTCACGGCGACGTGGAGTACACCTACGAAATCGTGCCCACCGGCTTCGCCGAAGATAAATGGATTCAGATGTCAGAAGTCCGCCCTTCCAGCCGCCAGTACGTACATCATGCCGTGGTCTATATTAGCCCGCCGGATTCCCAGTGGCTGAAAGGCGCACCAATTGGCGTGCCGTTTACCGCCTCCAGCCTCCACGACGAGAAACTCCGCCATCAGGCCCACGAAACCGACAGTGATATGCTTCTCGTTTACGCTCCCGGCAGTTCTCCCGACCGCTGGCCCGACGGCATGGCGAAATTTGTCCCCGCCCATTCCGACCTTGTCTTGCAGATGCACTACACGACCAACAGCCACGCAGGAAGCGATCGGACTGCCGTCGGTATGGTCTTCGCCAGGCAGCCGCCCGGGCAGCGCGTGATCACACTGCAGCTGGCCAACGATCACGACACCATTCCCATTCCGCCCGGGGCCGACAACTATCGCGTCGAGGTCCACGGGACTCTGCCCAACGACGCCACTCTACTCAGCTTTTTCCCGCACATGCATCTTCGCGGCGAACGCTTCGAATACAACATCGTGAAGCCTGACAAGAGCGTCGAGACCCTTCTCCGCGTCAACTACGATTTTTACTGGCAATTGAGCTACCGGCTGGTGGAACCGCGGCTGCTAAAGGCGGGCACCGATCTCCATGCGGTCGCGTGGTATGACAACTCGAAAAATAATCCTCACAACCCCGATCCCACCGCGTCCGTGCAGTGGGGTGACCAGACCTACAATGAGATGATGGTCGGCTTCTTTGACATTGCCGTGCCCGCGAACGTCGACAAGTGGCACTTCTTTGTGCGGGGACACTGAAACTTCGGAATGGTCTAACGACAAACGACCAGCGACGAACGCCGCTCTCACATGAACTTGATTCTTTCGTTCCGCTCCGAAAACTCCATCAACTTCTCCAGTCGCTTCAGACGGGTTTCTTCTTTCTTCGCGCTGCCCACCCAACCCGCCGTCATCCGCCGGTAGTATGGAGGGAATAGCTGGAAGTTTTTCCACGCCCCGGCGCGAGCTTTGAACTTACTTTCGAGGTCGTCAGGAAACGCCGTCGGCTGTGCCTCCGTCTTTCGCGAGGGATCGAACACGCCCCGACCCGCGTCCGTCATCTTGCCTTCTTTGATCAGACGCCTCGCCCGCCTGATGTTGATCGGAGACCAGCGGCTCTTCGGATTCCGTGGAGTGAAACGCTGTCCGTACCGCTGCTCGTCGATTCTTACAGTCTTGCCGTCGATCCACCCGAAGCACAAAGCCTCCTCCACGGCGTCGTCATACGCGATACGCGGCTTCCCGGAATTTTTCTTGTAGTAGATCAGGCAGATCTCGCGGCAAGACCTTCCGTTCTTTTCCAGCCACGACCGCCACTCATCGCGGTTTTTGACGTAAAGGGTCTTCATCGCCTCGAGGATCAGGCCCGGGAGAACCTAGGCACGGATGCGTGAGCTAACACCTAGGCCGCGGATGGTCGTGCTCCCTCATCCGCTGACGGCCCGTAGATCGACGGCACCGCGACGTCGTTCAGCCGCAAATAAACGCCTAGCTGAGCTCGATGATGAATAATGTGGTTCATCACCATGCGGCGCAGCATGTTGATTCGGGTGTCGCTGATGAAGGTTTTCCCGCCGCTCAGCAGCGCCCAGGGTTGGCTCAGATGCTCGTCACTTGCCGCCGCGAGCGCCGCGTGTGCTTCCGCGACGTTCTTGTCGAAAATTCCCAGAACCTGCTCTCGCGACGTTGCCACTGTTGGCTGCATTGGTCGAGTGCCTCCCGGAGGAGCGAAGTCGAGCGAATCTTGCTCAATGACGGCTTTCCCGAACCAGACGAGCTCCGCCAGATGTCCCGCCAGCCGCCCCAAGGCCATGGACTTCTCGTGCGGCTTCCACCCTAGTTTGTCTTCGGGAATTCGCTCCAGGGTTGCTCGGGTAGAGGCCATCTCTTTATCAAACTCAGGCAGCAGGACCGAAGTCAGCGTCATGTTTCCTCCCGAAACAATTGTACGACGAACAAAAAAAGACCTGCAGGCGGATTCTCCAGTTGGCGTCCACCCACAGGTCTATCCCATCAGAACCGCGATCGAACGTCCTAAACCAGCACTTTAGAACTGAGACTGCCTAGAACAGAAACGGAAGTACCGGGATCTGCTCTTTCTGCACAGCCTGCAGCTGATTGGGATCAAATCCCAGAGCCTTGATGATGCTGGGCGCCACCTGCTGATTCGATACCGCAGCCTTGATCGTCTGAGCCTTGATGCCGGCCTGGGAGACAAGCAGAGCCACATGTACATCGTCTTCGTTCATACCGCCATGCTCGGCAATTTTTGTTCCTCCGGTGAAAATCACGCCAGTGTTGACCTTCAGGACGATGTCCGGTGTCCGCGGGTCGCTGCCGGGATCATTGAATTTGTCTTTTAATGACTGGAGCGCGAAAATTTCCTGAATGCCGAGGGCCTGCTGGTTTGTCGGGTTGCTGAGGTTTGTGACCACGCCCGCCGTTAAAGATGGATCTGTCAGCCAGATCAGCGAGCCGTCGTCGGAGATGTCAAACGCGTCAGCTGAGCCGATCGTGGCACCCGGCTGTCCGCCGCCGATAGGATTCAACTTCGTAATGTCGATCGGCGATTGCCCATGTTTCGCGCCAATGATGATTAGCGTTTCGTTGTAGATCCCCTCCTTCTTCAGCTCAGCCACCATTTTCCCCAGCGAATGGTCGACAAAATCAAGCTGGCCTGCCAGTCCTTGCGAAGGGGCGCCCAGCACATCGGTGTAACTATTGCCGGCCAGCTTTTCTCCCACGCTTACCGATTGGAAGTTCGTGCCGAACAGAGTCGGAACGCCAACCTGCTGGGAGCGGTCATGCGTAAAGCCGTCGATCTGGTTGATTACCGCCCGCACGTGCAGCGAGTCGTAGCACTGGATATTGAGAAGGTTCGTCGTCCAGCCGTCGTCGTAATTAGGGTCCGGGAAAGGCACCGGATCGCAGCCTTGGAATTGCGGCAGCGCGATGGGAATCGAGTTGATCTCCGGACCGTAGAAGTCGTCCACGCCCTTCCCGCTGGGCCCGTTGGTCCATTCGTAGGAAGGGTGTTTGTCCGTCCACGCCGTGGTTCCACCGTTCGCCTTCACGACTTCGAAGATCGTGTTCACGCGCAGGTAGTCGTGCGGCATGAGAGTGGCACAGTGGTGCTTGGGGTCCCGCACCAGATAGTTCGGATTAAGTCCACCGCCCCCATCGAGTTGGGTCAGATCGAAGTCGACTGCCTCATCCCAGGCGACGTTGGTGCCGATCTTTCCCGGGCACGGTCCTCCCGGATTGCCCAGGCCGTCTGTTTTTCGCGGAGGCGAGAGAGCGCGATTGTAGGTATCGTCGTACCACAGGCCGGTCGTGATCGGGGAACCGCCCGTCACCAGGGACGCGAGACCTGGAAAGGAGTCCGAAGGCTGGGACGTGGATGCATTTGTATAAGTAATTCCCTGGCGGCTGAGAGAGGCGAGAGTGGAATTGTGGTGGCTTGCCACGTAGTTCGCCAGATCAAGCCCATGCAGGCCGTCGACGCTGATCAGCAGAACATGCTTTATGCTACTGCGGCTGCCACTGGTATCAGTCTGTGCGCCTGAAGCGGCGGGTAGGAATAGAAGGGACGTGGTGAGAATCGCTGGTAGCAGAGATTTCACAAAGCGCATTCGATTTCTCCTTGGGAAAAGCTGGTCAATCAGCTTAAGGAGCGAATGCAATCATCCGGTTAAGGGAAGATGAATAGATTGTAAAAAGCAATACTGGAGTAGCTGGTAAGACAAGCGCCTGGTTGCCGATCTCCTCGCTACTCTCCCGCAACCATGGGATACACAATCCCCGCGATGGCTCCTCCCAGAATCGGCGCTACCCAGAACAGCCACAGCTGCCCCAAAGCCCACCCGCCAACGAAGACGGCCGGTCCGGTACTGCGCGCCGGATTTACCGACAAATTGGTAACCGGGATGCCGATCAAGTGGATCAGCGTCAGCCCCAGTCCTATGGCGATCGGTGCAAAACCCTGCGGCGCGCGTTTGTCCGTCGACCCCAGAATGATCATGAGGAAGAAGAAGGTCAGCACAACTTCGGCTACGAAACATGCCAGCAACGAATATCCGCCGGGAGAGTGTGCAGCGTAGCCGTTCGACGCGAATCCGCCGGCTGTCGAGAAACCTTCCTTGCCGCTGGCAATCACGTAGAGAACACCCGCGCCTGCCAGTCCCCCCAACACCTGCGCCACCACGTAGGGGACCAGGTCGCCAAACGAGAAGCGTTTGCCCACAGCCAGGCCAACCGACACCGCCGGGTTCAGGTGGCATCCCGATATGTGGCCGATCGCGAAAGCCATCGTCAGTACGGTGAGCCCGAATGCCAGCGCGACTCCTACAAACCCGATACCCAGGTTCGGAAAAGCCGCGGAAAGTACCGCGGCGCCGCACCCTCCGAACACCAGCCAGAATGTTCCCAGAAACTCCGCTGCTGTCTTTTTGCCTAGCGTCATAACGTGTCTCCTTGCGGGTTTCTTGCTGGAACTGGATTCGAGGTTGTGCTGGATTACGGGGGCCTTAGAAACCCGAGTCGTGCGGCATAGTAGAGACGAGGGGCAGGGAAGTCAAGCGAGGTCGCGCACTTGCCTCACGCGCTTTCGATCCAGGACGTAGACGAGCGCACTGAACAGCAGCGGCGCCACGATCCATGTGGGGATGAGTCGCGAGGGGATCGGCGGTTCGGTCGCCCAAAGCTGCGTCCAGGTAAGCGCGGCGAGCAGGACCAGAAATATCGGGATTCCCCAGCGGCTCCAGGCCGACGCGCCCACTCCCGCCGTCTTAAGGAAGAGCACCACCGCGATCACCGACATCACGCTCTCGAGCGTGAGTTCGAGGGGCAGATACTTCCACAACCCCAGGCCAAGTTTGGGTGAGTTCTCGCCCAAGACTGGTAACCCCGCGACGTGAACCAGCCCATCGAGCACGAAATGTGAGAGCACCAGCGCCCCAACCAGAATGAAAACACGCTTGCGGTCGTCGCGTTGCACGCGCGAAACCAGGAACCCGAACAGCGCCCCCCACACGATGAGCGGCACAAGGCCGTGCGAGTAGGGAAACGTAAATGTCAGGTAGTGACGAGCCGCAAAATCGGGTGGCACATGCGCCTGCTCCAATCCGGCCAACGCGAAGATGCCGAGAAGAAAGTCAGCGAGGAAGGCGGCGAAGAGCAGCCACCCCACATTGACCCGCGGAGCGATCTTGGCTGCTCCGATGGCAACGGCGGCGTGCCCAACTCCCATGAGCGATCCTCCGTACGCGCGTTCCCGATCACGCGAGCTGTTAGCTGGCTTGTGTGATATCGGGCGAGCGCTTTGGCGGGAAGTCTACCGCAAAATTGCCAGGGATGACCACGCTGAGTTCGACCGCGAAGAGCGCCCGGCACGAACGCTGCTCGCAGGGCAAGAAAAAGCCCCGCTCTCGCGAGCGGGGCGCAGCGATCAGGAGGTCCTACCTACAGCGAGTCCAGAATCTGGGTGAAATCGCACACCTCATTCTGATCTACTTCAATCCCACTCCGTAAAGGTAGTTGTAAGTGTTGCCCGATCCCCAGGGCAGGTCTGCACTGAACGACGAGAAGAGCATGGCCTGACCCATGAATGTGACGAACACATCCTGCTGCGACGAAGCGGTAGTCACGCGGAAGGTGAATACGCCATTGCAGGGGTCGGTGACTTCGCCGACTCCGTGCAGATAGCTGGCATCCTCAAAGGGCGTGAGCGTGG
>Ga0075030_100003527_pt1 | contig 14192 bp, 8 predicted proteins | sample LitLauG_LLR_2012_FD_71393 | JGI IMG/M metagenome (GOLD analysis project Ga0075030, IMG submission 71393) | Freshwater sediment microbial communities from Pennsylvania, USA - Little Laurel Run_MetaG_LLR_2012 | ecosystem: Environmental > Aquatic > Freshwater > Creek > Sediment | place: USA... | reverse complement strand
GCCTTAAGCAAAGGCCAGGGCTCGGGAACCGTCTCCGCGGGTGCCGGCGGTGCGGGCGTTTCTTCCTGCGGCGGCGGAACCAGCAGCAACTGGGATGGCCGCACCGGGGCCCCTTCCTCTGCTTCCATCGCGGGCGGGGGAGACTCGGGAACGGGTTCTAAAGCGAGCCCCGGCGCGTCGCTGAGCGTCTCGAAAGGCGGCTCCGAATTTACACGGGGCACACCGGCGGGCAGCAGGCTGACCGGAAGTGCCTCGAGCGACACCTCCCCATAACTTGCCTCGGCGCGCAGGTTCCCGTCCGCTTCCCGAAAGAAGAAGCCGGCGCGCATCAGCGAATAAGAGGATGGCCGCAGTACCAGGGCCACCTGCCAGGCTTCGCGGAAATAGCGATTGTGAATATCCATGTCGGCGTCCGACAGGCAAATCGCGCCGCGCGTGTGCGAGTGGTACCAGCCCACCGGCTGCAGATCGTTGAAGTTCCTGCGGGCGTCGGCGAGTAACTCCTCCAGCGCAGCTTGGTCCTTAGGGGAAAGCGTGAAAGAAGGCCCGAAGGCATGTTCGGAATCCAGCGGCAAATGTAGCGTGATGGTGAGCCGCTCGTTCTCGTATTTTCCGAGCAGCACGCCGCCGATTTCGACGCCGCCACCCGGCAGCGAAGAGAAGGCGTCCATCACCGCCAACCGAATATCGTCCAGGGCCTGCTTCGAGTACTCGATCGTGAAAGGGCACTGCGGGACGCGCCAAGTCTCCAGTGCCTCGGTTTCCGTGTAAGTGTCGGTCATCCTTGCTTCCTCCAGATTGTAGGAGCGGGGCCGCGGAAGGAATACCTGGAATTTGGGCAGTAAGCGAGCATTATCCATAGGTAACTCGGCTGAGTGGGTGATTTGCCCCAAGCCGGGTTTGGCGAGAAATCTGCTGGGCGATTTGCCCCTTATTCCTTAACGGGTTGGCGTTGGCTACGCAAATGCAACTGGGTTTCTTCTGGATCGGAGAGCGGCATGAATTTCGACAAAGCCCCGATGTTGGTCATTTGGGAAGTGACGCAAGCCTGCGACCTGGCGTGTGTGCATTGCCGGGCTTCGGCGCAACCCCAGCGCCATCCCGCCGAATTGACCACCGAGCAAGGCTATCAATTGCTGGAGGAGATCCGGTTGTTCGGGGAACCGCTGATGGTCTTCACCGGCGGCGATCCACTGAAGCGGCCAGACCTCTACGATCTGCTCCGCTACAGCGCGAGCATTGGTCTTCGTACGAACGTCACTCCCAGCGCGACACCTCTACTTACGGCCGAAGCCATCGATGGCTTCAAAGCCGCGGGCGTTTCGCGCATGGCCATCAGCATGGATGGTCCGGACGCCGCCAGTCACGACGATTTCCGCGGCATACCGGGCACCTTCGATCGCGCCATGTTCGCGCTGCGCCATGCCCGCGATATCGGACTGGATACGCAATTCCAAACCACGGTCACGCGGCGCAATATGGCGCGGCTGCCGGAAATTGCCGAAATCGTCCAAGACGTGCGCTCCAAAATGTGGAGCCTGTTCTTCCTGATCGTGACCGGCCGCGCGGAAGCGGGTGATGATCTGCAGGCGGCCGAATACGAACAGGTGTTCGACTTCATGTACGAGCTTTCCAAGACCGCTTCGTTCGGCATCAAAACCACGGAAGCGATGCACTACCGCCGCTACGTGGCGCAGCGAATGAAGGCGGAACATCGCACAATGGAGAACGAAAATGCCAAGGGCGTTGCCTGGCGCACGTCGGGCGTGAGCGATGGCAAAGGCTTCGTGTTCGTTTCTCATACCGGAGAAATCTTCCCTGCCGGATTCCTGCCGGTGACCGGCGGCAACGTAGTCCAGGATTCGCTGGTGGACGTTTACCAGAATTCCAGCCTTTTCCGGCGCTTGCGGGATCCCGCCGAACGCGGCGGCAAATGTGGTGTTTGCGAATATCAGAAAATTTGCGGCGGCTCGCGCTCGCGCGCGTATGCCTTCACGGGGGATTATCTCGCGGAAGATCCGCGCTGCACCTATCAGCCGCACCTGGCCGAAGCGCTGGCCGGTTAACGCCAATTCTGGGACGGGCAACGTACAAACTGGGACGGCGCTGAATTCCGGGCGGCGGGCGGCGCACGAAGATCACGGCGTTGGCGCCGCGATGCACCAGCTTCCATTCGGTCTGTTTCGGATCGGCCAACGCCACCGGCAGGAACCAGAGGTTACCCATAAAAATCGAATCTGTTCATCACGATAACCTCGATACCATATTTCCGCAGAAGATCCTCGTGGACGACCGGTCGCCAGAAAGGAGAAGGCACTGGGATGGTCGCATCGACTCTAAGGATCCAGAGCCGGCAACCGGTGATTTTGCCAGATGTGTTTGCCGGTTGCCAGGTGCCCCCACGTCTCCGGATCGGCCGCGGCCAAGACGGGGCTCGGTTTGCGGTTGCATCAGCAACACTGGACACAATTTAGGGAAGTCAAATCGCTAGCAAATGCCGAACGCATCCGTGCCGGGACAGTTCGTGAAGTGCCCCGGGTTATGCGCCCCAAAAGGCACAGCAGCACGGTCTTCCTCACCCATTCGCAGGAAAAGACGACCGTTCGCTCGGAAACTCTTGACGCCGGGTAGGCGGCCATGGTCTAATTTGTCCTGTTTTTTGCTGACCCGCGAGCGGAGGTGTGTGGAAATCCGCTTCCTGTTGAAGGCAAAGAATTTCTCTTGACAGGGAGGCGGCGCATCGGTTATGAATAGGTTTACCGCGTCTGCTTTGCCTGCAATTTTTGTGTTTGTAGCCTGGCGAGCACAGAAGAACCATTGACAGTAAAGAATGTGCGCCTGGTGAGACTTTCAGCAAGTCCCGGCGGCTGGCTTGACGGCTTCCGGAAAAATGGCTCTCCGCCCGACACGGAGAAGTTCCCTAGGTTGACTGAACGGTTTGACTTTAGAGGCTCAGGTTGGAAGAGAACTTCGACCGATTCAATTTTGCAATTCACAAGGAGAAGGAAATGGCAGATTTGCGCAGATGGATTACTGCGCTAGCAATTCTCGCGCTCTTTACGGGTCTAGCTAGCGCACAGGTAGGAGGTGGCGGAGGGCAGACGCTACAATGCGCCCTGCAAGCTCAGCCCACGCCAACGCTCCGCGCCGAAGGTATCACGGAGGAAATTGGTGACATCGTGATTATCTGTAGTGGCGGCAACCAGCTGACCACTGTGGGAGGGGTAAATCAACAGGTCCCCCAAACAAACGTCACGGTATCATTGACCAGCCAAGTGACGAGTCGGCTTTTGGGCAACGGTAACAACTGGTCTGAAGCGTTGCTGTTGCTGGACGAGCCGAACTCCGGTTTGCCCTCGCTCATTCCCAATACGGGGCCGGCGGCGACGCTGAGAGTGTGCCCGTCGGCGAATACCGGTTGCGTCGCTTATGCTAACCTGGTAACCCCAACAGGCGGCGGACCCGCGATTGAGGTGGCCGTGAGCGGTCCCGCGACCGTGGTTCCCCCAGCTGGTCCCGTGGCCCAAACTGATTTGGCGTATAACGGATATCAGGGTATTGTGAGTGGTAACCAGGTAACGTTCTTCGGCGTTCCGATTCTGGCGCCGGGCACGACCTCCTCGCGCGTGCTCCGCATCACGAACGTTCGCACCAACGCCAACGGTATCGGCGGCGGGTCGGCTTCCGGATCTGTTCCCGTGCAAGCTTCCTTGCTGTCCGGTAACCCGTTTGCCCTGCCGCTCTCGAACGCCGTCCCGATCGTGGGCTTTGTTCAGACGGGCCTGACGACGTCAGTGTCGGGAGGCACCTTCGGCCAGTGCAACACGCAGCCGCCAGCACCTGGCTCACCTGCGTTTGGCGCAGCGCAGGCGGCGCTCTTAGGCTTCACGGAGGGCTTTGGTTCCTCCTTCAAGACGAGAGTGGATCCAGCCGTCAACGGCAGCGGTACCGTTGCTTCGACGATTCAGAACAAGCCCGGAACGCTCTATAACGGTGAGTCCGCCTTCACGATTCCCGCGGCGACGATCACTGGTATCGCCCCTGGCTTCAACGCTGTTACCCAGCCCCCAGGGTTAGCCGATGCCGGCACCCGCTTGAAGGCGGTCTTTAACAATATACCGACCGGAGCGCGCCTGTTCGTCTCACTCTATAACGTCACGCGTGACCCGGCGAACGGTTCCATCACTGGACAGGTGGCTGCTCCAGCGGGGACTTCGACCACTTCCTTCGCCCAGTTGGTAACCAGCGAAACCACTGCCGACGGCGCTACTACACCGCCTACGGCGATCGCAAGCTCCTCGGTTACCTTAATCTACAACGCCGATGCCCCCGGCGGAATTGCCCTCTCGTTAGTGGAGATTACCCCGACGAGTGGCACCTCGGCGACAGCGGTCTGGGAGGTTATCAACACCAATCCCGACGCGATCGAGACCTTCCGATTTGGCGCGTTTATCTCTTATACGGCCAACCCCGGAACGAACAGCCCGTCGGCAGGAGTTGGCACGGCGAATCTGAGCTTTGCTCCGACCAGCACCGCGACCAGCGCCACCTCGGGACCGATTCCGCGGTTCATCGATACTTCCACGGCTAAGACCGCCATCACCATCGCGATCTGCCGCACGATTCTGCTGTTCCCGTTCCTGACGAACCAAGCAGGATTCGATACCGGCATCGCGATCTCGAACACCTCGACCGATCCATTCGGTACGGTGCCGCAAGCTGCTTCTTGTGACACGTACTGGTACGGAGCGAATAGCATTCCGAAGTACACGACCCCATCGGTTGCTACCGCTACCACCTGGGTAGACCTCGTTTCTACCAGAGCTCCTAACTTCCAGGGCTACATGATCGCTGTTTGCGGCTTCCAGTATGCACACGGCTTCGCATTCGTAAGCGATGTCGGTGCCCGCAACCTGGCCATGGGGTACCTGCCGCTGATCGTACCCGACCCGAGTCTCAATGGCGGACGTGGTGCGAACGATCAGGCTGTTTCCGTCCTGAACTCCGGCGAGCAGCTTTCACAGTAAACACCCTTCCACTAGTAATGGAATTAAAGAGGGGGGCTTCGGCTCCCCTCTTTTTTTGCTCGCTTTAACCGGGCATAAAATGCTACACTAAAGTCTCCCCCGCGTCCATCTGAATCCCACTTCGATTTGCAGGTTGTTAGGAGGTAGTCTTGATAAAACCCAAACTAAATTTTTCATTTGCGCCGGTGCTGCTCGGCCTGATTTTCGGCGGCGCGGCATTGGGGCAGGGGGTAAACCTATCGGTCGTGCAAGGCAATGGACAGCTCATCTGCGATGGGTGTGCGTTTGCCGGGGCCTTCAACATATTCGATCCTTTGATCGTTCGTGTGACCGATGCGGGCGGGAAGCCGGTCGCCGGCGCCACGGTCAACTGGACAGTAATCACGGGAGGGGGCTTCTTGAGCGCCCAAACCACCACGGGTTCGGATTCCAGCAGTGCGGCTACGCTATGTACCGCAATCGGACAAAGCTGTAATACTTACACGGAAGGCGTCGTTGCCGGCTTTGGGACGCAGACCTTTATCCAGAGTTCGATTACGGCTTCACTGGCGACGAGTGGCCAGAGCGTAACGTTTTATCTTACCCAATCTCCGAACCCACAAGAAGGCACGTTGGAACAGGCCCAGCCCATACTGACCTCAGCGCCGAACGTTCTTTATACGGGAACGGCCGGGGGTGCCACCACCCCGCCCATCACGGTTCAAGTGTCCACTTTTTCGGGTACGCCGTTATCGAAAGTCTCCGTTCGAATAGTTCCGGGGCCGGATGTGCCATCGGGGTCGGCGTCGATTTCGTGCGCAACGGGACCAGGGGCTGACCCGGGATCGGTTCTTACCGACAGCACCGGGAATGCGATCTGCAACCCGGTACTGGGACCGGTTCCCTCGAAGGGGCAAACGGTTGGACCCTTTACGGCTTTGGTAGGTGGTGTGTCTTCCGTCCAAAGCCCAGGTCTGAATGACGCGAATGGCCAACCCTATCGCGGTCGTCCCGCGGGTTTTGCGGCATACGGAACGTACAGCATTGTCGTGAACGCAGCTACGGTGGGCGGGATTACGGTCGTCAGCGGCAACAACCAGAGCGCCAACCCGGGTGCGGCGCTCGCAGCGCCGCTAGTGGCCGACGTTGTGGACGCTAATGGCAACCCCCTCGCCGGCCAGCAGGTAACGTGGACCGTGTCGCCGGCCGCGGCGGCCAAAGTTTCCTCCAATACCAGCACATCGGATACTACCGGGCAGGTTTCCACTACGGTAACCCTATCAGCTTCTGCCGCGGGCAGCATCCAGGTTATCGCAACCACTTCGAACGGAAAGACGCTTACCTTTACCGTTACGGTCAATCTGACGATCACCGGCATCACGAAGGTCTCCGGCGATAATCAGAGTGCGCCCGCCGGCGCGAATTTCCCGCAATCGCTGGTAGTTCAAGTGGGCACGCCTGCCGGTCAAAGTGCGGCCGGGATCCAAGTCCAGTTCAGTTCCTCGGGAGCTCCCGCAACACTCTCCGCCAGCAGCGCCGTCACCGATTCCAGCGGGCAAGCGCGGGTAAACGTTCAGGCGGGAACCACGCCCGGAACGATTACGGTCACCGCGACCGTTTCCGGTTCCTCGGTATCATTCACTCTAACGGTGATTCCGCCGGGACCCAGTATTTCGGGCGCTAGTTTCCTCAATGGCGCGGGATTCTTCCCCTCTTCCGGCAACAACCAGACGGCGCTCTCCCCGTGCGGCATCGCAACGCTGGTGAATGGGACACCCCTGAGCGCTGCGCCCGCGGCGCCGAATCTGTTCGCCGCTCCGAATCAGCAGCCTACGGGCGTGACCATCAGCTTCCTGGAAACATCGCCGGTGCCCGCAGCGTCCGGCACGCCGGCGCCGATTCTGAGCGTAAGCGGCAGCAGCAGTAGCCAGCAGTTGATCACCTTCCAGGTGCCCTGTGAACTGGCTCCCGCCAGCTACACCGTCACCGTCACGGTGAACGGCGGTTCCAAGGACGTGCTCTCGGTTCCGGTGCGCCCCGCCGCTCCCGGTATCTTCGAAATTCCCATGTCCGATGGAATCCGCCGCGCGCTGCTGGTCAAGCTGGATGGTTCGTTCGTGAGTTTGCAAAACCCTGCCAGGCGCGCCGGGGGCGGAGAAATCATCCGGATGTACATTACGGGAGCCGGTCCCGTGCAACCGCCGCTAAACACCAATTCGCTGCCCACGCCCGGCGTCGATTCCAACCCCGTGGATCCCACCAGTATCGTCGTCGGCGTCAATAGCTCTGGTGTCCGCGTGGTCTTGGTTCGGGCCGTACCCAACCTGATCGGCGTTTACGAAATTGCATTTCAAGTGCCGCCCGACGCTCCCGCCGGCAACGATGTAGTGTTGTCGGTTGGGATCACCACGGAGGGCAACCCGACCCAATACACGCAAGGTAGCCGGATCCCGATTCAGTAGCCTCTGCCTGCCATACGCCGGGCTCCGCCAGGGGCTCGGCGCTCCTTTCCCCGCAGTATGATCCCGATGCACGCTTGAAATGCTAGACTAAAAGCTCCCCCCGCGTCCATTTGAATCCGCTTCGATCTGCAATCGTTAGGAGGTCGTCTTGGTAAGACTTCGGGTCTTTTTACTTCCTTTGCTGGGCTTAATTCTTGCAAGTGCCGCAGCGGCGCAGTCTGTCAATATTTCGATCGTGCAGGGAAACGGGCAGGTCATCTGCGACGGGTGCGCACTCCCAGGCGCTTACAGCCAGTTCGATCCCATGATCGTGAGTGTGACGGACGCGAACGGGAAGCCCGTCGCCGGGGCTGTCGTGAATTGGACGGTAAACTCCGGGGCGGGTGGCTTCAACAACCTCCAAACCACCACCGGCTCGGACACGACTCCCATGGCCACACTCTGTACGGCAGTCGGGCAAAGTTGTAATCTCTATCTGGAAGGCCCCCAAGCCGGTACGTCGGGCGGGCTCACTTATATTGTCAGCACCATCACCGCTTCCCTGGCTGATGGGAACAGCGTCAATTTCACTCTGACCCAATCCCCCAATCCCCAACTCGTGCCGCCTACCCTGCAAGACGCCGTGCCGCAGTTGGTCTCTCCCGCGATTTCCTTCACCTTTACCGGCACGGCGGGGAGCTCAAGCAGTACGCCCATTCAAATATATGTGGCTACGCGGTCCGGCACTCCGCTGGCGAAAGTCTCGGTTCGATTGTTCCCGGGTTCGGACGTTCCAGCGAACGGCCCTTCGATATCCTGCAAAACGGGAGCCGGCGCCGACCCGGGGTCGGTTCTCACGGACATCTACGGTAATGCCAGTTGTACCCCGGTGTTCGGTACGACCCCCTCAAATAACCAGACCGCCGGACCGTTCTACGTGCTGGCCGGCGGAGTCGCTTCTTCGCAGAACCCCGGTCTGAATGACAATAACGGTCAGCCCTACTTCGGTCATCCGGCGGGTTTTTGGCAAACTGGTCCCTTCAATATCGTCGTAAACGCCGCCCCGCCGGGCGGGATTACGATTGTCAGCGGCAACAACCAGAGCGCCAACCCGGGCGCGGCGGTCGCAGCGCCGCTCGTAGCCGCAGTTGCGGACGGCTACGGCAACCCCCTCGCCGGCCAGCAAGTGACGTGGACCGTGTCGCCGGTCGGGGCTGCCAAACTGTCGTCCAATACCAGCACATCGGATGCTGGCGGGCAGGTTTCCATTTCGGTAACACTATCCGCTTCTGCCCTCGGCAGCGTCCTGGTTACGGCAACCACTTCGAGCGGAAAGACGTTTACCTTTAGCGTCATTGTCAATCCGCAGATCACGAGTATTACGAAGGCTGCCGGTGATAATCAGAGTGCGCTTGCGAACGCGAACTTCGGGCAGCCGCTGGTAATCCAGATGAGCGCGGCCGCCGGGCAGAATCTGGCGGGTATCCAAGTACAGTTCGTTGCCACGGGTGTCCCCGCAACCCTCTCCACTAGCAACGCGTACACCGATTTCAGTGGGCAAGCGCGGGTGAACGTTCAGGCCGGAGCCACGCCAGGAACGATTACGGTCACTGCGAGCGTCGCAGGCTCCTCGGTATCATTCACTCTGACCGTGATCCCCCCGGGACCAAATATCTCGCCCGCCAGTTTCCTGAATGGCGCAGGCTTCTTCCCCTCTTCGGGCGACAATCAGACCGCGCTGTCCCCCTGTGGCATCGGAACACTAGTGATCGGGACTCTGCCGAGCGCTCTGCCCGCGGCGCCGAATCTGTTCGCCGCTCCCAATCAGCAGGATACCGGCGTGAAAATCAGTTTTGGCGGCACGCTCGCGCCCATCCTGAGCGTGACCGGCAGCAGCAGCCAGGAGTTGATCGCCTTCCAGGTGCCCTGCGAACTGGTCCCCAACAGCTATACCGTCACCGTTACGGTGAACGGCGGTTCCAAGGACGTACTGTCTGTTCCGGTGCGCCCCGCCGCTCCCGGCATCTTCGAAATTCCCATGTCCGATGGGGGTCGCCGCGCGGTGCTAGTGCGGGCCGACGGCACATTTGTCAGCTTGCAGAACCCTGCCAGTCGCTCTGGCGACGGAGAAATCTTGCGGATGTATATTACGGGAGCCGGTCCGGTGCAACCGCCGCTGGCTACCGGTTCGGTGCCGACGCCCGGCTTGGATTCGAACCCCGTGGATCCGACGAGCATCGTCGCCGGAATCAATGGCTCCGGTGTTCGCGTGTTGTTGGTTCGGGCTGCACCGAATCTGATCGGCGTTTACGAAGTGACCTTTCAGGTGCCACCCGACGCACCCGCCGGCAACGACGTAGTGTTGTCCATCGGCATCACCACGCTAGGCAATCCGACGCAGTACGGAGGTCCATCTGGGAGCAAGATTCCGATCCAGTAGTACTCCGGCCATTTACTTAGGGCGTCGCCAGGGGTGCGGCTCTTCTTCGCCTCTTCTTCGCCAATCGTTCCATATGTAGTATGTCGCGCGATTAGTGTAGATCGCATAGTGGGGCGATAACTATCCCGGTTTCAGCTACTTCCTGAAAAAACTTCTTGCAATAAACGAGGTGGTCGTGACACTATTAGTTGTGGCCAAAAATGGCCATAAAATGGACTAAAAGTGGACGACTTGGGCGAGCAATTGCTGATGGTAGAACCCCCACGGGGGATGTACCCGGGGCGGCTCGACGACAAAGGCCGGGTCAAGCTACCCACGAATTTTCAGCAGTTCTTTGGCGCGCTGCGCGAGAAAAAGCTGTTCGTCACGAGCCTGGACCGCCGCATCGCGCAAATATACCCGATGGCGATCTGGCGGCGAAACGAAAGGTTTTTTGACAGTTACCGCGACGATCCCCGGATTGCGCGCAACGTGGCGTTCAACGCGGCCGATCTGGGAGCGGAAGCGGAGATGGACGCCCAGGGGCGCATTCTGTTTCCACCGGAACTGCGCCGCGAACTGGGAATCGAGAACCAGGGGGTGCGCCTGTTTGCCTATCGCGGGCGCATCGAAGTATTGAGCGAGAAAGTCTACGAGGAGCGCAAGCGGGAAGCTTCGCAAACCGCGGCGGACGATGTGAGCAAGCTGGAGGCGGCGGGCTTGAACTGATATGCCGAACCGCAAGCGATATGCATATCCCGGTCATGCCGCGCGAGGTTTTGGAATACCTGGCGATCCGTCCGGACGGAGTCTACCTGGATGCCACGGCGGGAATGGGCGGGCACGCGGGGCTGATTGCCGGGCGGCTTTCGACGGGGCTGGTGATCGCGAACGATCGCGATGGGGAGTCGCTGGAGATGGCGCGGCGAAACACGGCCGCGCAGGCGGAGAGAATTCGATTTCATCAGGGACGTTTCGGAGAATTGGCCGAAGCGGTCGAGGAAGCCGGTTTTCAGAAGGTGGATGGGCTGCTGGCCGATCTGGGAGTCAGCCGTTACCAGCTCACGGAGCCGGAGAGGGGATTTTCAGTTTTGTCGGATGGGCCACTGGACATGCGCATGGATCAAACCATGGGCATGACGGCGGCCGATCTCGTCAATCACACCGCCGAGAAGGCGCTCGCCGACCTGATCTTTCAGTTGGGCGAAGAAAGGAGGGCGCGGAAGGTAGCCAGAGCCATCGTCCGAGCACGGCCCATACGGAGCACACTACATCTGGCCGATGTGGTGGAGCGGGCCGTGCCGCGGACGTCACGCATTCATCCGGCCACGAGGACGTTTATGGCCCTGCGGATGGCGGTCAACGAAGAGCCGCGGGAACTGGACACGCTGTTGCGCACAGGTCCGGATCTGCTGGCCAGCGGAGGGCGGATGGTGGTCATCAGTTTCATGTCAATGGACGACCGGAAGGTCAAGGAAAAATTCCGGGAGCTCGGAAGGGAGGCGCGCGCGACGATTCTTACGAAGCACCCGCTTCAGCCGAGCGAAGAGGAAATCGGGCGGAATCCGGCATCGCGCAGCGCCAAGCTGCGGGTGGTGGAGAAGCGATGAAAGGGAATTGGGGGGTTTCGTAGCCTGTCCCCGAATTAGGAGAGAGCATGGCGACGCTGCCAGCATTCTTGAGGAAGACGGAAGTGGTGATGCCGGCGCGGCCGGAGCGCGACCCGTTCCAGTTGCGGACGCTTCCGTACGAGGACGTGTTTTTGTATTCGAAAAAGATCGACAACTCGCGGCTGGTGCGCGAAGCCGACCCGCAGGCACGCGGGGCGTGCTGGTCCGCGATTGGGGCGGCGTGCGTGGCGCTGGCATTGCTGACCAGCGTACTGGCCCCGAGTGTGGCGAGCACCCTGGCCGGCTACAAGCTGGAGTCGCTGCGTGCCGAGGAGCGGCGGCTGATCAACGAGCGGCGGGTGCTGCAACTGCAGGCGGCCGAACTTCTCAGTCCGGAGAGACTGGAGAAGCTGGCGAAGGGGCAGAATCTGGTCACTCCGGCCAGCGGCCAGGTGGTCCATCTAGAGGGGAAAGCCGACGGGACGGTGGCGATGGTGAAGTAAGTGATCGAGCGGCGCCTCACTATCCTTGCCGCCCTCCTCCTCGTCTGGGGCGCGGCAATCTTTGCCAAGTTGTTCTCGCTGCAGGTCCTGCATCATGCGCAGTACGTCCGGATGGCCCGGTCCCGGCAGGAACTGGATCTGGAGATCCCCGCACCGCGCGGAACCATCTTCGACCGCCATGCACAACCGCTGGCCATGAGCGTTCCCACCGAGTCCGTCTACGTGAACCCACTGAAAGTGCCCGATCTGGGAGTGGCCTCGCAGATCCTGTCGCTGGTGCTGCACCTGGACCGGGGGGAGCTGTTTGGAAAAATGAAGTGGGCCTACGACAACCATCGCGGCTTTCTGTGGGTCAAGCGCAAGATCAGCTTCGAAGAAGGACAGAGCCTGCGCAATCTGCGTCTGGAATGGATCGAAATCCAGAGCGAAAGCCAGAGGCATTATCCGAATGGGATGCTGGCAGCGCACTTGCTGGGGTCGGTCGATTTCGAGGAGAAGGGTAACGCCGGAATCGAGAAGGCGCTGGATGCCGACCTGCGGGGGCAGCCCGGGCACGCGCGGCTGCTCACGGACGTCAACCGGCGCGGGATTGATTCGCAGCTTGATAGCGAAGCGCACGCCGGCACGCCGGTCACGCTGACCATCGACGAGCGGCTGCAGTTCGTGGCCGAACGGGAGATCGCCACCGCGGTGGAGGCGCATCACGCGGCCAGCGGCAGCGTGGTGGTGATGGATCCGCGCAGCGGAGAGATCCTGGCGCTGGCGAGCTACCCTACCTACGATCCCAACCTGCCCCCGCAGCCCGGAGACAATCTGAATCGCCAGAATCACGCGATTTCGGTTCCGTTCGAGCCTGGATCGGTCTTTAAAATAATGACCCTGTCGGCAGCACTGGAAACCACCAACCTGACTCCGGAGAGCCCGATCAACTGCCATGGGGGTGTTCTCATGCTGCCCGGGCGAGTGATCCATGACTCACACGCCGGCCTGGGCATCATTCCGATGGCGATGGTGTTGGCGAAATCCAGCAACATCGGCGCCATCGAAGTCGGTATGCGGGTAGGGCAGATGAATCTGTACGATTACGTGCGGAAGTTCGGTTTTGGACAAAAAACGGGCATCGAACTACCGGCGGAGTCGGGAGGAAAACTGAGGAAACTCCCCCGCTGGGGGAAGACCTCGCTGGCGTCGATCTCGATGGGACAGGAGGTCAGCGTAACCACGGTGCAATTGGCCCAGGCCGGGTCGGTGATTGCCAATGGCGGGTTGCTGGTAAAGCCACGCCTCATTCTGAAGAAAGGCGATCGGAACACGGCGCAGAGCACTCCGGTGCGCATCGTGAAGCCGGAGACCGCGATCACCATGCGGCAGATGATGGAAGGGGTCGTGCTGCCGGGCGGCACCGGCACCGCGGCGCGCCTGGAAGGCTATTCGGTCGGAGGGAAGACCGGGTCGGCGCAGATTTTCGACGTAGCCACCAAACACTATTCGCATGCGTACAACGGGTCGTTCCTGGGATTTGCGCCTCTCACCAATCCGGCTATCGTGGTAGTGGTGACGTTGAATGGGACTCACGGCACGGCCGGGTTCGGTGGGGCCGCGGCGGCGCCGGTTTTTCACCGGGTAGCGAGCGAAGCGCTGCGGGTGCTGGATGTTCCGAAGGATTTGCCGGACCCGCCGGCTCCGGCGTTAGTGGCAAAGCGGGAAGAACTGAACGATCTGAGTATCGCCGACGTTGGGTCGGATCTGCCGAATATTTTGGAAGATGACGATGAGGAGGAGAATCCGGCGGGCCCGCGCGTTCCCAATTTTCAAGGGAAGACTATGCGGGCGGTGCTGGCGGAAGCGGCGGCCCAAGGGCTGACGGTGGTGCCCGACGGCAGCGGCGTGGCCCGCGTACAGTCTCCCTCTCCGGGTTCACCCTTGCATCAGGGAGAGCGCATTCGGGTTCAATTCGCAAGATGAAGCTGGGCGAGATACTGTCGGGCGTCGGGCTGAAGGTGCTGCTGTCGCCGGGACTTGCCGGCATTGAGATCCGGGGCCTGGAATACGACTCCCGCCGCGTAGCAGAAGGGTTCCTGTTTTTTGCCTTTCCTGGCTCCCGCACGGATGGCCGGCAATTCACGCGGGATGCGCAGGCACGGGGCGCGGTCGCGATTGCGAGCGACTCGCCGCCCGCCGAAGATTTCGCGGGCACCTGGATTCAGGTGGAG
>Ga0075030_100003523_pt1 | contig 14198 bp, 10 predicted proteins | sample LitLauG_LLR_2012_FD_71393 | JGI IMG/M metagenome (GOLD analysis project Ga0075030, IMG submission 71393) | Freshwater sediment microbial communities from Pennsylvania, USA - Little Laurel Run_MetaG_LLR_2012 | ecosystem: Environmental > Aquatic > Freshwater > Creek > Sediment | place: USA... | reverse complement strand
TGCGTGAAGGCGGCGTCGAACCGGGCGATCGCTCGTCCTTCGTCGCGCTAATCTCGGCTCGGATGCCGCCTGGTCGGGAGCTGTGGCTGGCTCCAGTATGTCCTGCACCTGGGGAGGAACGCGCCCTACCTGGCGCCTTGCTTCGCGGTGAACTGCGGAACAAACGCCTTCGTCTCCAGCGTCGTCAAGGTAACACCAGAAATGTTCCCCAACTCTTTTTCCTTCTTTGGGTCGCGCATAGAGGCGATGACTTTCCATCCCTTCGATGCAAATAATTTGGCGGTCGCTCGACCCAAGCCTGAGGAACTGCCCGTGATGAAGATCGCTTTGTGGCCTTGATTGCTCATAGAATCATGCCCCCGTTAGCGGCCAAACTGCGGCACTGGTTTTCGTTTCTACTTGCCCCGTTAAGGCGAGAATATAGCCCCAATTACGACACCGTCCGCAACCGCTCTAGAGCAGAGTGACGGTCATCACGGTCTTGGTGGGTTCTCTGCCAGACTTGGGGAATTACAAACAGGACATCAGCCTAGTTTACGTTACCTCATCGATCAAGCTATATGACGGGCTTCTGACTTACGACGAAACGCGGAAGGAAGCCGATTCGTTTGCTGATGAAAGATACGCTGCATTGAATCCACTGAGCCAAATCCACACTCGGCCGCGATTTGCTTCAGCCCCTTTTCGCTGTCCTGCAAGAGACGTTTCGCGGTTTCGAGTCGCAATCTTGCGACGAACTTAGCCGGTGTCGACCCGAACTCTCGCGCGAACGTACGCGAAAAGTTGCGAACACTCATACCGAGTCTGGAAGCGAGTTGGTCAATGCTTAGCGTTTCGCGCAGATTTTCAACAATCCAGATGGGCAGTTCGCGGAGAGGGATCTTGGACGAAGCTTGGAATGCTAACGCCGTGCTGAACTGGTTCTCGCCGCCCGATCTGCGCACGAAGAGGACCAAGGCACGGGCAACTCGAAGCGCGATATCAAGGCCTAGATCTTCTTCGACGAGTGACAGGCAGAGATCGATCCCTGAGGTGACACCCGCTGCGGTGACAATCTTTCCATCGCGGACGAAGATCGGATCCGGATCCACAATCACCTGCGGATAGTCCTCTTTGAGTTTCTGAGTAAAACACCAATGCGTGGTTGCCTTTCGGCCATCCAGAAGGCCCGCGTGAGCAAGAACGAACGCTCCCGTACAAACGGAACCTAAGCGGCGCACCTTCCTTGATTGACTGCGCAGCCATCGCAGCAATCGCGGATTCGATTCACCAGTCCAGATATTCACTCCTCCGACGACGATGAGCGTATCGATATCGCCCGCGACGCGGTTCCACGGGGCCGTCGCAATGAGTTGCAAGCCCGACATGGTACTCGTGATGCGGAGATTGCGACCGGTCGAGACGAGGTCCACTTTGTAGGGTGTACCGAGTTCCCTGCCAGCCTCGCGCAACTTGAAGTTGGCGGTGCCAAAGACTTCCATCGGACCCGCGACTTCCAGCGACTGGGCCGCGGGTGTTGCCAGAATCACAATCCTTCGTACCCCGGAGATGTCGGGGCTCGGTCCTCGCTTGTACGGAATTCTTGGCATGGAAAATCTGATGCCTTGGGACGAGCGCAAAGGATGGCCGAATTTGCGGCGCCAATGTCCTTGAGAATCGTAGCATGACCTTCTATCAAAGACGCAGTGATCGAGGAAAGTTCCGGGAGCGAATCATGGCCACGCATTTAACAGCGAATCAAATGAAACAGCTTGTGAGGGATCATTTCGAGGACTTCGTCAACAAGCGAAACGCGGCGGTAATCCAAAAGAACATGACTCCCGATTTCTACGACCACGACGGACCCGGCGGCAAGCCGACCGACTTGGCGGGTGACCAACAGATCATGGTCGGCATGTACAAGGCGATGCCCGATCTGCATTTGACAATCGAAGAGATGATCGCCGAGGGCGACAAAGTCGTGTGCCGCAACACGTGGCGCTGGACCGACCCGTCAGGCAAAAAGATGCAGTTTCACGGTTTTGTGCTCTGGCGCTTTGAGGGGGACAGAATCGCCGAGCGCTGGGCCACGGTCACGCCCCCTGCGGAAGGCGACTCGTGGACGGCAGCCCACGGGCGAACAGCCGAGAAGCAAGCGAGCTAATCGAGGAGACACTTATGCGCGTATCCAATCAGTCGAACTCGGAGCTGATCGCAGCCTATCTCGATGCTGTCATGCGCAAGGATGCCTCGGTCGTCGAGCGCTTCTTTGCCCCGGACGTCGAGTACATGGTCAATGGCACGCCCGCAGCCGATCCGGCTGGAGTGCTGCCGCCTATTTCTGCGGAGTGCCACGCTGCGCTTCCGTGGCTCGGCCTCCATCGTGGCCGGGAGGCGGTCAAGGACTTTCTGGCACATTTGCACCGCAACTTGGAGGTCACTGCATTTGGCCCGCGCGATGTCATCTCCGAGGGAAATAAAGCGGCGGGTTTCGGCTGGTTCCGGCTGCACGCATTGTCGACGGGGCGAACGGCGGACATTTCCTATTCGATCCGGTTCGAGCTGCGTAGCGGTTTGATCGCTAAGTACCACTTCCTGGAAAACACATTCGATGTCGCGACCGCTTTCCGCTCCGCGGGTGAGTGGTTGTTAGAGACGGACGGCATGCAACATCGCGTGCCGTCGAAGCCGGCTGTCGCCGCAAAAGGGCCGGCGCGGTAGGAGCTTCAGAGGAGCACAATGCCCGCTGCGAATGCAGTTTCAACCCCATTGTCGATTCAATCGTTCACCTCAAGTGAGCCGGGGGCCTGGTCAAACTCATACCTCATCAGCGGTGCGTCCGAAGCCATACTCTTCGATGTGTTCATGCTCCGCAGCGACGCCAAGCAGATCGCCGATGGAATTACAAAGTCCGGAAAGACATTAAGAACCGTGATGATCTCCCACGCACATCCCGATCACTTTATGGGGCTGGACGTGATCACCGAGCGCTTCCCCGAGGCTGAAGTCGTCTCTGCCCAGAATGTCGTTGCAGATATCAAGACCGACGGCCCATGGATGTTCTCGATGCTGCAGAGCAAGTTGGGGCCCGACGGTCCGACACGGTTGGTGATTCCAAAGGTTTTGGCCGAGCCTAGTCTGACGCTTGAGGGTGTCAAATTGGAAGTTGTCGAATTTGGCGAAGGTGAAAGTAAGCACATTGCGGCCGTCCACATTCCAGAATTGAAGGCCCTCCTATCCGCGGATTTGGTCTACAACCAGGCGCATCTCTATTTGCAAGAAAAACACCTCGATAGCTGGCTTGTGCGCTTGGACGAACTCGAAGCCTTTGCCAAAGACCGCGTCACGACGATCCATCCCGGACACGGAAAGGCCGCAGGCCTTGAACTCATCGGGCAAACTCGCGCCTACCTGCACGATTTCGCCGAAGCGGTCAAGAGCGGAGACGCGAAGACCGCGGAGCAGAGGATGCTGCTTAAATACTCCAACTACCACGCGAACCAGTTCTTAACAGCATTCAGCATACCCGCATACTTCCCGTCCGCTTGACGGGCCGAATGTTGCGCCCAACAAACGGGTTCCGACTGACGGTCGATTGCCGCTAGAACAGTGCCCTATGATGGATACATCTAACGAGCGGAGATTGCCCTTCGAACTGTGAGTTGCGATACTCGCCAATGTCCACACATCACTGTCCAATCCTCCAGATCTGGTCGCAATTCGTCGCGCTTCTGCGCAAATTGTTTTTCCCTCATGCGGCCCGCCTTCGGAACAAGGGGAGAAGCCATCGCACCTTTCCCCGCCTGCCTCACTATCGTCGTCTGATGAATGCGCCTGCGATCGATTTCGATTCTGCCGCTCCCTCAACTTTTGTCAGAGATCTAGATAACCGTCCCGCAGCTGCACTGGCTTCGGCGATCTGTTCCTTGGTCATTACCGCCGATAGACTCTTGAGTCTGCCAACAGCCCGTTGCTCTCCCCCGGATGCCGCGGCTTTGTACCACGTATAAGCCATGACATAATCGAGCGAAACTCCCTTCCCTTGCTCGTAGAGATAGCCCAAGTCCAGCTGCGCACGTGCGAACCCTTTGTCAGCAGACATCTGTATCCATTGCGCCGCTTTGGAGTAGTCCAGGGGTACACCGGTACCAGTAAAGTACATCCAGGCAAGATTTTCCTGCGCGGGTGCATAACCACGCTCGGCTGCGTCCCGAAACCAGTCTGCTGCCAGTGAGTAGTTTTGTCCGACGCCTCTTCCGCGAAAATACAACGAGGCTAAGTTGCATTGCGCTGTAACGTCTCCGTGTTCAGCCGCCAGACGATACCAATGTTCGGATTGGCGAAGATTCTTGCGTACCCCGCGGCCGTTCTCGTACATGGAGCCGAGATTATTTTCCGCCGTTAGGTGCCCCTGCCTGGCTGCAGAGGTGTAATAGAAAACAGCTTGATGATAGTCACGCGAGACGCCTTTGCCTTGTTCATAAAGGTATCCGAGTGCAAATTCGGCATCGGGCGAAGCTTGTGCTGCGGCTTGACGATAATACTTTGCAGCCTCCACGTAGTCCTGTGAAACGCCTGTTCCGTTCATGTATGACCACCCCAGCAGGTATTCCGCCTTTGCATCTCCTCGAAGCGCCCGTTGCTGAAGAGAGGAGACATCGATTTGCAGGCCCGGTGTACCACCAATCGGGTCTGCGTTCTGTATGGAGCCAGCCTTAGCCTTAATAACGCAGAACCAGAGGACTGCTAGCGACGTAACTAGAACAGATGCTCGTGAGCTCATCACCATCTCCTTCAAACCGCAGGGGCCAGAGACTCATGTGTACGAACCGTCAAGCCGGTTGTTTGCCCTGCGGTCTGTGGGGCCAACTTTCGGCGCAATTGACAAGCGCGGCAATGCAATGCGGCACACCGTCTCCACACGCGTAGGTAACGAAGCTAAACCGGTGAACCAAATGGAGTTTTTCGGCAGATCACACGCCGGAAGGGGACGAGTTAGACGGGGATCACTAACTTTGACGAGGAACTCGCGTCCAATGAGCGGTGGCAAAATGTCAGAGACTCGGTTCGCAGAGGGAATGGTCTGTTTCGAAGCATTCCAGGTTGATCTTCGAGCAGGCGAACTTCGCAGAGAAGGTCGGAGAGTCAAGCTACAAGAACAACCTTTCCGTGTTCTGTTTCTGCTTTTGGAACGAGCCGGCGAAGTGGTTACCCGGGAGGAGCTGCGGGAAAGACTTTGGCCTGCCGATACATTTGTCGACTTTGATCATGGTCTGAACAGCGCGGTTGCCCGACTGCGGGAAGCTCTGCGCGATTCCGCGGAGAAGCCACGATTCATCGAGACCATCTCCAAACGCGGTTATCGCTTCATAGCTCCACTCCAAACCGACACACCGGTGGTAGTGGTGTCCAGTAGCAGTTCGGCTCAGAACAGGATGCAGCCTGGAAGTCGTACTCCAGGAGGAGTCTGGATGGGCGCCGCCTTCTGTTTGGCCCTGCTCAGCTCGGTTATTACGTGGGCGCTGTACCGACCGAGCCCCGATTCGCAATTGGAACGCATCGAAGTGGTACCCCTGATCGGTTTACGCGGGCTCCAAGCCACACCCGCGTTCTCGCCCGACGGCACGTTAGTCGCGTTCCGCCAAAGCGATGGCGCGCATAACACCGGAATCTTCGCGGCGGTAGTGGGCGGGGAGAAATCGCTGCAGCTTACCGCGGATCCGGGCGACTGCTGCCCAACCTGGTCTCCGGATGGCCGCCAGCTCGCGTTCATTCGTTATGGGCAGAACGACGCTTCGATCTTTACGATCCCCGCTCTTGGCGGGACGGAACATCGCGTGTACCGTGGACCGGCTTTGAGAGCAGGGCTCTCTTGGTCTCCGAATCGTGATCTGCTGGTTTTTTCCGAAACCGATCGGGCGGATTCGACTCGCTCCGTGATATCCCTGCTGTCCCTTACCGATTCCGGTACACGAGCGCTTACGGCACCGCCGCCGGGCTGGCTCGATCACGAGGGGGCATTTTCACCCGACGGGACTCAGGTGGCTTTTATCCGTTCCACAATAGCCGGCGTCAGTAACGACGTCTTCGTCATGGCTGCCGCGGGTGGGCAATCGAAACGGCTGACCTTTGACAACCGGCCAATCATGGGCCCGCCCACCTGGACACCCGACAGCCGTGAAATCATCTTCTCTTCCGACCGAGGTGTCGAGACGGGGTTGTGGAGGGTCTCCGCAAAGGGGTGCATCCCCCGTCCGGTGGCCGGCCCGGTCGGCGAAGCAACATGGCCATCCATTCCAGCGAAGGGCAATGCCCTCGTTTATGAGCAGGAACAATCGAAATTCAACATCTGGCGCCTCGATCTGAGGGATGCAGAACACCATGCGCGGCCGCCATCAGCTCTGATCGCGGAAAAGGGTGACAAGATGCGTCCGGAGCTATCTCCCGACGGGAAGAGAATCGCCTTCGAATCCAACCGTCTGGGCTTTTGGGACATATGGACCTGCAATGTTGACGGCAACAATTGTGGCCAGGTCACCTCCTTGCACGGGACTGCGGGACGTGCCCGCTGGTCTCCCAATGGGCGCTATATCGCGTTCGAATTTCATCCCGGGGAGCGAAGCGAAATTTACGTCACCGAAGTTCCGGGCGGACTCCCCCACCTTGTGCCAACCAATGTAGACTCGGATAACCTCTCCCCTAGTTGGTCCAGGGACGGCAAGTGGCTTTATTTCGCTTCGAAGCGCGGGACGGAACCCTTCCAGGTTTGGAAAACGCCCGTCGAGGGCGGTTCTCCCACCAGAATTACAAGGAATGGTGGTATCTCACCGGTCGAGTCGCCCGACGGCCGCGTTCTTTATTACAGCAAGTATGAACAAGGCGGGGTTTGGCGAATCCCGTTAAAGGGTGGAGAGGAAACTGAAGTAGTCAGAGAGGTCGAGGGTGGCAGCTGGCCCAATTGGGCAGTGAGTTCGGATGGCATCTACTTTCTAAAATTCGGTAAATTTCCACTCGTAACGATCGACTTGTTTGAATTTGCAACCGGCAAAACGATTCCAATTTGGACTTTGGCGAAAGAACCGGGTTGGGGACTGGACCTATCACGTGACGCCAAGTCCATTGTCTACGTTCAGAGTGAATTCTCAGAATCCAACCTAATGCTCGTGAAGAATTTTCGGTAAAACTGCTTGGGCAGCGAAGGGCACGCTGTCGATCTGCCGCTCCGACGGGACACGTGCGCATAATGTCGTCCATAATTTCCGGGTCTCGCTCATCGAGGTCCAGGGCTTTTCAGTCGGGTTATTCTTCGGCTCCGGATGAGTTCGGCCGCCCGGTCACTTCCATTTGCCTGCACCCTCGACAATTGTGATGTAACGGTCGATGGGAAGTTCAGTAATGCGCTCGGTCTTGCCGCTAGGTTGCGGCCACTGAATCTCCAACCAGTCGAACCTCGTTCGTTTTCCGATGCCGAGCACCATGCGGGGATCATGTGCAGACAAAAAACTGCCCCCGCCGACCTTCGTTCGCTGTTGCTTCAGATCTCCGGACTGATACGTGATCTTCGCACCGATGGCATCGACGTTCGATTTTGTACCAATAAGATTGACTCCGAGCCAATGGTTCCGATTTCCAACCGTGTTGTGTAACAGAACCGGGGCACCGTTGTTGACCGCCACGAGCACATCGACCCCTCCGTCGTTGTCGAAGTCCCCAATTGCCATACCGCGAGCCGATAGCGGCTTGGCGAATGCAGGACCGCTTTGCGAACTCACATTCTGAAAGTTCTTGCCAGCATTGTGAAAGAGCATGAGCGGCTCCCGATACTTCACCTGACCATGTAAGCTCTCGATCAGGTCGTCAGGATTCCCATTAGCCAGAAACAGGTCGAGATTACCGTCGTTGTCGTAATCGAAAAACTTAAGCCCCCACCCACTCATAAGCCGCGTTGCCATTCCGATTCCGGTAGCGCCGGCCTGATCGTCAAATGTTTCGTCATGATTGTTTTGGTAAATCGAGAAACGCTCGAGGTCGAGGTTGGCGACGAACAGATCCATCCATCCGTCCTGGTTAAAATCGGCGGAATCAACTCCCATACCGGAGCGCGCCCGACCGTCGCCGCTATATGCCACTCCTGCATAGGTGCCAGTTTCTTCGAATCTCCCTTTCCCGCGATTCATGAAAACAAAATTAGGCACCGTATCATTGCTGACAAATAGATCCAGTTGGCCGTCATTATTAAGGTCGGCCGCGACCACTCCCCATGCCTTTCCAAGAGAATTGGCGACACCCGAGATCTTGCTGACATCTGTGAAAGTTCCGTCGCCATTATTGTGAAACAGCCAGCTCGGCATGGGCTTGTAAAGCCGCGGAATGCAGTACCCGTGTTTGCCTTCTTCGCCGGGGCCACAAGACTTATTTAGAATTTTGGAGAACTCTACAAATTGGCAGACGAACAAATCGAGCATGCCATCATTGTCGTAGTCGAACCAGACGGCACTGGATGACCACCCCGGCGCAGCCACGCCAGCTTTCTCCGTTACATCGGTGAACGTTCCATCGCAGTTATTGTGATAGAGGATGCTTTTCCCATATTGCGTGACATAGATGTCAGGGAAGCCATCGCCATCATAGTCGCCAACGGCTACTCCCTGGCCATATCCTCCTCCCGGCACCCGGGCCCTGTCAGTGACATCGCTAAAAGTGCCGTCACGATTATTGCGATACAGAGCGTTCCGCTGGATCGGATTGGGATCGTAGAAATCACACTTCCCGCTGTTGACGAGGTAAATGTCCATCCAGCCGTCATTGTCGAAATCAAGAAAGGCGCAGCCCGGCCCAGTGGTTTCAGGGAGAAATCTCTCCGCGGATTGTCCAGCAGTGTGTGTCCAGCGGATCCCGCTCCTGTCCGCGGAGATCTCTTCGAATGGATAAATTGCAGGCGTCGCTTCGACAAAGTGCGGCAATCGGCTGATCGCAACGGCTCCCAACCCGCTCCTGATGAACTGGCGGCGCGAAGATCGGTGCGGGATACGGGTTGGCTGTGCAGGCGGCCTATTCACTGCTTCTCGTGTGTATAGAAATGTCGGCGTTGGTTAGTTAGGATTTTGCGGCTCGACCGCTGGCTGTTCTTGTGCCGCATCACCTTTTTGCGTCAGGCTACGGTGAATCCAGAATTCCTTCTCTGCCTCTTCCTTGCGCCCGGCGCGTGTCAGCGCAGTCCCAAGATTATAGTGCGCGGCTGGATTCCGCGGTTCCAGCCTGACCGCGCTCCGCAAAGGCGGAATCGCTTCAGAAAATTGCTTTGCTGACAACAGGGCGCTGCCCAGTCCGAGAAACGCATCGCCAAAACCGGTATCGAGTTCGGTGGCGCGAGAGAAATGTTTAATGGCTTCCGGCCATTGACTCTCCTCACGTGCCAACTCTCCCAGCACGTACTCTGCGCCAGCGTTCGTGGGATCGATCGAAAGTTCCTGCTGGAATTCCTTTCTCGCCTCCTCCGCGGCGGTCGGGCCCGGATCCGGCTTGGAGAGGAGCAGCCGGCCAAGAAGAAAATGGATTCCGGAGCCTTGCGGATTGTTTTGTAAAAGAGCCTTGTACTCCTTTTCTGCCTCATCCCATTTTCCTTGTGCCTCGAGTGCTTCCGCGTTGAGTTTGTGAGCCTCTACGGAGTTCGGCGCCGTCATTGCCAACAGTTCCGCGGCCCTGGTCGAGAGGTCGGAGTAGGTGTGGACCGAGAGCGCGAGCACTTCGGGATCAGCGGGAAAATCGCGGTTCAACAGGCGCAGGAAGTCGATCGCCGCGTCGGTTTGATTCAGCAACATTGCGCAACGCACTCCCGCAAAGGCTGTAGTGCGCTTCAAGGTTGTGTCGGTGATTCGAAGGGACGATCTCTTCAGTGCCGGGACGGCTTCTTCACAACGTCCGTTCTGGGCAAGTTTGATGGCCCGCTGTGCGTTGGCGGTGGGGTCACTCGGTGGGGCTGGTTTTGTCGTTTGCCCGAGTAACTCGCCCATGGTGGCGAAGGCAAGAACCAGAACCGTGCAGCGTAGTCGGAACATAGAAAAGGGGCAGATGATGGAGAACATCTGCCCCAATGATACCAGCCCTATCAGTAATACAGCTTAAGTGAGAATTGGATCACTCGTGGGTCTGAAGAAGTATTAACCAGTCCCATAGTCGAACCCAACGAAGTCGCAGGAGTTTGCAGGTTCACGCGGTTGAACGCATTCAGGAAGTCGCTGCGGAACTGGAGCCTCACGCTCTCAGTGAAGACGAAGTCCTTACGCAAGCTGAGGTCGAGGTCTCCATAACCCGGTCCCCGAACTGGTCCCTGAGCTGGACAACTGCCGAAAGTTCCCGTCGCAGGAGCCGTGTAGGGGGTGGGATCGAACCACTGGTAGCCGAGGTACTTGCCGGTAGAATCCACCGCCGCTTTTCGTCCGAATACCCGTCCCGCCCCGGCCCCGCAATCCGGACGTAATCCGCGAGAACCGGTACCCGTGGGATCGGCTCCGAAGTCGTAGAGAGCCAGCGGGAATCCTGAGTGGATGGAAACAATCGGAGAAACGGACCAGCCCCCGGCAATTGCGTCTACCGCCCGGCTCATGTCGTGGCCAAACCGCTTACCGCGCCCGAATGGAATGTCGTAGATGGCATAGCTGCTCAGTACGTTCTTGGAATCGTAGTAGCAGTCTGCCCAATCAGCTTTAGGGTCGTATAGGTTTTGATAGTACGGATTTGCCGGCGACGCTTGCGCTCCCCAGCTGCCATAGTAACCGCTGTTGTCAGTCCTGCAGCGGGAGAAGGTATACGCCACCTGGTACTGCAAGCCGCTTGAGTACCGCTTCTGGAATACAGCTTGCAGTGCGTGGTAGTTCATACTGCCAACCGACGCCGTACCCGAGATTTGAGAGATATCGGACTGGAACGCCGGATTCCCGGAGAAAAAGATACTGGGAGCCGTGCATGGCGGTGTAGCACAAGCACTGTTGGGGAGCAACTGCCGTTGTAGATAAGGCATCGGGACCATCAGGTGCGTTCCGTGCTGACCCACATAACCGGCCTGGATCGTATTGTTCCCAAACTGGTGCTGGACTGTTCCGTTCCACTGCTGCGTGATGGCGGGCTGGACATGTGGGTCCCATGCCCGAACCAGAGCGCCTGCGAATGGATCGCCGGGCGCCCCCGTTGGAGCCAAACCCTGATCCGTCGTGGTCGTCGGCAGCGAGAGGTTGGTGTATTGAGCCAAGGTTTCAGCCGGGGTAAACGGCGGATTGATAGGCAGGCGCAAGTTGGTTCCCGTACCTTCCAAATACGACGAGATACTGTAGGCGCTGCGGAATACCGTTTTCCCACCCAACCTCGCAGGAGTCCAAGCGAAACCGATGCGGGGCTGGAAATCTTTTGCCCCGTAGGTGCCGTCATACAAGCCGCGGCTGCCTTGCCTGCAGGTTACCGGAGCCGTACCAGCATTCACCTTGGAGCAATCGGGAGCGATCAATTGCCCGGTGATGAGATCGAAGTTGTCCTGCAGGTTATGGATCTCGACCCAGGGAGTGTGAGCTTCGTAACGCAGCCCAAGATTAACGGTGAGATTGCTGGTCGCTCTCCAGTCGTCTTGGATATACCCTGCAAAAATACTTGCCCGCTGGCCCCATTCTCCTCCGGAGATGCCCTTACCGTACGCGGAGGGTAGACCCAGATAGAAATCAGCTCCGCCATAGCCACCGACCGGCGTGGTTTTACCCGTCGGATCTGACGACGTGAACTCGCCGTTGAAAGCTATGGCTCCGAGTGCCCCGCTGTTACCGGTATAGAACGTGTTGATGCGGTCGCGCCAGAACTCGAAACCCATGTGAAACAGATGCCGGTTGTGAGTCAAGACCACGGCATCGGAGGCCTGAATCACCGCGTCCTGGAATCTCTGTTGAACCCCCGTGCTGCCAATATTGGTGAGAACTCCGGTGCCGAGCGAACTCGGGGTTCCACCGTTGAAACCCAAAGCAAGCAGCCCCGGGCCACCAGCGTTGGCGTTTGCAATCCCTAGCTGTGTGCCAAGGTTTCCGACGCTGCTAGCGAACACGGTACCATTGTGTAGAACGACGTGGTTGACCCCTAAGCGAAGATCATTCAGCAAATTCGAGCTGATGGTGTGGCTCCAATCGAGGACGTAGTTCTCAATCGGGGCGTCCGAGAAGCCCGTGCCCAGCAATTCAAACGAATTACTCGTTGGATTGTGCTGCTTCGCGTGCGAATACCTGCCGAATATATGGTCATTGGCCGTCGCGATGAAGTCGACTTTGATGTCGTACTGAGTGGTGTTGACAGTTGCTACCTGAGTATAGAACGCGTTGTTCTGCGTGCTCGTCCCGATCGCAGCAGGGTAGAGGGATGAAGCGAATAGAGCGGCCGCTACCGGATCAATCGGTTCGACAGCTGCGACGTTGTTGTTGGGAATGAGGGCATTTGCGCGCTTCGGGTCATGCAGCTGGTTTGCTGGGTTGTTACAGACCCCAGCTCCACTAAAACCCTCGGGACAGATGTCCGCGAAATTGCCCGCGCGCTCAGCCGTAGTGAAAACACTGAGCGGAAGCGTGCTCGAAGGATGGTCAAAACGCTGCGCCTGATAATCGAAGAAGAAGAAGAGCTTGTTCTTGATTATGGGGCCGCCCACCGTCCCGCCGAACATATTCCAGCGAAGTTTCGGCTTGGGATTTCCTTCAAATCCGTTTTCCCATGAGTTCGAGTTGAGCTTGTCATTACGGAGGAATTCCCATAGATCGCCGTGGAAGCCGTTCGTACCGGACTTGATCGTAGCGCTCACGATCCCGCCTTGATAATTCCCGAACTCGGCGGAGGCATTTTGAGTGATGAGATTGAATTCCTCGATCGCATCCGGAGCTGGGGTAAAGCCTACCAGGTTGTCCGATACCTGGTTGTTGTCCATTCCGTCCAAGATGAAGTTGTTGGCTTGTTCCCGATTCCCGTTGATATACGGACGCCCGCCGTTAGCCGTATTGTCGCCGTTGTTAAAACTCTGCGGGTTGGGCGTCACCGCACCGGGCGCGAGCAGCGTCAGCTGCACGTAATTTCGCGTGGCCAGAGGCAGCTCCTCATTGGTCCTTGCGTCGATGACCGTGTCTACCGAAGCCGACTCGGTCTTGAGGATTGGCGCGCCCCCGGTGACTTCGACACTCTCTGTTACCTTACCGACCTTCATCTGAACGTCGATACGGGCGGTCTGGTTGAGTACTAATACCAGAGCAGGATGGATTGCGGTCTGGAATCCCGGCGACGTCACCTTAACGGTGTAAGTGCCAACGGTCAGGCGAGTGATGTTGTAGGCACCCGCTTCATTCGTCAGCACACGGAGCTCGGTGCCGCGATCGACATCGGTCGCGAGGACTTCCGCGCCTTTAATCGGCGCTCCGCTTGAATCCGTCACAGTTCCTACGATGGCGGCGGTTACTTCCTGGCTCCATGCCCTTTGGAACGCCCCGGTTCCAGCCACAAACATAACCAGCAGAAGGCAAAACCCAATTGACGGTCGTCTCATCAGAGAACCTCCTCGAACCGAAACAATTAACGATGGGCTTATGCTATATAGCGGATGATCGACCGTCGTCAAGAAAAAAATGCAATCCACGCCAAGATTTTAATGGAATTGTATTAGCCGAACAAAAACGTCCAGGAACACGTGCCCGTTTTGTGTTCGGGAATGAATTCGCCATTCGCACTCCGTAAAGTCGCTATAAACCAAGTATAATTAGGGTGTTACAGGAGACCGCCCCGTACGAACTTCCGGCTTTAATGCCGAATCACCTGCACGCCACTGAAATCAACGTGCGTCGTCGGGCAAAGGCTTGGACCAGCCTGCCAGTGCAATTTTGTGTTTGGAGCGCTAGAGCACTTGTAGTAAGGTGCAGTCTTTTAGGGAATGTTCATGCAACAGGTTCGGAAAAACGGACTGCCTGCGTACAAGCGGATTCAGGGCACGATTGTCAGACGCCTCGAGTCGGGGCAGTTGAAACCGGGTGACATGGTCGATTCCGAACGGGAACTGGCGAGGATTCACGGGGTTAGCCTGATGACCGCCCGCCATGCGCTTGCTGGACTGGAGCGCGAGGGCATGGTCGTACGCCGTCGTGGAGCGGGAACGTTTGTTGCGCCGCCGAAGATCCATTTCAACAAGTTGATGAGCTATACCGAGCAGATGTCGG
>Ga0075030_100003522_pt1 | contig 14201 bp, 10 predicted proteins | sample LitLauG_LLR_2012_FD_71393 | JGI IMG/M metagenome (GOLD analysis project Ga0075030, IMG submission 71393) | Freshwater sediment microbial communities from Pennsylvania, USA - Little Laurel Run_MetaG_LLR_2012 | ecosystem: Environmental > Aquatic > Freshwater > Creek > Sediment | place: USA... | reverse complement strand
GCTGCACGGCACTGGCATGGAGGGCCTCAGTCCGATGAGCCCGCTGGCCGCACAATCGAACGGCGGTGCTGGATACGTTGTGGGCATACAGCGCCTCGGCATCCCCGGCATCCAGATGTCGGACGCGGCTTACGGCGTCCGGATGAGCGGCGTGAACGGACGCTATTCGACTGCTTTGCCGTCGGATGTAGCCGGGGCGGCGAGTTGGGATCTCGATTCCGCTTACGAATATGGGGCGCTGATTGGTCGCGAGCTGCGCGCCCAGGGTTACAACATGTCGCTCGGCGGAGGCGTCAATCTGACGCGCGAACCGCGCAACGGGCGCACGTTCGAGTACATGGGCGAGGATCCGGTGCTGGCGGGAAAAATGGTCGGGTCCGCCATCAAGGGGTTGCAAGCCCAGCATGTTCTCGGCGATATCAAGCACTACGCCCTCAACGACCAGGAGAGCGGGCGCAACGCGGTGAACGTGAACATCGACAAGCGTTCGGCGCGCGAGAGCGATTTGCTGGCGTTTGAAATCGGAATCCAAGAGTCCGATGTGGCGGCCGTGATGTGCTCTTATAACCGACTCCACGGTGTCTATGCCTGCGAGAATAAGTACCTGCTCACCGATTTGCTAAAGAAGGACTGGAACTTCAAAGGATTCGTGCTCTCCGACTGGGGCGGCGCACACAGTGCGGGGAAGGCGTCCGCGGCCGGGCTCGACCACGAACAACCGGGCTGGATCTTCTACGGGGAAGAGTTGAAGAAAGCGGTCCAGTCGGGGAAGGTGTCCCAACCGGAACTGGATGACCACGTGCGGCGAATACTGCGCTCGATGTTTGCCACCGGCGTGATCGACGATCCCCCGGAGAAGAGAGTGGTGGACGTAATCGGCGGTCTCCAAGTCGCGCAGAGGCTCGCGGAACAAGGCACCGTACTTCTCAAGAACGAAGCTGGGCTGCTTCCCCTGGATGCCGGCAAGCTGCACAGCATTGCCGTCATTGGTCCCCACTCGGACGTGGGAATGATTTCGGGAGGAGGCTCGGCACAGGTCGATCCTCCCGGCGGCAATGCGATTCTTCCGCCGGGTAAGGGCCAGACACGGTGGCTGGAACCGGTCTGGTTCCCCACTTCGCCGCTGAAGGCGATTCGCAGCAAGGCTCCGGCAGCAAACGTTCAGTTCGACTCGGGCGCCGATCCAGGAGCAGCCGCGACCCTGGCCAAGAACGCAGACGTAGCCATCGTTTTTGCTTATCAGTGGGAGAGCGAAGGCATGGATCTGGACAGCCTTTCGCTGCCCGAACATCAGGATGATCTGATTGCGAAGGTCGCGGCGGCGAATCCGCACACGATCGTCGTACTCGAAACGGGCGGGCCCGTGACCATGCCTTGGGTGGGACAGGCTGGAGCGATTCTCGAAGCCTGGTTTGCCGGAAGCCGCGGCGCTGAGGCAGTGGCGAACCTGCTGTTTGGCGAAGCCAATCCTTCCGCGAAGCTGCCGCTCACGTTCCCCAGGAGCGAAGCTGATCTTCCGCATCCCACGGTCGTGCAGCCACCGCACGAGTCGCTCCCGGATGAGTCGAAGCCCGAGGCGTGGAAGCAGATCGCCGCCGGGCTCGCGCCGTTTCAGGTCACGTACGATGAGGGCGTGAAGGTTGGTTACAAATGGTATGACGCAGAGAACAAGCCCGTTCTTTTCCCCTTCGGATACGGACTTTCATACACCACGTATTCGTACTCCGATCTCAAGGTGACGGCGGGAAAGAATCCGCGCGTGACATTTACGGTCACGAACTCGGGTAGCCGTGCTGGAGCTGAAGTCGCCGAAATCTACGGTTCTCTGCCAACGGCAGCTTCGGAGCCACCCAAGCGGCTGGTGGGCTGGAGCAAGGTGAAGCTCAATCCGGGAGAGAGTAAAGAGGTAGCGGTGGAAGTGGATGCGAAGTATCTTTCGATCTTCAACGTCGAGAAAAATGGCTGGCAGCTGCTTCCGGGAGACTACGCGTTCATGGTCGGCGGATCATCGCAGGATCTGCCGTTGAAGGACACGGTCAGTCTGAAGTAGCAGACTGCGGAAAAACGACTGTGGGTGGGGCGGACGCCCTCGTCCGCCAGGGCGGTGGCACGTAACGAAGCTGCCGGCTTAAGTGTTGGCGACCTCTCTTGCCGCAGCCAGCACCTCGGGTATCACGCAATCAATATCGGAGTCCTTCGTGCGGTGATTTACAATACACGCTCTCAGACAGAACTTGCCCCGCAGAGAGGCATTCGAAAGATATATGGTCCCACGCTCGACGACCCGCCTTAGCAAGGCTGCGTTGAAGCGGTTCAATCCTTCATCTGACAGCCCGCCGGTTCCTCGGTGGCGGAAGCACACGGCGCTCAGTTGCACTGGCGCCAGGATCTCGAGTTGAGGTTCCTTCTTGATTGCCTCCGCCAGGCGGCGGGCATGCGCCATATCCCTGGCGATGGACTCGCGAAAGGCCGCGAAGCCGTGATAACGCAAGGACAGCCAGAGCTTCAACGCGCGGAATCTTCTTGACAGCTCCAGAGATTCCTCGAAGAATGCGAATCCCTCCACCGGGTCTGCGTTGAGGGTACGAGCGTAGTCCCCGCTCTGGGCGAAGGTCTTCCGTGCCGCCTCAGAAGAGCGATACAGAAGGCAGCCGCAGTCGAGCGGCTGGTAGAGCCACTTATGCGGGTCCAGAGAGATCGAATCGGCCAGTTCCAGCCCGTCGAACTTCCCTCGATCGGCCATTGCGGCGAGCGCCCCATAAGCGCCATCGATGTGGAACCATGCGCCGTGGCGATGCGCGATCTCCGCAATCTGCCGCAGGGGATCAACCGCGCCAGTGTTGACTGTGCCTGCGGACGCCACCACGGCTACGGGTGCCCTACCGGCGGCTTTATCCTGCAGAATCTGCTCCTCGAGTTGCGCGGGAAGCATGCGGAAATTTGCGTCCGTCGCGATGAGGCGCAAGTTGTCGCGTCCGATCCCGAGCAAGGCTATGCTTTTGGGAATCGACATATGGACTTCTTCGGAAGCGTAGACCACACCGCCCGAAGCGAATCCTTTTTCGTTGGCAGGAGATTTGGCCTCGCGCGCCATCGCCAGTGCCATCAGATTCGCTGAGGAACCTCCGCCGGTGAGATGGCCTTGAAAATCGGGACAAGCGATGGCTTGCGATAGCCATCCGACGACAGTCTGCTCGATCACGACAGCCGCTGGTCCAGAACGCCAGGCCGTCACATTTTGGTTCACTACGCTCGCCAGCAGATCGGCAACCGCGCTGACCGGTTCTCCCGAGCCCAGCACGTAACCGAAGAAGCGACCGTTTTGCACTCGTGAATAACGCGTCACCTCTGGCAGGGCGCTCAAGGCATCTTCGCCCAGCCCGTCCTCGGGCAGGGCGGTACGAAATATTCGCAACGTGTCAGCGCCTGTGGTTGCCGGGGATATCGACTGCGCGTCGATGTTCTCCAAATACTCTGCGGCGAGCTTTGTGACCTGCTGCGCCAGGCGGCGAAACTGGTCGGTGGAGATCTCAACCGGGTTCATTGGGCTAGTCGCCGCCCGCTGGAACTACCTTATGCTTCGAAGCAGGCATCGGTGTATCGCCCTTTTGATCCCGCCACAGGACTCGATTCAGCCGGTCGGCGCCAGCCACGTCGGGACGCGAGAAATCCATCTTCGAGGAGATCTTTGCGCCGGGCGCTTCGCGTCTGTTCCTCTCATAGATCAGGCCATTCTTGAGGTTGCGATAGTCGGCCTTGTACGCGGGTTGGTCGCCCATACCAGAAAACATTTGCGACATGACCGGCGCGTATGCGTCGTTCTGGTTCATGGGCGGAAGGCCGAGCAGCATCTCCATGGTGTGGATCATGTTCACCGTAGTGTAGAAGCGGTGTTCAACATTCGGCTGGGCTGTCGATCCGGGCGAATACTTGCTGATGACGAATGCGATCGAGCGATGCGCGTCGACGTGATCGGCGCCATCTTGCGCGTCGTCTTCGAGCACCAGGATCGCGGTGTCATCCCAGTACGGGCTATGCGAAACGGCATCCACCACGCGGCCAAGGGCGAGGTCGTTATCAGCCACTGAGGCCGCTGGGCGCGGCCGATCGGGGCGCGTGCCTCCCGTGTGGTCGTCGGGCAAATAGAGCAGGACGAACGACGGCAGCTCGAACTCAGGGCCTTCCTTCGACTCGCGGGCGCGGACGTAAGCGCCAAATTCATTCAGAAACTCATCGGCGCGCAACTGGTCCGGATAATCCGTATTGAAGTCGGGATATAGCGGATCGAAATGGTCTCTTAGCACGGCCTTGGTCGGCTTCACTCCGCTGAACAACGGGACAGCCCACGGCCACGGACTCGGGCCCGCGTGCGGATCGCCGACGTTCGGCGGTAGAGAATCTCCCTGATTCAGTTCGGTGCGCGGGCAGCGGGCCTCCTGGCCTGACGGAGTTCCCTGCTTCGGACTCGGTGCTTTGCGTTTTTCGTTGCACCACTCGGCGTTCACGTATTCGCCATAGTCGCGATAGCTCACGTGATTGCGCGCCAGGTTGTCCCAGAGAAACCCGGTGGATGGGTCGTCGATGTCGGGCAGATTGTGCTCGAGCGGATATTCGTCGGCCACCTGGCCTTGAAAGTCGTAGGTGCGTTCCTTGCCGCGGTAGGCAATCTGCCAAGTCTTTTCGTTATAGTCGGAGGTGATCGCGGCCGTCGACCAGACGTGGCCGTCGCCGGAGACTTCCCCGCTGTCGTAGAAATTGTCGAGCACACCGAACTGCAGCGCGAGCTTGTGCTCGTTGGGAGTGATGTCCGCGCCGTACATATTGAGCGAAGGATCGGCGTCGCCCACTTTCAGGTCGCCGAGAATCTGATCGAAGGTGCGGTTTTCCTTGAGGACGTAAATTACGTGCTTGATGGGATTCTGGCCGCTGGCGAAGGAAATTGTTCCGGGATCGCTGTGGAAGAGGTTGTCGTTTTCGACGATCTGGGTGAGTTGCGGAAGCCTTTCGAGGGTCGATGGAATGTTCAGGCGGGCGATCGATCCCTTGAGCAGTGTCGGAATGTAGGGATGCTCTTTGTGTTTGGTCTCGTAAACCGTCTTTCCCATGACTTTGTTCGGCCCCGTGCCTTCGCCTTTGGCCGTGGCGATGAGCAGGTCCTCGCCGTGAACGGCGAGGGCTGAGGGATACCAATCAGTAGGGATAAAACCTTTGGCGCGCCATTTTCCCGGATCCACTGGATCTGACTTCCCCAGCCAGGACAGATCGTATACGGCAATTGCATTGAGCGATGAATCGCCGACAAACAACTTTGTTCCGTCCGTGGATTGGGTGAGCGCGGTCGGACAGCTTCCACTCATTGTCTGGAATGCTCTACTCTGGTCTGGTGATGGAGTGGCCGATGTCCATAGGTACCCTGACGGCAACAGCGGTCCAGTCCCCACAAAACTAACTGCTACCTGATCAACATTGGATAACGCGATGTAGAGGACCTTGTCGTCTGGGCGTAGGAGCAAAGCGGTCGGATGCGAGCCTTCCGCGAGGTTTCTTGGGGTAGAGACTTGAATGAACTTTGTCACCTTCCCGATTGTTAAATCCAACTCCGCCACTTGTGACGCGTTCCACAGGCTGCACCAAGCGCGGCGGCCGTCTTTCGTGGCGACGCACGTATATGGAAACGATGATGGAACCAAATCACCCGTGCTCAGGTCGAAGGACTGCAGGGTCTTCCCTGTTGCCGGATCGAGCAGGATCACGTTGTCGGAGAGATTGTTCGCGACCAGAAGTTTGTCATGGCCACCGTCAATGACAACGGTAATCCCCGCAGGGTAAGGGATCGCCATGTGCGGAGGCGCCTTCAATCCTACGGCCAATTTCTTGCCGGTCTGCAGCGGCTGCAGAGGAATTGGCAGAAACTTCTCCGGGACGACCTTCCCTTCCGAGAAACTGTACACCGCGATTCCGTTTCCCGTGTCGCCAGGCTTTACCCCAGTCGGGTCGGTCAGCGACCCGACCGACGCGTAGAGATGCTTGCCGTTAGAACTGAAGGCCAGCCCAATGAAATAGCTCTGATGGGCCTCGTCGCCGAGCCGCTGGTCGGGATATTCGACGATCTGATTCGTTTTCAGGTCGAGGACTGAGATCGACTGATGAGCGAGAGTCTCCTGCGTCCCATAACCGTCGTTCAACAAGGCGGCATAGCGGCCGTCGGGACTGACGACCATGGTCGCGGGAAAACCGTTGGTGCTGCCAATGCGGCCGGGCGAGGGCGTGGTCAAAATCTTGCTGGTGGGAAGATTGATAGAAGCCTTCCCGTTCTGAGGGGTTTGCGCGAGGGCGGCAACGCACATGAGGCCGAGCAACAAGAAAAATCGAGAGATCAGGCTGGACACAGAACCTCCACAATGAACCCGCTTCAAAAAATGAGAGAAAGTAGTGAGGGCAATTCAATGTAACAGGCTCGTCGTCGAGAAAGAAGGCGAGAGAGAAGGAGGCGTGCGCATGGTGGCGTCTGCACGATAGCACCGCGTCGAAAATCATGGGCCGGTCTTTTCAAGAAATGGCCCGTGCGAAGCGTTTGCGACCGAAGGCGAGGAGTTCTGGAGCTCGACTGCACCGGACATCAGCCCGATTCCGGGGCGCTCTATCAGCGAGTTGAACCGATTTAACGATAGTATCTAAGTCGTTGTATATAAAGTATTTATAAGGATTTATTTACACAACGCTTAAGGTTATGCATGCGCAGTGCAATCAATTGATTACGGCGAAATTGCACCATGGACGGTGCAGCCAGTAGCCCTTCGTGGTCTTGACGCATGGGATGATGTGGGACGGAGTACCGCATTCAGGAGAACATCAACATCAACGTTCATGAATGACAATGGCGCATGCCAAAACTCCCTCCGAGGATTTTGAGGAATCGGGATGTAACGTCAGCCATCAGCACTGTGCTTGCCCTTCGAAATAAGGGACTCAGGTCACTGGGGAGTTCCGGCGCGACGGTGGGCGCAAAGCCCACGAGACAGCGGTGACTCCCATCATCGCGACCAGATAAACCAGTGTGCCGGCATCGTGGACTCCAGAGACGAGGTTTGATGCGAGTGCGCCCGTGAGGTCGAAGACCACACCCGCGTAGGCCCACTCTTTCAGTCGCGGAAAGCGCGGGATGACTAATGCAATCGCGCCGAGGAGCTTCCAGACCCCCAAAATGACGAGGAAATAGGCGGGGTAGCCTAGGCGATCAATAACTCCTCGAACCTGCGGCACGATCCGGACGTCCCACACCCCTCCCAGGCCAAGTTCCATAGCGAGGAGAGCGGTGGTTACCCAGTAGACGACAGCCCGATTCCGCTCTTTCGCCGTCGATTTCATGCAGCCCACCTCATCAGCATTTTCCTGCCCGCCAACGTGTCAGCAACTCGGCTGTTTTATGCGTTGACACATTTTGAACTGCGAATCCTGACCGTGCAAGCATGGGATAATGTGGAAACGGAGTACCGCATCCAGGAGAACATCAACATCAACGTTCATGAATGACAATCGCGGATGCCGGACTTCCCTGCCGAGGATTTGAATGTAAAGGTGATGTTTCGCCAACCGAGGATTATAGTTTCCGAGTCGCCGACCATTGGCCGGAGGTCCTGAATGCTCTGGTTCTATGAATCTTTCTTTCCCGTCGTGTGGATCGCCTTTATTCTCTATTGGCGGATCAAGGCCGCAGATACCAAAACCTCCCAGCGCCTCGAGCCGAACGCTTGGCCCATCCTGAGGGCCCTCACCTTCCTGATCGTGATCGTCCTGCTCTCGATACCTCGCATCCCGCTGCCTTGGCTCTATCGCCAGCTCTGGCCGGCGGGCCTGTGGCCCTTCTGGATTGGAGCTGCTATTACCGTCGGTGGCCTTCTTTTCGCCGTCTGGGCGCGCCGGCATCTCGGCCGCAACTGGAGCAACGCCGTAACCATTAAGCAGGGGCACGAGTTGATTACCACCGGCCCCTATGGTTGGGTGCGTCACCCCATCTATACCGGCATTCTGACCGGGTTTCTTGGCACCGCGATTGCGCTCTCGCAGGTGCGCGGGGTCATCGGTTTCGTCCTAATATTCCTCGTGTTGTGGGCCAAGCTCCGCATGGAGGAGGAGTGGATGCGTTCCCAATTTGGGGAGACGTATGCCGGGTATGTCCATCAGACCGCCGCGCTAGTGCCGTACATTTTTTGAGACGCCCGTCCGGTATTTTGAGTGATATGGGGATTTTTCAACAATCAGTGTATTCCTTGCATCCGCACAATCCAGCGCTTATCCTCCGGGCAGGGCCTGAAACGTAATCGGAAGGTATGTTGATGTTGAAGGAGGAATGAAAAATGAAGTTCAAACAACTGCGACACATGGTCGATGAGATGCATAGGGGCTATCCAGAAATCGACGATGCTGAGGTAAAAATCAACTTCGGCCACTCTGTTGTGGGCTTTGACGAAATCTCTCACTTCATAAAGGAAGACACGGTAGTTCTCTTCCCCATAAGAGAGAGGCCAACCGGGCCGTGGAGATCAAGCCTCGGGCAAGCCTCTTCGCGTCGCGTGTGACCCCGGACGCGCGAACCAGTCTGCCATAGGCTATGTGTCCTCGAATGAAGACTACTCCTTCCAAAGTCAGGGTTCTGTCTTTCGCAGAGGGCTTGATCTTGATATTTTCAGCTTCCAGGTACCGGCGGTCCTTACAAAGACATCAGTCAGGTCCTGCCGGTCAACCTGGTTGGGATTTGCTCTTACTGCATATTCCTTCACGTACATGGCGATTGCGGTTTCACCCAGCATGTAAACGTGCATGTCTTTGTCAGTTGCAGTGTAGGGTGGAGCCTGCCCCTGAGACTTGCGAACCCCCTGGACAAGCTTAGCTTTTGTGAAATCCAGACCGGCTGGCAGCATGAGGCAATCGTCGGCAAGAATTTTTTCGAATACCGACGGATCATTGTTCATCTCGCCATTCAGGATTTCCGCCTCAAGTTGCCGAACCTGCTGCTCGTCCGTTTGTGATACTTCACTGGTGGAAGGTACGACACCCGGATTCTGCGAAAACGCGGCTGTTGCCACGATCAGGAATGTGGCAGCCTGTAACACGAAGTTCCGCATAATATCGCCTCCTGCATTTCCGAGGGTTTGCCAGCTATGATAGCTGGCCCGAACCGGAGAACGCTTGCGCTCAACACTTCTTGCAGAATTCTGTTGCAAGAATATGCGGTCATTGTTGAACCGGGCGATTTCGCTCGTTGCCTCGGCGGGCATTGGGGCGGGCCGTTATTCTTGCGAAGCGAGTACTCCCGGCAGAAGCCCTGGCACGGCGGCGCTACGGTTCAGATTCTAGAGGGCTAAGGAAAAAGTCTTCCGCCCACAAAAGCGGTACCTCAGGCGCTGAAGCGCAAACCTGTTTTCAGTGGCTTAACGGCACGAGCAAACTCGTGCCCTTCCCGATTTTACCGACTAGGTTCCCTTTTCCGCAGACTGCCTAGAGGCCGGAAGCTTTCGAAGTCGGCTGCTCGGATTCTTGACGTTCGTCCTCGGGGTGCACGTTGTGGCGCACGTCCGCGCCCTGCACCCAGAAGATGACGTCTTCGGCGATGTTGGTGGCGTGATCGGCAACCCGCTCCAGATTGCGAGCAACCAGCAGCGCGTCCAGGGCCTGGCGCACGACATCGGGCCGTTCGTTCATGGTCTTGACCAGCTGGATGAAGGCATCATCGCGCATGCGGTCGATGACGTTATCCATTTCGAGCACAGCCTGGGCGAGTTCGACCTTGCCTTCAATAAAGGACTCTAGAGCCCTACGGACCATTGCGCTTACCGCGGTGCCCATACGCGCAATGTCCACTGGCAAATCAGTCGGCGGAAGTTCGACCATGTCCATGACGCGTTCGGCGATGTTGACCGCCTGATCGCCGACGCGCTCGAGATCAGAATTGATCTTGGTTACGGCCAGAATGAAGCGCAGGTCCACCGCCATGGGCTGCTGCATGGCGAGCAGGTCGAATGCTGCCTCGTCGATGTCTCGCTCCGCCGTATTGATCAAACCCTCGCCTTCAAGCACCATCTGACAGCGCGTGAGGTCGCGCTCCACGTAGGCCTGGCGGGCGCGATCCACCGCCTGCTCCGCCAGCCCTCCCATGCGAAGCAACCGCTGCCGCAGATCATCGAGCCCTTGCTGAAAGCGCGTGCGCATTCTCCGAACCTTCCTATCCGAATCTGCCGGTGATGTAGTCTTCCGTCTTCTTGTCCGACGGCTTGGTGAAAATCTTTTCCGTCTTGTCGAACTCGATCATCTTACCCAGCAGGAAGAAGCCCGTGAACTCAGCCACTCGCGCCGCCTGCTGCATATTGTGCGTCACAATTACGATGGTATACCGCTCTTTGAGCTGGAAGATCAACTCCTCAATTTTTCCCGTCGAGATGGGATCGAGCGCCGAGCAGGGCTCGTCCATGAGCAGGACCTCGGGTTCGACCGCCAGGGCACGCGCGATGCACAGCCTCTGCTGCTGGCCGCCGGACAGGCTGGCGCCCGATTTTTTGTGCAGGTGATCCTTAGCCTCTTCCCATAGCGCGGAAACCTCGAGCGAACGCTGCACGATTTCATCCAGCCTGCGCCGGTCGTGATATCCGTTCAGCTTCAGCCCAGACGCGACGTTGTCATAAATCGACATGGTGGGAAACGGGTTCGGCTTCTGAAACACCATGCCCACGCGACGGCGGAGTTGGGTCGGGGAGGTCCCGTTGTAGGCGTCGATTTCGCCGATGTGGACCCGACCGGCCACCCGCGCCTCCGGAATCGTCTCGTGCATGCGATTCAAGCAGCGGATGAAGGTGGACTTTCCGCATCCCGAGGGACCAATCAACGCGGTGGCGTGGTTCGCCGCCACCTTGAGATTGATGTCGTACAGGGCCTGGCCTTTGCCATACCAGGCGTTCAGGTTCTCGACGGTTATTCCGACGCCCATAAATTATGCCGTTCCAAAGCTGCCACGGCGGACGGCATACCGGACGGCAGCGATGGCGGTGACAATGAGAATGATGAGAACCAACGAGCCGGCCCACGCCTGGCGGTGCCAATCGTCATAGGGAGAATTGGCATAGACGTAAATCTGCAGCGGCAGGGCGGCGGTCGGCTGATCGGTCCGCATGTTCCAGTACTGGTTCCCAAAAGCCGTGAACAGCAGCGGCGCCGTTTCTCCTGCCACTCGGGCAAAGGCCAGCATGATGCCCGTAATCACCCCTGAGGTCGCCGTGCGCAGCGTGATCGAAAGCGTGGTCCGCCAGTAGGGGACGCCGAGTCCATAGGCTGCTTCGCGCAAAGCCTGGGGCACCAGCAGGAGCATCTCCTCGGTGGTGCGGGAGATGGTTGGAACCATCATGATGGCCAGCGCTACTCCGCCGGCCAGCGCTGAGAAGTGCTTCTGATAGAGAACCACGATGGCGTAGGCGACTATACCGATTACGATCGATGGCACGCCGTTGAGGACGTCAGCGGTAAATCGAATTGCTTTGCCAAAGCGATTGCGCCCGAACTCAGCCAGGTAAATGCCCGCGCCCACGCCGAATGGAACACCGATCAGGCTCGCGATACCGAGGATCACGATCGACCCGACGATGGCGTTGGCCATGCCGCCACCCTCTTCACCCACCGGCTTCGGCGTCTGGGTAAAGAACGCCCAGTTCATCGAGCCAACGCCGCGATAGAGCAGGTAGCCAAAAATGGCCACCAGGGGCGCCAGGACAATCACCACGGTGAGAATCGCGACGGCTGTCATAACGTGGTCTGTGACGCGCCTCCGCAAACTGATGGGAGGTACCGTCGTGAGAGCGGCAGTGGCGATGTCCTCAGGCATTGCCCCTCGCAGGCTGGCCGCGGGTTACCGTCCACACCAGCAATTGCGCCAGCGCATTCACTACAACCGTCACGAAAAAGAGCGCGAGACCAATTTCGATCAAGGCGGAAAGATAGACGTCGCCCGTGGCCTCGCTGAACTCGTTGGCCAGAACGCTGGCCATGGTGTAACCGGGCGCAAATAAGGACTTCGCGATTTCTGGGCGGTTCCCGATCACCATCGTTACGGCCATGGTCTCGCCGAGGGCACGGCCGAGTCCGAGAATAATCCCGCCGACGATGCCGGCGCGTGCATTGCGCAGCACGCCAATCCGGATCATCTCCCAGCGCGTGGCACCAAGTGCCAGCACGGCCTCGCGCTGATGCTGCGGCACGACCATCAGCACTTCGCGGGTAATCGACGAAATGATGGGGATGATCATGATAGCGAGGATGATTCCGGCGGCCAGCATCGAATAACCGAAGGGCGGCCCGTCAAACAGTTGCGTCCAGCCTAACGTTTTCTGCAGGAAGGGTTGAATATACTGGCTGAGGATGGGAACGAGAACGAAGATCGCCCACAAACCGTAAATCACGCTGGGGATGGCGGCCAGCAATTCCACGAAAAACGAGAGGGGCCCGCGAAACGCTTTCGGACACATCTCGGTCGTGAACACAGCTACGCCCACGGCTAAGGGGACGGCGATGATCAGCGCCAGCAGCGACGAAACGAGAGTCCCGAATATGAAAGGCAGGGCGCCGAAGTGCTCGTTCACCGGGTCCCAGTCGCTGGCCGCGAAGAACTTGAAACCAAAGGTGTGCCAGGAAAGGCCGGATCGCAAAACGAGTTCGTAAATGATCAGCCCCAATACGGCTAAGACAGCCAGACCGCAAGCGGTCATAGCCGACTTGAAGACGCGATCGGGAACTTCGCCGCCGCGGGTGCGCAGAAGCGGCGCCGGTTGCGCCGGTACGGATGTAACCTTCGTCTGTTCAACGGGTTGCGGACCGGGCATATCAGGCCGTGGTAATGCGGGATTGGCCATTCGGCTCAACGGTAGCAGAGGCTTGTTACAAGGGTGTTAAAATCCCCAGCTTTTTCCCGGGCTCTGCGCACAACCAGATTCATGACAACGGGTCCGCTAATGAGATTTTCGGTTCAGCCAAAACCGGTACTGCGGGCCGCATCCCGCCCACCCTCGCAGAAAACGCGAGGGTGGGGCATCCTGTTTCGTCGTGGCGTCAAGGAAGGGCGTGGGCTGGGCCAGCCCCCGGGTTGTCGAGTTGTGCTAGTAAACCGGCGTGAGATAATCGACGCGAAAGTCGCAGTGGCCCCGTAGCTCAGATGGATAGAGCAGCGGTTTCCTAAACCGTTGGTCGGCAGTTCGACTCTGCCCGGGGCCCCCACTCCATCTAAAAGCAAACGCGCTAGTTAACGGCAGCGGATGCCGCAGCGGAGTCGTCAGAGTAACAAAGCCTCGGGCCTGATTACGTCGTGAGGCGCTTCAGTTAGTCGTAAAACTGAGCACAGCGCCCATTCCGGTGCCACCGGCAGTGGTCACCACTACACGGTAGTAGTACTTGGTTTTGGTTGTCAGGCCGATGATCCCAGCGCTGACCGGGACAACTGCCGTGGAAGCACCCAGAGCCGTGTTCGCCGTGGTGGTGTTCAGGGCTGTGCTGCTGGTTCCATACTGGAACACATAGGAACCGGTCAGGCCCAAGGTGTTCACGACGGCGTTCAGTGTTGCAGTCGAGGTGGTGATCGAACTCGCTGGGGCAGCCAGAGCGTAAGGAGAACCAATCAGCGTGTATGTTGCCGAAGCGACTGCGCTCTGCGTGTCCCCCGTTGCTGTCGCGATGGCTTTGATGGTTTGTGTTACTCGGGCCGTGATGGGTCCAGTGTATTTCGTTGAGGCGGTCGTTGGCGTCGACCCATTCGTGGTGTAGTAGATGGTTGCTCCGAGCGTCGCGTCGTTGATCGTCACAGATTGCGTGGAGGTGTAAGTACCTGCAACAGGCGAGAACACCGGCGTTGCCACAGTCGGTTTGATGATGTAGGTCGCCGAGGCCACCGCGCTCTGCGTATACCCCGTCGCAACTGCGATAGCTTTGATAGTTTCCGTCACTTGCACCAAGATCGGTGCAGTGTACTTCGTGGACGTAGTCGTTGGCGTCGACCCATCGGTGGTGTAGTAGATGGTTGCTGCAGGCGTCGGGTCAGTGATCGTCACAGACTGCGCCGTGGGGTAAGTGCCGGCAGGAGGCGAGAATATTGGCGTTGCCGTAAGGCTGCACACCAGTCCAACATTGTACTGGCCCGTGGCGGTGTAGCCACTCCCCACTACCTGAAT
>Ga0075030_100003519_pt1 | contig 14205 bp, 18 predicted proteins | sample LitLauG_LLR_2012_FD_71393 | JGI IMG/M metagenome (GOLD analysis project Ga0075030, IMG submission 71393) | Freshwater sediment microbial communities from Pennsylvania, USA - Little Laurel Run_MetaG_LLR_2012 | ecosystem: Environmental > Aquatic > Freshwater > Creek > Sediment | place: USA... | reverse complement strand
GCCGCCAGGCGGAGGCTGGGGCTAGGTCGGGTCGCCCGCCGCGGCTCCACGTGACGAGCCCGACGCCCTGAGCCTGGCCCGCCATCTCCACAGCCGGGTCAGACCGCCCTGGATCCCGTGCGGGAAGACCAGCATCGCGATGACGAAGACGGCGCCGAAAAGGGCGAGCGGCAGCTCGTCGCTCACCCTCGCCGGCAGATTCAGCGAGTCGTTCAGCGAAGAAATCCAGTCCGGGGCGAAAACGATGATGAAGGCGCCCCAGATCGCTCCCGGCAGTGAGCCAAGGCCGCCGATGACGATCGCGGCCAGCAGCGAGAGCGAGAGCGTAAGTGGAAAGCTGCCCGGGGCCGCCAGGTTCGACGTGTACGCCATGAGCGAACCGGCCACGCCGGCGCATGCGCCGCTCAGAACGAAAGCGAGGATCTGGGTCCGCGCCACCCGAATGCCATAAAGAGAGGAGGCGATCTCGTCCTCACGGACTGCGCGGAAGTCGCGCCCGTAGCGAGTTCGCACCAGGTTGGCCAGCACCACGAACGTGATGACCGCAGGCACCAGCCCGACCCACGCGAACCACAGCTCTTGAGTGACAGAGCTGAACGCGTCTGGGGGCGTGAGCGCAGGCACCGGCGTTCCGGCGTCACCACCGAACACGTCGGAGAAACGCACAGCCACGCCGGGTAGGCCAACCGCCAGTGCGAGCGTCGCACCTGCCAGGTACGGCCCTCGCAACCGCGCGGCGGCCACGCCGACGATCAGTGAGGCGCCTACGGTGAACACCATCGAGGCGGCGATGACGACCGCCGGATTGAGGTCGGCGTACCTCTTGAGCAGCAGGGCGGTCGCATACGCGCCGACGGCCATCAGCGCTCCGTGACCCAGCGAGAGCTGACCGTTCAGCCCGGTCAGGATCGTCAAGCCCGCTGCGGCAATCGCGATATAGGTGACGGTCGAGAGCTGATACACCGCAAACGGGTTGATCGAATCGAGCGCCCACAGACCAAGCGCCGCGACCAGAGCGAGCACGATGCCCAGAACCGCGTTTCGGAGGAGCGTGAGGCGGAGCCAGCTCACCCGGCCACCCAGGGTCGAGACCGGTGATGTCAAACCCGCCGCTCCGCCATCCGGACAAACAGGCCGTGAGGCCGAATCATCAGGACTCCGATCAGGATTGCAAGCGCGCCGACCGTCTCGAGATCGCCACCCATGTATCCACCGATGTAGGAGAGCGCGAGTCCCATCGACAGGCCACCAACGAGGGCGCCGACCGGGCTGTCGAGTCCTCCCAGAACTGCGGCGGTGAACCCGTAAACGAGCACTGCGTCCATGTTGTTCGGATACAGGAGCAGGGCAGGCGCCACCAGGAGGCCGGCGAGCGCGCCCGCCGTGGTCGCAAGGCCCCAACCCAGAGTCAGGAGGCGGCCCACGCGAATACCGAGGAGCCGAGCCGTGGATGGCGCGAAGGCCGCGGCTCGCATGCTCAGGCCGAGTCCGGTGAAACGGAAGAACACGAGCAGGGCGAGCATCACCAGAAGCACGGCGGCGATCGTGAACAGGTTGAACGGTGACAGCGCGACGAAGGTGCCCCCCACGTCTGTGGCCGAAATCGAGAACGGCGCCGGAAACGAGCGGATCTGCGCACCCCACACCATGGGGACGATCGCCTCGAGGACGAGCAGAAGACCCAGGGTGAGGATGACCGCGTTCAGCGGCGGACCCTTCTCGACCCAGCGCACCAGGAGCCGCTCGGAGACAGCGCCGAGGGCAAAGCCGGCGGCGAGAGCGGCGACGAAACCGATCCAGTAGCTGCCGGTGGCCTCGATGACGGCAAGCGCGACGTAGGTGGTCGTCATCGCCATCGCGCCTTGGGCGAAGTTCACGACGCGAGTGGCGCGCCAGATCAGGACGAGGGCCAGCGCCAGGGCGGCATAGATCATGCCCGCCGAGATGCCGGTCAGGGTCAGGACGATGAAATAGCTCATCTCACTCCCATCTCACAGCGGGTATCTCAGTAGCCGAGGTATGCACGGCGCAGCTCCTCCTCTTGCGCCAGCTCTCCAGCGCGGCGCGAGGCGATGACCCGGCCCGACGACAGCAGGACGGCGTCATCGGCGATCGCGAGCGCGCTTCTGGCGTTCTGCTCCACCAGGAGGACGCTGAGCCCGCGCTTGGCGCACAGCTCGCGGACCGTACGCATGATCAGAGTGACCAGCTTGGGGGCCAGTCCCAGTGACGGCTCGTCGAGCAGCAGCAGATCCGCTCTCGACATCAACGCGCGTCCGATGGCCAGCATCTGCCGCTCGCCGCCCGAGAGCGAATGCGCTGGCATGCTGCGGCGAGATGCCAGGGGCGGGAAGAGCGCCATGACCTCATCCAGTGCTTTGCCGCGGTCGGAGGGGTCGCGGCGCCACATGTGGGCGAGCCGCAGGTTCTCCTCGACAGTGAGCTCACCGATGACTCCGCCGCCTTCCGGGACCAGGCTGATCCCCAACCTGACGATGTCCTCGGGCGCCATGCCCGTGAGCACGCGGTCGCGATATGAGATGCGGCCCCGCAGCGGGCGGACCAGTCCCGCGATCGAGCTCAACAGCGTCGACTTGCCGGCGCCGTTCGGACCGAGCACCGCCGTGATGCCATGTGCCGGCACGCTGATGCTCACACCGTCGAGCGCCGTGACGCCGCCGTAGGCGACAGTCACCCCTTCAATCTCGAGCACTGGGGTTCTCCATCTCGCCGGGCGCCGGGAGCTCCTCGCCCAGGTAGGCGGAGCTCACAGCCTCGTCGGCCTGGACGGCCTCCGGAGTTCCCGAGGCGATGAGACGTCCGAAATCGAGGACGTGGATCAGGCGGCACACCTTCATCACGAGATCCAACCTGTGCTCGACGAGCGCTATCGACATCCGGTCGCGAAGCGCGTCGAGCAGCGCAACGAGCTGCGAGATCTCCGCGGCATTGAGTCCGCTGGCCGGCTCGTCCAGCAGGAGCAGCTTTGGCTCCGCGGCCAGTGCCCGGGCGAGCGACACCCACTTCTGGATGCCGTACGGGAGCGTTGACGGATAACGGTTGGCGCAGTCCTCGATGCCGAGCTCGCGCAGCTGGGCCCGGGCCTGATCCTTCAACCGGGCTTCGTACCGGTCGGAGCGCCGCAGCCCAAGCAGGGCCGAGCTCAGGCCGGGGCCGGCCGCCCTGCGCGCACCACCCATCACGTTCTCCAGCACAGTCAGCCCGCGCCAGAGCCCAAGTCCCTGGAGGGTGCGTGCGATACCGAGGCCGGTCAGCTCATGCGGCCGCACCCCATTGATGCGTCGGGCGTCGTAGAGGATCTCACCCGACTGCGGCACAAGGAGACCGCACACGACGTTGAACAAAGTCGTCTTGCCGGCGCCGTTCGGCCCGATGATGCCCACGACCGAACCCGGCGGCACGTCAAGCGAAACGCCATCCAGCGCCAGCAATCCGCCGAAGCGAACCGTGAGCGAGCGAACTTCGAGGGAGCCTGGTCTGGCGCCCGGGCCCGACGGCGGGTCGGCCGTGCCGAGTCCCGCCGGACTCACGGCCATCAGGTGAGGTGCCCGGGGCTCACGGTGGCCCCGGGCTTAAGTGGACTCGAAAGACGACCGATCAGTCGTCAACTGATCACGGGATCCCGTTGGTCGGCATTGGCAGCGATGCACAGTTCGGGCACGCAGTTGGCGGCCCGCTGACCGTTGCCGTATAGACGGAGCCGGTGAACTGCGCTGCGCCGTTGTTGATGATCGCCATCTGCACCCCTTGATACCCCAGGTGGTTCGTGGAGGAGTAGCCGAAGGGAACCAACCCCGGGCCCTGATCGAGCTGGCCGCTGTTCAGCGCGTTGATGACGTCCTGGCGGCTTGGATTTTGACCCGCCTTCTTCATCAGCTGGACGAAGGAGTAGGCGACCGCCATCCCGTACTCGACGTTGCCGTCAAACGGCAGCGAGGGGATGTATGTGTCGTGGATCTGCTTGAACAATGCGACCCAGGCGTTGGAGGTGTCCGTGGTGGCCGGCAGGTAGCCGGAGGTGACGATGCCGTTGAGTAGGCTCGCCCCCGCGGCGCCCTTGGAGAAGGCCGTGACCAGGCCGCCCAGCGTTGTCGGGTCAGCGCCGACGCTGCTCACAACCCACTTTGGGCTGTAGTGAAGCGCTGCCGCTGTCAGCAGGCTGATGGCGGTGAACGCCGGGATGGTGTACAGCACAACCACCTGAGCGCCCATCGCTTGAAGGGTGGCGATCTGCGGTCCGAGGTTCGTGTTGGTGGGCACGTACTTCTGCTTGGAAACCACGCTCGACGCGGGGATCTGCGAGTCAAGCCCAGTCACGCCACCCTGTCCGAAGTCGTCGTCCTGGTAGAGGTATCCGACCTTCATGCCCGCATAGGTGTCAGCGACGTACTTCCCGGTGATCTTGCCTTCGATGATGTAGTCGGGCTGCCAGCCGGACGTGTACGGCCACTTCGAGGGCTGGTTCCAGCAGTCACACCCTGAGGCGACGAACAGGTCGGGCACCTTCGAGGTGTTCAGGTAGTCGACGACGGCGCTGTGAGTCGGAGTTCCAAGACCGTTGAAGATGGCAAACACACCGTTCTGGAGCACCAGCTTGCGGACCACGGTCGAGGTGTTCTGCGGGTTGTAACCGTCGTCCTCGTACTGATAGACGATGCGCCGCCCGTAGACGCCTCCGTGGGCGCTCACCCACTGGAAGTAGGCGTTGGAGGCTTGCGAGATCTCCGAGTAGCCCGGAGCGGCCGGGCCTGTCAGAGGCTGGTGGCTGCCGATGAGGATGGAGGTCGGGGAGATTCCCGGGGCGGAAGCGGTGTTGCTGGTCCCGGCCGAGCTGGAGCTGCCGCACGCGGTGGCCACCACCGCAACGACAGCGAGCGCTGCCCCCCACGACACCGACACTCGCCGCATCCATGAGCCGTCCATGTCCACCTCCAAAGTTGTGAGGCTCCGCCTCCTCGAAGCGAAGGTCCGCGCGAACCCACCTGTCGCGCTATGCGCTCACCGATACTACTCTCGGTCAATTGAACATGGCAAGGACTGATATCAGGACCCACCCTCACCGGTCTCGCGATGCCGCCTAGCCGCCCCGCCTCGCGCAGCCGCTCCGCAACGCCGACCAGCGCCGCCGGGCGGCCTGCGTCGCGCCGCGAAGCCAAGCTGCGCACGCGCCGCCGCCTCCTTGAAGCCGCCCGGCGCCTCATCCTCACGGGCGGCGAGACTCGCGTCGCGGCGAGCGCGGTGGCCAAGGAGGCAGGCCTTGGAGGCGCGACCTTCTACGAGCACTTCCAAAATCGCGATGACCTGCTTCTGGCACTGTCCGACGAGCTGTTCGCCGAGCTTCGCGGAAACCTCGCGCAGCGGCGGCGCGAGGCGCTCGCCTCACCCAGCGACGAGGAGAAGCTGCGCGAGGAGTTCCGCACGCCGCTGGAGATCCTGGCCGCCAACCCGGACCTGTTCCGGCTCGCCCTGCGCGTTCGACACCTGCGCTCACCACTCGGAGAGTCGAGCCGGCGGCTGGCCGGAAGCACCCGGCGCGACGTCGTCGACGAGCTCGAGGCGCGCGGGTATCCGGCCAGGTCGGCTCAAGAGCGGCGCAGGCTCGAGATGATCGCGGACATTCACATCGCGGCCACCGAGACGCTGGCCCTGGGGTATCTGGCCGGCCGCTACCCCGACCTCGACGAGCTGGTCGACATGCTGGTCCTGGTCACGCGCGGAACCCGGCTGGCGCGATCCTGGATCCGGCGACCGGCGGAGCAGCGTGCCGCCGGAGCCGTCTGAGGATAGTGCCAGGGCTCGCCGCCCGCCTCAGGCCGTACTGGCTTCACGCGTACCTGCTCGCGTACACGCCGATCGGCCTCTTCGCCGACAGCCGCACAAGCGCTTTATGGCAGCAGTGGCTGCTGGGCGCGCTCACCTTCGCCGTCCTCTACCTCGCCGCGCTCAAGGCACCCAAGGATCAGCGTGTGCAGGTCTGGGCGTGCGTCGTCGTGGCGACCGGTTTCGAGATCTTCGGTTCCCTGATCTGGGGCGTCTATCGGTACCGCCTCCACAACCTCCCGCTGTTCGTGCCGCCAGGCCACGGAATCGTGTACCTCTTCGGCCTGCTCGCCGCGCGAACGCCTGTCGTCATCCAGCATGGCCGGCGAGTGGCCTACGCCGTGCTTGCCGCCGCCAGTGTCTGGGCGGTCGCCGGCCTCGCCGTGCTCCCCACCGTCACCGGCCGCGTCGACGTCCAGGGCGCGCTGTGCCTGCCGGTCTTCGCCTACTTCCTGCTCCGCTCGCCGCGCTGGTCGCTGTTTGCGGCCATCTTCATCATCGTGAGCGAGCTCGAGATATCGGGCACCTCATTTGGCGATTGGCACTGGCTCGCGATCGCGCCCTGGACTCACCTCCCGTCTGGGAACCCGCCGTCGGTCATCGCCGGCGGCTACTGCGTGATCGACGGGACCGTGCTGCTCCTGATTCGCGCGATGGCCCGGCTTGGAGTTCAGCCTTTCATTTCGACGGTCGCCGAACCGACGGTGGTTCGGTTGCCGCCGGAGTCCTCACCCCACAGCTCTAGCTCGGCCTGATCGCCGTCCACCTTGACGACCCGACCGCGGCAGCGGTAGGGCCGGCCCGGCTCATCGATCCCTCTATAGCTCACCTCGAAGGTCTTCATGGTCCCCTGATCGCCGAGCCACTCGGTCACCAGCTGACCCAGAAATGCGGCCTTGAGCAGGCCATGAAGGATCACTCCCGGCAGGCCGACGCTTGTCGCATAGGACTGGTCGTAGTGGATCTCGTAGAAGTCACCCTGCGCGCCCGCGTACTGGACGAGCTGCCGGGTGGTGGGATGCTTGATGAGCTCCGGAAGCTCCTGGCCTACTGTGAGCTTCATCGCCTGATCGCCGTCCCGCGCAGCCGGGCCACGGTCCGGCCCTGCTGATTGACGTAGTCGGTCTCGAAGATGATGAAGAGCAGGTTCCCGCTGGAGCCCTGCTTCTCGTAAACGTCGGCGACCCGCCCCGTGGCCGTGATCCGGTCCCCGGCCCTGACGGGCTCGAAGTACTCGAACCGGTTGCCCCCGTTCAACCAGCCCTTGCCGTACTCCTCAGCCTCGGCGAGGTGAACCATGGCGGGAGCGAGAGCGACCAGGAAGGTCGGAGGTGCTTCGCTCCTCCAGCGTGGATTCGGGTCGCCGACGGCCTCGGCGAATCGCTCGAGATGACCCGCCTCGACGGTCGCCTCGACTGGAGCCTCGCCGACTCCGATCCGCGCCCGCAGGCGATCGAGCACAGAGCTCATCAACGTCCTCGGGGAAGTCCGAGCACGCGCTCGGCGATGATGTTGCGCTGGATCTCCGACGACCCTGCGTAGATCGTCTCGGCCTGGGCCCACATCCAACCGTACTGCCACCGCCCGCCGTCGACGGCCAGGGGTGAATCCGGGTCGAGGGCGCCATACGGCCCCTGCATCTCGACGGCCGTCTCCTGAATCCTCTTGTCCATCTCGCTCCAGAAGAGCTTGGTCAGGCTTGCCTCCGGGCCTGGCGCATGGCCGTGCTGTGCGCTGGTCAGGTTGCGCAGTCCGATGAGCCTGAATACGTGCGCTTCGATCTGCGCCTGCGCGACCTTCTGACGCGTCACCGCGTCAGAGCCCGCGCCCCGCTCGCGGGCCAGCTGCGCGAGCTCTGCCGTCGCCCGCTCGAAGCGCGCCGCCTGAGCCAGACCGCCCCGCTCGAAGCCGAACACCGTCATCGCTATCTTCCAGCCGGCCGAGGGATCGCCGACCATGTCCCGATCCTCGACCTCCGCTCCCGAAAGAAAGATCTCGCAGAACTCGCCGCCGCCTGTCATCTGCTTGATCCGCCGCACCTCGACACCGGGCTGATGCATGTCCACAAGAAAGAACCCGATGCCCCGGTGCGGAGGGTCGGCCTGCGGGTCGGTGCGGGCGAGGAGAAAGCTCCGATCCGCGTAGTGCGCACCGCTCGACCAGGTCTTCTGGCCGCTGAGAATCCACTTCCCATCGCGCCGCTCGGCGCGTGCTCGGAGGCCGGCCAGGTCGCTGCCCGCGTCCGGTTCGCTGAACCCCTGGCAGAAGATGAGCTCGCCGCTCAGGATCTTGTCCACGTACGCCTCTTTCTGCCACGCCGATCCGTGCACGAGCAACGCGGGCGCAAGCAAGCTCACGCCAAGCCGGCCCAGGATGATGGGCGCGTTCGCCTTTGCCATCTCCTCTTGGAATATGGCCTGCATGACAGGCGTCGCGTCGCGCCCGCCGTCCTCCTTGCGCCAGCCGAGGGTCAGCCATCCGCCGGCGTGCAGGCGGTGCTGCCATTCGCGCTGGATGGTGGCCTCGTCTTCCTCGCGGTAGCCGCCGGTGCCGCCGCTGCGCCATTCGGCGGGAAGGTTGGAGTCGAGCCACTCTCGGACCTCGTGCCGGAAGGCTTCCTCAACGGGCGAAAAGCCGAGATCCACGATTCGGAAGTTAGCAAAATGGGGAAACTTCCGCCATGGCGTCAGAAATCCTCTGCGGACGCTGTGGCGCCTTGCTCACCAACCCGTCGTCGCCCTGCCCCCGATGCGGCGCGCCGGCGTCCGGCCAGTACCAGGGAGTGGCGGCAACGGCGCGCAAGAGCCCGGCGCTGGCGGCTGCGCTCGCCGTCGTGCCAGGGCTGGGCCACTTCTACCTGGGTCACAATCTCAAAGGGTTCGGTTACCTGCTGGGCATCGGCGGGCTTCAGTTCTTCGGCCTGGATCTCGACCTGAGCGTGATCGGGATCGCGCTGGGGGTCCCGATGGAGCTCGGCGGGGGGACGCTGTGGCTGTACAGCATCATCGACGCCTACCGAACCGCCAGGCAAATGTAGTTTGAGGAGCTAGGCCTTCGGCTTGCGGCGCACCGTCTTGCGGCCGCGGGGTGCGGCCGCCGTCTTGCGCCGCTTGCTGTTGGCAGCGCTTGCGCGGGCGCTCTTCACCCGCCGCGAGATCGTGCGCTGGCCGCGCTTCACCGTCTTCTTGGCCGCCGCAGCGCTGCGCTCGGCCAGCTTCTCGACCTGGCGCTTGAGCGCTCGGTTCTCCTTGATGAGCTCGGCGACCATGTCGGTGAGCTGGGTGACGAGCTCGGCGCCCGCCAGACTCCTGCGCCGCCCGCCCAGGAGTTTGGTACCGACAGAGCCGCTCGATCGACGAGGCAAGATCTGAAGCTTGCCGCCCTACGCGGCGGCCAGCATCTGCTGCTTCGACAGGCTCTTGAGGCCCTCTCGCGCCAGCTCATGGGCGGGGTTCGCCTTCCGGCTGACGTAGCGGACGACCCGCCATCCGCGCCGGCAACGGTCGCGAACCTCGTGGACCGCGATGCGGAAGCTGTCGCTCGAAGGCACCCGACTTCGCACCACGGGGGCGCAGTCGGTACGGACGATCACACGATGAGAGGGCCACCGCGAGGCCGCCAGATCGAGGGCGCCCGCGCAGACGTGGGCTTCCAGCTGCGCCGAACCTCCGGGGTGCGAAAAGCCGAACGACTCCGTATAAACGGCCCGCCCTCTAACGAAAACGGCCAGGCCACATCCGGCCCGGCCGTTCTTGTCGAGAGCGGCGTCCACGTAGATCACCAGGCACTCCCGCAAACTCCATTCCTCCTGTGGCGGGCGGCATCTCGCCGCACCAGGATTTTGCAAGAGACTAACACGATGTGGGACGGTTGTCCCCAGCTGTGCACAAGATGTGGGGTCAGTCGGCCGCAGCCCTATGACGGAGGCAGCTCAGCTCCCATCGCGTGGTAACCACCGTCCACATGGAGCAGCTCGCCCGTGGTCATGTCCAGGAAGTCCGACAAAAGAGCGCACACGGCACGCCCCACGGGGGTCTTGTCCTGAAGACTCCAACCGAGAGGGGCGCGGGTCCCCCAGACGTCCTCGAAATCCTTGAACCCCGGGATGCCGCTCGCCGCGAGGGTGGCGAGAGGTCCGGCGCAGACTGCGTTGACGCGGATCTTGTAGGGCCCGAGATCGCGCGCCAGGTATCGGGTCACCGACTCAAGCGCCGCCTTCGAGACGCCCATCCAGTCGTACTTGGGCCAGGCCTGCGTCGAGTTGTCGAAGTCCAGAGTCACCAGAGAACCACCGTGCTCCTTCATCAAAGGAAGAAAGCCGCTCGCCAGCTCCTTGAACGAGAAGGCGCTGACCTGAAGCGCGGTGGCCACGCTCTCCCACGGAGCGGTCAGGAACTTTCCGCCGAGTGCGTCGGCGGGCGCGAACGCGACCGAATGCACCAGGCCATCGATGCGGTCCCAGCGCTTGGACGTCTCCTTGACGGCGGCCTCGATGTCCGCCGGCTTGGTGACGTCCATCTCGAGGATGTCGGGCACGGGGTTCAGCTTCTTGGCGGTCATCTGGGTGATGGTCATCATCCGGCCGAAGCTGGTCAGCAGCAGGTCAGCGCCCTGGCGCTGCGCCTCGACCGCGATCGCATAACCGATGCTGCGCCGGTCCGACATGCCGGCGATGAGAATCCGCTTCCCCTTGAGAATCACTGCGCGAATAGTAGTGGGTGAGCCGAATCGCTCAGGCGCCCTGGGCCGTCCCTCAGGGAGCGCTCCCGGTCGCCACCGGCGCGTCGTGGCTGGCCCAGTCGCTCCACGAGCCGGCGTAAAGGCGCCCGTCCGGCAGCCCGGCCAGCTCCATCGCCAGCAGGTTGTGACATGCGTTCACCCCCGAACCGCAGTAGAGCACCGCACCGCTCTCCGCGCCCATTGCGGTGAGCTGGCGGCGGAGGTCAGCCGCCGGCAGGAACCGCCCATCGGGCCGCAGGTTCGCCTTCCAGGGCCGGCTCAACGCGCCCGGTATGTGCCCTGCCTTTGGGTCGACGGGTTCTTTCTCGCCGGTGTATCTCTCCGCGGCCCGACCGTCGATCAGCGGAACACCGTGCAAACTTCGCACCGCCTCGAAGTCGAGGATGCGCGATGCATCCGGTACGCGCGAACGGAAGGTTCCCGGTGACACCTCAGGGACTGAGCGATCGACAGGCTCACCCCACGCCTGCAGTCCTCCGTCGAGCACGGCCTGGGCACCGTGGCCGAACCATCCGAGCAGGAACCACAGCCGGGCGGCGATCGATCCTCCGGCGTCGTCGTAAACGATGACTTTCGTGCCATCGCTCACACCGGCCCGCCTCATCTCGGCTTCGAACTGCCCAGCGGCCGGCAGAGGGTGCCGGCCACCACCTGCGCTGCCGGTGACCGCCTCGAGATCCACGAAAACCGCACCTGGTATGTGGGCGCGGAGGTACTCCTCTCGCCCATCGCGTTCGACCAGATACCAGCGGAAGTCGATCAGCCGCAGGTCGGGGTCCTCCAGGTGAGCCCTGAGCCAGGCTGCATCGACCAGGGGGCCAAGCGTCATCAGCCCAGCACCACCCGCGTGTCGTGACAGAAGTGGACCGCTTTTGGGTTCAGTCCGTGCAGCTTCTTCAGCGATTTCGTCCAGGCGGTGCGGTTCGAGTGTTGACCTCTCCAGGCTGCCAGATCCGCATGCTCACCGTCGCGATAGATGTCGGCGGTGTACGCCGCATCGCCGATCATCACGGCCGTGCCGTCCGGCTGATCGATCAGCACGCTCTGATGTCCGATCGTGTGGCCCGGGGTGGCCACCACCCTGACACCCGGGGCGATCTCGGCATCCCCGTCGAGCAGCTCGAACCGCGCGCCGGCGAAATCGAACCATTCCGCCGTCGTCTTCTCCTGACGCCGCGCGCGGGCCAGCTCAGAGCGCTGGATGTAGAACGGCGCGTGCTTGAAGACGGCGTTCTGGCCGCAGTGGTCGAAGTGCAGGTGGCTGTTGATCACGATGCTCACGTCGGCGGGGCTCAAGCCGTGCTCGGCCAGTGCATCTGCTGCGTGGCGGTTGACCACCTTCCATTCCTTGACGAGCTCCGTCGGCCAACCGACTCCCGTGTCCACCAGGATCGCTCCGGCCCGCGAATGCTTGATCACGAACCCGTGAACGGGAATGCGATTCAGCGCGTCGATCTGCGCGAGATGGAGCCGAAGGATCTCCATCTAGGGGAGAAACGGCGAGAGGGCGAAGAGAGCGAACAGCAAGGCCAGGTAGGCAAGCGAGTACGTGAACACGCGCCGAGTCCAGCGTCGCCCGCTCAGGTCCAGGACGGTGATCCCGACGAGGCCCACACCCAGCACCAGCGCGCCGCCAAGGTAGATGATCCCGGCCGAGCCGGTGAAGAATGGGATCAGGCTCGCCGCGACCGTGAGCCCTGCGTAAACCATGCTCTGGACCTTGGTGGAGGCCGCGCTTGCGACCACCGGCAGCATGGGGATGTGCGCGCGTGCGTAGTCGGCGCGGATCATCTGCGCCAGCGCCCAGAAATGAGGCGGCGTCCACAGGAAGATGACCGCGAAGAGCGCGAGAGCCGTGACATCGAGACGGCCCGTGGCGGCCGCCCAGCCGACAAGCGGCGGGACGGCGCCGGCAGCACCACCGATGACGATGTTCTGCGGCGTCGACCGCTTGAGCCACATCGTGTACACGAAGACGTAGATGAGGGTGCCGGCGAGTGCCAGCAGAGCTGCGAGCAGGTTGGCGCCCACCCAGAGCACCGCGAATGCGAGCGCGTTGAGGACGACGCCGATCGCCGCCGCGTGCCACGGGGTGATCCGTCCGCTGGGCAGCGGCCGCCGGCGGGTGCGGGTCATCTCCGCATCGATGTCGCGGTCGAACCAGCAGTTGATGGCGTGCGCTCCGCCGGCGGCGAAGGTGCCCCCCACCAGAACCGCAAGCACCGGCACCAGGCGCGGGTGGCCATGGGAGGCGGGAAACATCACGCCGACGGCCGTCAGGTCGAGCAAGGCGACGATCCGGAGCTTGAGCAGGCTCAGGTAATCGCGCACGGTGGTAGTGAGTCCGCGCTGCGGCTCAAGAGCCCTCGCCACGCTCATGCTGGTGTGTTCTCCACGGTCAGGCGCGAAAGCGTGGTGGCGCGATCCGCGCGAGAAACGGTGAGCAGAGCGATCGACAGCGTCCCGGCCCAGACAAGTGTCGCGATCGCCACATGGAGTCCGTTGAAGAGCGCACCGTCCGTCACCGCGGCACCGGCTCCGACAGCAATCTGAAGCGCCAGGACGAACAGGGTGGCAGCGGCCGCGCGCCTGAGCGCCGGATGCTTCAAGGCCGCAACCGCCACGTAGACGATGAGGGCGCTGACGACGAGCACCGTCCCTCGATGCAGCATGGTGAAGGCGTTTACGCCGCCAAAATCAAGTGTGAATCCCGAGCCGCATAGTGGCCATGTGCGGCAGCTCTGATCGGCACCGCTCGCCACCACCGTCGACCCCGACAGGAGCATCAGGTATGTGGCGCCTGTAGCCACCGCGGCCATCCGCCGGAACCCGCGGTCAGCAACGGCGCCCGCCGCCGGCATGGCCATCACCGCAGCCGCCACCAGGAAACCGAGAATCATCATCGCCAGGCCGAGGTGGACGAGGACGAGCCACGACGCGAGATCGTGCGCCACGACCACGCCTCCCAAGACGCCCTCGATGGCGACTCCGATGAGCGACGCGGACGCGAGCCACGCGACCACGGGCCGGCGGGACCGAAACGCAATCCAGGCGAGCACCACCGTTGCAATGATCAGCACGCCGGTCACGCTCCCCACGGCGCGATGTGAATATTCGACGATCGCATGAATGTCTGCGGGCGGGTATGGACGCCCGTGACAGAGTGGCCAGTCAGGACATCCGAGGCCCGAGCCGGAAACGCGAACCACGCCGCCAAGAGCGATCTGCAGGTAGGCGAAGAGCGCAGTCAGCACGGCAAGGCGCCTGAAGAGGACCACCACCTCAGCGGCCCAGTCTACTGACTGACCAGGGTCGATAGCTCCGCGGCCAGGACCGTCCCGCTCAGCTGGCCGACGTGTCGGGCCACGATGGTGCCGTCGGAGCGCACGAACACGGTCATGGGTAACGCCGACACGCCGTATGCCCTTCCGACACCGAGGTCCGAGTCGAGGAGCGCCGGCAGGTGCACGCCGGCTGAATCGAGAAAGGAGCGAGCCGCGTCCGGGCTGTCGCCCTCGTTGATCAGCACCAGTCGGAGGCCGGAATGACCCCCCACCTGCTGTTCAAGCAGCGGCATCTCCGCCTTGCAGGGCGGGCAGTAGCTCGCCCAGAAATTGATCACCA
>Ga0075030_100003518_pt1 | contig 14208 bp, 8 predicted proteins | sample LitLauG_LLR_2012_FD_71393 | JGI IMG/M metagenome (GOLD analysis project Ga0075030, IMG submission 71393) | Freshwater sediment microbial communities from Pennsylvania, USA - Little Laurel Run_MetaG_LLR_2012 | ecosystem: Environmental > Aquatic > Freshwater > Creek > Sediment | place: USA... | reverse complement strand
AAATGCCAGCGCCCCGGCGTCTGCAACGCCATCGAGACCGTCCTCGTGCATTCCGCAGTGGCGGAGAAATTCTTCGCCAAAACCGGGAAGGCGCTGCTGGAAAACGGCGTCCAACTCCGCTGCGACGAGCGTGCGCTTGCATTGGCAAACGCTGTCGCACAATCACCAAGCTTCAAAGCGTCAGGTCGCACGTTGCCCATCGTCCCCGCGAGATCCGAGGACTACCGCACCGAATTCCTCGACCTCATCCTCGCCATCAAAGTGGTGGACACCCTCGACGAAGCCATCGCCCACATCGAGGCCCACGGCTCGCACCACAGCGACTGCATCATCACCGCCGACGAGGTCGCCGCGTCGCACTTCCTCGCCGAAGTGGACAGCGCCACCGTCTATTGGAACGCCAGCACCCGCTTCACCGACGGCGGCGAATTCGGCTTCGGTGCCGAGATCGGCATCTCAACCGACAAGCTCCACGCCCGCGGTCCCATGGGCCTGGAGGAACTCACCACCTACAAATACCTCCTCCGCGGCAACGGGCAGATTCGGACCTAGTCGCAAGGGGCAGGATGGCGCGGTGACGCACAGAGGGCAGGCTGTCCCTGCGAATTCTTGATTTTCCACGCAGAGGCGGATTCCTTTGCGCGCCGCATCGCCCCGAGATGAATTCCGAAAACTCCAGACAGACCACACGCAACGCGACGCAACGACCGGCGACGGAATCGCTCGTGGATTTGCTCGAGGAGGCCATCATCGTTGCGGGCAGGGATGGCAGCATCCTCGAATGGAACAACGGTGCCACACGTGTCTTCGGCTGGATGCCGGACGAGGCTCAGGGAATGTCCGTTCAGGCGCTGCAATCCGCCGACGCGGTGCGCGGCCTCGCCTCGGCGGTGCAGCAGGTCTTCACGAGCAACATGCAGTGGCACGGCGAGACGGCCTTTCTGCGCAAGGGCGGCGAAGCCGGATCATGTGAGGTGGTGGCACTGCCGCTCGGAGAGGACCGCGCCATGCTGAGCATGCGCGATGTCACGGCGCGACGAAAAAAATTCGAGCGTGTCTCGGAGGAGCGGCACCTCCTGCGTACCGTGATGGATGGAATCCCGGACATCATCATTTTGAAGGACGCCGAGGCGCGCTACGTGATGCTCAACCGCGCGCACCGGACATTGACCGGCTGCCTGGACGAAGAGGTGCTCGGCCGCCGCACGACCGAGGTTGGCTTTCCGGAAGAATTCGCCCAAACCTACCTCGAAGACGATCTCACAGTTCTCCACACCGGCGTCGCAATCGTAAACCGTGAAGAGCGCTTTCGCTTTTCCGACGGGAGAAGCGGATGGTTTCTCACGAGCAAGTACCCGCTTCATGACACCAGCGGGCGGTTGCTCGGACTGATCGCGATCGCCAGGGACATTACGGAACTCAAGCGTGCGACGGACGAACTGACCGAGGCGCGCATGCGGCTTTCCCAGCATCTGGACAATTCGCTGCTTTTGGTCGCGGAACTCGACGCCGGACTGCGCATCACGCGCTGGGCGGGCCGCGCCGAGAAGATGTTTGGATGGACACCCACCGAGGCCATCGGAAAGACACTCACGGAATTGGGCGCGAATCACCCCGACGAAATGGAGCGCATCCGCGGGATGATTGGGCGTCTGGAAAGCGGCGAGGAGGATCACAGCACGCTGCGATGCCGCAACCTCACGAAGGACAGGCGCGTCATTCACTGCCTCTGGTGGAATTCTGTGTTGCGCAATCCCGACGGTTCTGTGCGCTCGTTCCTCACGCTCGTGGAGGAGATTACCTATACGGTGGAGACGCTGGAAAAATTGCAGGCGTCGGACCGCCTGCTCAACACACTCGTCCAAGCGACCGGCACAGGCTACGTGCAACTCAACACTGCCGGCCGCATCGCTGCCATCAACGACAGGCATCTCGCCTTTACCGGAGCAAAGGATCCCGTGGAATTGATCGGGCATCACTATCTGGGTTTTATAGCCCCCCACCATCGCAAGTTTGCGAGGCAGGTACTCACGAAACTGCAGGCGGATGGCCGCATCCAAAACGTTGAGGCAGACATCTCCAACCTCGGAGGAAAAACCGTCACATTCGAGTTCAACGCGAACGTGGAAAACACGGGGGAAGGAATGCGTATGCACGTTTTTTACCGCGATATCAGCGAGCGCCGCAGGGCGCTGGAGGAGCGGCGCTCCATTGAGGCCAAGCTGCAGGAGACGCAAAAACTCGAAAGCCTCGGTGTGCTCGCGGGCGGCATTGCACATGATTTCAACAACTTGCTGACCGGTGTGCTCGGCAACGCCAGCCTCGCTGCCACGGAAATCCCGGAAGGCTCGCCGGCGCACTGCTTCCTCATTCAGATCGAAAAGGCCGCGAGCCGCGCGGCGGATCTGTGCCGGCAGATGCTCGCGTATTCCGGAAAAGGATCTTTCGATGTGAAGACGCTCGATCTGAACACGCTGATCCGCGAAACGATGAATCTGCTCGGCATCTCGATCAGCAAACGTGCACAGCTCGATTTCCAATTCGCGCAGTCGCTGCCCACAGTGCTCGCGGATGCGACACAACTCCGGCAGATCGTGATGAATCTCGTAATCAACGCGAGCGAGGCACTCGGTGATCGCGACGGGATCGTCCGCGTCTCGACCGGCACGGTGATGCTCGACGCGGTGGACCTTGCCAGGATCAACGCCTCGCCAGAGGCGACGCCGGGAATGCACGTGTACTTTGAAGTGAGCGACACCGGCTGCGGCATGGAACAGGACGTAATCAAACGGATCTTCGACCCGTTCTATACGACAAAATTCACGGGGCGCGGACTCGGGCTGGCCGCCGTGCTCGGGATTGTCCGGGGACACCGCGGAGCAATCACCGTCGCGAGCACACCGGGGCAGGGAACTTGTTTCCGCGTGCTGCTCCCAGCCACCAGTGACCTGCCCAATGCGTGCTCCGACGCCAAACTGCCCACCGATAACTGGTGCGGCACCGGGCTTGTCCTCGTGGTGGACGACGAGGACACGGTCCGCAACATCGCTACGCGCTTTCTCGAGTTCCTCGGATTCCAGACGGTCACGGCATCGGATGGCTCCGAGGCGGTGGCCCTGTTTCCGGCGCTCGGGGATGTGCGCTTCGTGTTTCTCGATCTTACGATGCCGCGAATGGACGGCGTGGAGACGCTGCGGGCACTCCGCAGCCTGCGGCCTGATCTGCGCGTGCTAATCATGAGCGGTTTCAACACCCAGGATGTTGCATTCCGTTTCGGGGATGACCCGTTCGTTGACTTCATCCAGAAGCCATTCAACCTCGCCCAAGTGCGCCAAAAAATTCGCAGGCTTATCACCTGAACGTCGCGCCCGCACACTCCCCCATCTCATGATACATTCCCTCGTACTTTTCGCCCTTCCCGTCTTCATCGCCGCCGTCTCCACAGCCGCAGACACGGCGGAATTTTACATCGGCACCTATACGCAACCCGGCGGTAGCCGCGGCATCCAGCGCGGCTCACTGGACACGAAAACCGGTGCGCTAAAGCTGCTCGGTCTTGCGGGCGAAGCGAAGAACCCCAGTTTCCTAGCCGTGCATCCGAACGGGAAATTCCTCTACGCGGCCATCGAGGAGGACGGTGGTGCGGTCAGCGCATTCGCCGTGGAAAAAGACGGCTCGCTCCGGCACCTGAACGACGAGTCGAGCAAGGGCTCTGGAAATTGCTTTGTGATCGTGGACCCCAGCGGGCGGAATGTTCTTGCCGCAAACTACAACAGCGGGAGCATCGCTAGCCTGCCGATTCGTGAAGACGGTTCCGTCGCGCCGGCGTCCGCATTCATGAAGCACACCGGCAAAGGGCCTGACGCCGCGCGGCAGGACGGACCGCACGCGCACGCGATTTATGTGAACGGCGCTTTCGCCTATGCGTGCGACCTTGGGACTGATGACGTCTTCGTGTACCACTTCGACACCGCGAAAGGCACACTCACGCCGAACGATCCGCCGAGCGCAAAAGTGCCGCCGGGCGGCGGACCAAGGCATCTTGCGTTTCATCCGAAGGGCGGCTTCGCCTATGTGAACAACGAAATGACGAGCAGCGTCACCGTCTTCGCACATGATGCGGCGAAAGGCATGCTCACCGCGTTGCAGACGATCAGCACGCTGCCGTCAGGCTACGCTGATGCGGCGAAAAACAGCACCGCGGAGATTTTCTGCCACGCAAATGGACGCTTCCTCTATGTCTCGAACCGCGTACACGACAGCATTGCGGTCTTCGCCATCGGCGACGACGGAAAGCTGATGCCCCTCCAGCACGAATTCTCCAACGTGAGGATACCGCGCGGCTTTGCGCTCTCGCCCGACGGCGGATGGCTCGTCGTTGCGGGGCAAGACAGCAACAGCCTCGCCTCACACAAAGTGGATCCAACGACCGGCAAACTCACGCCTGCGGATAAAATCTCCGGCGTAGGCATGCCGGTGAGCGTGGTTTTCGCACCACCGAGGTAGCAATGGCGATTCCACCGTGTGCTGGCACGGGGACTGCCTCTCTCCCGGTGATGCGATTTCTGGCCACTCTCATTTTTCTCGTTTCCTGCGCGTATGCGGAACAGGCGGTGCCGATCGGCGCGATGCCGGAGGCTGCCTTTGAAAATCTTTCCGACCGCATGCTCACGACGCTCGGAAAAAAGGCGCTGCAAGTCCGCCCTACCGAATGGAAGCATGGAGAGAGCGAGCATTTCGTGTATCATTTTTTTGACCGCCCGACCGCATCTGCGGTTTCGGTCGAGGCTGAATTCGCCTATCGCGTCATCGCCATGGAACTCGACCGCGACACGAGCACGTGGGAGCGGAAATGCCACCTGTTCCTTTTCGACGACGCGAATGACTGGAAGGCATTTCAAAAATTTGGGGGCCTCGATCCCTGGACGGGCGGCATTCACAGTGAGGGCGCACTTTTTGTCCTGCGGCACACAGGGCCGAAAACGGACAACAATACGCTGCCGCATGAGATCACACACCTCGTGCTGTTCCGGTTTTTCGGGCCAGGTATCCCGCTGTGGCTGAATGAAGGCTTTGCGGAATTCGCGGCGTCGCGATGCCGCGCATCATTCTCCCGTGCGCGCGGGATGAGCGCGCGGCCCCGTGCATTTCCGGTGAATCCGGGGCTCTACATCCAAGTCGCCGAGTTGACCAGCGCGACTGGATATCCCGACGAAGTCGAGCAGGTCGCGGCGTTCTACGAGGAATCGCAGAAGCTCGTGCGCTTCCTTACAGCATCGGACCGCAAAGGCTTCGTAAATTTCCTCGACGCGATGGGAAAAGGCGCGCTGTTTGAATCCGCAGTGCGGACGCATTTCGGAAACCGCTTTCTGAACTTGGATGCCATAGAACACGAGTTTAAGAGCTACGCGACAACGCCACTCATCCCATCTACACCTTGAAAAATGCCACCGCTCCCATCCACGCCATCCTGGGAACGGACGATTTTGAGGTGAAGCGCGTGGCGCGGGAACTGGCGGAAAAACTCACGCCGCCGGGCGACTTCGGACAGGAGATCATCAATGGCCAGGCAGGCAACGCCGACGAGGCGGCGCAGCGGATTTACCAGACGATCGAAGCGCTGAACACATTCGGCTTTTTCGGCGGCGCAAAACTCGTCTGGCTGAAAGATGCGAATTTTTTCGCAGACGACCGTACCGGCGGCGCACAGATCACGCTCGACGCCGTGGAAAAATTCACCACTCTTCTGCAATATGGACTGCCGGACGGCACACGCCTGCTCATCAGCGGAAGCACAATTGACAAACGACGCTTGCTTTTCAAAACACTCGGCAAGGTCGCAGAGGTGCAGATGCACGACCGGCTCGATTCCACAAAGCAAGGCTGGGAACGCAACGCGATAATGCTCTGTCGCGAACTCGCCGCACCAACAGGCCTCGTGTTCGACGAAGATGCGCTCGAACTTTTCACACTCTACACCGGCGGCGACCGCTATGCGATCACAGGCGAGCTGGAAAAGCTCGATCTCTATCTTGGCAAATCCGGCCGCCGCGTGACGCAGGACGACGTACGCATACTCACGCCGATGTCGCGCGCCGGCGTCATCTTCGAGCTGGGCAATGCCATCTCCGCACGCCAGCTCCCGCGCGCACTGGAGCTTCTCGGGCAGCTCATGTTCAACGGCGAAAAGGCCATCGGCATCCTTCTTGCGACGATCATCCCGACCATCCGGAATCTGCTTCTCGCAAAGGATCTCCTCGTGCGGCACAAGCTCCAGCCGCCGTCGAATCCTTTCCACTTCGGCACCACGCTCGAACGCCTCCCCGCCGCCGACAGCGCACATCTCCCACGCACGAAGGAAGGCAGGCTGAACGCCTTCGCGCTCGGCTTCGCCGCGGCGGGCGCGCGCAATTTTTCGATCCCTGAATTGCAAGCCGGGCTCAAGGCCTGCCTCGATGCGAACGTCGCGCTCGTCTCAGCCCCGACGGAAACGGAAATCGTACTCAGCCAGCTCCTCGTGCGCCTCATCGGCGGGAGCAAACGCGCCACCGTCGCGCGCTGAGGTCAGCGTTTCCTGTGCTGCCGGATACGCCGGCTCACATCGCTGCCCGCCGCATCGAGAAGCTTGCGCAGCGCATTAACGGAAATAGCAAGCCCGCCGAATGTAATCACCGTCTGCTGCACGAGGTTGTCGTTCGTCGCCGCAGTGATCTCGTGCTCGGTCGCGTATTTCGCCGCGAGCCTCTCGACGATGCAGTCCGCGGTCTTGCCACCGCCGGAATAGAACACCTGAATCCCGCCCGGCAACTTTTCCGAATTTGATCGCGCCCCCTTGCCATCGAACACCGCCACCACGCGCACTCCCGTCGCATCCTGATACGCCGTGAGCCTCCGCGTCAGCTCCTCACGCGCAACAAGGCCGTTGCGCTGATGAAGTTCATGCAGCTCCGGCCACGAAAAAATGACGCTGTGCGCATCAACGACGAGATAGCGATGGCTGGCCCCCATTCGGACAGCGGCCCGCATTCGCGGGAGCGGCTAAGCAGCCGCTTCCTTCTTCTTCGCCGGACGCTTTGCGCGCACCTTCGTGCCAGCCTTTCCGGCAACCTTGGCCTTAGCCTTGCGGCGAGCGAGGTAATTGAGGCGGCGACGCTTCTTTTCGATCTTGTTGTATTGCTTGCCCATGTTCGGTGAAAGGTTCGGTGAGAAAAACTAGGGCGCGTTGTTAATGACCGCGCGACGCGGCGTCAACCGCTTATTCGACGCCTCCCAGGATGCGGCCCTCCCCAGCGCATGGAGACTTGTCAGCGCGCGAACATCCGAACAAATTGGCGAAATGATCAAAGGCCAGCGCGTTGTCTGCGTGGACGATCGCTTTCCAAAGTGGGTCGTCGAATTTTTCAACCAGCTCCCCGTGAAAGGCCGCACCTACACCATCCGTGAAGTGTGCCTCCGCCGCGAGATCATGCGCGGCTCAGACTCCGCGACCATCGCGCTGCTGCTCGATGAACTCCACAACCCGCCCGACCCCACGCACAAGGGCAACGAGGAACTCGCCTTCAAGTCCGAGCGCTTCGCCCCGATCGAAGAACTCGATGAGGAGCACGAGGCCGAACTCGCGGTCGGCGCGTTCAACTGACCAGCCATGCACTTTCTCTGGACGCTCCTGGCTGGATTCGTCATCGGCATCATCGCAAAAATGCTTACCCCGGGACGCGACCCGCAAGGCTGCCTCATCACTTCCGGCATCGGCATCGCTGGCTCGCTCATAGCGAAATACATCGGTGAAGCCCTGCATCTCTACCTGCCCGGGGAACGCGCCGGCTTCATCGGCAGCGTCGTCGGCGCGATCTTGCTCCTGCTCGCCTACCACGCCGTCCGTGGAAAAAATCCGTAGGGAGCATCTCCCTTAAACCGTCCGCACCTTCGGCGGAGCGACTGTAACAGGTCGCGCCGGGGGAAGGTTAATCACACGCTGCTCTTGCATCGGCAAAAGATCCGCGTCGGACATCTCGACAATGTGCGGCTTCACGATCGCGGGACGCACGGACCGCTGCCCTGCGTCGGATAGCTGCGGCTCGGCGAGATCGTCGAGCATCCTCCTTTGCTCGTCGGTGATGCGGGCGATGCGGCGGGCAAGCTCGTCGCGCTGGCGTGCGATGGCATCGCGTGCCGCCGTCGCCTCGGCATTCTCGCGTTCGAGGGCGGCAATTTCGCTGCGAACTGCATCGAGTTCCCCGGATTTTTTCCTGAGGTCTTCCGCGGCCTCCTGTGCTTGGAGGGCGCGTGCGGCCTCCGCTTTGGCGTGAGCATTCCGTTCTGCTTCCGCCTCTGCTGCGATGCGCTGCCTGTCCGCACTTACGGCGGCGACCTGTTCCTCCAGCGCAAGCAGACGCCTTCTGAAATCTTCAGCGAATGCATTGGACTTCGTGCGCAGCTGTTCGGTCTCGTGCCGCGCATTTTCCAGCGCGGCACGCACCTCGCCAAGTTCCGTCTTCTGGCGCTCGGCATCCTCGCCGGTGTTCCGGGATACCTCGCCCAGTTTTTGCTCGAGATTCTTCACAGTGCGCTCGCTTGCAGCCAGAGCTTGGCCGAGTTGTTGGCGTGCATCGTCCACCGCCGTGAGATTCCGATCTAGTTCGGCGCGCTCGGCAGCCATGCGCGCGCGTTCATTGTCTAGGGTGGCGAGAACCTCCCCGTGCATCTTGCGCGAGACGAGCAGTTCGGTGCGGATACCGTCGGCAGCAACGCGAAGTTGCTCAGTCTCCCGCGCATTTGCGGCAATGGTTTCGCGGAAATTACGCTGCGCTTCATCGAGCGCGGCCACCGCCTGATCGCGTTCCGCAACGGCGGCCGTCGAGAGCATCTCGTGCCCGGCGGCGGCCTGCAGGCGCGCTTCAAGCTCCGCGTGCGTGCGCGCAGTATGCACAAGCTGTGATTCGATATTCTCCTTTTCGGCCAGCAGCCTCGCACGGCCTGCGTCGGACGTGCGCCGAAATTCGGCATGAAGCTCCTCGGCGGCGGTGAGACGGCGGTGAATTTCGTCCCGGCCAGCGATGAGCGCAGCGTGTTCGGCAGCAGTCGTTTTGCGAAGTTCCGAGAACACCTGTTCCATCGCGTGCAGCCGCTGTTCCAGCGAGGATTTTTCGGAGGCAAAAGCAGCCCGTTCGTCCGCCGTTGCGCGAGCGGCCTCATCGAGCCGTTGCTGGGTCACGACGAGTTTTTCCGCGGTCTGCGCGAGTCGTTTTTCGAGTTCCTCCTTTGTTGCAGCCAACTCGGAAGTCTGCCCCTTCGTGGATTGTTGCGCCGCAGTGAGCGCCGCCTGCATTCCGGCAAGATTGCATTGCAAGGATTCCTTTTCCGCAACGAGTGCGGCACGCTCCAGTTCCGCGGCGATCCGGGTCTCCTCGGCTGTGTTACCGGCTTCAGTAAGCCGGATTTCGAGTTCGCTTTTGGATGCAACAAGTTCGGCGATTCTCTTCTGCGAAGAACGGTTCAGTTCAGCGAACGTGTGCTCCGTGTCATCCAGTTTGCGCTGCAATTCCGCCATTGCCGCCACAAGGCCGGCTTGCGCTTCGCCGGACTGCCACCGCGCATCGGCAAGTTCAGCGTGCGTCGCATCAAGTTTCTGTTGCGTCTCGTTCAGTACGCGTCCGATCTCCGCGAGGCGCTGCTCCAGTGCGGCCTTCGCTTCCGCGAGCTGTGAGTGCCGTGCATCCGACTCGCGGGCGGATTTCGCCATCTCTTCGCGGATCTGCGCAAGGCTCCTCTCCAAATCGGCCTTCGTCGCGGTGAACACCGCGCATTCCTCTCCCGCCAGCCGTTGCGCCTCCGCGAGCTTGCGCTGGAGCGCGTCCAGCTCCGTCGCGTGCGCATCATGCTCCGGCATGGCTATCGCATGAGTTTCCGTCCGCGTGCGCGTCAACTCATTGAGCTCCCGCAGCGATTCCTCATGCTCGGCAAGCCGCCGCTGCAATCCGGCCTTCAGTGCCGCAAATCCCTTGCGTTCCTCCGCAGCCTTGCGCTCCGCCTCGATGAGCGCCTGCTCCAGCGCGGCTTTCGCCTCCGCAAGTTGCGAATGCCGGTCGTCCGTACCGCGGGAGAAATTCGCCATCTCATCGCGAATCTGCGAGAGACTCCGTTCCAAATCCGCCTTCGATGCGGTGAGCACGGCAATCTCACCACCCAGGGAATGTTTAGCCTGCGCGAGTTCGAGCCTGCCCGCTTCGAGCATGGACTTGTGCTCTGCGACAGCACGGTGCGCGTCGGCAAGCGTCGTCTCCATTTCACCCAGCTTGCGATGCAACTCATCGCGGTGTGCGGAAAGTGCGGCGTGCTCCGCGGCAGCAATCCTCAGCCGCTCCGCAAGGGTGTTCTCCATCTCCGCAAGCTGCCCCTGCAGTTCATTCTTCTCGGCTGAAAGTGCGGCGTGCTCTTCGCTCGCAAGTCTCAGCGCATCGGCGAGCGCGGTCTCCGTCTCGGCGAGGCGCCTTTGCAACGCATTTTTTTCCGCGGAAAGCGCAGCGTGCTGCTCCGTCGCGCTGCGGAGGGCATCCGCGAGGCTGCCGTCCGCAGTGGCAAGGCGGCGTTGCAATTCATCTTTCGCCGCGACGAGTTGCGCATGCTCCGCAGTTGCCTGCCGCCGCACCTCCGCAAGTGCATGCGCGCTCTCGGTCAACTTGCGCTGAAGTTCATCCCGCTCCGCTGCGAGCGCGGCGTGTTCCTCCGCGGCGATCCTGCGAAATTCCGCCAGCGTTTGCTCGGCAGCAGCCATGCGGTTTTCGAGGTCGGCCTTTTCCGCGGCAAGCTGCGAGTGCCGCTCTTCCATCGTACGGGCGGTGTTCGCCATTTCTTCGCGAAGCTGCGCGAGGCTCCTTTCCAAATCCGCCTTTGCTGCGCCCAGCGAGGCATTCTCCACGCCCAGGGAAGCTTTCGTCCCGTCGAGCTCCTGCCGGGCCGCTTCGAGCTGCGCTTGGAGTTCGCCGGCCCTGCCTTCGAGCACGGCTTTGTGCTCCGACGCAGCACGGTGCGTGTCGGAGAGCGTGGTTTCCAATTCCCCTACCCTGCGATGCAGATCGGCGCGGTGCGCGGAAAGTGCGGCGTGCTCCTCGGTCGCGAGTCGGCGTGCTTCGACGAGACTGCTCTCCGCCGCGCTGAGACGGCGCTGCAAGTCGTCCTTCGCTGCGGTGAGCGCCGCGTGCTCCTCGCCGGCCTGCCGCTGCACCTCCGCGAGGGCGTGCTCGGTTTCCGCCAGCTTGCGCTGCAATTCATCGCGCGCAGCCGCGAGCAGGCTGTGCTCCTCCGCTGCAGCCCTGCGGACTTCCGACAGCGTCCGCTCGGTGTCATTCAATCTTGCTTCCAATTCGCCCTTCGCCAGCGCCAGCGCGGCGTGCTCCTTGTCCGTCGTCAACCGCGTATCCGCGAGCGTCTGCTCGGTGGAAGCGAGGCGGCGCGCGAAGTCCGCCTTCTCTGCGGTAAGCTGGTTGATCTCCTTCCGAGCAGACTCGTTGAGTTCATTCAGCGATTCCTCATACTCGGCGAGTCGCCGCTGGAGACCGGTTTTCAGCGCCTCGAAACCCCTACGATCCTCCTCCATTTTTTGCTGAGCCACACTGAGCGCCTGCTCCAGGGCGGTCTTCTCGGCCTCCAGGTTTTCCTGTTTGTGCCCCGATTCCAGATGCAGATCCGTGATCGCCTGTTCGGAATACCTGAGCTTTTCTTCGAGGATGGCCTTCTCCGCAGCCAGCGCCTCGTATTTCTCCGAGGCGGCAAGTTGGGATTCCGTAAATGCCTTTTCACTCTCTGCGATCCGCTGCTCGAGCTCGGCCTTCGCGTGATTAAGCGCGGTTACTTCCTCAGCGGCCTCACGCCGCGTTTCCACCAAGCTCCGTACGGTCTCGGAGTGACGCTCCTGCAACTCCTGTTTTGCAGCGGAAAGCGCCGCGTGCTCCTCATCCGAGCGGCGCTTCGTCTCGGCCAGCAAATGTTCCGTTTCCGCCAGCCGGCGCTCGATCTCCGCCTTCTCCACGGAGAGAACGCGATGCGTGTCCTGCGCCGTGCAGCGCATTTCTTCGAGCGTCTGGATCGTGTCCTGCAGCCTGCCGTGCAGTTCGTCGTGCCTCGCGGAAAGCGCCGCGTGTTCCTCGCCCGCGCGACGCTCCGTCTCAGCCAGCAAATGTTCCGTTTCCGCCAGCCGGCGCTCGATCTCCGCCTTCTCCGCGGAGACGGTGCCATGCGCCTCCTGCGCAGTGCGGCGTGCTTCAATGAGCGACTGTGTGAGTTCCTGCAATTTTCCGTTCAGTTCATCGCGCTTCGCGGAAAGCTCCGCGTGCTCCGTGGCGGCCACGCGCTGTGCCTCGGCTGAAGCGGCGGCGAGTTCTGCCAGCCGGCGTTCCAGTTCCGCCTTCGCGGCGTCGGTGGCGTGCCGTTCCGCTTCAAGCGTCTGATTCGTCTCCAAGAGGCGCATCTCGAGTTCCTCCTTGACTTCGAGAAGCCGGACGCGCTCCTCACCAGCGATTCGCGCAGCCTCAGCCTGCGCGGCATCCGCGTCGGCGAGGCTGCGTTCGAGTTCATCCCGCTGCTGTATAAGGGCGAAATTTTCCTGATCCGAGGAACGCTTTGTCTCCTCCAGCGTACTGAGCGTCGCCGCGAGACGCCCGTGAATTTCATCCCGCTCCGAAGAGAGCGCCGCGTGCCGGGCTTGCGCCTCGTCGCGCGCCTGCTCAAAGGCGCGCTGTACCTCGGCCAGTTGCCGTTCGATTTCCACTCGTGCCTGTGCCTGCACCGCGTGCTCTACCTCCGAGGCGCGCTTCACATCCGCCAGCGCGCACTCCGTGGCCGCGAGTCGCTGCCCCATTTCCTCCGCAGCGGCACGCAGCGCCTTTTCCTGCTCGCCCGCTCTGCATGTGGCATCCGCCATCGCCTGCTGAAGCTCCGCGACCTGCCGCTCGATGTCGGCTTTTTCCCGCAAAAGTGCGGCACGCTCCTGGTTCGCGGAATGCGTAGAGTCGGAAAGCGTCTGCTCGCTGGATGCAATTTTCGCATACGCAGACGCGAGTTCCCTGCGCACTTTCTCAAGTTCCTCCGCAAAACTGTTCTTCGACTGCTCGTGTTTTGCCTGCAACGCTGCCAGCTTTTTCCCGTGTTCCGTGCGCTCGGCGGCAAGGCGCGATTCGAGTTCCTCGTGGAGACACTGGATGTCTGCGAGTCTGCCCTGCATCTGCTCTTTCTCCGCGACGAGCGAATCGCGCGTGCTGTTCAGCGATACGCTGAGGTGCTCGTGGTGCGCACGTGCTTCCACGAGTTGGGCGGCGATAGCTTCCCTTTCCCTGCGCGATTCGTCACGCTCCACCGTGAGGGCCGCAAGACTCTCCTTTTCGGATTTCTCGAGTTCCGACAGTGCAATGGCCACACGCTGCATCTCCGTCTCCGCTTCGTCGCGTTCGCGTGTGACGCCGTCGAGCTTGACACGCAGTTTTGCAAGTTCGGTCTGCAACTGCTCCATCTGTTGTCCCAGCCGTTCCGATGCGGCGCGCTCTTCCATGAGATCAGCGAGTGCCTGCTGCCGCTCGGTGCGAAAGCGCGCAAGTTCCGACGCCGCAGCCTGCTGCGCCGCCGCGGCTGCCTTTTCGGCATCGTTTGCGGCGGCAAGCTGGACACGAAATTTCTCCACCTCCGACTGGAGCGCGGGATCCGCCAAAAGGCCCTGCCGTCCTTGCACAGTTCGGGCATGCTGCTTCTGCAATTCCTTGAACGCGCGCTCCGAATCGGCCAGTTGCCGTGCAATATCGTCGCGGGCCTTGATCGCAGCGGCATGCTCTGCCTGAATCTTCGCCGCAATCTGCCCGCGACTCGTGATTTCGCTGTTGAAACGGGCAGCGGCCAAGTCCATCTCCGCGCGCAGCTGATCGCGCTCAACAACCAGCGCCTTGATCTGCCCTTCGAGCGAAGCACCCTGTTCGCGCAGCGTCCCAGCAAGCTGCTGCCGTTCCTGAAGGATCGCCTCGCGCTCGCGTCTGAACTGCTGTTGCGCCTCCACGTGCTGCGCCTGAAGCGCCTCATACTGCTGTCGCAAAACCGACAGATCACCGCCCGCCAAGTCACGGTTTCCGATCGCGTGCTGAAATTCGCGGATTTCCACGTCCTTCGCCCGCGCGAGTTGTTCGAGCGATGCGACGCGTGCGGCGGATTCCGCGAGTTGCTTCGCCG
>Ga0075030_100003515_pt1 | contig 14217 bp, 7 predicted proteins | sample LitLauG_LLR_2012_FD_71393 | JGI IMG/M metagenome (GOLD analysis project Ga0075030, IMG submission 71393) | Freshwater sediment microbial communities from Pennsylvania, USA - Little Laurel Run_MetaG_LLR_2012 | ecosystem: Environmental > Aquatic > Freshwater > Creek > Sediment | place: USA... | reverse complement strand
CCAATCTAGCTTCGCGGCTTTCACGAATTCGCACAACTCCTCAAAATCCGCTTCCGTCTCTCCCGGAAATCCCACAATGAACGAAGTCCTCAGCGAAACCCCCGGAATCGTCGCGCGAATCCGCTCCTGCAGTTTCAAAAATGCATCGCCATTCGACCCGCGCTTCATCCGCGCCAGCACATTTCGGCTCGCGTGTTGCAGCGGCATATCCATGTATTTCGCCAGCCGCGGATGCGCCGCAATCGTATCCAACAATTTCTGCGTCACGCGGTTCGGATACGCATACAAGAATCTCACCCAGGTCAACTCATCGAGGCTCGCAAGTTTTTCCAGCAGCTTCGCCAGACCGTCGCGCAAACCCAAATCCTCTCCATACGAAGTCGTATCCTGCCCGATCAGCGTGATCTCCCGCGCGCCTGCCGTCGCCAGATTTTCCGCTTCGCGCACCACGGACTCGAATCGCCTGCTGCGAAACGCCCCGCGAAGCTGTGGAATAATGCAAAACGTGCACGGATGATCGCAGCCTTCGGCAATCTTGATGTACGCCGCATGTCTTGGCGTCGTCACCATCCGCGGCGTCAAATCGTGATAAAGAAACGCGGGAGGCTGCGCCGGAAGCACGCGCAGTTCGCCCTCCACCGCTTCCATGATTCGTTCGACCTCGCCGGTTCCAATCACCGCATCCACTTCCGGCACTTGCTCCAGAATCTGCGCGCGGTACCGCTCGACCAGACACCCCGCCACGATCAGTTTCTTCGCCGCGCCGAATTTTTTGTGTTCCGCCATCTCCAGAATGGCGTCCACGGACTCTTTTTGAGCCGCTTCAATAAAACTGCACGTATTCACAACTAGAATTTCCGCTTCATCCGCCCGCGGCGTCAGTTCATACCCTTGGCGCGCAAGAATGCCCATCATCACCTCGCTGTCCACAAGGTTTTTCGGGCATCCCAGGCTCACAAATCCGACTTTGGTCATTGGTCAAGAAAGCGCGCCATTGCGCAATTCTCAATTGTAACATGCCCTCATCGACCCTCTTCCTGGTGAATGTTAGCTCTCGCGCTCGCGTTTCAGATTTCCGAAGAGTTGTTTTCAAGGAGGAGGGAATAGCAATCCGTGCTTATTACCGCGCTAAAAATTTTCCAGCGTCCAGATGTTGCCTTCGATTCTCATCACATGCATCGCCAGATGTCGTCCATCAGGGGATGTCCGCGCGTAAAGCGCGCCGGCCCCCGGAATTTTCTGCAGAAACTGAGCTTTTCCCTGCAAATCCACATACAGGAGCGCCATGCCTCCATGCACTCCATCGGCTGCATAAAATCCTTCGCCGCTCGCGTCCCAATCCAGCGATTCCAGGTTGTTCCAATCTTTCACCCGGATGGTCTGTGTCGTGTGGCTGTCCAGAGTGAGAATTTCAATCGGCTCTTGCGGGTTTCGGGTGTAGCAAATTCGCGTGCCGTCGGCGGAGAGATCCCAATGAAACTTCTTGGCCTCGTTCTGCAGATCGATTCTGGTAAGTTCTGGTCCCCGGCCCTTCCATGGATCAAAAGCGCTCATAATAAATTGCTTGCGATCCGCGGAACGCTCCGCGAGCACGCATAAAGCCGATGGCGACCGGGCGCAGCGAAACTCGCTAAAAGGATTGGCCGTCAGCACCAGTTGCGACGCACCCCCGGAAAGGGGGACGCGCAAGATTTGCAGCGAACTCCTAAGATTTTCCAGCGTCGTAACAAAGTAGAGCAGTGACGAGCCATCCGGGCTCAAGCGAGCTTCCGCGTCGTCGTTGGCTCCAGAAACAAGCAGTTCCGCTGTTTCGCTCTCCAAGGACTTCTTGAAGATCTCAAAATGGCCATTTCGATTTGATACAAAGACGATTTCCTTGCTGTCGGCAGTCCAATCCAGCGGCTGGTCCCAGCCCTCGCTTGGCGCAAATCGCCGCGCGTTAGACAAGCGTGTACCGTTTTCCTCGAGATCGGCTACATAAACGGAATTACGCCCCAGCCATTTCAGGAATGCCAGTTTTTTGCCGTCTCCCGTCACGCTGGTATAAACAGGGCAGAATCCACCCCAGTTCGTAAGCTGCCTTGGCTCGCTAACAGGGAAGCCCGTTCGTTCATCCAGCGAGGATGCCCAATAGTTGCAGCTGTTGCCTACCGCTCCCGATTCTGCCAGCAGATAGAGCAACCGGTTGTCCGGCAAGAGCGTGTACTCCCAAGCTTTCTTGAGCAGAGAGGGAGGAAGAATTGAGATGACCGGTCCTCCGCTCAGGTCGCGCGTGACCGGGCCTGCTCCATCTGGATTCAAGTTTTCGTACCACACGCGTTGCCCATGCGGAAACCAATGGAGTGCACCAATTGCACTATTCTCGTCGGTCTCAAATAGTTTTCGCGCATTTTCCCCGCCAGGTCCCATTAGCCAGGTTTCCCGATCGCCGAGTCTGCCTTTATTTGTCGCGAAAGAAATGAGAGAGCCATCAGGAGAGATGGAATTCGCGATGGCGTCGTCGCGCAGCTTGCGTGGAGATCCGCCCAGCACCGAGACTAACCAGATACTGGATCCCTCGGAGCTCCAAAACGCGGGACTCTGACCTGCCGGATGCGCGTCGGCAACAAATCTGGTGCTGTCTGGAAACCATTCTGGAGCGATTCTCCATTCCACGGTCTTCCCCATCAGCGCCTCCGGCTGAGGAATGAGCCGAGTCTCGCCGGTTTCTATCAACTTGAGGTGCATCCCATTCACATCTGTGTACGCCACGTACTTCCCATCGGGAGAAATGGCCCCGTTGGCCACAGGGCTCTCCGGAGGATTGGCCGTCACCTGCCGTAGCTTCCATTCGGGCGGAGGACTCTGCACTGGGGCGCGGCGCGTGGCAAACCAGAAAACTGCACTCGAGAGGACTAGGACTGCGGCACTGGCGGCTGCAATTTCCTTCCCATGTTCACGAGCGCCCGGCGCGGCCGCAACTCTCGGCGTATCAGTTGCCGTGCGCTTGTCAGGGCCAAACGGTTGTCTCCGCTCGTCGCCATTTTCGTGATTCGCAGGAAGCTCTGAAGTGAACTTGCCAACTTCCGGCGCCTCAACTATCACTGCAGCGGCGATGCTCCCGTTTTTTCCATTCTTACCGTTATTTCCGTTCTTCCCATTCGAACCTGCTTGCACTTCCGCGATGAATCGATAACCCCGCCTCGGCAAAGTCTCAATGTATCGCGGCTTTTCAGCGTCGTCAGCGAGTGCGCCCCGGATTTTTTTAATTGAAAAATTGATCCCATGCTCGAAATCGACGAACGTCGCCTCGCTCCACAGACTTTGCTGGATTTCCTCGCGAGTCACCACCGTCCCGGAGCGCTCTGCCAGAATTTGCAGCAATCGGAAGGGCTGCGGCTGCAGCTTGATGAGCGTGCCGGACTTGCGAAGTTCCCCGGCCGCCGCGTCCAGCTCGAATGGGCCAAAGCGCAGATCGGGGGAGGTTGGGCCTCGAAATGACATGAACCACCTGTTAACCCTCGATTCTATCAGTTCAATCACCAGGACTGGAAAGAATTTCTCTCTTTCAAAACCATCAATAACTTCTTATATATCAATCCTCTGGATGCTCCCCAACAACTCATCGAGCGCATATCCCGCGCTCATTGCCTCCGTTTCAGACTAAAGCTAGTTTGTGCCTCACAGGGCATTCCCAGCCCGTCCCGGCTCGGGATCACCGCTGGACCCGAACTCTCCCAGAGAGATGGTCCAGTGAAACCAAAAGGAGTCTCAGATGATTCGCAAGAGCGCATGGCTTTCTGCCATCGCAGTCGTACTTTGCTTCGCAGCAGCCATCCCCACCTCCGCCCAGCGGCAAACAATTAAGCATCACCACTACAAGCTGGTCGACATCGGCACACTCGGCGGTCCCAACAGCCCTAGCTCCGGCACCTACGGCGGCACCCAACTTGTCTCCGGCCGATTTGGCCGCTCGTGCCCGCTCCCTGATGGCACGCCACAATCGCCGCCCCGGAACAACCCAGATCTCTCCCAGATAGTTTGCCGCAATTTTTTGGAATCTTGCTCGTGATGAATGAACTGAATTTTGAGGAGGCGTTATGAAGAAATCTCTGCTATTCCTGGTTTCGCTCAGTACCATCTCCTCGGCGCTGCTACTACCAACTGTTTCATCCGCACAGCAGCAACCGGTTAAGCACCATCATTACAAGCTTTACGATGTGGGCACCTTCGGCGGAAATCTTAGCCTTTTTAGCAACCCAGGGTCTGTCGCCATTAACAATCAAGGCACAGCTACCGGGGTGGCGAACACATCCATTCCCGATCCCTTCTCGCCAAACAACTGCTTCTTTGACTGTTGGGTGGATCACGCGTTTGTGTGGAAGAACGGCGTAACGACCGAACTCGGCACTCTACCCGGAGGTCTGAGCAGCTTTGCGTATGCCGTTAACGAGCATGGGCTGATCGTCGGTCAGTCACAAAACGGTTCAATTGATCCGCTTACTGGTGCCCCGGAGGTGCGTGGCGTCTTGTGGCGGAACGGTCAGACCATCGATCTTGGAACGCTGGGGGGAAATGCGAGCAGCCCGAACGCTATAAACGATCGCGGCCAAGTGGTTGGAGCGGCGACGAATCTGACTATCGATCCTTTCGCAAGTGTCCCCCAGGCTGCGTGCCAGGTGTTGACGAGCGGCCTCACTCCATCCTGTTCTGTTTACACCTTCGCCTTCAATGCTCTGTTCTCTGACAGTACGACCGAGACGCGCGCTTTTCTCTGGCACGACGGCTTCATGCGTGATTTGGGCACGCTCGGTGGCCCTGACAGCGCTGCTCTCATCAACAATGACCGCGGCGAAGTTACGGGTTGGTCTTACACCAGCTTTGTTGCGAATCCATCGACCGGCACCCCCACCGTGGATCCTTTCCTATGGAACCCGGAAGACGGCAAGATGACCGACTTGGGCAGCCTTGGTGGCACGTTTGGAGCTCCCTTCTTTCTCAATAACCGGGGTCAGGTCATCGGCGTCTCCAACCTAGCTGGAGATTTGGTCGTGCACCCCTTTATTTGGAGTAAGTCCGAAGGTATGAAAGACCTGGGCACACTGGGAGGGACTTACAGTCACCCGGACTGGATAAACGATGCGGGGGAGGTTGTCGGCTTCTCAAATGCTGCAGGCGATCAGATTGGCCACGCATTCCTCTGGCGCCACGGCGTAATGACGGATCTGGGAACCATAGGCGGAGATCCATCCAGTGAGGCCTTCAGCATCAACTCCCAAGGTCAGATCGTCGGCGGTACGTATGATGCGTTTGGCGCCGATAGTCTCGGATTCCTATCAGAGAACGGAGGCCCGCTAGCCGACTTGAATATGCTCGTCCTTCCCAGTTCTGACATCAGGGTGGCTACGGGTCTTCTCATCAACGATCGCGGGGAAATCGCCGGAAGGGGATTTCTTCCCAACGGTGACGAGCACGCGATCCTACTCTTCCCTTGCGACGAGAATCATCCCGACGTTGAGGGCTGCGACTACCGCCTCGTTGAAGCCGCACCGGAGACTCAACTCGCTCCCGCGCAAGACATTCTCGCTCTGGCACCAACCGTTTCGACTGGAGCCAACTTGGCGATAGCCGACTCGGGCACTCGCACCCGCTCAACCTATGCGCGCCACAATCGCCGCCCCGGCCCGGCCCCAACTTCGCCGAAGTAGTGTGTTCAAAATCTTTGGAATCTTACGCGTGATCAAAGAACTAAATTTCGAGGAGGCGTTATGAAAAAATCTCTGCTGAGCCTGGCTTCAATCTGCACTCTGTGGCTTATTAACGGCTGTGGTTCGGCGCCCGCGCTCCCTCCACCAGCAGTTTCCTTTACCGTGACCTCGGCCAATTCCTCGCCGGTGGCAGGTGTGGCTTTCAATCTCTCGGTCACGGCAGTCACTGCTTCGGGCCAGACGGCCATCAACTATTCCGGTACGGTCCACTTCATCTGCTCGGACGTTCAATCTACGTTCCCGGCGAACCCAACAATATCGGGCGGGATCGGGACATTCGCGGTGACGCTCGGCACTGTCGGTCCGCAAACCATCACGGTTGCCGACACTGGTTCGCTCACTGGAACTTCAGGCCCCATAACTGTCAGCGCGGCACCTGTGTTTAGGCTCGCCGTCGTTTCGGCAACCACCACTGCCAGCACCGGGACGCCTTTCAACTTTACAGTCACCGCTCTCGATCCCTACAACAACATAGTCACCACTTATCCGGGCACAGTCCATTTTACGAGCACGGACCCACTAGCCGTCCTCCCACTTGACTCGAAGCTCACTAACGGCACGGGAAATTTCTCAGCTACTTCCAAAACCTCCGGCGCCCAGACCATCACAGCGACCGACACAACCACTGGCTCCATCACCGGCAGCACAGGGTCGGTGGCCGTCAGCGGTCCCGCTACTCATTTTTCATTTGTTGCTCCCGGGGCGGCGTCAACGCGCAAGTCCTTCAACCTGACCGTCAGTGCCTTAGACGCTTCGAACAACGTCTCCACTGGTTATACCGGAACCATTCAGTTTTCCAGCACCGACCCCAGCGCCATCCTGCCAGCTAAGGGGGCAACACTTACGGGCGGTGTCCAGACCTTCACGGTCACGCTGGAGACCGCCGGCAATTCAACCATCACTGTGGCCGACACGGTTACATCTACCATCTCCGGAACTTCTACCCCGATCGCCGTCACTCTCACCCCCCCGCCCACCATCAGCTCGGGTACTCCGCCGAATGGCACGGTCGGTTTGAATTATGGCCCGACCAACACGATCTATGAAAAATGTGTTCCATACCTCAGGGCCCGCCGATGCACGCCCTGCGTACCCAACACTCGTGCGGGATGTAACGCTCCAACGGCTCCCGATTGCACGCCCACAAACACGAACGTAACCTGTATCGAGACATTGCATAACGTTGGGTTCGAATTGACAGCCACCGGTGGGATCTTGCCTTTTACCTGGACCGCGTCTTCGCTCCCACCAGGTCTTGCGATTACTTCGCAGTATGGCAAAATCTTTATCAGTGGCACACCGCCTCCTGGGTCGGCCGGAACCTACAACGCAAGTGTCACCTTGAACGACGCCGGAGTGCCACCTGCTTCGATGACCGCACCTTACACCATCACCATTGCAGCTCCACCACTTCTGATTACTTCCACGAATCTTCCCGACGGCGTGATTGGAACCGCCTACAACGCCACACTCGCATCGAGTGGCGGAACGCCTCCGCTCACCTGGAGCGTCACTGCCGGCGCGCTTCCCGCTGGTCTAGCGTTGAACTCCACCACCGCAGCCATCACCGGTACTCCAACCACCGCTCAACTTGCCAATTTCACCGTGCAAGCAGCAGACACCGGTACGCCGCAACAGACAAAAACCCAGGCGATGACCATCACTGTGAACCCTCCTGCAGTCAACAATGCCGAGTTAAAAGGCCAATATGCACTCTCGTTCCAGGGATTTGATACCAGCGGTCCGGTGACCATGGTCGGCAGCTTTACGGCCGACGGCGAGGGAAATCTGACCGGCGGACTCCGTGACGTCAATCGCGTCACCGGTCTTACCGCCTCTCAAACTTTCTTTGGAACCTATGGAATCTACGCCGACAATCGTGGAAACTTCTCCTTCGGCTCCTCAGCGGGAGCTTCGGACTTGGGTTCCTTCCGGATCTCTGTTGGTTCCCTCGTCTCTGGAGTTGCAAACAAAGCGCGTTTCGTTGAGTTCGACGCGTCCGGCACGCGCGGCTCAGGGGTCATCGAGAAGCAGGATCCGACCGCATTCGTCACCACAAAAATCACGGGAGACTACGCCTTCGGGGGATCGTCTCCCATTTCCGCAATTGCTAATTTCGGGATTGCTGGCAGATTCACGGCAGCCTCAGGAGCATTTTCTGCCGGGAACTTCGATCAAGACAGCCAGGGCACTCTGAAAACCAACGCCACGTTGACGGGCACCTACACGGTCGCCGCAACGGGCCGCGCAACCCTGGTCATGAACGTCACGGGTTCAACAGTTCCCCTGAATCTGGTTGCTTATGTTGTTTCCTCTGGTGAATTAATGATGATGAGCAGCGATCCGCAAACCGTCAACCCCGTGTTCGTCGGCAGGACTCTGCAGCAAACTGGAGCGGGCAGCCTCTCAAACACTTCGCTGAACAGCGCCAGCATCATACAGACGAATGGGCTTAACGTCAGTGGAACAACCGACGTCGTGCTCGGCGTTCTGACTATTCCCAGCGCTGGCAACTTTACTCTCGCCGGCGACGAAAACAACGGCGGAACTGTCCAAGCTCTGAATCAGGCTGGCACATACGTCGTCACAGCCAGCGGCCGCGGCACCATCACTGGCACAACCCACCCGGAGGTCTTCTATCTTGTCGACTCCAACGAAGGCTTTATCGTAGGCACGGATGCCAACGCCACAACAGGCTTCTTTGAACCGCAAACGGGCGCCGCGTCCGCTTCTGGAGCCTTCTTCCTCGGCGCGACCTCGCCGCTGAACGCGAATGTTACCGATGAATCTGGAGAAATGACTTTCAACGGGGGCAGCGTCACCGGCACCACCGATTCCAGCATGGCCTCAGGTCTGTTCCCAGATCAGGCTTTCACAGACACTTATACAGTTGCCGCCAACGGGCGGGGGCAGATGACGGCGACCAGCATCATTTTCTATCTCATCTCTCCGTCGAAAATGGCGCTGATGAACGGCACCACCGGCGCATCGAATAGCTCTATCATCATCGGCGAAAAATAGAATTTATCCGTGGCACCAAGGATGCCGTAGGCCTTGCGCCAACGGATATCGCTTACCCTTGAGTTTCCAAGATTTAATTCGACCTGAGGCGTGGATTGCTTCGCGAGCGGGTTGAGCCAGCTTGCCAGGCAGGAATTCCTTAGCGGCGGCGAATGGCGTGCCGCACAGCATCCAGCAATTCGCGCAGCCGCGTCGTTTCCAGGGGCGCGCCGCTGAACCGTGCTTGCAAGTAAATCCTTGTAAATTCGTGAATGCTTGGCGCAAGCTCCGGAGAATTCACTCCAGCGGCAAACTCCAGCGGCGTCTGTGTCTCCTGCCGCGCCAGCCCGCGCTTTGAAAGAATCCGCAAAAGTTCAGCATACATCCGGGAAGCAAGTTGCGGATTTGGCCTGCCGGTGTCCGAAGCCCGAACCTGGAAAAAAAGTCGAATGCGGGACGCTGCAGCCTCAATCCAGCGGAATCGCAGGGCCAGCAGAATCATAATCAGCGCCAGTGGCAAAGCCCAGCTTCGCTCTGCGTGCTGCAGTCCCCACGCTCTAAGCCGTATTCTTGTCGCGTCTTCTTTCTGCAAATACCATCTGCGGAAGTTTGTGCTCCAACTGCGTGAGGTTTGCTGCAAATTCTGCGCCATCGCCATCTGGTGCGTGAAATCGTACCCCACGACCCACTCACTCCACGTGATTTGGACCCAGTCGATGTACCGGCCAAGCCGGGTCAGTATGCCCGCTTCTGATCCCGCCGCTGCCGGAGTGGGGTCAAAGACCACCCATCCGTTTTCCGGGAAATAAACTTCCACCCAACTGTGCGCGTCGCTTGCGCGAACTATGTAGTCGCCGCCCAAGTCGTTGTAATCGCCGGGCAGAAAACCGTTTACTTCGCGCGACGGTACGCCTAACGTGCGCAGCATGATGGTCATCGCCGATGCGTAGTACTCGCAATGCCCCGCGTGGGTCACGAACAGGAAATAAGCCAGTGGATCGTCACCCGGCTTACCCGCCAAATTCAGTGTGTAGGTGAAGTGATTCCGAAGGTGACTCTCGATCGCCAGCGCTTGATCAAATGGAGTCTTCGCATCCTTGGTGATCTCCTTAGCGAACTCCGGAATCCGCGGATCGAGGTTTGGCAATTGCAGGTAAAGTGAGCTGATCTCTTCGGAATACTGGGTGGGGGCAGCGCGGAGTTTTGCGGCGTTCAGAATGGGTAAACGCGAAAATCCGTTGTAGCGCATTGCGGCGTAGTTGTGAAACGGATTAATCAGCGAATCCATGGAATCGCGGAGAACGTAGGAACGCCGGAGCCCATAATAGGACGAGCTGCCTTCACCGCCGAAATTTCCCTTTATGGAAACCGGATGCCCGGGAACGAAGATTGCATCGGTGGCTAGGGGTTCCAAATAAACCGTGTAGTAAAATCCTGGCGATTCGGAGTCCGCCGGTGATGGCTTATCCAACAAATAGATCCAGCCGTCGGGGGCAGGCATCATTGGCTGCACGCCACGCTCCGCCGCTGTCCATCGCTTGCCGTCAAAATTGGAAAGGGCGACGCCGCGCCACCGCAACCGGTCGTAACCGATCGGTCTTCCCGTTTGCACCCGCATCACCACCTGGGAACTTTTCTTGATCTCGCCGATCTGTCCTAGTTCCACATTTTCTGAAAAGCCGGTAATCAAGGTGGGATTGAAATTGGCGCGGCCCAGGTAGCCCGCATTAAATCGCGGAAAAAAGAAAAACAGCACGGAGCCGACGCAGAAGGAACCGATAGCTACAAAAAGTACCGCCAGGCTCAGCGCGCGCGCCAGCCTGCGTTCGCGCCGGGGGTGCACTCCTGCTGCCAGCGAAACAGTACCTCGTGCGCCGTTCCGCAATTCCATTCCCGCGAATGTGGCGGCGGCAAAGAGCAGGAACGCAAAGAAAAATGCTACGAACATCGTGTCCACGGTCATCACAGCGGAAGCAAGCACTCCCGCAAAGGAGAGCATGGCGAGGAACAGCGCGTCGCGATCCGTTGTGGCGCTGTAGAAGCGAATCAGGGTGGCGACGATCAAAAAGTGAACTGCGGCGAGCAAAGCCGCAAAGAGTGGCGGATTCGAGGAGTTGCCTACAAATATCCGGGAAATAAAAAGCGCGTCCATTGGAAAAAACAAAATGTAAGCCGCCACGAGCCACGTCGCCGTGCGTTGGGAAAGTTCTGAAGGATGGCCGTGCCACCACCGGTATCCTTTGTAGGAAGCTGCGAGTGGAGCTGCCACGGAAAAGAAAAAATCCAATTTTCCTGTGCTGACCAGCATCAGGATAGTCGAGAAAATCAGCAGCGACAGAGAAGCGCGGAAGAAGCGCTCGGCTGGCAAGACAGGAGCCGCTGGGGTTGCCAAGGACGTAGCCATGGTCGAATTTTTATCGTAGCACTGCCCGGTACCTGCCGCCGGTACCAGACGCGAAAGAATAATCTTCAGCCTGATGCAGAGTGGGCTGAGACGGCTTGTGCCACCTTGCGCGTCAAATTGGAGACCATCAAGCGGGAGACTTTGTTGAGAGGCGTCTGCTTGGCCCCGCGGATGCGGGGAAGCGTATTCAACGAAATTCGGAATGGCAAAATCGTGATTTCGCGGTAGGTCACCGTGTGACGGACGCTTCTCATCTCCTGAAATTGCACTTTCGCTGTTCCGCGCAAAGTGGTGCTCTTGTTTAGGGACGAGCGCAATTCCGCGCGCGCATTTTTTTTCACTGAAATAATGGGAAAGTGCCACATATTGGAAACCAGCGAAGGAATGTCGTCAGCGGACCTCACCTGCGACTTTCGCGGCGGTGGAAGCAAGAGCGTGCGGTTTCTTTCATCACAAAAAACAGCGGCAGCGAGCGTTATTTTCACTGCCGCGCGCTTGGCGCGCTTTTCCGGGAGAGCTTCCGCGATTCCCAGTTTTCTGCCTGTGCAGGACTTATTCACCGGGCAGAGCAGGCACTGTGGAGACTTTGGCGTGCAGACCGTTGCTCCAAGTTCCATCATCGCTTGATTCCATTCACCGGGAGCTGTGGCGTCGAGATATGCGTCTGCAGTTTTCTGCAATTCGCGCCAGCGCCCGCTTTCGCGCACATCTCCGCGAACGGCTCCCAACCGGGAGAGCACACGCGCGACGTTTCCGTCGAGCACGGCGCGCTGCTTGTCAAACGCGATGCTCAGTACTGCCGCCGCGGTGTAACTTCCAATCCCCGGAAGAGCGAGAACCGCTTCAGGGTCGGTTGGAAATTCTCCCTTATGTTTCGTGACGATTTGTTTTGCCGCTTTCTGCAGATTGCGAGCTCGCGAGTAGTAGCCGAGGCCGGACCACAAACGCAAGACTTCTTCTGGAGGCGCAACAGCGAGCTTGGAAATAGTGGGAAAGTGCGCGAGAAATCTTTCGTAGTAGGGAACTGCCGCGGCCACGCGCGTTTGCTGGAGCATGATCTCTGAAACCCAAATGGGGTAAGGATTGCGGCTGCGCCGCCAGGGCAGGTCACGCCGGAATTCGCGGAACCAAACGAGAAGTTTTTTTTGAAAATCGCGGACCTGGCTGGGGCTGAGCATGCGCCCGCTTAGTTTCCCACAACTCTTGGTTCCGTGCTCTGTGCTAGGCAGCGCTACCCGAGATGATCGTCGAGGAAAACTACGAACGACGTACTCCAGACCGACCCGGGAATCGAGCCTCGCGGCTGGCTGGTCACGATGATTTTGAAGAGGTCGGACGACTCGGCAAGTTCAGACATCAAGGAGTGCGTTGAATCCGGAGGAAGCGGGTTCGCGAGCGCGAGGTAGCGAAGTATCTTGAAAATCAATTGGTCTGCTGGCTCGGGCGAAGTTTCCATGCCCACGCTCCGGAATTGCAACATGGAGTTGCGTTCGTAAAAATGCCATGCCAGACTCGCGCAGATCGTGATGGCCCGCTCAAACCGAACGTTTGGTCCGGAAGGATTCTTTGCGACGCGCTCCGGCGGCAATTCTGGAAGATGCGGATCCAATACGAGCAGCACCCGGCAATCATCTTCCCTCGCGAATTCGCGCACCATCAGCGAGCCAGTGCGGGCGGAAGCTTTCCAATGCACGTGCCGTGCGCTGTCGGTTGGCACGTATTCGCGCAGAGCGTATAGATCCTGCCCACGCCCCTTTGCCGTGGATTCCAGAGCCCCTTCAAGGCTCGGAATTACTTTGCTGTACTCCACGCACGGTTCCACGGAAGGGTAGACGAGCGCCTCTGTTTTCAGATTCAGCCGCCGCGATTTTTGAAGGAAACCAAAAGGAAATCTCGTGACGATACGAAATGATTCCTGCGAGTAGAGACCGCGCCGCGGAAAAGTCATCGGAACAATTTGCTCGCAGCGATCGTGTTTCGGCAAGTAGGGAAAGTACACCGGCGTTGCAAGCATAGCCGAAGGAGGCGCGCCTTTGCCATTTGCTGCTTCCACGCGCAGCGAGAAAGATGGCAGGGTGAGCTTCAGATTCTCGAGCTCCAAAGTCGTGCGCACGGTTGACCCGGCAAAGATGTGATCCGGGAGCCTCAGCCGAATTTCGACACCGGACAGTGTGATGGAAGAGAGCAAGCCGGACATCAGCACAAGAGCGATCATGCTTGCCAGAATCAGGAAGAGCAGATTGTTGCTGGTGTTAACGGCGGCCAGCGCGACTAGAATCACTCCCAAAAGATAGAGCCAGCCTTGCTTCGTGATGCGGTACTCCATTTTGGAGCCGATCCAGCGAAGAGGAGTGCGCTTCGCAAGGATGGGCACAAGAGTGATAGCCACCCAGCCGGCGACGGCGAGCGCGGCGATTGCGCAGGTGCTGGCAAGCGCTACCTGGCCCAGCTCTCCCGCGGCTCCGGAATAGATCGCCAGGACAAGGGCCGAACCGAGCGCCACCATGGAAATGAAAAAAGCGCGGACACTCGGCAGGTCGGCTTTTGACCAGAGCTGAGAGAGAGTGGTTTGAACGCTCACGGTTAAACTTTTTAGAGCGGAACAGGGACTGATTCGACGATATCGCGGAGGACGATTTCGTTGGTTTGCGTTTTTCGCTCAAGGGAAGCGTGGCGCGAACTGGCCACCACGCGGTGAGCGAAAACCGCGACGGCGAGTTTCTTGAAATCGTCAGGGATGCAGAAGTCGCGACCGTCCAGAAATGCGCTGGCCTGGGCTGCGCGTTGCAACATCAGCGTTCCGCGCGGGCTGACGCCGAGCGCCAGGAGCTCGGTCCGGCGAGTGCGATTTACAATTTCAAGCGCGTAGTCGTGCAAGCTGGAATCTACTTTGATGCGCGCGACGGCATCCTGCATGGCGAGCACATCATCGATTTCAGCGATGGTTTCCAGAGATTCCACCGGATCGGGTCCCGAGCGGCGGCGCAAAATTTCTTTTTCGGTTTCGTGCGAGGGATAACCCATCTTGATGCGCATTAAGAAACGGTCGAGTTGCGATTCCGGCAG
>Ga0075030_100003514_pt1 | contig 14217 bp, 12 predicted proteins | sample LitLauG_LLR_2012_FD_71393 | JGI IMG/M metagenome (GOLD analysis project Ga0075030, IMG submission 71393) | Freshwater sediment microbial communities from Pennsylvania, USA - Little Laurel Run_MetaG_LLR_2012 | ecosystem: Environmental > Aquatic > Freshwater > Creek > Sediment | place: USA... | reverse complement strand
AGCCGACACGTTCACACATTCATCCAGTACACGCAGCATCCAGTAGCGGAGACCGCTCGGTTTAGAAACGGTATTCAAGTGTGTCGTCAAGAAGAGGAATTACTTTCCGCAACATTCTACTGGAACGGAAGTACCGGCGATGGCGACGATGCCATAGGTTCGAATAGCGCGATGGCTTGCGGGCCGGGGGCAACCTTACCAACGTAACTGGTCTTAAGTGCCCTAACGATTGCAGCCCATAAAGACGTAAGGTGCGAGGTTTCCCCAAACAACTCACCAAAAATTGGGTGCCCCATGTCTCGCCGCATTTGCGAGACGTGGGAATTCGCTCCCTACCTAGGCATGCTTACTTCCGTAACGTTTTAGAGCTTACCTTTTCGGCTTAACCTTGAGGTGGAAATTGGCAGTTCGAGGAGTCTCTTATCTCCGGCATCGACACATCGCAAGGAGCGCGTGCGGCTTCGGCGCGGGCGTTTGTTCATAGCCTGAACATCCTGATTAAGTATGCACGGATGTATGGCTATGATCACAAGCGCACCGAGACGCAATTTGACACCACTTGGAGCGAACTGCAAAGCGCCCTTCCAAGCGGAGGGTTTCTGCTTGGCGTTACCGAAAACAGGCTGCTTCTCGATGGCATCCCGCTCGAATCCGGACAAGCCGAGAAGAGCTTTGCCACTCTGCTTAACACGGCTGGACTCGCCAGCCTGCATTTCTCCAAAGACGTCACGGAAGAGGATTTCGTGCGTCTCGTGCGGGCCTTTACCGTGGCGGGATCGAAAGCCACCGACGTAGCCAAGCAGATCAAAGAGGCCTTAGGGGGATCCAAGCAGGGTACGATCAAGATCAATGAAGTGAAGTTCGTCGCGACAGATCCCCTCACCGGAGACGTCAGTATCGCCGCGCAAATCGCGGCGCAGACTTTAGGTCCCGAGTTCAAGCAATGGTTGAACGATCCACAGAAACTGCTGCAATTAATTGCAGCTGCAGAAGGCGCGAATTCCGGCGGCGGAAAGGGCACTGGCGACGGCACCCCCATGGTTCCGCTGGGCAGTGTGCCGAACATGCCCCCAGGCGCTGCAGGCAGCAAGGGCGGCGGCCTTGCTGGTACTGGAACCGGCGCGGGTACAGGTGTTGCGCCTGCCTGGAAGGGTGGCATGGTTCCTCTGCAGGAACAGGAAGTCATCCAGGCAATCCGTCTGCTCACTCGTTTTGGACAGGTGCAGCAGGATCCTACCGTTAAAGAAGAAGACTTGCAGAAGGAGCTGTCCCAGGCCGACCCCAACACCAGGCTGAGTCTGCAGCAACTGCTGGGCAGTCTTGCCTCCCGCGCGTCCTCCGCGGAAGAAGAAGACACTCCGTTGCTGATGAAGGCCGCCGAGCACATGGCCATCCGCTTCGCCCTCCAGCGGTATCAGAATGGCGAAGTGAAAGTGAATGCTGTGCATCAGATGATGGAGCACATGAGCCGGCAGATGGACTCCCTGCGCCAGATTCTGAAACTGCAGGAAGAGAAGATGAATAAGGCCGGGATCCTGGTCGAGTCCCACGCCGACATTCTCGACCGCATGTTCTGGGCGGAAGTCCCGGAAGCCGGCAAGAAGAGCGTGTTGCTTTCTCACGAGGCGCCCTGCGTGCCTCCGCGCAACCTGCGGCAATTCGTCGAAATGCTCCTCGAACGCGACGACAAGCAACTGGCCTCCGACATCCTCAATAACTATTCGAACTGCCTGAGCGTCAAGGAGATTGAACCGCGCCGCAGAACCGCCATTGGATTAAGCCAGATCGCCGATCTCTATGCTCGCCTGGGCGGCCAGCCCATGGCTCAGGCCGTGCATACGCTCAGTGAGCAGATCATCGCCGAGAAGGATGCAGAAATGCAGAGCCTGCTCAGCGCGGCCTTCGTACGCTTGAGCCAGGAGTCCAGCGCGGCCAAGAACTACGCCGCAATCAATGAAGTCTGCGCCGGCATGGAACTGATCAGCGTCGAACGCCCGGTCCTGATGAGCGATCTCAAGCCTCGCGTGGGCGTGGAAAACCGCCTGCCCGAATTCATCGAGGAAGCCATTCGTGTCGAACCCGTGCCCGCCGATCTGCTCTCTGTTTTGCGCCGGACCAGCCAGGCGGGAGCGGAACATCTGGCCGACCGCTTCTTCCGCTGCATGCGTCGCGACGAATGTGACCACATGATCGAGCTGGTAAAGAATCTGGGGTCCCCGATTCTCCTGCAGTTGCGCGAGATTCTGCGCACCGGACAGCCTCGCCAGGCGTCAGGCGGGGTGGGACTGATCAGCCGCCTCGACGTCGGAACCCTGCTCGAGTTGCTCCCGGTTCGTATGCCCGAGTGGAACCGCTTTTACCACGACATCGTCGTCCGTCAGATTGCCTATGGCAATGCTGCCGACCGTGGACGCACTCTATTGGAACTGGCTGAAGTTCTCGATCCATTGGTTCTTCCCGAAGCTGTCGATGAAATCGGCATGAGCGGCGATATGACCGCTGTTCCTCCGCTCATCGCCATGGCCAAGCCAGGAGACGCAGCCTCGCGTTCTCCCTATGTCCAGCTGAAAGCAATCGAGTCCCTGGGCCGGTTGAAGGACCTCGAGTCTGTCTCCCTTTTGCGGGAGGTTCTCGAAGCCAAGAAGACCTTTGGCTGGGTATTTCATCGCGAATTGAGGATTGCAGCCGCGCAAGCCTTGGCCAAAACAGATCCCCGTTACAGTGCGCAGGTCATGTCTGACAGCGGGCTCGAACCGGCTGAACTTGCGATCGCTCCACTGGACACCGCTCCGGCGTGCCCATGGGTACGCCAGCGCCGCTACGAGCGCCTGGTGCTGGCCAAGACCGTCATCGGAACCATCGGCAGTTCCTGGGGTAAGTCGAAGATCATGATCCGTGAATTGAGTCTGGGCGGCGGCATGGGAACGAAAGAAGACAATCTCCGCATCGGCAGCGAAGCCGACCTGGAAATCTCTTTTGGCATGCGCTCCAAGATCCGCGCACACGTTCTCCTCCGCCGTGCCCGCGTGAACGAAGTCGGATTTGAGATCGTCAATACAGACCTTGAGAGCCGCTACAAACTACGGCGCCTGCTCGTGGAGGCTCTTAACTCGGCACCCAAAAACAAAGGGCATGAATGGGGCGGTGACCGAAAAGTCTAGGAGTGAATGAACCGTCTGGGTAGAAAGCAAAAGCCTCTGCACACTCGCAGAGGCTTTTGACTTTGAAACTTTGCACTCTCCTACTTCACCTTCAAGAAGATGATCGCCAGGGTGTACAGTGCCAGCGACTCGATCAGCACCAGTCCCAGAATCAGGGCGAACTGAATTCCAGGACGCGCAGCAGGGTTGCGCGCCAGCGACTCGGTCGCGGCGGCTACCGCCTTGCCCTGGGCGAGTCCGCATACGGCGGACGCAATCGCCATCGAGAATCCGGCAGTGATGGCAATCCAGCTAGCATCGCTCATGCCGCCGCCCTGCGCGAAGGCAGGCATGGCGAAGCACAGCGCAGACAGAATCATGAACAAACGGCTTAGTTGACGCATGGGTATTGCTCCTTTATGAGTTGCCGCCAGGAGGTGGTTGACGCCATACCGTGCAGGCGCCCTCACGCTGACTGCAGTGGCCAGTGGCCAGTTGTCAGTGGTCAGCACCTTGCGTCTGATCACTGGCGACTAATCACTCTTCCGGTAAGGCTCCTCTCAACGAACTGATCTCTACCCCCTAGTCCCTGATCCCCGACTAGTGTTCCTCCGCCACCGCTCCCGACACATAAATAATCGAAAGCAGCATGAACACGTAGGCTTGAAGAACCGCAACCACGATATGCAAGCTAAGGAAAATAATCGGTACCCCAATCGGGATCATCGAAAAGAAGACCAGGGTCACCAGATCGCCGGCAAAGATGTTTGCCCACAAGCGAACGGTCAGCGACAGTAATCGCGCAGTGTGGCTGATCAACTCGATGGGCAACATGAGCGGGGCGAGCGCCGGAATGGGTCCTAGAAAATGCTTCAGATACCCAATTCCCGCATGCTTGAAGCCTTGTGCATGGTAATACACAAAGGAACAGATCGCGCAGCCGAGGGGTACGTAGGCCACGCCCGTGGGCGAATCGAACCCGGGGAGGAGCCCGATCAAGTTGCACACGAGAATGAATAAAAAGACGATGGCAAAAAACGCAGTGTACTGCTCGCTGTGATGCCCGATAATTTCATGGCTCTGTCCCGCCACAAATTCTTCGATCCCCTCAAAGGCGTGCTGCAATGCGCCAGGCGATTCCACCGACAGCCGGGACCGTACGAGCAGGAAGACAATCAGCAGGAACCCGAATACCAGCAACTCCATCGCGAATGAATCAGGAATTGGCGCAGCCGGGTGTTTGGCGGTAATCCCCAGCACATGCAGGAAGGCGTTAACCGGCCCCGCAAACAGCCGATTCAGGATTTCCGTGAACCAAAGTTGTTCAGGCATGTAAACTCGCGTCCTTGGGGTGCCCCATTTCTGGCCGCTTTTGCCAGAAGTGGGGATTTTCCAAAGTACTTTCGATTCTAGCCACCGCTCCGAACGCCGGCATATACCTCATACGCCGCTTCGCAGACGATCGCCCCCACTGGCAGGAACAGGCCCGCGAACAGACCCCTGAGGCTCGCGGGGAAACTGGTTAATATAGCATACGCAGCCAGCCCCAACAACACGTACCGCAACAGGAACCGAACCACGATCCCGTTGCCAGACTGTGGTTTACCGGTATTCGTCACGCGGTCCGCGAGGCCGGAAACCCCGCTCTTCAGCCACTGAAAATTAAGGTAGGAGATCACGCCGCCGAGGAAAAATCCGGTCGCCGGTCGCAGCCCGAACTTCACCCACGCAGCAACGCAAAGAACCGGACCCAGGACGAGCATGAAATTCCGGATTCGCTCCAACGCGGATTCATGGAAATGGTCGGCCTCCCTCGTGCCTGGATGAATCGATTTCGCGCGATCGTCAGGCATGGGCAAGGATAGACCTGAAAGCGTCTCCGGTGTCGGCGCTGCACACCCATCCTACTTCGTGTCCCGCGAAACCGTCCGAATCAACTCGATCAGCCCACCCACACTCCCGAGAATCAGTCCGACAACCTCGATCCACGAAGTATGCAGCCAGCGATCCAAGAGAGCTCCCAGCAAGTATCCGGCAACCGTCCCGGCAGGCAGCAGGAACGCAATTTGGCTATAGCGCCCAAACTGTACCCACGGGTTCTTCTTGCGTTCAGGATCTTCAGGGACGAGAGTCATAGGATGAAAGATGCTTGGGCGAGCAAGCACCATGTGGAGACAGCCGACTTCGGCTGTCTACCCGGCCACGCCCTAGCAGGACAAAATCAAGACTGGGTGCCTCGCTTCAGGCCGATGTTGCCAGAAGTGGGGATTTTCGACCGAACGAAGGGCGAAGCCAAGCCGCACTCGTTTAAAACTGATTCCTACCGTATCAATGACGCGACATTCGCCGTTTTCGCGATACCCAGCGCCCAGTTCACCATCTCGATGAATTGATTCGGCAGGATGCCGATATACAGCGTCGCAAAGCCGGTTACTGTCAGCGCCGCACGCATCGCCAGGCTCACCGGCAATCTTTCCTCGCCCTTTTCCGGTTGCCGCATGAACATCGCATTGGCGATTTTCAGGTAGTAGTACAGGCCAAAGACCGAATAGAGCACGCCCAGCGACGCCAGCACATAGTGCTTGGTCTCAATCAGGCTGAGAAAGATGAAGTATTTGCCCCAGAACCCTGCCAGCGGCGGAATGCCCGCGAGAGACAGCATGAAAACCAGCATCAGGACAGCTTCGACGGGTGCCCGCGAATAAAGCCCATTCAGATCGTCGAGGTCGTCTCCAGCGATGTTCCGGTGCCGCAGCGAAGTGATCACCGCAAACGCCCCCAGATTCATGAACGTATAAACCAGCAAATAGATCAGTATGCCCTTGATTCCGTCGATATTCGGCTCTGTGACAGTTCCGGCGATCAAGCCCAGCAGCATGTAACCCACGTGGGCGATGGACGAATAGGCGAGCAGACGCTTGGTGTTGGTTTGTGTAAGCGCAGCGAAGTTTGCCCCGGTCATGGTTGCAATCGAGACGAACACCAGAATTGGCACCCACACCGAACGCATCGGAATCAGACCCACAATGATGATGCGAAGCAGCATCGCCCATCCAGCAGCTTTCACCGCTACTGACATAAAGCCCGTAATGCAGGTCGGCGCTCCTTCATAGGCATCCGGCGCCCATTGGTGAAACGGGATAGCCGCAATTTTGAACAGTAATCCGGTGATGGTTGTCACCAGTGCAATCACCGCGACGGGACGATACTGGGGATCGAAGGCTTTGTGCAGCAGTTGCTGATGGATGCCTCCGAGATTGGTTGTGCCCGTCAGTCCATACAAGAGCGACAGACCGTACGCAAAAATTCCCGAAGAGAACGCCCCCAACAATAGATACTTCAAAGCAGCCTCATTCGAGCGTCGATCGCGGCGCAAGAATCCAACTAGCACGTACGTCGACATCGCCATCAGTTCGAGGCCAATGAATATCAAGACGATGTCAACTCCGCAGGCCATGCACATCATTCCCGCGACCGACAACAGCATCAGCGCGTAATATTCACCATGATGTTCGTTCTCGGTTTCCAGGTACCGCACGGACATCAAGATCGCGATGGCCGTTCCGGCCAGAAAAAGATAAAAGAAATAGATCGCGAAATGATCGACCACCATGGTGCCCAGCATTCCGGGCCAACCAGGTCTCTGGATTTCATCAAGCCAGTGCTGTATCTTCCACACTCCTGCGGCCGAAAAAGCGACCCCAAACATCGCGGTCACGGCATTCGCCCACTTCTTCTCCTTCGGGAGCATGAAGTCGATCAGCAGGATGCCGAGCGCAAATAGCGTCAGCAGCGTGATCGGAAGCGCCAGCAGATAGTCGGTCCAGACCACTAGTTCTTCCCCTTTGCTTGTGTAGGGGCGGACGCCTTCGTCCGCCCCGCGAGCGGAGCGAGCGTCCCGGGCTTAGCTGCCGCAGCAGGAACCTGCATCGCCGCCGGTGGCACGGGCTGTCCACCCTGAGCCGATGCTGTCGCCTCAGTCTTCGGCGTCGCGCCATTCACGGTCGCCACCAGATTGTTCACGGGCTGCTCGAGAATCTTAAAAAACGGTTTCGGGAACAGTCCGATCCAGAACGCCATAATCAGCAGCGGCACGAACGTCGCGACCTCACGCGGAGTCAAATCGTGCAACTTTTCGTTCTTCGGATTCGTGACCGTACCGAAGAACACGCGCTGATACAGCCACAATAGATAAGCCGCCGCCAGAACCACTCCAGGCACAGCCCAGGCCGTCCAGAACCACCCGGAGTGCCCAGCAATATCTTTCTGCATGAAGGTTCCGCCCAGGATCGTGAACTCACCCACGAACCCGTTCAGCAGCGGCAGCCCCATCGACGACAGGAACATGATCATCGTGATCGTCGCGTAAATCGGCATCACGTTCGAGATCCCGCCATACTCCGAGATCTCACGCGTATGCCGCCGTTCATACAGGATTCCCACGATCAAGAACAGCGCTCCGGTGGAAATGCCGTGGTTAATCTGTTGCAGAACCGAGCCACTCAGCCCGAGTGGCGACAGCGCAAAAATCCCCAAAGTGCAAAAGCCAAGATGGCTGACCGACGAGTACGCCACCAGTTTCTTCATGTCCTTCTGCATCAACGAAACCAGCGCGCCATAGATAATCGCGATGACCGACAAAACCATCACCCAGAAGCGAACATGGATATGCGGATCGGTCAGCACATTTGGGAAGAAGGGAAGCGAGAAGCGGATGAATCCGTACGTTCCCATCTTCAGCAGAACGCCCGCCAGAATTACCGAGCCCGCAGTAGGTGCCTCCACGTGTGCATCCGGCAGCCAAGTGTGGAACGGGAACATCGGTACCTTGATCGCGAAGGCGAAGAAGAAGCTTAGGAACAGCAGCGTCGCTGCATACGGCCCGTAGTCGGTGTAAATCCGCGGCGCAGTCGTATAAAGGTCTTGCAGACCGAATGTGTAAACGCCGGTCACCGTGTGATGATGGAAATACAGGAACAGGATGCCGAGCAGCATCAGCACCGATCCCGCCAGCGTATACAGGAAGAACTTGATCGCAGCGTAAAGTTTTCGCGGCCCGCCCCAGATCCCAATCAGCAGGTACATCGGCACCAGCATCGCTTCCCAGAACACAAAGAACAGGAAGAAATCCAGCGCCATGAAGACGCCCAGCATGCCGGTCTGCAGCACCAGAAACCAGACGTAATATTCCTTCACTCGATTCTCGATCGCCGTCCATGACGACAGAATCGAGATCCAGCCGAGCAGCGTGGTCAGCATGATCAGCAGGAACGAGATGCCGTCGATGCCCAGCACGTACCCGGCGCCGATCGTAGGAATCCAGTTGTTGGCCGTGCCTTCGACAAACTTGAACGGCGTCGTGTCCCCGCTTGTGACCTTCTCCCAGAACATCGGTACCAGCGGCAACGAGATCAGGAACCCGGCCAGCGCGAAAATGTTCGCGATCCACCGAATGGCGTCCTTGTTCTCCTTAGGGACAAACAGGAGCAGGAACGCGCCCACCAGCGGCGTCAAGAGAATGATCGAGAGAATGTGGTTTTGCATGTAGATTCTTTATGTAGAGAGGTAGCTCGCTACGTCTCTACGGACACATCAGTGGTACACGTAGTAGAAAACAAACCCAACTAACCCTGCCGTCATCACCAGCGCGTACCATTGCACCAGGCCCCACTCCAGCAATCGCGCCGGATAACTGAGCGCCCGAGCGAGAATCGCCGGACCGTTTACGCCAATTCCATCGATGATCCACTTGTCCCACCAACTCGAAATCGAACCGATGACGCGGGTAAGCCATCCGCTGGCGTTCACAGCGCCGTCGATAATGTGCATGTCGAACCATGAACTGGCCTCACCCAGACCCATGACTCCAAGTCGTGCCTTGCCCAACTTGCGCCGGCCGGTGAAAACGTAGTCGTACCCTTCATCCACGTAATACTTGTTCAGCAGCGTGTTGTACACGGGCGGAGCGAGCGCTTGAATCGGTTCGGTATATCCCTTATCCGCGTCACGATACGAGCGTCCCGCCATCCACCACCCGAAACCCGCGGCTCCCACCGAGAGGATCATCAGCAGATACTCGGTCCCGCTAGTCTTCTCTTCTTCCTTCGCCCCAGCCGCGAGTTGTCCCGGCTCTCCCTTTGCCATGACAGGAGCTTCTCTCGCGAACACGGGTTCAAGATAAGCCTCAAATCGATTCGTCTGACCGTGGATTCCGACCAGCCTCCCCATGCTCTGCGGGAATCCCAGGAATCCCGCAAATACTGACATCACAGCCAGGACCACGAGCGGCATCGTCATCGACGCGGGAGATTCGTGAATGTGATGCTCCACATCATGGCTCATCCGCGGCTTGCTGTAGAAAGTCAGATAAATCAGCCGGAACATGTAGAAGGCCGTCATCAATGCCGTGGCGTACCCAATAATCCACAACAGGTGATATGCCACGCCCTCGCTGGTCCACGCCTGCCACAGGATTTCGTCCTTCGAGAAAAATCCGGCAAACGGAGGAATTCCGGCAATCGCCAGGGTCGCGATAAACATCGTCCGATACGTGGTCGGAATACGGTGGGCCAGATCTCCCATGTTGCGCATGTCCTGCTCCCCCGACATGGCATGAATCACCGATCCTGCACCAAGGAAGAGCAACGCCTTGAAGAACGCGTGCGTGAATACATGGAACACCCCCGCGGCAAAGGCTCCCACGCCCAGCGCCAGGAACATGTATCCCAACTGCGAAACTGTGGAATAGGCCAACACGCGCTTGATATCGTTCTGGACCAACCCGATCGAGGCCGCAAAGATCGCGGTAAGCGCACCTACAATGGCGACTGTCTTCATCGAGGTCGGCGCCAGCATAAACAACGCATTCGACCGCGCCACCATGTAAACCCCCGCGGTCACCATCGTCGCCGCGTGGATCAGCGCGCTGACCGGTGTCGGACCTTCCATCGCGTCCGGCAGCCACACATAGAGAGGAAGCTGCGCCGACTTCCCGCACGCGCCCACAAAAAGAAGAAGTGTCGCCGCCGTGATGATCGGATTACCCATCAGCGTGGCGGCGTTGGTACGAGCGTAATGATTCACGTCAATGTAGCGGAGCGACCCGCTCATCCACGCGATGAAGAACATGCCAAGGATGAACCCGGCGTCGCCGATCCGGTTCACAATGAAGGCCTTGTTCGCCGCGTCGCTCGCCGATTTTCGATGGAAGTAGAACCCGATCAGCAGGTAAGAACACAGTCCCACGCCCTCCCATCCCACGAACATCAGCACGTAGTTGTTCGCCAGAATCAGCGTGAGCATCGAGAACATGAACAGGTTCAGGTACCCGAAGAACCGGTAATACCCACCTTCATGCGCCATGTATCCGGTCGAATAAATATGGATGAGCATCCCGACCCCGGTGACAAACAGAAGCCAGATGCCTGAGAGCGGGTCGAGCAGATATCCCGCATCGATCTTGAAGTCCGCCGGAGAACCGTCCTGGGTCAGGAAATTCAGGTGCCCCGTCCCGCTACCGAGCCAGGTGTAAACAATCTTCTGAAACGGCTGATGGTTATTGGCGTCCGCCCATGAGTTGTACTGAAGAACCGCCCCGCAGGCAAAAAGAAAAGCCAGCACGACAACGCCGACACAGACGGCGCTGACCGTCTGCTTCGCCAGCTTCCGTCCAAAGAAGAACATGATCGCCGCCCCCAAAGCCGGAAGCAGCGGAATGAGATAAATGTGATCGAGAAATAACATGCAAGCTCTCAGCTGTCAGCTCTCAGCCTTCAGCCAACATCCAATCAATACAGCCCCACGCATCCTTCTGAAAGCGCTGACAGCTGAAAGCTGATAGCTGAAAGCTGCTTTTTCACCACTTCAACAAATTCACTTCATCCACGTTTACCGTCTCTTTATTGCGGAAGAAGGCAATCAGAATTCCCAGCCCAACTGCGGCCTCAGCCGCCGCATCCGTAATAATGAAGATTGCGAACACCTGTCCCTGCAGCGCCGACGCGCCGTGAATCCCCTGCCAGTACCGCGAGAACGCAACCAGATTGAGGTTCACCGCGTTCAGGATCAGTTCAATCGACATCAGAATGATCACCACATTCCGCCGGGTCAGCACACCAATGACGCCCAACAGAAACAAAGCCGCCCCGAGAACCAGGTAATGCAAAGTCGAGATGTTCGTCATTGCGTTCATATGAATTCGATTTGCCTCGACACCTAGCCCCTGACCTCTGGCCCCTGCTTCTATATCCTCTTCTTCGCCATTACCACCGCCCCGATAATCGCCACCAGCAGCAACAGGGAAGCGATCTCAAAGGCGAACATATACGTCCCTGACTGTTGGCTGAATAGCAGGGAAGCAATACCCTGCGTATTCTGTCCGTCTACGTAGGATTCATGGCCGACCGGCGGAAACAGAATGCCTCCCTTGGTGGTCGTGTAAACAGCAATCAACAGGCCGCCCAGTGCACCGGCAGCCACGATCCCCACCACCCACTGCTTGTTGAATTGCCGCTCCTTCATGTTCCGCTCGATCGAAATCAGCATGATCACAAAGAGGAACAGCACCATGATGCCGCCCGCATAAAGAATGATCTGCACGCCGGCAACGAACGGAGCATAAAGCATCAGGTACAAAGCTGCCTGAGCTAAGAGCGTAGTAATCAATGCCAGCGCGGAGTGCACCGCATTCTTCCGCGTGATCACCAGGATGCCGCCAATGATCATGATCGCGGCGAGCCCATAAAAGAAGTATGGAGTTGCAACCGGAGGATTGGAGGGAAGCGAAGGATTCATCGGTGCAACACCTCCTTCACCTGGGCCAGTAACTCAGATCTCATGCCCACCACAGCGGTCAGAATCAGCAGCGCTAATCCGGTCGGTAACAGCACCTTCCACCCTACCTTCATGAGTTGGTCAAACCGGTAACGGGGGAACGTGCCACGATACCAGATGTACAGATACATGAATCCGGCCACCTTCGCCGAGAACCAAAAGATGTCGCCGACCCGGTCGCGCACGGCCGGAACGAACATCACCAGTCCGATCAGCGCCAGCACGGCGCCGAATCCGGCCAAGCCGATGGTCTGAATCTTGAACAGCGGATGCTTCGGCATGCGCGCCGTGTTGTAAAAGCAAATGGCACCCAGAAACAGGAATGTCAGCCCCGGAATCAGCGAGAAAGCCAGATTCCAAATCGTCCCAGTAAGTAGATTCGGGAACGGCCTCAGCCATCCCCCAAGCCACAGCGTCACCGCGATCGACGAAACCGCAATCATCGCCGAGTATTCCGCCAGGAAGAATAAAGACCAGCGGAAGCCGCTGTACTCAGTATGGAACCCAGCCGTAAGCTCGGACTCGGCTTCCGGAAGATCGAAAGGCGCGCGGTTCGTTTCAGCCACCATTGCAATGGCAAAGATTCCAAACGCGATAAAGCCGAGCGGAAAGAACTTGAACAGGAACCACTCGTGCTGCGCCAACTGTGCCTGCACGATCCCGATCATGCTCAACGTTCCATTCCCCTCCAGGCTCGTCATCATGATTGCCGACACCACCGCCAGTCCCATCGCCACTTCATACGAAACCATCTGCGCGCTCGAGCGCAGCGCCCCGATCAGCGGATAATGTGAGTTCGAGGCCCATCCCGCCGTCACGATCCCCAGCACGCTCAGCGACGACACACCCAGCATGAACAAAATCCCGATATTCATGTCCGTGATCGCGTGCGTAGGCCCGAACGGCACGACGACGAACACTGTAAAGGCGGCAAGCACCACGATGAACGGCGCGACCCAGAAGACGACCTTATCGGCGCCGTCGGGAATGATGTCTTCCTTCAACAGCAGCTTGAGAGCGTCAGCGATTGGCTGCAGCAGTCCGTGCGGCCCCACACGCATCGGCCCCAGCCGGACCTGCATGTGCGCCAGAATCTTCCGCTCCAGCCAGTTCATCGCGATCACCGCAACCGAGAGACCGACGAACACCAGCAGCACGTAGACAACAGCCCAAAAAATATTTCCCGCCGCCCCCGGTGTTTGATCGCTGCTCAGATAGGACTGAACGTACTGAACGAAGTCGTGCATTACCGGTCCACCTCGCCCAATACAATGTCCAGTGTCCCGATCACCGCGATCACGTCCGCCACAAGCTGCCCGCGGCACATGATGTCCAGCGCCTGCAGATTCACAAAGCTCGGTGGCCGCACCCGTATGCGGTAAGGTTGCGTCGATCCGTCACTCACTATGAAAAATCCCAGTTCCCCCTTCGGCGCCTCGATCGAGTGGTAAATCTCGCCCACCGGAGGCTTCATCACCTTGGGCACCTTCGCCATGATCGGTCCCTGGGGTATTCCTTCCACCGCTTGCTCGATAATCCGCAGCGACTGCCGCATCTCGATCATGCGCACGATGTACCGGTCATATGTATCGCCGTTCTCGCCGATTGGAATCTCGAAATCAAAATTCTTATAGTTCGCGTAAGGCAGAGCCTTGCGAATGTCCCATTTCACGCCGCTAGCCCTCAACACAGGACCCGTGACACCTAGAGCGATGCAGTCCTTTCCCGAAATGACGCCGACACCCTTTGTCCGCTCCAGCCAGATCCGGTTCGTCGTTAACAGTTCTTCGTACTCATCGATCTTCGGCTTCACGAACGAGCAGAACGTCGTCACATCTTTTTCGAAGCCGTCATAGGCCTCGTATTGCAGTCCGCCGATGCGGAACGCATGCGTAGTCAGCCGAGCCCCGCAGTACTTCTCAAAGATCTTGAGAATCTCTTCCCGGTCGCGGAAGGTATAGAAAAGTGGCGTGATCGCCCCGATATCGAGCGCGTGCGTCCCCAGCCACAGCTGGTGACTGGCAATCCGATTCAACTCAGTCAGAATGACGCGAATGTATTGCGCCCGTGGCGGCGCTTCAACGCTCAACAGCTTTTCCACCGACTCGCAATATCCCAGCCCATTCGACACGGCCGCCACATAATCCATGCGGTCCACGTACGGATTGAACATCGTATACGTGCGGTTCTCCGCGATCTTCTCCACGCCGCGATGCAAATACCCGATGACGCACTCCAGCCCCAG
>Ga0075030_100003512_pt1 | contig 14220 bp, 10 predicted proteins | sample LitLauG_LLR_2012_FD_71393 | JGI IMG/M metagenome (GOLD analysis project Ga0075030, IMG submission 71393) | Freshwater sediment microbial communities from Pennsylvania, USA - Little Laurel Run_MetaG_LLR_2012 | ecosystem: Environmental > Aquatic > Freshwater > Creek > Sediment | place: USA... | reverse complement strand
CGTATTCACTCCAGGGATACGGAAAGTAGATTGAGTTGTTGCGTTCGGAACTTGGGAAATATGCGCTTGCAGCGGAGTGCAAAAAGCCAGGCTTGAGAAAGAGGCGCCCCTGCGTACGCTGCGCGTAGTTCTTCGCGAGCAGGTGATAGCCGATGCCCACCGGCAATTTTGCATCGGGCGAAATCGTGACACGGATATTTGTGGCTTGAAAATCGGGAGCAATCTCTTTGATCTTTTCCTTTACAAACTCTTCACGTTCAGCAACAGTTTGGCTAGTGTGCTCTCTTCGAAAGTCGAACGATTCATTGCCCGAATACAGCTCGCGGATGTCGCCTTCGAGGTCACCTTCTGAAGACAATGTCAACTCGGCAATCCGCTCGATTTTGCTTTCACCGGCACTCAAGAACGGCGTGGTCACCCAGTCGGAATCCGTAGGATCGGGAATCAAAGCGGGCACACCTTGTTCCTTCCACCCAAGTGTGCCGGCCGGCGCCCATTCATCGCTCACATCGTAGAATTGCCATTTTCCCTGCAACTCCACGGCTGCATCGAAGTTGTTTAGAAAAGCGGCGCAGCGTATTCGAGGATTGAAGAAGAAGTCGCGCCGGTCGGCAACAATCGCCAGCCTTGCATTGTAGCCCGCCGCTTGCGCTAAAGCGATAAACTCCAAATCTATATCGCGCGGCGTGCCAATCTGACGGCGAAGGGTGTCGACCGAGTTCCGATTGGGCTTGAACTGATCGCGCTCTTCGGTAGTGCTGCTCGCACTGTGAATGTTCTTGATGTTGCGGCGGCAATAGTCGGCCAGGAGTGCCAGTTTCTCTTCGTCGGTCTTGCCGTTTGCAACGATCATCGCCGCAATTTGCTTCATATCGCCATTCAGCTTTATCTTTTTCTTGGCCTCTTCGTATTCAAACTTGCCGATAAAATTCCAATAGTTATAGGTCGAATACTCCGGGTAGCTGGTGTAATAAGGGAGCAGCCACTGTTGATTTACCAGTCTAGGCGGTGAAAAAGGCTCGTCGTGATAGGCGGGGACGTTGTGGACGGTGATCGTCGTATAGCCCAAGTACGGGAAAGCGGACTGATCGTACTGGCAGCCAAAGCTGAGGAGATGCAAGTTTTGGGATTCGCCGCTCGGAGGCTTGAGGTAGAAGCGAATCTCGTCGACTGGAAACTCGCTTTGTAATTCCAACGGAATGTAATCGGATGCAGTGAAACGCTCGTTCTCGGTCCAGCCGTACTCGATGATGGCCCCTGGCTCCACCGCCGGCATGGCAAAGCTGAGCGCTTTGACATTAAGATCGCCCCTTTTGCTTTTCACCTTAACCGTGTCGAAGACCGCGTCTTTGGATAGATCGACAATTTTGCCGTCTGGTTCAATGGTGCGGGCGGTGATATCCGAAATACGAAACGAACCCCAGTACTCGATTTTGACATTGGAATATTTTTCGCGGCCTCGCTCGTTGAATATCTTAAGGCGGACATAATTGGTGATGGAGTGGCGATCAATCCAGACTTCACGGCACAGCGCTTCGGCGTCGGCGTTAGGATCACTTTTCGATTGTTTGAGAGCCAGCTCTTCACTGGAGATCGGCGGCCAAGCTGGATGAACAGCGGCGTGGGCCAGCGGAATCAGCGCGCCCAAAAACATTAATGGAGTAGCAAATCTATTCCTAGCGCGAATAAACTGATTGTCCCACGGGACGTACATAGGCGACACTTCACCAGAGATAGTACCGAAACTCGGCTTTCCGTTTCAGCTGCCTTGCGTTCAGGAGTCGTTAAGAGGTCAACGAGAGTACAACTGGAAGGCGGCCCACTCGAACGGGCTCGCTTTTATTTTAGGATCCCGGATCATCTGCAATTTGGCTTTATGCAGCGCTTGCGCGGGAGGCTGGCCCTCGTGCAGATTCAAATAGAACTTCTCCATCAATGTGGAAGTGGGGCGGTAGGCAACCGGCCAGAGACTGGCGACAACGCTCTTCGCTCCAGCGCTCAGTACGGCCCACGTTAGACCGACGAGGCCTTCGCCGGGAACATTCGCTCCGGCGCTCTGGCAGGCTGACAGCGTTACCAGATTGGCTTGTAAGCGCAATTTGCGAAAATCATGAGCATACAAACGGTATTCGCCGCCGGCTTCTGGTGACAGGGCAATGTAGGAATCAAGGGGGCTTTGGAGGTTCGGTATGGCATGGGCTGAGAAGTGAATCAGGGCGAACGAGGCAGGATTGTTTTGCAATATCTGGCTAGGCGTGGCTTGAGCACGCTCTAAAATGCGGCATTTACCGGGATAGAGGTTACTGATGAATGCGATCTCACGGCGGTCGAGTACGGGTAGCTTCTGATCGACTTGGTCGGCGTTTCCTACTAAGAGCAGCGACGCCGGGTATATCGCCTTTTGTTCGTTTGTGCTGAGAAGAGTGAGAGCGGGAGCAACTGTGACGACGGCAGACTCGATCCAGTAATGGGGTTCCCCGGTACCGGGAGGGATGAGCGTCTCAAAATTGAGGTCAGCGAGAGGGCCATCGGGAATGACGATGACTCTGCCGCCGCGGGGAATTGAGGTAGCAACGGGAAGGATGAGGTGCTTGTAGAGTTCGCCGCCACCCTCGTCGCTGTCTATGCCGTGTTCCTTACTAATTTGCTTATTGTGGTGTGTTATCAGTTTCTCCAGTTCCGCTTCGGGGGGCAAGGAGAATATCTGTGTGCGGTGGGACGTGGTGAGCCAGCCATAGGAGTGCAGCGGGGAAATGGAATAGGAGAGGATGACGGCATTCTTGGCACGAGCGATGGCGGTGAAATCGAGACTAGCGCCTTTCGCCGGCAGGATGCTGAGCTTTTCGCTCAAGATGCGGGCCCGACCTAGCTCGGCAATACGGAGGGCCTCATCGCCTTTGTTTTGGGCGGCTAAAAAATCGACATAGTTCTGATAGAGGCTGCGAAGTTGAGGGAAGTAGGTCAGGCGATTATCGTCGGCTTTGATCGTGGCGCGGGCCGACTCGCTGATCCTGAGGGCGGTGGCAAATTCTTGGCGTGCGCGATTGACCTTTTTCGTCGCGGAGAAGATTTCGGCAAATTCTTCGTGAAATTGCCAGACGAGTTTGAGATCTGTACTTTTGCCTATCTCAAAATGCTGGGGTTCGTCCAATTCTTTTAACGCCGTTGCAAAATCACCCCGCGGCCGGGCGATGCGCGCTTCATTTAGGTGAGCCGTTATCGACGTAAATTCATCGTGCAAAAAAGTGACTTCCAACGCCTGCTTGTTGAATTGTTCCGCTGTCCGGTAGTCGCCCTCCTCGATATATAAGGAAGTCAATTCGGCGCGCCAGCGCCCGAGAAAATCTGAATCGGCTGTTTCAGTTGCGACCTTGATAGCGTCCTGGTACAGGGCTGCAGCTTCTTTGTACTTCTTGAGTGCCAGATACGTTCGGGCGCGGCGCCCCTTATCCCGGCCCCAGTACCTCAACTGTTTCTTCGTTAGCGGCTGAGGCCGGTTCTTGTAGTAAGCATCCACCTTGTCGAAGGTCAGTAGGGCATCTTCATTGTCGCCCAGGTTATAGTAGCTCAAAGCTAAGCTTCCGAGGCAGAGGCCGGTAAGCTCGGGAAGCTTATTGGTATCGGCAAGGAGCAAGCACTTGGAAAACGAATCGGCTGCCTCTTCGTAATAGTGAAATTGGTCATTATCGGTGTTGCCCTGGACGAAGGGCAGGTAAGTCTCCCAATACTTGTCCGGGCATGCTTTAGTATCGGGTCTGGCCTGTTCGAGGTATCGGGTGACCTGTTCGAATTTTGCGTTTAGATGCCTCGATACCGGTGCGAGTTGATGGACTAGCAGTTCGGCACGCCAGCACGGATCATCGACGCTAGATATTGAGGCAAGCGCCGACTGGTCACTTTCCTCGGCAGACGGCCACTTACTTTGATATTGCGCGAGATAACCTTGCAACGAGGCAATCCGCGCGGCCGCCTCGCCAGGTGGAACGTCCGACGGTATCGGAGAAGTGATGAGGTCGGTCACTGTGGGAATGTCTTTGTCATCGGCCTTATCAAGGAGCAAGGCGGCGTAAAAAAGACGAAACTTCCAGAGCAAGCTCGCTGGAGTTCCTACTTCTGGTTTGAGATAGGCTTTCTCCAATAAGGTTGCGACACAAGCGGAGTTAGAGTGACGATTCGTACGCGCAAAGTCCAGAATCGCGCTTGGGTTGGACAATCCCGCTGGGCAAGAAGAAGTGGCTTTCGAGGGAGACTTGTAAGAGCACGACAAAACGAGTTCCGCGAAGAGTATGATCGCGCAGAATCGGCGAAGAGTAATCGGTGCGAAATAGACCGCCACAGGTACCGCTTATTGTACCTATGGCGGTCGTCAGACTCAACAAGTAATAACTCAATGAGGCGTTGTCGTTTTGGCGTCCGATCCGTTGGTGCTTCCGCCTCCGGCTGTCGCTGAGCCCTCGTGGGCGCACCCCAGTTCCACGCGCAGCATGGTTAGAATTACCTTGCCGCCATAGGCGTCCTTTTCGCCCAAGTAGATGCTGCCGAATTGGGGAATGTGGGTCTCACAGTAGGTGGCGGGGAAGATATAGGCACGCGATGTCTCGGCGCTCTTGATCATGAAGCCTTCCTCCGTTTCCGGCGTTTCTATTTCACACTTGATGTGTTTGCCGTCGATTCGCAAGTTTTCAAAATGCGATCCGCCGAAGAAGAACTTAGCGGGATGGAGCTTTTCATCCTGACAACGCCTTGGATGGTCGTGAAATGGATAAACGGAGGTTACCCGGCACACAACTCGGTCGGCGGTAATGACATCAAGAATGTTCAGTTTCTCGACTGTGGAAGTCGCCAAGCTCACGTAGTGACCGTCGCGTCGCTCGCCCAGAACGCTGGCCGTTGCGCGGCCGGCTTTCAGGATTTCGGCAGATCCGATATGGAAGGAAATGTTTTCCTTGGCTTGAGAGATGAACCCGCCGTTGACTGGAAGTGCGGCGCACGGAACATCTGTCAGAAACTCTTTTACCGGCTTATGAAGCACAGCACCGAGTGGATTGGCGTAAGCCGAAAAGATAAATCGATTACTATCTGTTTTTCGCAATTTGAATCACCTATTGAATGTTGAAGTGGTACTGCCCAATTGGAGGACCGGGGTTGGATTCTTGCGTTGCCAGTCCATAGACGGTTACGTTGAAGGAGCCGTGACCAAGGGTCTGGCTCGGGATGTATACAGAAAGGCGTTGATCGTCAGGCGCAGGAACAACTTGCGACATAGATCGTTTTGTTTCGTTTACGAATTCGATGCGGTAGTAGGGCGAGGAGGCATCTTCGGGCAGCTTCATTTCGATGGTGACGGAGGGGGTTTTGATGGTCTCGCCGAGCGGTGACCCCAACAAAACCTGATGAGCCACGATGACGGTGTTGGCCTGGGGAAGTGTCAGTTGGGCCAATTGAGTCTTCAGAGAAGGCAGAGTAACAACATTCTGGAAGGTAGCTAGTGCGAGCAACGCCGCCGTAGCAGGCACCAGGAACGGAGAAGAAAGCCGACGCCACCAAGGCTGCTGCGGGCTTGCAACGACAGCAGCAGCGGCACTCAATCGATCTTGTTGGGTTGCGACGGCCTCAGCACACTCCGGACACTCAAAGTAGTGTTCTTCGAAGCGAAGCTCTTGGTCGGGAGGTAGGTTGTGTTGTACATACAATTGGATGGCGTTCCGGGAAAGGGCCTCCCCGTGGGACATAGGCTCCGCGTCTTGGTAATCGCCGGAGCCGGATTCATTTTTTAGATTGCGCATAGATGGGTTCATTTTTGATTTCCTGCCCTCATACTGTTTTTGTCCCATTCCACGGCAAATCGTTGCAGCGCCCGGCATAACAGAACGCGCACATTGCTTTGCTTCACGCCCATCTCACGCGCAATTGTGTCTCTGTCTTGTTCCAAGAAATACACACGATAGATAACCTCGCCGTATTTGGGGGGCAGCGCTTCCAGCGTCTGGTGAACTCTCGGATCATCCGATTTCCTGATTAGCATTTGCTCGATGTTTTCGGTCGGATCGACTGAGATGGCAGTATCGACCTCGCCGTCGATGGGAATTCGCCTGCCACCCAACCAATGGCGAATCCACAGGTGGTGGCATATTTGGGTAACATACCCAGGCAGTTTGTTAGGTTCTTGCGGGTTACCGGCATCGATCCCCCGCAGTGCAGCAACCAGTACATCCTGCACCAGATCTTCCACGTCGTCTCTTTGGCACCGATGCCTTAGTTTGTTGCGGATTGCAGGGCGGAAATAGCGGCAGAAATGGTCCCATTCAACGGGACGCCTGAGGCGTAAGCGCGCTAGGTATTCCGCATCGAAATTAAAGTTGTTATCCAAAGGAGTCTCTCCCAGTTAGAGGTTGAGGTCGATGAACGAACGATAGATTCGTCTAAATGTCAGTTGAGATTACCGCAGTGGTCGTGGGCGGGCTTCCGAACTGATTTCCGATTGCCATACCCTAGTGCTCTGCCTGGGATAGTGATCATTTGCGGCGCAACGTTACAGTTGGAACAACTATTTTTTCAAAAACAGCGTTTTTCGGTCGCGTTGAGGACCAGTATCGCGGCTCGATCCTTTAACGAAGGGGCGCCAAGTAATAGGAGCGACCGGTGCGAAACCGTGATGCAGATGATATGGCGTGAGCCACATCAGCATGGACGACAGCATCACTTGGAGAAGCGCTAACGCGAGGACCGAGTTTACTTTTCCAAACATGACGCAGGACACGGCTCCCCAAACAAAAGTGGCAGTAATCAGAACAGGGTTTGGCAGATGCAGTGCGGCAAACAGCAATCCGGAAAGAAGAGCGGCTAGCCACGGGTTGGCAAGTCTTTGCCGGATCACTCTGCAGATCACAGATTGATAAAGCATTTGTTGCAGGCAGCACCAGATGAAGTAGAGACAGCCGCGGAACAGGACGTGTTTGTCCCATAAAATGTGGCGGCCGAGGAACAGGAAGGCGCATATGCACAGCAGCCAGAGGATGCTCCATTGGCGGAAGGAACGAAGCAGGGCGGAGATCGAGAGTCCCAGAGACGCGGTGGTTTGCGACTGACGGCGCCATAACAAAAGCACGAGGGCAATTGGGATGATGAGGAACCAGACGGATTTGGGCGAGAAGAGCCAAATGTAGGCTTCCGTAGCGACGATGATCAGCGCAGATAAGATGAGGTCGATCAATGATAAGTTTAGTCTGGCGGTGGCCTGCAAATGTCCGTGAGCAGAGGATTAGCTGCAATTCTCTTCGCGTTGGTAACGTTGCCGGTTTGGGGTGATGATCTGGTTCTGCACGGGCGGGTGGTCGATGAAAGCGGCGCGCCGGTGCGGGACGCGCAAGTGCAAGCTGGAACGGTGTGGACGGGACAAACGGATCCTACTGGTGAATTCAGCATCACACTCGCAAAGCCTACCGACGTACCGATCTCGATTGAGCGCGAGGGTTACTATACGCTGAAGGATCAAGTAGTGCATGTGGCATCGACCCAAGAGATCACGTTTGTCATCAACAGCGTGCATGAGGTATTTCAATCGGAAAATGTCAACGCACAGACTTCGCCCGTGGATGTGGGCCAGACGCAGACAGAAGAGCACCTGAGCGGCACGGAAGTGAATGACATTCCGTACAAGAACAGCCACAGTTTGCGGAACGCTTTAGAAATGCTGCCTGGAGCCGTGCAAGATATTTCAGGCAGCTTGCATTTGAATGGCGCCGAGGAAAATCAAGTTCTATATTTGTTCAACGGATTCAACATCAACAATCCGATTAGCGGGCAATTTCAAACCCTGTTGCCGGTGGAAGGGATTCGGGGGGTGGATCTGTCGGTGGGGCAAACATCGGCGGAATTCGGCAAGGGGTCGGCTGGCGTATTGCGAGTGAGCACCCAGAATGGCACAGATACGTTTCGCTACACGGCAACCGATTTCATTCCGGGGGTCGATATCAAACAGGGTTTGCGGATCGGGAATTGGTACCCGCGCGTAGGGATTTCCGGTCCGCTGATCAAGCGGCGAGCTTGGTTTACGGATATGTTCCAGTCGCAGTACACGCAGGCTTTAATTAGCGGGCTGGCAAGCGGACAGAATATGCGCAGCGGATGGGCGGGAAGCAACATTCTGCATGGGCAAATCAATTTGAGTTCGTCTAACATTTTGTTTGCGGATTTTCTGGTGAACGTGGATAACGAAGGTCACGTTGGGCTTGCGCCGCTGAATCCGATTGGGACGACTTATAGCCAGAATACGCGGCAGTATATGGGCAGCGTGAAGGATCAGAAATATTTTGGCCGCGGCATGCTGCTGGAGGTAGGGTATGCCCACAACTATTTCTCTAAAGCGATTCTGCCGCCCGGCGAGAGTCTGTATATTCTCGCGCCGGAGGGAAACGGTGGGGATTATTATGTCCATTCGCAGCAGGCCGGAACACGTGATCACGGATTGGTGCAGGCGTTTTTGCCTAAGTTCGAGTGGCTGGGCACACATCAATGGCAGATAGGAGCAGATGTAGATCGGCTGCACTACAACGGCGATTTTCAACGAACTGGATACGAGGTGCTGGGCCTGACGGGACAACTTCTTTCTGAGACTCTGTTTCCCACGCCGGCCCGGTTTCAGGTGAGCGATCTGGAACTCTCCGCATACCTGACCGACTCTTGGCGAGTTTCAAAAAACTTGCAATTGAGTTTGGGTGTGCGAGCGGATCGAGACCAGCAGATCGGAGCAACGGGTTGGTCGCCGAGGGCGGCCGCGTCGTGGGCGCCGTTTGAATCGGGCAAGACGCGGATCTCCGGAGGATATGCGCTCACGCATGACTCGGTAACAATGCAGATGTTGGGGCAGCCACTAGATCAGACGGCCATAACGACCAACTACAATGCGGATGGCAGCGTTGCGGGAACAGCCGCAACATCACGCTTTGCGGCCCCGAACAGTGGAGTCAGGCTACCTTATTCGAGTAACTGGACGGCCGGGGTGGATCAACAACTTTGGACGCGGGTTTTCTTGGCGGCGCAACTATTGAGGCGCCGTGGCAAGGATGGATTCGCGTTTTTGAATACGCTGGCGCCGGATGCGCCACCGTCATTATTGCCTGCGCCGAATCCGCAATCGAATGCGGTGTATGAGCTGACGAATCTGCGGCGGGATGCCTACGACTCGGTGAGGATTTCAGTACGGCAGGCGCTTTCCGGGCAATATGGATGGATGGCGGCTTACCAGTGGTCGCGGGCGGTGACGAATGCGGTGGTGGATCCGAACAGTCCGGTGCCGTTGCAGGAATTGCCGAGCTTGGTCGCTACGCCTTGGGATGTGCCGCATCGATTCGTGGGGCGTGGATATGGGCCGTTGCCTTGGAAGAACTGGTCGGTTTCAGCGTTTGTGGATTGGCGAAGCGGGTTTCCGTTTTCGGTGAGGGATCAGAGCGGGCTGATTTTCGGAGGGGTGGATGCGCGGCGGTTTCCGGTCAATTTTGATTTGAATGTAGCGGTGGAGCGGATGATTACGCTGCGGGGCTACCGATTTGCGTTGCGCGGCGGAATGGATAATGTCACGAATCAGGCGAATCCGACGGCGGTGAGCCGGGTGTTGGGGACGCCGAACTTTTTGCAGTTTCTGGGCAACGAGGGACGGCATTTTGTGGTGAGGATCCGGTTCTTTGAAAAGACAGGGAAGTGACGCTTCTACAAATGCTGCGAAATGCGGTAGAGGATATAAACCACAGGAAGGGCGAAGAGGCTGCTGTCGACGCGGTCGAGCATACCGCCGTGGCCGGGCAGGAGATTGCCACTGTCTTTGACGCCCGCACCGCGTTTGAGGGCGGATTCGGCAAGGTCGCCTAGTTGTCCGGCAACGTTGGCGATGGCGGCGATGACGGCGACTTGCCACAGCGGAATTTGCGGAACGAAGTGGCCCAAATAAAGCACGCCGAAAATGATGGCACCCAGAACAGAGGCAATGGCGCCTTCCCAGCTTTTGCCGGGACTGACGACGGGGGCGAGTTTGTGCTTACCAATGCCGCGACCAACGTAATAAGCAGCGCTGTCGCCAACCCAATTCAAAGCAAGCGCAAAGAACAAAAGATGGACGCTGGCGGAGCGGAGGTCGATGGCGAAGCGCCACGGCGCGAACGTGTAGAAAGCGCCCATGAATGAGGCGGCGACCTCTGGCAGGACCGTGCGCAAATCATTTTGCCGCAGAGCCCATACGAATGTGCCGATGAGGAGCAGGCTGGCGCCGGGGAGGGTGAACTCGGGAAAGAAGACGATCAACAGGCCGGTGAGCCAGCCAAGGACGCCTGGGCGCGGAAAGGATTGGGCGGCAACGAGTCCAGAATACTCCCAATAACAGAGCGCGGCGAACAGGAGTGCACCCGCCACGAAGATAGGCTGGGGCGAAAAAAAGATAAGGTAGGCGGCAAGCGCAATGAGGGCTAGCGCAGTGAGGAGACGGTTCATTTGCGATTAGCCCATTTGGGCCAAAGGCAATTCTAAACCTTCGTCATCTAAAAGCAACATTTCCTGCGAATCAACGACAGTAGAAGGAGCGAGGGTGCGGGTGAGGCCACCGAAACGGCGGTCGCGGCTTTGATATTCGGAGATGGCTTCGAGAAGATCGCGGCGGCAAAAATCGGGCCACAGTGTTTCAGTGACGTAGAGTTCGGAGTAGGCGATCTGCCAAAGAAGGAAATTGGAGACGCGCATTTCGCCGGAAGTGCGAATCAGAAGATCGGGATCTTTTTGGCCGGCAGTATAAAGATGTTCCGCAATGGACTCTTCGGTGATTTCGAGAGCGCCGAGGTTGCCTTCGTTGCGGGCGTTTTCGAGCATGGAATTGACGGCGTCGACGAGTTCGGTGCGACCGCCATAGTTGATGGCAAGATTGAGGCGCATGCCGCGGTTGTTGGCGGTTTTGGCAATCACGTCTTGTAGTTCGGCTTGGACAGCCGCCGGTAAAGCTTCAATGCGGCCAATGGCTTCGAGTTGAATGCCATTCCGCATCATTTTGGGCAATTCCTTGCGTAAATAGAAACGCAACAAGCGCCACAGCCCTTCTACTTCGAGGCGCGGACGTTTCCAGTTTTCGACCGAAAAAGCGTAGAGGGTCAGCGCTTCGAGACCCAGTTGGGCGCACGTTTCGACGATATCGCCTACCACGTTCACTCCAGCCCGGTGGCCAAAGATGCGAGGATAATTTCGCTGCTTCGCCCAGCGCCCATTCCCATCCATAATGATGGCGATGTGAGCCGGCAAACGGAGAGGGTCAAGTTGGTTGGCAATACGCCAATCCGGGTCCCCGGGGGGGAGGGACTGAAGCAGTTCCTTCATATCGTAAAGTTCTATGGTACACCAAGGAGAATCGAAATCGCTACAAGCTTAGTGGTGGGAATTGCTTAAAATTTCATGAAAAATGGAGCCACCGCGGCAGCGCCGCAATAGAAGCTGCCCAAGGGTAATTCGTACTCGCGCGCTTGCTTCTTCATGATGAAAATGTATACACCGCCAAGGACGGCACCGATAAAACTGCCCAGCAGCAGCGTTTGAATTCCGATTTCTATCCCCAGAAATAGACCGATGCAGGGCAGCAGCTTAATATCGCCCAAACCAAGAGCTTCGCGCTTGGTGACACGGCCCCAGATTAGCCCTGCGGCCGCCAAGGGAAGGGTGAGCAAGAATGCACCGCCCAAAGCTTCGAACAACGATTGATAGCGTGGGCTGGCCGTCGGCAGAATCAGTTCACCCATTTGTCCGGGAACTTTGGTGAGAAATGCAAAAACGAAGCCAACTATGCTGCCACCGATGGTGAATTCATCCGGCAGAATACGTTCTTCCAAGTCAACCCAGAAAAGCACAGTCATGATGCATTGAAAGAGACACCATTTGAGCCCGTTTAGAGTCCAGCCGAAACGGCCAATGCTCACGGCAAAGAACAAAGCCGTCGTGAGTTCGACAAGCGGATAGCGGATACCAACGGGTTTTCCGCAATCGCGGCATTTACCTTTCAACCTCAGGTAGCTGACGAGCGGAATATTGTCGTACCAAGCAACCGGCTCGCCGCATTCAGGACAAAACGAGCGCGGATGGACAACCGACAGATCGCGCGGCACGCGATAAATGCAGACGTTTAAGAAGCTGCCAATGAGCAGGCCAACTAGCGCGGCGACGGCAACCTGGAACACAGCGTCAAGCGGCAAGGGCACTCCGGTACGAAGCCAAAGTGCTTTCCACCATATGCTGCATTGTAAAGAATTCGGCCACGTGATTTTTGCCTCGTTCTATTAAAGTCATCCCAAGCGCGGGATCTTCTCGGAGTCGGTTGATGGCAGCGGCGATTTTCACGGGGTCATTGGAAGTGAGCAGTCCTGCTTGGCCGTGGGCGAGGGCTTCGGACAATCCGCCGATGTCACTGGCGATCACGGGTACGCCCATGGCCATGGACAATAAAGTAGCGGAACCGAGGCCTTCGGACAGGGTTATGTAGATAAACATGGATGCGCGGAGCAGATCTTTGGGCAAATCGTCGGAGTACACGACCGGAAAATTGGCTAGACGGGCTGCCTTGGTTACGAGATCGCGTCCTTTGGCTGGGTCGCGGGACGCCAAGGCGACGGCCGGTTCTTTGAGACTCCAGACGGCAGGCGTGATCACGGGCTGGACGCAGTCGTAAACAAGGTCGATTTTACCGTTCGAAATGCCGGACCGAGCTAGTTCCGAGGCCACAAATTGCGAAACGGCAAGGTAGCGGCTGGCTTGGCGGTATTTCCATTCGGAGAGCAGGGACCGCTTGATAGGAAAGGCCACCCGGCGTGAGACGACAAACGGCGCGCGGGAGCAAAGGGCAGCGCTGGTATGACCATGCGCTTCGTGGGCGTGCACGATATCGACGAGTTTGGACTGGTCGCGCAAAATTCTAAGCGTTGCGGGAAAGACGGGAAAGCCCAGGGCGGCGGCGTTTTGAAACAAAGGCGAACCGGTATGCGCCAGGAGAGTGGATTGAACACCGGCTTCTCGCAGACCTTGCAAGAGAAAGAGAACTTGGCGTTGACCACCGCGCAGCTCGCGCCCTGTATCGATATGAAGAACGCGCAAGGCTAAATCTTCCGCCCCGGGCTCATAGAACGAGCCTTGGCATATTTCACGAAATTGTAAAGGCCGGCCATGTAGGCAATGGTCAAGCCTTCGATGCCGTCGAGAAAGCCGCGCTTCAAGACATAGGTACGGAAGATGGTCCAGGGCGGATCAAGAAGCAGACGCGCAAAGCCGAACGATTTGCCACGGGTGACGATTTCTTGCGCGGCCAAAGTGGTGTAGGTATCCATGGTGCGCAGATGTTCGCTAAGAGAGCTGCAAGTGAAATGAAGAAGATTCGATTCGAGATGACCGACGGGACCATCCACTTTGACGGACTCGTGCACAAATTCGCCCACCCAGCGGGCTTTACGACGATCAAAGAAACGAATTTTGCGATCGGGGTACCAACCGCTATGCAAAATCCAACGGCCGAGGTATTGCGCGAGACGCGGCATGGTGTAGCCAGCGTATTCAGGGCCAGATTTTTTGATGTGCCAGATTTCGGCTTCGAGTGCTTCGCTAAGGCTCTCGTCGGCGTCGAGAGACAAAATCCAATCGTTCGCAGCCAGTTCGGCGGCGATATTCTTTTGGGCGGCGTAACCGTGCCAGGAAGCTTCTTCGACGCGCGCGCCTAGCTTAGTGGCAATTTCAACAGTGCGGTCATTAGAGCCGCTGTCGAGCACAAGAATCTCATCGCAGCAACGCAAGCTCTCAATGACGCGGGCGACGTTGCGTTCTTCATTAAAAGTGATGATCGCGGCGGAGATTTTCATCGCGGCTAAATGCGGGTAGGCGCCAAAGAGACCGACAAGATGAAGATTGCCAACAACGCCGCCGCCAGGAGGCGGCGCGTGAGGCCGGGAGGGTTGTCATCGAATACAAGGGGGTGACGACGGCCCAGAAAGAACATGACGACGGCCCAAAACCACCAGAGCCAATAGAACTTGCCCATCACGACGAGAAGGCCGACCATGGTAGTGGAGATGATTCGGTGGCCGCGTTCGCCGAAGACGGCGTAGACCACATGGCCGCCATCGAGTTGGCCCAACGGAAGCAAATTTAAGGCTGTCATGAGCATGCCTGCCAGAGCGGCCATGGCCATGGGGTGGAGGAGAATGTGGGAAG
>Ga0075030_100003507_pt1 | contig 14229 bp, 14 predicted proteins | sample LitLauG_LLR_2012_FD_71393 | JGI IMG/M metagenome (GOLD analysis project Ga0075030, IMG submission 71393) | Freshwater sediment microbial communities from Pennsylvania, USA - Little Laurel Run_MetaG_LLR_2012 | ecosystem: Environmental > Aquatic > Freshwater > Creek > Sediment | place: USA... | reverse complement strand
CACCTGCCCCACGATCTGCTGGGCCTGGTGTCCAACCGCATCATCAACGAGGTGCGGGGCATCAACCGGGTGGTGTACGACATATCGGGGAAGCCGCCGGCCACGATCGAGTGGGAATAAAAAAGAAGCTGCCGCATGGAAAAGTCTTGCCGGTCCTGTTCGCCGCTTGTGCCGGTTTATGCGCGTCCCCCGCATTTGGCGGCTCTTGGCGCTTAGGGTTCTATGCGGCCGACACCGTTACCTGGATCGTATTGGCAATTGCAGGCACGGGTGGCCAATGGTCATACGCTGGCGATCCTCGCTTTAATGGCTTCACCGCATTTCTGGTGCACACTTAAAAGAGAAATGTGTATCCGGCCGAAAGCAGGACGACGTTGCCGCGCCAGGGAGGAATCTGCGTTGTATTGGACTGGCCGACGTTGAGATAGTCTTCTACCTCCAGGCGCAGACCGCTGAGGGGTCCGTACAGGGTCGTGATGCCAAGGCCGAGAACAGCGCCGCTGTTGTGGACCGTCTGCGATGCGCTGAAGCTGCCGCCGGAATTGTTGTCGTAGCTCGATGCGTACAGGTCCGTCCACGCCTCGTACACACCCGCCTTGCCAAAATAGCGCACTCCTGCGTTGTCGAATCCGAGCAGCAGGGCCTCATAGAATGCGTAGGCATTCGCGGTGCCGGAGTCGTTGACCGAAAAGCTCCCGGTCGTGTTGTTGCTGTCGACCGACCAACCCACCGACCCGAGCGAGGCAAAGCCGACCTCGACGCCGAGATTCGGCGTGAACCATGCACCGCCATAGATGCGCGCGCCGAAGCTGGTCCGGTCCTGGCTGCCCGACGAGGCTATGGAATCGCCCGCCGCCAGCGTGGTCGTGGATGTATAGGCGCTGTTGAGCCAGCCGGCTATCGCATTGCTGTTGTCCGCGAAAATTGAAGCACCGATTGATCCACCGATGAAGAACTGCGGCCCCCCATAACCGTAGTAGCCGTAATCCTGCGCGAGGACCGTCAGCGGAGCAAGAAGAAGTGCACAAGGCAGCAAATGGCGCACGCGCCGGCGGATCGATTTCATGGCAGCGACTCCTAGGAAAAAATGGCGCAGCGCTGGAGATGGCAGGCGTCCGCGCGCAGGGGCAATGCTGCTGGAAAATACCCCACGCGTGCGGTAACCGAAACGCGCACCGCACGTACGTGTTTCACGTAGGGGACTCTATTGATGCCGCGTGGGGCGCGACGCAACTACACAGCCTCACGGCGGTGACCGTCACTGGCGCGGCGATGGCGATGGTGATCGGCGACGCCGATGGTGCGGCGGCCGGCGGAGCGGTGGCTGGTCTGGATGCGCTTATGGATCGTACGTCTCGTACTACATAGGGTCCTGAAACCCGGACAACATCAACCAGTAGGCGGATCCGGCACCACGGCGAAAACGTGGCCGGCCCGCTGCAAATATTCGCGAAATTGCCGCCCGGCTCTCGTAGGGCTCAGGAGCCGCGCCGGCGCAATACCACGGTGGACATGCCGAGGAGCACCAGTCCGGCAATGAGCAAATGCAACTGCGAGGGCTCAGGTATGGCGTTTGCCATGAACGAGCCGCTGTAGACCGCCGAGGCGGTGAGAGCTTTGGAGGTGGTTGCCGTACCCGCGACTATCAGCGCATAGGTATCGTTGAGCGCGGTCGTCTTACCTTGGACGTTATAGACCCAGCCCGCCTGGCCGGAATACCCGTTGGCGATGACCTTCTGGGCGGTCAGGTCCACCACCCAGATCGATGTCAGGTTGGAGTAATTGTCTCCGCTGGATCGCTTCTCGAAACTAAAGTCCTCCTCGCCCCCCGAAGAACCGCTGGCGTGGCCCGTGAAGGATGCCGGATTCAGCGTGAAGACATACTCGTCCGTGAAAGATCCCGTTGTGCTTGTGGCCTGACCAGCGAACGTATCCTGAAAAGTGAACTTCACCGGTGCCAACAGGTTCCCGACATCCGCGACGCCGGTTGCCGCGCTGCTAAAAAGGTTGGAATCGGTGGGCTTAAACTGGCTGATGAAACTGGCAAACGACGAAGCAGGCGGCGTTCCGGAAAATGGCTGGTACGAACCGGTACCGGTTGCGTTCGTGATGGCTACTGGGGTGCCATTCGTCGGCGTGCCGGTGACCTGCGCTGCAAGCGCCACTGTCGTGCCAAATTGCAATCCAAGCGCAAGGAGCAAAACCCGTAGCGCTAAGGGGGGATTCGGGCGTAAGCCGCGCTGTCGCATCATCATGATCTCCAAGCAGAAACTGCCGTGCGTATCGGTTGGCGCGCGCGCGAAAAGTCAAGCAAATCACGGAGAGAAGCGGCGCTTGTCATCGGCGCCACACCCCTATTCAGCGTCCAGGACATAGTGACGACAGGGGATTACAGCTCAGTTACACCGATTAGTCCGAAAGGACTGAAGGCAATCACCGCGGAATCCATCGCCGGCCTGGCGCCGGCACTGACCAGGGCCTGCATCCTGCGCAAACGGACGCAGAGCTGCTCGAATGTCGCGAATCCGGAGACGCGCGAACTGCGTGCCATGAGCAGTGCGTCAGCGAATTCGACACCCTTTAATTCAATGTTCGCCAGACGGGTGCTGCTTGCTATAGGCAGCGGCGACAATGACCGCGCAAGCCAATGGCCATGTCATTTGGGCGCTGGCATCGCGTCCGCGGCAGGAAGGTTCCGCGGCACCCAGTTGTCGTCCTTGGTGCTTAGCCAGCCGCAATAGTCGATATCGATGGTAACGGTGCCGCTCGACTCCACGCCGCCCTGTCCGCTGAGCTTGCGCGTGTAGCAGACCGACACGCGGCTGCCGGGCCCGATGACCGGCTGCGCGCCCAGGAAAAGCCCTCCCAAGGCAAGTCCGAGTTCGCCATTGGGCTTGTTCAGCGCGTCGCGCAGGTGGTCCGGCAGGCCGGTGGCGGGCTGAGCCGACGGGGTGCCCGGGCTAGCATCGAACTTGAGGCTGATCTGCAGCGGATCGCCGCTGGCGCCATCGCCGGCGCTGGTGTGGATCGGCTGGGCCAGCGAAACACGGTCCTGCGTGGCTTGGCCCTGGATGACCGCGCGCGCCACGCCCTTGAGCGTGCCGCTGATCGTGATGTCGCTCGACAAACCCGGCCCGGCAAATGACGGCCGGGGAGGTGTCAGCGACACGCTCAGCGCGCCTGAGGAGGACGCGCCGGGCGCATTCGCGCTCTTCTGATAGGTCTCGTCGACCTTCGCTCCGTCACTGGCATGGCCGGTTGCGGTGACATGGCCCGTTGCCGAAACCACTCCTTGGGCCTCGCAATCGACATTGCGGTCATCGAGCACCTGGCAGTTGGCCGGCTGCTCGGCCGAGACGAAGGCCTGCGTTTGCACGACAAACCCTTGAAGGCCAACCGACCTGATCTGGTAGGCCACGCGCGCATGCCAGGTGCCGACAATCTCGGCGGGTGCGGCTGCAAAAGTCGGCGCCCAGCCAGCGAGGGCAAGCAGCGCGGCAGGTATCGACGGTAATGCCTGGGTAGTCGCTTTCACTGCAATTAATTACCCTGGATTGACTGCAGTCGATTGCACTGCGGGTATGCATTGCACGGCTGGGGAGTCAACGAATCGAGAGCGAAAATTACTTCCCTGCTGGAGCCATTTGAGGAGCGCGATGGACCCGACAAATACCCGAAGACTCGAATTAGGGTCGCGAACCGCCACCAGCCAGCAGGCGCTCCAATGCCGCATTGAATTGCGGCGATTCCGGTGTCACTTCACTGTCGAAGTGCTCCAGGACGGTGCCATCAGCGCGTACCAGGTACTTGTTGAAATTCCAGCGGGGCTCCTGCTTTTGCCGGGCGAGCTCACGGAATACTGGGTTGGCGGCAGTGCCTTTGACCGGCAAAGGCGACAGCATGGTAAATGTCACGCCGAAATTCTCGTAACAGACCTGCGCCGTCTCCGCCGGGTCCTTCGCCTCCTGGTTGAAATCATCCGAGGGGAAGCCTATGACGATGAGGCCCCGGTCCCGATATTTCTGGTTGATTGCTTCGAGTCCGGAGAATTGCGGCGTATACCCGCAGTGGCTGGCCGTGTTCACGAGCAATAGCGGCTTGCCCGCATATGCCGTGCAGAGGTTTATGCGGTCCGACGTGTGCAGCTTTTGAAATTCATGATCGAGAAACGCCGGACACCGGCCGGCTGCGGTGCTTGCAATGGTTCCAAGCAGGACCAGTAACAGGCCTCGCAGTGCAATGCCGATTGCCTGCGGTGCAAATACGGAATCTGCGATTTTCATGGCCCGATTATATGGCTGTAAACGCCCGGCGCCATGGATGCGAAAGCCAATCAGCCGACTGCGGTGTCAGGCCAGCGCCCGCGATACCCTCGGGCGCACCAGACTGCAATCAACTGGTAAACCGCCGGCAGGCTATTGGAAGTTGGCGGAATATCGATTTGCCGCATACGGCATTCTTGATTCCGCGCCTGCCTGCCGGCCTGCAACGCCTTAGGGACGCTTGGAGAACCCGCTGCACCACCCGCCCTTGGGGACGATCTTGTTGAATAAATCGCACCGCGCCTCATCCTTGCCCGGTTCCGTGAAGTGCAGGCACCGGCCACAGAACTGTTCTTCCGTGTGCTTGGGGTATTTTTTCTGGTCGGCGTCCTTGGTGTGCAGGTGAAAGCCCATGGCCACCGCCATCTTGTCGGCTTCCGTGAGGTGTGCAACCTCGGCGTAGGCGCCACGCGGCAGCACGGCCACCGCGCCGGCCAGGGGGACGATCTTGAAAATAAACTCTCGACGCTTGGTCATTTACTAATCTCCTTAAAATGTTCTTGGATTCTGCGGGTCAGACGGCGTCCTAACGGCCACGATTGCCCATGATCCGCCGCAGGACCCGACGCTGCAGCAGATCAAGAATGGTTACGTTTTACCGCTATGGCTGCAGTTAGAAAACCCCGCCAATTGGTGGGTGGGCACTGTTGCCAGAGCTTGCAGCCGCCCCGGAGCAATCGGCTTGTTCGAGCGCGCCATGATGCATCGCGGAAAGTGCACTAGTTTGCAGCCTCGTCCGACTGCGGGAGCGGCAATTGTGGCGTCGCAGCAGACGCCAGGGTGAATGCGCAGGGCGGGCTCTTTGCTTGGAACACACGAAGATTGCGCAAGGGGTAGGCGCTGTTGAGCCAGCGCCGACCTCGCGTGCGATTCCGCCGGCCAGCCCGCGGCCAGCGTGATGAATATCAGGCAACCAGAGGAAAAGTCACCGCGATGAAGCAACCGAAGGCCAGGGCATTGCCGATGGCCGCCACGGCGGGGTGGCCGGTACGCCGGTACACCCAGCGGCTGAACAGTCCGTAGATGACAAAAAGCAGCAATATCGCGGGCACGATAATGGCCAGGAAAAAGAGGCGATGCGGGTTGAGGGCAATGGCTGCCATCAGCGACAGCAGGAACGCGAACTTGCTTACGAAATAGGACCCCGGGGCGGCGCCGGGATCGCGGGTGAGCCACTCATCGGCCAGGAAATAAATGAGGGTGCCGGCGCTCATGGCTGCCATGAGGGGCAGGCGTACCGGCGGGGGCCGCACGTTGAGGACGTAATGGTCCAGGGGTACGCCCACGGCAAGAAGCGCGTAGGCCGTGGTGAACACGGTGCCGATGCACAGCGCGGCGAATCTGCCGGAAGCGATGCGGGGCGGCCGGCGGCCAAGCCAGAGCAGGCCCGCGATGGTGAGCAGTCCATAGACGGAAAAGTGCAGCACCAGGTAATCGCCCAGCAGGATCGGCAGAAAATCGCTGGGAACGGGCCACAGCACCAGGGGCGTGATCAGTGCGGGCAGCAGGGTTATGGGCGCGCTCCCCCGCCAGCGCCACCAGCGCCGGCGCCGCAGGGGGAGTTGGTCCGAGGAATCGTCGGCCGTCAGTCGTGGCAGCAGGCTGGAGAGCGGCCATCCCAGCGCCACCACGCCCAGGAGCAGCAGTCCGAGCCAGCGGCCGCGCGCATCGATGACGGGATTGGGTTCCCGCGGCCTGCCGAACGCGGTATCGAGCCAGTTCAGGGTTTCGCGCAGCGTGCTGGGGCTATAGAGAACACCGATGTGCTCGACCCCCGGAGACAGCGTGGCGCGCCGCGCCGTGCCCTTTGCAAAGTCGCCGTAGGTGACATCATCCACTGCAGCTGGCCCGGCCACGCGGGCGACCACGCGCAGGGCTTCGCGGGCCATCATCGACGGTTCCAGCGCGCCGTCGATCACCAGCAGGTTGCGCGGGCTGTCGCCCGGGGAGTCGGGCAGGATGCTTGGCGCGAACATCGACACGCCGACCGTCGCCTGCACGTCGGCGTGCGCCTGGGCATGGCGCACGATCAGGTCCGAGGACATCGAGTGGCCAACCACGGCATAGGGCTTTGCACCGCCCAGGGAACTGGCGAAGGTGCCCATTTCCTCCATGGCGGCCATCAGCGTGCGATGGCTGAGTTCCTGGTCGGCCAGACCGCCGCGCATCGGCGTGCTGTTGCGGCCATGGCCGGGAAAATCGAAGGTCACGGCAACGTAGCCGTTGCGGGCCAGCGTCAGCGCGATGGGTTGCATCAGCTGTTGCGAACCGGCGAAGCCGTGCACCACCAGTACGACAGGGCCCGGCGTGCTACCCCGGTCGCCCGCCGGCCGGAAGACGGTGACCGGCATCGATCCCACCTGCCGATCGCTCATTTCCACGCCCTTGAATGCGGCCTGGAGTCGCACCAGCGCAAGCGCAATTGCGCCAACAGCCAGAACAGCCACCAGGATTTGCGCGGCGGCGCGCGTCGTGCCAGGGCGCTGCATTGCTAGGGCTGCTTGCGGTACGCGATCGTCATGCTGCAGTGGGAGTTTTGCGGGGGCGTTGCGCCGCACATGCACGGGAGCGACCTTATCATACGAGCCGGCCAACCCGGCGGATCCGCACCGCAAACCCCGCCATCGTGATGATGATGCGCGACAGGATTTGCAGGTCGAGCGGCATCGCCCGCCGGCGAATATCGAGCAGCAGCGCGATGCGCACCTGCGACGCGTCATTGCGCACGGCGTGGGGATAGGTGTCGTCCCAGAGCAGCGCCTCGCCGCTGGCAATGCGATGTTCCGTGCCGGCGATGGTCAGCACCGCGCCGGCACGCCCCCGCGCATCGCGGGGGACACAGAGGCCGAGGTAATAGCGAAGAACGCCGCGGAACGGCCCGCGGTGCTCGGGAACCTTCTTACCGGGCGCAAGGAAGGAAAAGGCGGCTGACAGCACGTCCGGATCGGCCGCAACATGCCGCGCCAGTACCGGGCAGCGCCGGGCGTTGGGCTTTATCGTTACCCCGTAGGCCTTGACGATCAGCATGCGCCAGTCGCGCGCGTCGCGATTGGATATGCTGGTCTGCTGGGGCATCAGTTCGTGAAAGCGCGGCACGGAACCCAGATCGCGGGCGATCTGCAGCGCCTCGTCACGCAAGGCACCAACCCCTTCTTCAAACCGCGCATGCCCGCGAAAATGAACATTCGGGTCCAGCACCGGCGGACCGGCAATGCGGCGGTCATACAGTCCTCGCAGTACCGCTACAGCCTGATCGTAGACGGCGCTGCTCGAATCCCTTGCGACGTTCACCGGCATGGGCAATGGATCCTCGTTGTGCAATGAATTGGTCATCACGGTATCACGTTGACGGAGGTGGCTGCGGCATCGGTCGTCGCCACCGGTGACGAACGTGCGCCAGGGGACAATGTGCCGGCGTGGACGCTGGCGCAGGCGCCGGCACTCCAGTACGATCCCGGCTCATGGCCTCATCCTCCGCTCCGGGACACAGCCCCCTCGCCGGCAAGCCGGCGCCCGCCTCGGTTCTGGTGGACGTTGCCAAGCTGGTAACCGCCTATTTCACGCAACGGCCGGACGCCACCGTGCCGGCGCAACGCGTGGCATTCGGAACCTCCGGCCATCGCGGTTCTGCCTTCGATGCCTCATTCAATGAGTGGCATGTGCTGGCCATCAGCCAGGCGATCTGTGACTACCGCCGGCACAACGGCATCACCGGGCCGCTGTACCTGGGCATCGACACGCATGCGCTGTCCGAACCCGCGCGGGTCAGCGCGCTGGAAGTGCTGGCGGCCAATGGCGTGGAGCTCCTGCTGGCGGCGCGTGATGACTACACGCCCACGCCGGCGGTTTCGCACGCCATCCTCACCCACAATCACGGGCGCGACCTGGCCACGGGTGCGGGCCTGGCCGACGGCATCCTGATCACGCCCTCGCACAACCCGCCGCGCGATGGCGGTTTCAAATACAACCCGCCGCACGGCGGACCAGCGGGGCAGGACGTCACCGGCTGGATCGAAGCGGCCGCCAATCGCTACCTGGAGACGGCCCTCCAGGGCGTTCGCCGGACCGGTGCGGCGCAGGCGCTGCGGGCCGACACCACCCGCATTCATGATTTTCGCGGCGCCTACGTGCGTGACCTTGGCGCGGTCATCGATTTCGACGCGATACGCGGGGCCGGCGTCCGCATGGGCGCAGATCCACTGGGCGGCGCAGGCGTGAATTATTGGGGGCTTATCGGCGAGCATTATGGCGTCGACCTGACGGTGGTCAATCCCGAGGTGGATCCGACATTCCGGTTCATGACCCTGGACTGGGACGGGCAGATCCGGATGGATCCGTCATCCGTATGGGCCATGCAATCGCTGATCGCCCTCAAGGACCGGTACGACATTGCCTTCGCCTGCGATACGGACCACGACCGGCATGGCATCGTCACGCCCTCGGCGGGACTGCTGCCCTCCAATCATTATCTTGCGGTGGCCATCGACTACCTGTTCCGCAACCGTCCGCTATGGACTTCGGGCGCGGCCGTGGGCAAGACCGTGGTTAGTACCCAGATGATCGACCGCGTCGCAGCCCGGCTCGGGCGCCGCCTCTATGAAGTACCCGTAGGTTTCAAATGGTTTTCCGCGGGCTTGCTCGACGGCAGCCTGGGCTTTGGCGGCGAGGAAAGTGCCGGCGCAAGTTTCCTGCGGCGCGACGGCACGGTATGGACAACGGACAAGGACGGCATCATTGCCGCCCTGCTTTCGGCCGAAATGACGGCGCGGACGGGCAAGGACCCGGGCGCACTGTATGCGGCCATGACGGCAGAACTGGGGCAACCCGTGGCTGACCGCATGGAGGCCGCGGCATCGCCCGAGCAAAAGCGCCAGCTCTCGCGGCTGTCTCCGCAGCAGGTCGCTTCCACGACGCTCGCCGGGGAACCCATTGTCGACGTCAGCAGCACCGCGCCCGGCAATGGCGCGGGGATCGGTGGCATCAAGGTCACGGGCCGCACCGGCTGGTTTGCGGCGCGACCCTCCGGCACGGAGAATATCTACAAGATCTACGCGGAGAGCTTCAGCGGCCCGGACCACCTGCGCCGGTTGCTGGCCGAAGCCCAGGCAATGGTCGACGCCGCCATCGCTCCTCCCGCTGGCGGGGCGGGCGCGGCAACACCCTAGCCGGCGCATTTCGTGACGCCGGCGTGGCTTACGCCTTGCGTGCCGTCAGGGTAAAATCGGGCTTGCGAGGTATGCAATGCATCCGGCTGTCATCCATCCCATCGAGAGCGCGGTTTCCGGCGGCGAGCTGAGCGGCCTTCTGCATGCGATCAGCTTTGCCGCCGCCAAGCACCGCAACCAGCGGCGCAAGGACAAGGACGCAAGTCCCTACATCAATCACCCGATCGAACTGGCCACGCTGCTCAATACGGTTGGCGGAATCTCCGATCTTGCCGTGCTGCAGGCCGCCATACTCCATGACACCGTGGAGGACACCGATACCAGCTACGAAGAACTTCTGGAGCACTTCGGACGCAGGGTCGCCGACATCGTCATGGAGGTAACGGACGACCGGCGCCTGGAAAAGCCGCGCCGCAAGGCGCTGCAGATCGAACACGCGCCGCACGCCAGCCGCGAGGCGGCGCTGGTCAAGCTGGCCGACAAGATCTGCAATCTGCGTGACGTGGCGCACGCGCCGCCGGACCGCTGGTCGCTGGAGCGCCGCCAGGAATATTTCGATTGGGCACGCCAGGTCGTCGATGGCTTGCCGGAGGTGAGCGAGCCGCTGCTGGCGGCCTTCCGCGAGGCGCTGTCGCATCGGCCATAGGCGATGCACAATTGATGCTCCGTGAGCGAATCCGATAGCGATGTCCTGGTCCTGGGCGGCGGCGTTATCGGCTTGAGTTGCGCGCTGGGACTGCTGCGCTCGGGGCGTTCGGTCACCGTGCTCGAAGGTGGCGCGGTGGGCAGCGGCAGCTCGCGCGGCAACTGCGGCACCATCACGCCCAGCCACCTTCCGCTGCATGCGCCGGGCACCATTGCACGCGCCCTGCGCTGGATGCTCATGCGCGATGCGCCGTTCTACGTGCGCCCCCGCCTGGATCCCCAACTTCTCTATTGGCTGCTGTGCTTCGCGCGCCTGTGCAATCCGCGCGATTTCCGCCGCACCGCCCAGTACAAGTCGCGCCTGCTCATAGAGTCGCGGGGCGAACTGGCGGCGCTCATCGCCCGCGAACGCATCGACTGCGAGTTTTCAACGTCCGGAACGCTGTACGTCTGGCGCCATGAGGCGGGCCTGGAACAGGCGGCAGGTGACGCGAAGCTGCTGCGCGAACTGGGCGTGGCGGTGGACATTTTCGACGGTGCCGCGCTGCGCCGGCGCGAACCCGCCTTGCGCGCCGGCATGGCCGGCGGGCATTTCCACCCGGGCGACGCCAGCCTGCGCCCCGACCGCTTTGTGGCCGAGCTCGCCCGCATCGTGCGCAGCCTGGGTGGCACCATCCACGAGCAGACCACCGTCCAGGGTTTCGATGCGCAGGAGGGGCGCATACGGGCGGTGGTGTCGGCGAGCCGGCGCATGCGGGCGCGGGAAATCGTGCTGGCCATGGGCGCGTGGTCGGCGCCCATGAGCCGGCAGATCGGCCTGCGTTTGCCGATACAGCCGGGCAAGGGTTATTCCATCACCTTTGCCCGGCCGCAGCGCCCCCCGGCCATACCGCTGGTCCTGGAGGAACGCAGCGTGTGTGTCACCGCGTGGGGCAGTGGCTATCGTCTCGGCAGCACGATGGAGTTCTCGGGCTACGACAGCACGCTCAACGCCGCGCGCCTGGCGGCGCTGCGCCGCGGCGCCGCCGAATACCTGGAGGAGCCGGAGGGCCCGGTGATGCAGGAGCAGTGGTATGGCTGGCGGCCCATGACCTATGACGACCTGCCGGTGATCGGCCGCGCGTCCCGCTTTGCCAATCTCACGCTCGCAACGGGCCACGGCATGCTGGGCATGAGCCTTTCGGCGATCACGGCGCAACTGGTGACCGACCTGATCGCCGGCCGCGCCGCACGCCTCGACATGGCGCCGCTGAGCCCGCGCCGCTTCGGCGCATAGCAGTGCGGATTGCGGGTCCGGGGGCGCCCCGGACGACGATGGCGCCCGTTCCACGAGGATGGGCACTGCGCCTTGCAATCGGCGAATGGGATACGATGGCGGCTCGCGCGAAACGAACGGTTCCCATGAACGACCATATCCTGACCAAGCCCGCGCCGGGCCCGCTGGATCCCGATGACAGCCCCGTATCGCAGCGCATTCGCAAGCGGATACGCGCGGCGCGCGAGCGTTTTCACGCCAATGACAATATCTCGCGGTTCATCGAACCGGGTGAACACGCGCTGCTGCTCGACGAAGTTGCCGATCGCATGCAGGCCGTGCTGGAAAGCCTGGTGATCGATACCGAAAGCGACCACAACACCCAGGGTACCGCCCGGCGGGTGGCCAAGATGTACCTCACGGAGGTTTTCCGGGGGCGCTACGTGGCCACGCCGCCGGTTACCGAATTTCCCAATTTCGAACATCTCAATGAATTGATGATCGTCGGCCCCGTGACGGTCCGTAGCGCCTGTTCCCACCACCTGTGTCCCATCATGGGCCGCATCTGGATCGGCGTGATGCCCAACGAGCATTCCAACCTGATCGGCCTGTCCAAGTACACGCGCCTGTGCGACTGGGTGATGAGCCGTCCGCAGATACAGGAAGAGGCCGTCACGCGCCTTGCCGACCTGCTGCAGGAGCGCATGCAGCCCGACGGGCTGGCAGTCGTCATGGAAGCCGATCACTTCTGCATGCAGTGGCGCGGCGTCAAGGATGCAGATTCGAAGATGATCAACAGTGTCATGCGCGGCTCGTTCCTCAAGGACGCGAACCTGCGCCGGGAATTTCTTTCCCTGATACACCGTAAGAGTCCCTAGGAGGCCGGAATGCTTGTCCGCTTGTTGTATGCCAGCCGCTCGGTCAGGAACATCAGCACCGAGGACATCGATTCCATACTGGCGCAGTCACGCAAGCACAACCCGGACCTGGGAATCACGGGCATCCTCTGCCAGAGCGGCGATATCTTCGTCCAGGTCCTGGAGGGTGGGCGGGTAGCCGTCAACGAGCTGTACAGCCAGATCGTGCGGGATGCGCGGCATCGCGACGTCGCGGTGCTGCACTTCGAGGAAGTCGCCGAGCGCCGGTTTGCCGGCTGGACCATGGGTCAGGTGAACCTGGCTCGCGTCAACCCGTCCACGCTGCTCAAGTACTGCGAAAAGCCGGTCATCGATCCCTACGCTATGTCGGGACGCGCCTGCCTGGCCCTGCTCGAGGAATTGATGGCCACGGCGCAGATCATCGGCCGCGTGGGGTAGATACGGCGCGACCGTCGGAAATCTCAGTCTTCGGTCAGGGTCAGCAGGATATCGGCATACCAGGCGCAGTTCAGGCCCAGCGCCTCATCGAGTTTGGTGTCGCGCGTGCCCATGTCCAGCCGGGCCGAGTGCACGCCCAGCAGGCGCCAGGGCAGGTCCCCAAGGCCAGGCTCGGGATGCGCGATGCGCATGACAACCGGGGCGCCGCTGCCGCCCCGATGGGTCCGCGCGTCCGTCAGGAAGTAGCCTTCGCCCTGGAAGCGCAGGCCGAATGACGAGGCGATACCCGCCTGGCGCACGACCGGCAGGTGGTGCAGCGTGTCGTGAAAGCCAAGAGGAAAACCCACCACCAGCACGGACGCGCCCGGTTCGACGATTTCCCCCTCGCAGTGCAGGTGTGCGGGGCCGAACGCGCGCAGCAGCGTGCCGGCGGGCAAGGCCGCCCGCTCAAGCTCGATGACGGCAACGTCGATTTCGCCCGCGCCGTCCTTGCCCTGGCGCCAGAGGCTCTTGCGGTCCTCGTACAGCGGGATGGAAAAGCCGGTCGACTGCGTGACGTTCTCGGGATCGACATGGATCTCGACCTGGATGCGGTCGGGAAAGTGCTTGGTAGGCGCGTCATACATGACGTGCCGGCTCGTTACCAGGAAAAGGCGCTCCTCGCGCTCGAAAAAAAAGCCGCTGGCATTGGTCAGCGGCTTGGTCCGGTCGAACGTGAAGATCTTGACTGCCGTGAGAAATAGCGCATTTACGACGGGCTCGCCCGGGGGCTTGACTACCGGCTCTCCCGGCAGCGCATCAGCCACGAGGGCACCACGCGGTGGCGCCAGGAGGTTTGCGCTGTTGGGCATGCACCGCGCCGTTTCCGTATTGCATGGCGCGTTGCTGCACCGTCAAAAAATGCCGGGCCGCGCGCGTCAGCGCGGCGTCAGCGGCTGGCTGGAGCCGCGCGAGTCCTTCTTGTCCTTCTTGGCGGCGCGCTTTTCCTTGAGGCTCAACGCCGCCGGCTTCTTGGCTTCCTTGGTGCTCTTTTGTTCCTTGCCCATGAGATTCTCCTGGTAAGTCCACCCGTGCGGCCGAGTATAGACCGGAGCCGGCGTGCCGCCACGGCCCGGCCATGGGGGAGGGGGCAGATACCATACGGGCAGTAGTATTGCGGGCGGACGCCACGGAATGTTGCGGCGCGTGGGGCCAAAGCAGGGAGCAACGGTGCGGGATACCGAAGAGCAGGCGCAAGCGGGCGGCGGCAACGCGCGCGAGGGTGCCTTCATGCGCCTGGCGCTCGATCAGGCGCACAATGCGTGGGTCCTTGGCGAGGTGCCCGTGGGCGCTGTCGTGGTGCGCGACGGCGTTGTCATCGCCACAGGATTCAACCAGCCCATCGGCAGCGCCGACCCCACCGCGCATGCCGAGATTCGCGCCCTGCGCGCGGCGGCCGAGGTCTTGGGCAATTACCGCCTGAATCACTGTTCCCTCTACGTCACGCTGGAGCCCTGTGCCATGTGCGCCGGGGCGATCCAGCACGC
>Ga0075030_100003504_pt1 | contig 14235 bp, 9 predicted proteins | sample LitLauG_LLR_2012_FD_71393 | JGI IMG/M metagenome (GOLD analysis project Ga0075030, IMG submission 71393) | Freshwater sediment microbial communities from Pennsylvania, USA - Little Laurel Run_MetaG_LLR_2012 | ecosystem: Environmental > Aquatic > Freshwater > Creek > Sediment | place: USA... | reverse complement strand
CCGATGGATGGAAGGATGTCGGCGAAGCACGTCGAGATCACGCACCAGGTCGTGGGTGGGTTGCACCGTTGGGTTGTGACGGACCTTCAGAGCACGCACGGGATGTTCGTCAGGGTCAGTAAGACGGCGCTTGCGGACAAGGCCGAGATCCTCGTCGGCAACGGCCGGTTCCGGTTCGATTCGGGCCAAATGGGGCCGGATTCGACGATCGATCAGCCTCCAGGCGAGAACGTTTCGAGCGAGACCCAGGGATGGGCCGACGGAACCAGTCCGATCCGCCCGCCGGCGCTGACCGAACTTCTCGGCAGGGAAATCGGCAACCGAGTCCTTCTGATCAAGGGCGAATACTGGATCGGGTCGGACCCGAGCTGTCCCATCTGTCGGGCGGATGATCCGTTCTGTGAGGCCAAGCACGTCCGACTCTATCGAGGCTCGAAGGGCAACTGGCACGCCGAGCACAACAAGACGCAAAACGGCCTCTGGCTGCGGATGGCTCAAATCACGGTCGAATCGATGGTTCAGTTTCAGATCGGCGAACAGCGGTTCAGGCTCAAGGTCCAGTGACGCTCGGATTGTCGGGCTCGTCGGAACACCTCCCAAGGAGTCAAGTGATGGTTCGAGGCACGCGATTCGCCCTGGCGATCCTGCTTCTCTCGGGATTCACCGCAGGCGCGCAGATCATTTTTCCGGGCTCGACGCTCCAGGGCGATTACCTCCGTGGCCTCGGCTTCGCTGAGATCGGGCTGGGTGTTCTCGAAGTGGACGACGCAGTCGCCCGGTCGATCAACACCGACACGGCCATGCGATGGAACGACTACCTCGTGGCCGCGACCCGGGATCAGACCCGGAATTACGTGATGCGTCGGCAACATCAGATCGATGAAGACAGGGAAAACTATAAGAAGGATCGCGCACGGATACGAAACACCCCTGAAGCACGCGACGTCCGGGTCGGTAGCGCCTTGAACGAGAAGCTGCGGGAATTGCTCGATCCCGCGATCCCGGAGTCGTCGTTCCGGTACAAGCCACTGGTCATCTCGGGCGACGTCATCCGGCGCATTCCCTTCAAGATCGAGGGCGACCTTGTTTTTTCAATGCATCGGCTCACGGCCACGGGCAAACATAAATGGCCACCGGCCCTCCAGGACCCGAAGTTCGCGCGAGAGCGGGAGGCGTACGAACGGGCCGTGGATGCGGTGATCGACCAGCAGATCGAGGGCAAGATGACGATCGCGGCCATGAAAGCTGTCGAAATCGCCGTGGATGGGTTGTTGAACAGGCTCGACCAGGTGCTCCCCCCCAGTCGAGCAACGGAGTACCTTCAGGCGAAGAACCGACTAATCGATTTCAAGAAGACGGCGACTCGGCTCATCCCGAGCCACAAGATGCAGATCGTTATTGGGAAAATGGAAAAATACTCAGGCAGGAATGTGCACGATCTGATCGTCTTCATGCGCGACAACTCATTGGAGTTCGCGAGCGCCGAGACGCCCGAGGAACGGAGCCTTTTCCCGGAATTATACACGGATCTCGTCCTGCAACTCGAGATCGTCCGGGCCGCCGAAAAGACTCCGGCAAAGTGAAGACGGGAGCCGAACCGAAGATGAGCCGATATATTGTCGCGTTCGCCCTGCTGGTCGTCTACGTGACCGGCTCGGTCTTGGCCGTCAAGTGGCAGGGTGAAGCATATCGCGACGCCCTGAGACGCGACCGGCTTGCGGCTGTCGCCTCACTCAAATCGCGGGAAAAGGCGAAAGAAACGACGATCGTTGCCAAGGCGACAACAGTGCCGGCCTCCGATCCCGCGAATGAACCTGACACAAAGCAATCCACTCCGGTACCGGCGACCACCAACACACCAATCGAGCCCCAAACCCCGGCGATACTCAAAAAAGACGGGGCCGCCACGAGTCTCAACTTGCCGGCACCTCTACCGGGGCCTGCCATGCGGGAGAAACAGCCACTCGAGAAAGACCCGTTCTGGGAAAGTCCCATGATGACGAAGGTCTGGGACATCGCTAATCTCACCCCCCAGGACGAGACACGTCTCGGGAAGCAGTTGAACGATCTCGTGCTCAAGTTCGAGCGCAGGTCGAACGACCCTAAGCTGATCGAGCGGGCGGAAGACGCGGCGGAGCCGTACGTCAACGCGCGAACACGCAAGGAGATCGAATATACGTTCACCGTGCTCGACTCAGACGCCGTCAACGCCTTCTCGCATCCGGGAGGCTACGTTTACGTCACCAAAGGCATGCTCGACTGGCTCGGCGAAGACCAGAGCCACGCGCTTGAGTTCGTCATCGCCCACGAGGTCGCGCACGTCGACCTCCAACACGCTCTGACCTGCCTTCGCGACCCTGAGCTGAAGCGGCTCGAACTCGGGACGCTCGGTCAGTTCCTCACCTTGGTCTTTCCTCGGGGTTACTACCCGGAGAGCCTCGACTCCCAGGCTGACACGTGGGCCTACACGCAGATGACCCGACTTGGGAGGTCGAAGCTCAAGACCTTTGCGTTCTTGCGCAAGCTGACGGGGTTCGCCGCTGAGAACGGGTTCGTCGAAGATCGCGCGAAGCTGCCGAAGCCCGGGCCCAACTCCTCACCGCTCGACACCCACCTGCGAGCACATCCCGCGCCCCGCAAGCGGCTTAAGGGTCTCGAAGCTGTGACGAATCTCGCCCCCCAACCCCCGAAATAAACCCGACCGCGACGACAAGCCCGACCAGCATCAAGCCCAGAGCCATCACATCGGCACGAACCCCCATCCGCTCGGATTCAGACGGGAAGAAGTCTTCGGCTAGGTCGTGAATTGGAGGTGCTTCCGTAATCTTAGGAAGTTCATGCCGTTCGGATTCGAGCAAGAGCAAGCCCTCGAACGCCCAGCGAGACGGGAGCACGTATGAGACCGTTCTGGACCACGAATACGATCGAGGGGTAACCTGGCTTCCTCCGCCGAACACCCAGAGGATGAGCATGGCCATCGCGAGCGAAGCCCAGGCCACCACCGGCCGGGAGGTCATCGCGACGATTAATAGGCCCATCGCTAGTCCCACGGCTGAAGCCAAGGCCAGCAGAGCGAGTGCGGGGAGCCAGGGTGCGTTCAGCCCAGCCACGTAGACGATCATCACCCAGGTGGAAACGCACTGCCCGACGCAGAGGCCACCCAGGACGGCGAGGCGTGGCCCGAGTGAGGCGGCTCCGCCGATCGACAGCCCCTCGCGGAGTCTCTTCACGTCGACCAAGTGGCTGAAGACGGAGTTGGAGAGTCCAAACCAAACAGCCGCCAACGCGAGCCCGAACAAACCGGACGCGACGGCCCTCGTCGCCGAGGAGTCCACTTTTACCGCCATGACGATCAAGACAGCCACGATTGGGGTCTGAGCTAGAAGTGCCGCAAGGCGTCGCGCGGGCGGGGTTGCCCGCGTTGGTCGGATCGCCGGCTCGTGCTCGAAAACGATCGGAGCCATTGGAGAGTGTACAGCGTTAGCAGTTTCGCTGGAGACCGCTGCAGATTCCACGGAGAGGACAAGGGTGTAACTCCCGAGGCTGATTCGGTCACCGGCCTTTACTGTGACTGTTCCAACGACGCGCTGACCGTTTACGAAAGTTCCGTTAGCCGAGCCAAGGTCTTCGACAATGATCTGGTTCTGCCTGTAAGAGAGGCGGGCATGATGGCTGGAGATCATGGGAAGGTCAAGCACGCGGTCACAATCCGATGCGCGTCCGATGACCATGCTCATCCCCTGAAAGAGGAGAGGCCTGGCTTCCACCGGCTCGTCCTCCGGGACCACACTAGGCAACTGAAGTACAACGGCATGGTTGTCGGCCGAGTCCGAAGGCCACGGCATTGGGGTCGTCACCCCGAGCGTGACGGAATCGCTCTTACTGACGTGAACCTTGCCGGTTACGCGCACTCCGTTGACGTATGTCCCATTCGTCGAACCCAAGTCCTCCAAATCGTAGCCGTTTTCTTTCAATACGAGTCGGCAATGGTAACCCGAGACTCTGGGAAGTTTGACGACCAAATCACAGTCGGGTCTTGAGCCGATTGTCCAAGATTTTGCCACGTTGGGGCTCCTTTTTTAGACAGAAACCCGAAGAGAATCGCGCAGATTCCATTGATATGTGTTGCGATTGACCATCAATACAAGCGTATGTTTTTGAGTGGAAAACGCATTTCGGCTCGATTGACCAAGATATAGCGAAATCCGGTAGCTTGCAATTACGGTTCACTTTTTTGGGGATCGCCCGAATCGCACGGCCTTAAGGCCGCCAATAACCCGATATGTGTAATTGATATGTGTGGTTAGTTTTTAACTTCGATATCATTTCAAGATCGCTATGCCTTTGCATAAAGTCAAATCCGATCGGAAAACGACCGGAGTCTATTTACCGTTTGCGCGAGATATTGCTTTTCGAACATGACGAGCAAATCATTCACTGACAGTGGAGGGTTTTTCAAACTCTCTCGCTGCTGCTTGAGCGCCACACAGGCTTCATCGGGATCTGATTCGATCACTTGAGTGATCAAATCGTCGGGATGCAGGGCTTCAATGTCGTGGGCACTCAAGACATCGATTGGGAAATCCGTGAGGTTGTAAGTCACGATGAGTTCCGACCCCGAACGGATCGCGGCGGCCAGGACGTGCCGATCATCGGGATCTGGAAGGATCAGTGAATCAATAAGATCCGCATACTCGGTGACGAGACAATCGCGGACCGCGTCATCCATCAGGCCGCGGGTACGCTCCAGTCGCTCGCGAGTGATTCTCGGGTTGTTTTTCAGGACATTCCGCATCCACTCCTCGTGGATCTCGTTCGTCCATCGACACTGAACCAACCCGGCTTGAGATAGGCGGATGAGAAGATCCCGGACCGGGGCGGAGTAGAGAACGCAGGCGTCGATGACCGCCCTGGGAGGCGTGTTCATCAGTAGCCCATTCCCAGTTCTTGAGCATCTGCCGTCAAGGCATCCGCGATTCGCTGACGGTGTTCGTCATCCTTCCGCTTGAATGCCATCAAGTCGTCGAGTCTCACGCGCCGGTGTTGGCCGACCAGACGAAACGGGATTTTCCCTTCCTCCAACAGGCCGATCAGAAAGGGGCGCGAGACATTGAGCAAGTCCGCGGCTTGCTGGGTCGTCAACTCGGTGCGAACGGGGAGCAAAGTCACGGCGTGACCTTGAGCCATCTCCGCCAGGATATCCTTCAAAAGGCGAAAGGCGGACAAAGGCAGCGTCACGTTTTCATTTAGTTGACCTTCGCCTTGGATTTGGATCTTAAGCTCGGAACTGCTATTGCTGGGAAAAAGCGACAAGCGCCGCAGGGATTCTCGAGCCTGCAGCTCATCGGCAGCGGTAGGTATGGTGGTTTCGTGAATGTGAGACGGCATGATCAATCCTCCCCTATTGTTAGGGGGAGTGTAACACAAAATCGCACCAATCGCAACAAGTGAAGCAATCGAAACGCTCTTGAGAGGGAATCGACCAAGGAAGCGGCAAGTTCAGTGTGAAGTGAATGTATACCCCAACCGGACGTCAGGCATAGGGGTCGAAGCACGTCAGTTTAGGCTCGGTTTTGCCATTCCCTGACAGAGACTTCCGAAGGTCATAGAGCCGATCCTGACAGTCGATGGGTTTCGCGGAGCGATGATCGGCCATGACAAGTGAGGGTATGCCGACCCCAGGAAGTGGGACCAGTGGCCCGTCTGAATCGGGTCGATCGTGTGATCACCCGAACAGTGTGGCGGGCACGCGCGTGCGTACTCACGGTCGGGAGACGCATTTTTTGCGTCATCCGACACGTGCCGATTCCACCAGGGCATCTTGCGAAGGCTTGTTTCAAGGGGACTTCCGTTCGATTGGAACGGATCACAATAAATGCACTCGTGGATACGATGAGCAATCCTCGGCGGTTTCTGCGGCCGGCCCGAAAATAGTGCGCCGTCCCTTGCGCGGCTGATCGAATTTCGTCCGCGTAAGCTTCGGAAGGATTCCCGGTATATCCGAGTAGCAAGCTTCGACTTGGCCGTTGCCAAGGGCAGGCCTCTCGAGGATCTGACCCTCGAATTCTCGCCCGAACCTCTCGTTTCTTCGGAGTTTCCCATGAAATCCGCACCATTGCGAGCGTGGCTCAACCCGTCAAATCGCCTGTCCTTGGGGTTCCGAGAGAAACGCCGACGGAGCCGGCCGTCGCTCGAAAATCTGGAAGGGCGGCAGTTGTTGACCCTGATCCCGATGATGGGCTCCGATGGAACCACGGCGCCGGCGGTCTTGGTCGACGCGGAAAGCAACGGTCAGAATGTTTCCGCGAGTTCGAGGCAGAGTGTCGCCGAAGCCAACAATGGCAACTACGCCGTAACCTGGAGCGATGATTTCGGTTACGTCATGGCCGAACTCTACCGGCGCGACGGCACTCCCATCACGCCGAAAATTGTCGTCGGCAGGACGCAAACGTTTGACGCCCCGATCCAGAATCAGGGTCATGCGTACAATTCTGCACGAGTCGCCATGAACCACCAGGGTGATTTCGTGGTGGCTTGGGACGAGACCGACGGCGCGGGAACTTACGCAGTCAAGGCACAGATGTTCAACGCCGACGGCAGTCTTCAGGGAGGCCAGGAGACGATCGCCCAGTCTCGTGACGTCGTCTATGAGCCGTCCGTGGCGATCGACGGGTCCGACGACTTTGTGGTGGCTTATACCGACTGGAATGGAACTACCTCGCAGGTTCTCGCCTCGCTCACCCTCAGTAATGGCACCGAGTCGTTACTCTCCCCCGATGACTCGCCGCTACCGAACACCGGGGTCTCGGTAACTCCTGGGTTTAATACCGGGTCCACCTTCGGTACTTCGTCCTCCTCGCCGTCAGTGATCACCACGCTTCCGGCAAGTCTGCCGAAGCTCAATATCAGCCCGAAAGTCATCGCGTCGGGGTCGTTTATCTCAGTCAATCAGGGGGTGAGCAAGACCGTGACGGGGCTAGTGGGCAGTCTCACTCCGCCGTACAACCACGAGCCGAGCGTTTCGATGAACGACTCGGGAGCTTTCGTTGTGGCATACACCCGAGATTTCTCGTCGGGGACGCAAGACATCGTGGCGCGGCGTTACGACTCAACCGGGACCGCGCAAGGCGCGCTCTTCAGCGTGGCCAGCAGTGGCGGACGCGACCTTCAGCCGTCGACTGCTCTGAGCGATTCCGGCGCCTTCATCGTTGCTTATACCGAGGCGAACAACGACCTCTGGACCTACAACCAAGAACAAGCCGCGATGAACGATCAACCCGACCCAGGGGTTTCTACCTCAGCCAATGGGAACCCGAACACACTTCTGACTTATCACGGCGGTAGCGACGTCCTGGCGGCACGATTTGATTCCACTGGGCAAGCTCTCGGAACAGTCCCCGTTGCGATCACGTCGTTCGACGAATACGACCCATCCGCGTCCATCGATACCGCTGGCCGATTCACCATTGCTTACACTTCAGGAGGTGCCTTTCTTTCGACCCAATCCGATACGGGGATCGAGACGGCCAAGCTTCGAACCTTCGACGACCAGGGCAACCCCGCGCCCGGCGAGATTCCCGTGTCCCTCACACCGATCCTCGCGAACGCTGAAGGGAACTTCACCCCCTCGGTTGCAATCAACGACAGCGGTGACGTGATCGCGGTCTACACGCATTGGGGGCCGACTCCCGGCGGCATCACAAGTAACACGGTCTACGCGCAGGCCTTTCAGACCAACCCGTATCGCATCGAGGTGCAATGGCCCTCGGGAATCAGCACCGATACTGGCATTCAGCTCACGAACGGGCAAGCTATCGCGGTGCCCGTCACGATCTATCGCGATCCGGGGTACACCGGCGACGTGATGATCTCGGCAAGCAGCCTTCCGCAGGGCATCGGAGTCTGGGTGAGTTCTTCTGACCCGACCGACCCGATGATCGAACAGCGGACCCTGCATTTCGTCGCGAGCACTCGCCTCACAACCGACGACGTTCGACAATCTTTGATCGTATCGTTCCTGCCGGGTTCAACGAGCAACGATGTGACCATCCCCATCAAGATTTCGGTCACCGCCGCGGAGTTGGACCGGGTCACCACGGCTCCAGCGCCTGATGGAACCCTGCTTCGCGGGAACTGGGGCGTGCTGAGCGGCAAAGGTTTTGTTCCAGGCTCCAAGGTCTTCTTCGGAACCTCAAACACCCCCGCGGAAACCGCCGCGTTCAGCCCTGATGGGACCAGCTTCCAGGCGCTCCTCCCCCCCGACGCGAGCGACGGACAGGTTGTGATCGTGACACCCGCCGGCGCGGTGATCAGCTCGAACCTCAGCTACACAATTAGCGATGGCTGGATCAGCTCGCTCGACACGAACGAGGGTTATGCCCCCCACAACCTTCAGCAGGGAAGCGAACTCGTGATTCACGGGGCGAATTTCTCGATGGACGACACCATCCAGTTCGGAGGAGTCGTTCCGAGCAACGGTACGCAGATCGGCCTTGTCCAAAACCTTACGGCCAAGCCATTCCTCGTTAGCCCCGATGGCACAGAGCTTCATGTCTATGTACCAAGAGATGCGCTGACGGGAGTCATCACCGATTTCAAGTCGACGGGCGCGGAGTTCTCCTCCACCGAGACGTACAAGGTTGATTCGTATCGCGATACCTACGGATTTAACTTCGACAATTTCACATTTAACGCCAGCCTCGGCAATGTTGAGGATCTCTTCCAGCCGGACCTTTTCCAGATGCCGTCGGCGTTGGGCTTCCTAGCCGCCGAGTCTGGCATGGGCGACAATGGCGCATGCTTCGGCATCGCCCTAGCGAGCCTGAAGTTCCAGGAGCATTCGGGCTGGATCGACTCCTCTCATGGACTGCCGGGCGGCGCGGTTCCGATCGTGAACAACCTGAGCTTCACCGGCGACCTCAAGAACTATATCGAGGCAGAACATCTCGCCCAATTCAGCCAGGAGGCGCTCAACGCAAAGGCCGATTGGCGCGGCGAACACCGTTATGATGCCGCGAGCGTTTACGCGGGCCTCGAACCGATGCTTGCCGCCGGCGATCACCCGCTGATCTGCATGCACAACACCGATGGCACAGGACACTGCGTCGTCGCCTACGACATGTCGGGCGACCCCGTAAACGGCTTCACCATTTACGTGTACGACCCGAACCGGCCGTACAGCCAGGGCGAGTCCAATAACCCGACGCTTCACGTCCAGAATCAAGATCAGAGTGAGATTTACGTAAGTCCGTTCGACAATTCGTTCTCGTTCGAGCTGGACCCGGACCTGACTTACGCGAACAGCCTGAACAATTTGACTGCGATCTCGGCGTCATCGATCCCCGACACTCCGTCGTTACCTGATACATTGTCGGGAATCTGGGACGACGTCTTCAACGCGGGAACCGCCGAGAACAACCTCGACCAGATCGCGGCGGCCATCGCGGACCCCACAACGATCCAGTCCGCGAACGCGCCAATCGTTGTCATCCCGAACACGAACGGGACGACTCTTTCACCGTCGATCGCAGTCGTCTATGCCCCGCGGGACGTTGCGTCTCAAGCCGACGATGTCGACTCACTACTGACGACATCGTGGAAGCAACACGATCGATCGCTTCTCGGTAAGCACGTTGCCTGAGCCGTGCTGGAAAGTTTCTGATGGAGCCGAGCCCTTGGCGGCCTTCCCGGTAAACCGTTCGCTAAGCGTCATTTCTCCCGATCTTCAGGTGTGCTCGTCTCGAACATTCAAGGAGAGCCAAACATGATCACTGCAAACCGTAGAAAAGTTCGATTCGTCGTCGAGAACCTCGAAACCCGCAACCTTCTCTCCGGATTCGGCGGAACAGCGGCGAACGCGGCGGCTTCGATCGGGAAGCTGAACCCTCAGCCTCTGCCTCCCATTGCCGAGGTCTCACGAATCAATTCTGCTCATTTGTCCGTCAGCTTGAACCCTCAGCCTCTGCCTCCGATCGCGCCAATGGTTCATGCGGCCTCGGTCCAACTCAACCCGCAACCCCTGCCGCCGATCGCGCCGACCGCGGAGCTCAACACTTTCAATGACGCGGACGGGCTGAACCCGCAACCCCTGCCGCCGATTCGGTGATCGCAAACAACAAAAAGTGTGCCCCTCTACGGCGGGGCGCACTCTCGCGTTGACCGTAAGGAAATTCGGCCGTCATAATCTTGTCGGCATAAGTCGGGGTGTACAGTGTGCTGTCATCGTTGAGGAACTGTCCGATGAATCGCCCGGAAGAGCTCGCGCGAGAAAGCCTCGATCAAGCACAGCCTGTGTCCTGGCGGTTCCCCACAACCCGTTGGACGTATGTGTCTGAGGCCGTGGGAGACGATTTATCGCAATCACGCTCCGCTCTTGAGCAGTTGTGCAAGTCCTACTGGTATCCGCTCTACGCCTACATCCGCCGAAAAGGCCACTCCGCTGACGAAGCACTCGACGTGGTCCAAGAATACTTCGCGCATCTGCTGGAAAAAGGAGTGATCGCGGCAGCCGACCCCAATCGCGGACGATTCCGCACTTTCTTGATGACTGACTGCTCGAACTTTCTTTCCAAGCGTCGAGCGAAGCTCACCGCCCAGAAGCGCGGAGGCGGGCGTAAGCTCGTCTCGATCGATGTACAAGACGCTGAGGGACGATTCCTGAACGAACCCGCCGACGATCTGACCCCCGAACGACTCTTTCAACGAACCTGGACCGTCACACTCTTGGATCGAGTGCTCGAAATTCTCCGAGACGAGGCTGTGAAAGGCGGACGAGCTGAGACCTTCGACCGGCTCAAGCCTGTCTTGACCGACGGACCGGGAGCGATCCCCTATGCTCAGATCGCGGCGGACCTTCATACGACCGAAGGAGCAATTCAGGCCGCCGTTCATCGTCTTCGCAAACGCTATGCGACGTTGCTTCGAGAAGAAATCGCGGCGACCGTGAACGACCCCTCCGACGTCCAGGATGAAATCCTCGCGTTGTTCGCCGCGTTCGGGACCTGATCGTTCGCCTGACGCCCGTGTTTTACCACGTTGAAATCAACGTTCGACACCGGAGCACCGTTCATGAGTGAATCCAAGACGTGTCCGACATGCGGGGCCGACATGCCCTCCGGAGCGCTCTCGGGGTTATGCCCTCGTTGCATGCTGGGTCAGGGGATCGGCCTTTTGCCGGATTCTTCGGAGTCCTCGAATTCGGAAACGCCGCTGTTCGGCGACCTTCCTGGTTCCACGAACAAAGCCGATTCGTCCGAGCATCCAGCCACGAACGATCCGACGGTCCCTCGGACCGACTCTCCCTCGACGCCGCACGATCCCGCACGATCTTCCGACCCCGCTGAGACACGATATGAACTGCTCGGCGAGATCGCTCGAGGAGGAATGGGCGCGGTGCTGAAGGGTCGCGATCCCATGCTGAGACGCGACCTGGCTGTCAAGGTGTTGCTCGAAGCCCACCGCGATCGGCCGGAACTCGTTCGCAGGTTCGTGGAGGAAGCCCAGATCGGAGGTCAGCTTCAACACCCCGGGATCGTGCCTGTTTACGAACTGGGAACCTTTCCCGATCGCGGGCCGTACTTCACGATGAAGCTTGTGCGGGGGAATACCCTGGCGAGTCTGCTCGACGCTCGGCCAGACCCGGACCACGACCGTCCGAAGTTTCTTGGGATCTTCGAGCAAGTCTGTCAGACGATGGCTTACGCCCATGCCCACAAGGTGATCCACCGCGACTTGAAACCGTCGAACGTCATGGTCGGGGCGTTCGGCGAGGTCCAAGTGATGGACTGGGGCCTGGCCAAGGTTCTCTCCAAAGAGGACCTCACTGAGGACCTCCGCGATGCACTTGGAGGGAGCACACCGGTCCAGACCGCGTCGAGTGAATCGGGCCTTGAAGGTTCAAGGCCGGGTTCAGTCATGGGAACGCCCTCTTATATGTCTCCTGAACAAGCACAGGGCGAGATCGATCGCGTCGACGAGCGTTCCGACGTCTTTGCCCTGGGTTCGATCCTTTGCGAGATCCTGACGGGTCGTCCCGCGTATGTCGGCGCGACCTCGGCGGAGGTGATGCGGCTCGCTCAGACTGCCGGACTCGATGGAGCGTTCAAACGTCTTGAAGCCGCCGATTGCGATCCTGAATTGTTAACGTTGGCTCGTCGCTGCCTTGCCGCCGATCCTGATGATCGGGCGAAGGACGCGGGGGAAGTCGCAAGCGCGATCAGCGCGCACCTTGTCGGAGTTCAGGAACGGCTTCGTTCGGCGGAACTGGCAAGGGTTGAGGCTCAGGCAAGAGCCGAAGAAGAACGGAAACGTCGTAAGACAGAGCTCCGATTTGCCGCGGGACTGTTGACCGTTCTACTCGCCGGAATCATCGGAGTGGCAACCCAGTGGAACCGCGCTGAGAGGCACCTTGGTGAAGTCACGGTCGCCAATAACAAGCTTACGGAGGCAAATGCCGAGATCGTCCGAGGACGGGACGAGGCTATCGCGAGACGCGATCTCGCTCTTCAAGCGATAGACACATTCACGAAAGGCACGAGTGAGGACGTGATTCTCAAAGAGCCGAAGCTGGCGGAACTCCGCGCGAAGCTCCTCGGTGGTGCGCTCGAGTTCTATCAGAAGTTGCAAAACCGGCTCGAAGCCGACCCGAACGGCTCGCCGGTCGAACTCGCTGACGGCTACAACCGAATCGCTCGGATCAATCGCCAGGTCAGCCGTTTCGCCGAAGCCAAGAAGGCCTACGAACAGGAGCTTGAGACTCGTGAGAGACTCGCCCGCGATCGACCGGAGGACCCCTCACGAGAGGCTGCCCGGCTCGCCGCGCGCACGAAGATCTCCAACATCCTATACGATACCGGACGCGCCGGCGAAGCACTCACTTCGCTTCAATCCGATGCCAAGGCATGGGAGCAATTGATCGCCGCGCATCCTGAACGCTTGGACGTCGTGACGGCCATGGCGGATTATCATATTCTGCTCGGCGCAATTTTCGTGGACAAGCTCGATCGCCCTGCCGAGGCGATCAAGTATTTCGAGCGAGCGGAATCCCAGCTCGATCGACTGACTCGCGACCACCCCGAAAGAAAAGACGCGCTCTTGCGACGCGCGGGACTGCTTTTCAATATTTCCATTTCCGAGAATCGCCGTGGCCATACCGACGACGCACTCAGGCGCGGTGAGCTAGCGCTCACGGTGTTCGAATCGCTCCAACGCGAAAATGCCGTAAGTCCGGACCTTCGGCTCCACCTGGGACGGACTCGCACTCATATTGCCAACCTTTTTAGGACCCTCGGCCGAGGCCGCGAAGCACTTCTTCAGTATCGGAACGCAGTTGGGACGTTCGAGAGGTTGATATCGGATTATCCCAACGTGACAGAATACCAGGGCGAGCTCGCATCAACTCTCAATAATCTCGCCACACTCTGGGCTGACGCCGGTCGATCGAATGAGGCGATCGGAGAACTTAGAAAGTCCATCGTCATCACCGAGAGACTGACGCGCGACTACCCCCAGGTTCAGAAGTACCGAATATTTCACTGTTCAACGATTCGCACACTTGGATTCACGCTCCGAAATCTCGGTAAGCCTGCAGAAGCAATCATCGAGGCCGAAAACGCTTTAAAAATGACCGAAGCGCTCGCCCGCGACTTCCCAAGCGATCCCAATTTTCAGAACGAATTGGCGACTTGTCACGTTCTACTCGCCTCGCTCCACGTCGCGTTGAAGAAACCCGTCGACGCCGAGCGAGAGTATCGAAACGCGGCCGAACTCTACCGCAAAACCACGACACCGGACGCGAGTAGCCTTTACAACGAGGCGTGCGTCCAATCAAGAATCGCGGCGCTCGTGTCAGCCGGGCCTAACGGTACCGACCCGAGCGGACGTGAAGAGGCTGCGCGTCACGCCGATCAAGCGGTTCGCACGCTGGCTCGGTCGATCGCCGCCGGTTTCCGACAGCCTGGCGCCATCCGAGACGATTCCGATTTTGAGCCACTGCGAGCGCGGAACGACTTCCAGCTTCTACTCCTTGACGCTGCGTTTCCGATCGACCCTTTCACTCGCTGAGGAGCCGGTCCGGATTCCTACGAAATGATGCTGTAAGCTTCCCCAAAAAATCCAGCCTCCTCAGCAGAATCTGTGGGAGCGTTTCGGCTCGGGAAGGTCGCCGAGGTTGTGTAAAAGAGCCAGTTTCGCGACTTTCGCCGTTCGAAAACCGTACGACTTTCTCGTCACCAGTTT
>Ga0075030_100003502_pt1 | contig 14245 bp, 10 predicted proteins | sample LitLauG_LLR_2012_FD_71393 | JGI IMG/M metagenome (GOLD analysis project Ga0075030, IMG submission 71393) | Freshwater sediment microbial communities from Pennsylvania, USA - Little Laurel Run_MetaG_LLR_2012 | ecosystem: Environmental > Aquatic > Freshwater > Creek > Sediment | place: USA... | reverse complement strand
AGTGTAAGTGGCCAGGCGCTGCTTACTACCGACCTCGTTCCAACTGGGCTCAAGGCCTTCGAGCTTATATCGATAGCGGTTCTTCTGGGAATTTGCGTAACTCAACCCGGCAAATTCAAAGGAGAACACGTTGTCCTTGTAGGAGAGAGTCAAGGAATCGACGAATGGAATGGCTTTCTTAAGCACCGATTCAGCGCCGACTGGAACTTCTTTGTTGAAAATTTTGAAGGTAGTTATCGCCATCGGCGGCACGAACGGATCGTCGGTGATTTTTTCAGGAAAGAACGCATTGAATCCATTGCTGCCGCCAAAGAACATCTCCCCATCTCGGCCTTGATAACAACCGTCACTGAATTCATTGCTCTGCAGGCCGTCGGACACGTCATAATTTCTGAAGGTTTCCTTGTGCGGATCGAATCGGGATACCCCCTTCTGAGTGCTGAGCCAAAGCCTGCCAACTCCATCTTCCCGAATGCAACGAATCGTGCTGCTCGGCAGGCCCTGGCCCTCCGTGTACCGTGTAGAGCTTCCATCTTGCCGGTTGAACCGGTAAAGTCCGTCAAACCCTCCTGCCCAGAGTGTTCCAGTCCGGTCTTCGTGGATAGTTGTGATACCGCCGCCATTCAGTCTCTGAGGGTCACGTGAATCGGGCTTGTACGCCGCAAAACTCTTCGCCTTGTCATCGAAGCGGATCAGCGCGCCGCCAAACGTGCCTAACCACAGACCGCCGGAACGATCCTGATAGATGATCCAGACCCAATTTGCCAAGCTGTCCGGATTGGGATCGGGCTTGTAATTAATAAACCTTTCCGTCGCTGGATCAAAGCGGCTTATTCCGTTCTGCTGGCCTACCCACATATGGCCGTTTCGGTCTCCATAGATCGTGAAGACATTATCAGACATCAAGCCGTTGGGATCATCAGGGTGGTAGCGATAATGCTTGAAGCGCCCGGTACGTTCATCGAGCCGATCAAGACCGCAGGCTCCGCCACCCACCCACAGATAACCCGCTGCATCTTTGTAAATGCTGTCGACGTTAGTGCCTTCACTGAGTGTATTCTCATTGCCCGGCTTGGGAATGTAATGGGTGATTTGGCCCGTGTTTGGGTCCAACCTGTCCAGGGCGCGAGGGAAGAAACCTATCCAAAGAACACCATTCGGCTCCTGATAAATCGCCTTGACCCTGCCGGGCGAGAGACTATTGGGGTCACCGGGACGATGTCCGTAATAGCCGAACTGCTCTTGCCGGAAATTGAGAATATTGAGTCCCGCGTTTTCAGTTCCCACCCACAGCACACCACCCGTGTCCTGATACACAGACATAATCGCGTTACTGTCGGGGCTATCCGGGTCCGTCTCATCGTGCTGAAAGCGGTACGTGAAACGTTCTCTCCTCCGGTCGAAATAATAGAGCCCCTCGCTCGATGGCACCCATAATCCATTCTGACCGTCAGCCACGAGGTTGCTGTTAACGGAGCCGCCGTTTGTTGACGATGCGAGGACGCCGGCAGCATGGGCACCCAGTGGGTATTTCGTGATGCGCTCTGCGTGTCGATCATATTTCACGAGTCCGACAATCGGTGAGTTGGCTACCATCCAAAAATTGCCCGCTTCGTCTTCATACATGTTCTCCGCGCTGGGGACATTCCTGGTGGCAGGAGGGCGAGTAATCTGTCCAACCTGTTGGTCCAGATGGAACACGCCGCGCTCGCCAACAAACCAGATTTCACCATGTCTATCCGCAATGACCTGAGTGATCCTGCCAACAAACTGGCCAGCGGTGTCATTGCGGTAATGAGTAAATGTTTCGGTCCTTGGATCAAACTTGTCGAGGCCGCTGGCTTCGGTGCCAAACCAAACATAGCCCCGATTGTCTCGGGCGATGCTCGTGACGTAAGCACCGCCAATGCTGTTGGGGTTGTTGGGATCATTGAGGTAGCGGAAAAAGCGTTCAATTGTGGGGTCGAATCTGTTCACCCCAGTGTTCGTCGCGATCCACAGATCGCCGTGATCATCTTCCATCAGAGCTTGAATAAAATTGGAACTTAAGCTAGTGAGGTCGTTAGGGTTGTTCTTGTACACGACGAAGGTATTACCGTCATAGCGATTGAGCCCATCTCGCGTGGCAAACCACATGAAGCCGCGGCGATCCTGCAAAATGGCAGTAACATAGCCCTGAGACAGGCCATCGTTTGTGGTCAGGTGGGAGAACTTGAGGTGCCTCACCGGAACGTAGACGCCTTGAGCGGGGACATTCTGAATGTGGCGGGCGGCGGTGTCAGGTGCCTTTTCGCGGTCCTTAAGAAACCCGACTCTCCCCATCACGTCGGCCAAGCGTGCGCTTATCCGTTTGGCAATTGCGATCTTGGCGGGCCGGGCGTCAAGTGCTGCCGCAGTTGACGCTTGAAGAATGCACAGCAATATCCAGTTCGCAACCCGAAAGCCCCAGACTGTGTTTTTACGGATAGTGATCATGCAATCTCCTACCATCCGTTGGTATCTCCTCGCAGCCTGGTAGCAGATGATACGGTTTCCTCGTTCATGCCTTCGGAGTGAATTTCCGCAATAACCAGGAAGGCTTGCGATCTGTCATGTAGGCGGCACTGGCCGGAACACGCAGTTCCACCTCCGTTCCTTCATCGACTTCGCTCCACACCACTAGTTTTCCGCCCATGATTGTGGCGCGTTCCCGCATACCGGGCAAGCCGAAGTGTCCTTCACTCGCTTGGCTGGAGAGGATCGCTGGATCAATGCCTTTCCCATCGTCTCGCACACGCAACCGGAATTGCTCACTGTCATAGCGGATTTCAACCTCGACCTGTCGCGCCCGAGAGTGACGAAAGGCGTTCCGGAGCGCTTCGGCGGCGATTTTGTAGATCTCGTCGCGGAATATAGGATGGAGATTTCGCGCCTCGCCTTCGACTGCGACACGGAATGTTAAGGGTTGGCGGTCGGTCGAGTCGGTCTGGAGTTCTTCTCCCAGCGTGCTTATAGCGAGCGCTAGATCATTTCGTTCTACTGTGGAAGCGCGCAGTCCCTGCACCGCATCCCGGCCTTCGGTGAGAGCACTGGCAGCCTGCTCGATTGCGCTGTCCAGCTTGTCCTTTGCTTCGCGCGGGCGGTCGGGTAACAATTGCGAAACCGTCTGGAAACGAAGCAGCAAACCGTGAAAACTCTGCAGCAGAGTGTCATGCAGATCGCGAGCGATGCGCGTACGCTCGCCGACGCGCGCGTCCAAGGCCATCTCAAAATCATGATGCAGCCGTCGGACGCGGTACTGGTAGGCCGCCCACAGCAACAGCAGGAACCCGGCGACACAGGACGCTCGAAACCAATTCGTCTGGTAGTAGGCCGGCGCTATGGAGAACTCAAGCGTATCGCCCTGCTCATTCCACACGCCGCTATTGTTGCTCCCTATGACGCGAAAGCGGTAGGCTCTGGGACGCAGGTTTGAATACTGCACCTCGCGGTCGTTGATCACCTCTCTCCAGTCGCTGTCTTGTCCTTCGAGCTTGTATTTGAAATGAACCTTCTCAGGCGCGGCGAGGCTCAGCGCGGTATAGTCGATCGTTAAATCGCGAACGCGTGGCGGCAGACGCAAATTGGAGACTGCTTGCCCAGGCAAGTTTTGCCAATACGACTTGTGGTCCGCCACGATCTGCTCGATGTTAACCGGCGGAGGGACTTCATTAAAAATAATGTGGCGGGGATCGACGACCGAGATACCCTCTGCCCCCAGAAACCACAATCTCCCATCGGTGGTCTTGGCGACGGGAGGATTGAAGTAGGCGGGCGAAACGGCGGCGAGCCCAACACCATCGGCAGCATCCCATACGGTCGTTTGGACCTTGTGCTGCCGGTCGGCAATCCACGCCTCGAGTTCGCTCCGCAAAATGCGCACCAGGCCGCAGGCCGTGTTTAACCAGAGGGAATGCTCGTCGTCTTCAATGGACCAGTGGATCGTGTCACACGGTAAACCATTGTTCGTTGTGAGGGTGGCGACGCGGCCATCTTTGATGCGGCTGAGCCCGCCCTCCTGTGTTGCCGCCCAAAGCGAACCATTCTGATCGAGTCGGATACTCGCCACAGGCCCCTTTCCCAGCCCATTGGCGGTTGTGAACGAGGCCCGGACCACACCATCCTTGAAATATAAGACGCCTCCGTCGACCCAGAAGGCAAGCCACACTCCGCCTTGATTTGGGGCTAAAATCTTCGCTTGTTGATGACGCCCCATGGCTGACCAGGGGAAAGTCTCGACTAGATGCCCAGCGCGGATATGTGATAGGCCTTTGTCCCCCGACAGCCACAGATTGTCTTTGTCGTCCCCCGCAATGCAAAACACTTGCTCGCTGGGCACGCCAGCTACGCTCACAAATCTCCCGTCCTTGAAGTATGAGAGTCTGTGCCGTGAGAAAGATGCCCAGACGCGCCCGCGGTTGTCTACGAAGAGAGAATTGACAAAATCGTCCGGCAGCCCATTCGCTTTGCGGAAAACTGTGCTATGTCCGTTCTTCAAGATAGTCAAACCATCGTGAGTCCCTACCCAAACGCTCCCGTCTGCACCTGCGACCAATGACGAAGGATAGCTGCTCGACAAGCCCTGCTTCGTAGAAATCGTCGCAACGGGGAGCTCTCGAAACCGGTCCAGTCCCCGCGAACTGGCGAACCAAACATTGCCTTCACGATCCTCGAAGAGACTGCAGCTGATGTCGCCTGAGAGTCCGTCGGCTTTTGAAAATACGTCCGTCCTGCCGTTATGTATGTGGATGAGCCCCCGTTGGCGGGTTCCAATCCAGAGACCCCCGTCACGGTCGCGCAGCAGCTTGTTCGAATCGACCTCGCGGTCCGCGAGCAGCGCATTCGGATTCGTCGCGCTATGAATCGGATACGGTTCGAGCGTGTTGGCAAGCAGCTGCTTCAATCCTGCCCCACTGATTCCAATCAGCAGGCGGCCGCCATCGGACTTTAGCAGGTCGCCAACTCGCATTCCGGGTACTGCATAGCGTTGTGGGGGACCGGGGTTCCATCGCCAAACTCCGGAATCGGCCCCGGCCCAGAGAGAGCCTGAGCCATCCTCACCCAAACTCCAAACGAATGAGCCGAACGAGCGATCGTATCCGTAGCACTGGATGCTGGTCCCACGTATCCCGCAGAGCCGGGACGCACGAGCACCGTCGCCGTACGTGCCCACCCAGACTGTTCCCTCGCGATCCTCGAGAAGAGATGTAACGAAGAGGTCGCCAACTTCCGGGTAGCGGGTTAGCTTCATCCCATTCCAGCTGACAAGGCCAGCAAAAGTGCCAATCCAAAGCGTGCCGTCGCGGGTCACGAGCAGGCTGTAAGGCTTCTGAGGGAGCTGCTGGCCCGCGGGTGGTTGCCAAGGAACCGCGTGAACTCCGTCGAACCGATACAGCCCGAATTCGCTACCGAGCCACAGATACCCATCGGGCGTCTGTGCCATAGCGAAGGTCGCGCCCACGGAGAACCCGTCCTTGGCGGTCCATGACGTATGCCCGTACTGGCTCACCTGGAGCGACGGGTCCAGTGCCAGCGCCGGAGACGGCGCCAGCAAGACGGCGAGCGTACCAATTGCTATGAAAGCTAGCGTAGGTCTCATTTGCGACCTCGCCCCACTTCACAGCAACAGCGCCGAGCAGGAACTGGAGATTGGACCATAGATCGCCCGTTAGCGACCTAATTTAGCACTGTCAGCGGCCTTGCGTCAGTGATTCCGTCCTCGCGCGAACAAAACCGTTTGTTTTGCGTGCGCAAGACAACGAGTGATCGGGGAGCTACCTGATAGGTTAATTGTTGCAGAGGCAAGCCGGATTTGGAGAAATCGTCAGGGCCGGGCAGGTTGGTGTCTACGATTCTCAGCCAATCTTCGGGCGCGCCCTCCTGAACCTCGAACTGGAGTGATTGCCAATAGGCGTTGATCATGACGTAGATGTCATCGTCGCCCTGGGACGCGCCATGCAGACAGAACGCCACGCTGCGCGAATCTGGCGATAGATCGACCGCGGGGCCAGTGCCATACCAGGAGATATCTTCGCGCCAGAACCTGCTGCGACACAAAGAAGGATGAGACTTCCGGAACGCAATCATGCCTTTGAAGAACCGCAATATGTCCTGATTTTCCTCAAGCTGACTCCAATCCAGCCAGCTGATTTCGTTGTCCTGGTTGTAAGGATTGTTATTTCCGAACTGCGTATTCAGGAACTCGTCGCCGGCGCGGAACATCGGAATCCCGTTTGAGAGCATAAGAAGACAGAAGAAGTTTTTCGCCTGCTTGCGGCGTAGGGACAAAACTTCCGAGGATGCGCCGTCCTCCCCCTCATTTCCGCAGTTCCAACTGTAATTCGCGTCCATGCCGTCCTGATTGTCATGACCGTTCTTCCAATTGCGTTTCTGGTTGTAAGAGACCAGATCGTACAGCGTGAACCCGTCATGACAATCGACGTAGTTCACCGTCTGGAAAGCATGATAGGCATGCTGGCCGCTGTCCGGAAATAGATCGTCGCTCCCATAAATGCGACGCATAAGGTTTGGGACCATACCCGCGTCGCCCCTGACAAATCGGCGCACATGATCGCGAAAGCAGGCATTCCATTGCAGCCAGGTCGTGCCCGGAAATCCACGTCCAAGTTGATACCCTCCCACATCCCAGGGTTCTGCGATCAACGCCATGCGGCCCAACTCGGGGTCTGCTGCAATTTCACTGAAAATGGGAGCATCTCCCCAGTTCAAGGATCCATCCGCGTTGCGGCTGAACACAGACGCCAAGTCGAACCGGAAGCCATCGATGTGCATCTCGTTCTTCCAATAGCGCAGGCTGTCCATGACCATCTTGCGGACGTGAGGCTGGCCGAAATTGAGCGTGTTCCCTGTGCCAGAGTAATTCGCGTAGGGAGTCTTGGGATCACCTGACAGCATGTAATAACCGGTAGCATCCAATCCTTTGAAGCTATAGATCGGACCGCTGTTGTCGCCCTCGCACGTGTGGTTGTAAACAACGTCGAGCACCACCTGAATTCCCGCTTGGTGAAGCGCCTTCACCATATTCTTGAATTCAAGATGTTGTCCATCTTCCCTGCAAGACGCGTATTGCGCGTGAGGGGCGAAGAAGTTCAACGGCATGTAGCCCCAGTAGTCGCTTTCCTGGGGGTCACGTTGGAAAATTGGCATCAATTCGACGATAGTTATCCCCAAGTCCTTCAGGTATGGGATCTTTTCGACTAAGCCTGCGTACGTGCCGGCACGTGATGGATGCACGCCGGAATTGGGATTCCTGGTGAACCCTTTTACGTGAAGTTCGTAAATGACCGCATCGGATTCATGTTGAGGAGGAACATCTCCATCCCAATCGAAGGCGATGCTCTCTTCCGGCAATACTCCAAGCGGCGCTCTTCCGGCATTGCGGCCTCTTTCTGTGGCCAGCTTGCGATCAAATCCGGGCGGGAAGAAAACACGTTTGGCATAGGGATCGAGGAGAATCTTTCCGGGATCGAAGCTCTGAAGCCCGGCAACTTTCGGCCCCGAAACCGAGTAACCGTAATATCGCGCGTCGCGCACCGCTTCGAGAGGAATTCTGCAATGCCAGATTCTTCCGGATTTGTTGCGAATGGGATCGAACTGAAATTTATAGACCGGATTTTCTAAGTCTGTGTTCGAGAAAAACAGAACCTTGACGCTCTCCGCATGTTCGGCATAGACAGCAAAATTGAATGCTTGCTCGTCTGGAAGCAAGGTCACTCCAAGCGGCAGCGACAGGCCCTCTGTTTGTGCCCACGTACGAACCTTCTGGGGCAACAGCAAATGCTGCGAGCTTCCTTTCATCCTGCTCCCCCATCGCTCCGAGTAATCAGAATTCACGCGCCTAGTGACAGACCGCGTCATCCTGGAAGGTGCCGCCAGCGAACATCTGCGCCAGGAATTGACCGCAACGAACCAGCCGTTGAGCGTCTTGATCGCTCTTGAGCACGTCTTCAGACGTCGTCAGTTCTACTGCGCTCATGGAACTGCGAGCCCTGACGAATGCGTCCGACCAAGCCTGCACATTGTTGAACTCATTTTTCAATAATTCGAGCCCACGAGCATCAGAGTCATTCGACGCCGCGGTTGCAGCTAATGCAATGCTGTCAGCCGCACGAGCCTGATACGCGCTGATCGTGTATCCCACCGCAGTTTTCGCCACGGGATAGCCATTCTGCACGGTTGCGAGCAGGGTGCCTCCCCATTCTCTGATCGAGGCCATAGCCTCTATTGCTGCTTTGATGAAGGGGCGGGAGAATGCCGGCTCATTCGCGCCGTCGATTTCCGAGTCCGAAGCATCGGTCCGAGGCAAAGTCAGAACGATACGGTCCTTCTCAAAGCTGAGTGATCCATTTGTGATTCGCGCAAGCTCCTGCGCGTCGACAAACACGCGCCCCTGGTCTCGAATGACATCGGCCCGTCCTTCGTAGCCGTGAACCGACAGCACTTCTGCCTGGCGCTGGACTTGCGCGAAAGCCATAACAACCAGCATCACCACTGCGCCAGCCAGTGCGATCCGTTTCAAGATGCTCAACATATCACCCCCTTTTACAAAGTCCCGACAATGAGGCTGCCCTCACTGCTGAGGCAGTTCTTCCGCGCTAGCTCCCGTCACCGAATACTGCGCCTGCGTAAGCGGTGGCAGCGAGGACTCGACTTGCATGTCCATCATCAAGTCGACTCGCCACTCCAATTGGAAGAACTTTGTCACGGTGAGAGCGGGAAGCGCTTTGTTGAACTTCTTGTAATATTTCTTCTTCAATTCGGCGAGACGAGACGCGCAGTCCAACATCTCATCCGCCATCGTCTTGGCCTCGGCATCCGTCAGGTTCGGGTACTTCTGGGTGTACTGCTTTATGACGGCAGCACGACGATCATCCAGCCTGGATCGCTCATACTGATACTGTTGATAAATCGGCCAAAATATCACGGCATCTTTGTCGTTGAAATTCATTCCCGTAGTGATGAGGGTGGTCCGGTCGGCCTGCATATTGGCACGCACTACGGCGATGGTGGAGTCAATCGTGGGACCCCGATCTTGAGCACGGCCGAGAGGGCAGAATGTGAGCACCGCCAAAGTCCAGATGAGTAATCCAGAATTCTTAATCATTGATTCAGTCTCCTAGGCCGCTTCTTAATCTCATTCGCGGGCACAGCGGCACATTGCGCCCGCGCATGCTTTTGAACCGCTGCTTGCCAGCAAGTGGAAGCAGTGCATCTCATCGGCATACGCCCCACCTAGTCACCATTGCGAATACCAGAGCTTAAAAGGCCTGTGTTATCATCGGACGCAGCTTCGGTTGCATTCAGCCGGGCTTCATCAGCCCTCTTGATCAAAGTCAGGCACAGGGCACCAATTCCTGACCAGAACAGAATGCGTACACGTCGGCACAGTGCGAGCGTCAACCCCGCGGTGCCCGTCACGCCAAAGATCTTGGCAATGAGCATATTTCCACCTTCGTAGGTCCCGAAGTTCCCGGGATTGAACGCGCCCACGAGGTTGATCACCTTCGTTAGCCCCTCCACGACAAAAGCGCCGCCTACGGCGATTCTTGCCCCCATAAACCGTAGGATTATGAATACCTCCAGGACCGTCAGCACGTGCCAAAGCAGGTTGAGAAGCAGTGTTGCCCAGAACGCGGCGGGCGCTTGCTCTTGGAAGCTGAGAAGATTATCTTCGGCCGAATCAATGATCGGCTTCTTGCCCGTGACCCACTTGCCGATTCCAGGCAATCGTCCAATTGCTCGGATTGCGTTCCCAATCAAGTGCCACCGCCTTGTTAAAGCCACCGCTGCCAAGATCACGACAGCTATGAGCCCAGCGACCAGGAGCAATGCGTAAGCTCGCCAAGCGGAGGGAAGCGGCGCCAACAATAATGTTGCGGTGATACCTGAAACAGTAACCAGCACTGCGGTGAAGGTATGCAGTCCTCCGTCAATCGCACCTGCTGACAATGCATTCGGTAGGGGCACTGCACGACGCAATAAAGATATGCGCATCCCCTCACCAACCACCTTTCCAGCGACTCCAAATTGTCCGATGCCGTCGGAGATCAACTGCCCGGCAAAGCTGCGGCGCCATGAGAGTTTGCTGATATCGCACGTAAACGCTTGCCTCCAGGCGCAAGTTTTGATGAACTGAGAGATACCCCCGACCATGATGATCACAACTACGCCCCAGCCGACTGCCTGGAGTTGTTTCCAAACGGCCTCCGGGCCGGCTCGAAGGATCAAATAGCTCAGTAGACCGACACCCAGCAGAGCTGCAAAGAGCCGAAGAGAAAATCGAAAAAGAGGCCGCAACCGGCGTGCAATACCACCGTTAGGCGTAGAGTTGAGTAGCCTTCCCCGTCGCCTTGCGCCCTTATCTTTGTGCGACTGCTGAGTATCCATCAGCGCACATTCAATAATTGAATTAAGTGCTCCCACGTAACTCTCCCCATTTTCCAGTCGACTTACGTACCTGGACATTGAGAGGGAGCAGGTGAATTGCCAATCGGATCCCCGCTTAAACCGTTAATCTTCATCGTGTTCGAGGAGTGGACCTGAATTCGGCGTGCCTTGCCAAGGGCAGTGCCTCAATGTGGGCAGCGAGGTGGCGCATCGTGCGCGAAAAGTTTGGTCATCCACAACAATGCCGTGATTCCCGTTTGGCCCAATGAGTGCAGCTTGCAGAAGGTCCATGCTTGAGCTCGCACCGCACCAGAATCTGAGGTGAAAAGATGAAAGTTGGCATAGCCGCTGATCATGGCGGATACGAAATGAAACAGAAGATCCACATCCTACTTAACGCAAAGGGTCATAAGGTTCTGGATTTCGGCAATTTGCAGTACGATAGGGACGACGACTATCCCGATTTTGCTATCCTTCTTGCTCGCGCCGTCGCAGACCGAGTCGTGGAACGGGGGGTCTTGCTCTGCGGCAGTGGCATAGGGGCGTCCATCGCTGCCAATAAGATTGATGGGGTGCGCGCGGCAGTCTGTCACGATGATTTTTCAGCTCGCCAGGGCGTGCAGGATGACGATATGAACATCCTTTGCCTCGGCGGTTTGACGACAGGTGTTGCCGTTGCCTGGAACTGTGTAAAAAGCTTCCTTGCCGCGAAGTTCACTGGAGCGGAACGGCACCTTCGTCGCCTTGCAAAAGTCAGTGCGATTCGCACCAATCCGACCGTTGTCTACAGCATTCCAGCGGTTCCCTTTGCGAGAGGAGCCTCGCTGCCATTTCAAGGAAACGGTGAGGCTAAAGGAATAGGAGACAGCAATGATGTTGCTTGAGTCCTTGAGACAATACACCACTGTGGTAGTCGACACCGGCGACATCGAGGCGATTGCACAGTATCGTCCTCAGGACGCGACGACGAATCCCTCGCTTCTCTTCCAAGCTGCCCAGATGCCCGCTTATCGTCATCTGGTCGAAGAGGCATCTGAAGTGGCTTCGGAACAGGGCGGCAATCAGCAGCGCATGGCGGAAGAGTTCATCGACCAGCTTTTCGTGCTGTTCGGGTCGGAGATTCTCAAAGTGGTGCCAGGTCGGGTTTCTACAGAAGTCCCAGCCAGCCTGAGTTTCGATACAGATGGTACGGTTGCGAAGGCCCGAAAACTCATTTCGCTGTACGAAAAGAAAGGGATTTCGCGAGAACGAGTTCTGATCAAGATGGCCAGTACCTGGGAAGGAATCCGAGCAGCGGAGGTTCTGGAATCGGAAGGCATCCACTGCAATTTGACCCTGCTGTTCAGCTTCGCCCAAGCGGTGGCTTGCGCTCAAGCAGGCGTCACTCTCATCTCCCCGTTCGTAGGCCGGATTTACGATTGGTACAGGAAACAGCATGGCGGGGCAGAGATAGCTCCCGACCAGGACCCAGGTGTTGCATCGGTGAGACGCATTTACAACTACTACAAAACATTCGGTTACAAGACGCAGGTGATGGGAGCCAGCTTCCGGAATCTCAACCAGATCGTCCGTTTGGCGGGATGCGATTTACTCACGATCAGCCCGGAGCTCCTGGAAGAGCTCGAGAACGCAGAAGGCACTGTGAAGCGCCAACTCGATCCGGTAACGGCCCGGGACAACAAGGAACAGCGATTGAGCCTCGAAGAAAGGACCTTTCGCTGGATGCACAATGAGGACGCCATGGCGACGGAAAAATTAGCCGAGGGAATTCGCAAGTTCAACAGCGATACCTACTGCCTCCAACAGTTCGCCCTGGCTCGCGTAGCTGAAACCATTGGGTGAGAAAGGGACGACCCAGGTTGAACTTTACCGGATCGATGCAAGCGTCGGAGACCCTGACCGAAGTCTCTGCAGGACTCCCATGGCCATGAATCGAGCAGTACTGTGGGACATGGATGGAACCCTCGTCGACTCTGCCCAATACCATTGGCAGGCCTGGCGCGACACTATGTCCCGCGAAGGTTTCCCGGTCACCCACGGACAATTCCTAGCCACCTTCGGGCAGCGCAACGATTCTATTCTCCGGCAATGGCTCGGCGAAAAGGCTACCCCCAAATTGATCCAGCGCATCGGTGAAGCCAAAGAAGCGCTCTATCGCCAGCTGGTGCGCGAACACGGCATTGCGCCGCTCCCTGGAGCCTTGGAGTGGGTAAACCTGCTGCACCGACAAGGCTGGGGACAAGCGATTGCATCGGCGGCTCCTCGCGCCAACGTAGAAACGATCCTGGATGCCTTACACGCGAGCGAATGTTTTGAAGCCATTGTATCCGCTGAAGATGTACACCGAGGCAAGCCTGACCCGGAAGTCTTCCTGATCGCCGCCACCAAGCTGGGTGTCGCCCTCAACCATTGCATCGTTGTAGAAGATGCCGAGCACGGCATCGAAGCTGCGCGTGCCGCCGGAATGAAAAGCATCGGCGTGAGCCAGAATGGCAAGCATTTGCCGGCTGATATTGTGGTGCGATCTCTCGACCTTCTGGATGAGAACGCCTTCGACAATTTGTTGCAGGACGGGGCTTGATCAGCAGTTATCCACGCTTCTCCTTTTCATCCGTAGCGCGTAGTCCCGGCATGGACTGAATGCGGATCCGGAAAAAGAGCGGTTCAATGGAATTCTCCTCTACCCTCATCTGCTGCTGGCCTAGCGCATTCAGCCACCATTGATGGCGTTTAGCCAGCAGCGAACCGGCGTGCTTACGCTCGGCGGTGTATTGCGGCTCGGGTAGTTCGTTATATTCGCCGTAAACAATCACGCTGATCCACTCGCCCTGATTCTGTATTTCGTCCGTCTGGACACATACTCTGGGATTCGCACGCATCCACTTTACTTTCTGGCCAAAGGTCGAGAAACCGTACAGGTAAGTAACTTCGTAGGCAAAATAAATCGGAACTACATACGGCTGGTTCTCGTATGAGCAACCCAGGCGGCCCAGGGAGGCCCGCTCCAGAAATGCTCTGCCTCTTCGCCGGTCATTTCGTTGCTTTCCATAATGGCTCCCTTTGGTGTTCAGGATTGACCAAGAGCATGGCTGACGATCTCCTGAGCCTCGCGAATGATCTCATTCAGATGTGACTCGTCTTTGAAGCTTTCGGCATAGATCTTGTAGATGTTTTCCGTTCCGGATGGCCGAGCCGCAAACCAGCCGGAGCTTGCAACCACCTTCAGGCCGCCAATCGGAGCATGGCTGCCCGGGGCCTTTGTTAATTTGGCGACGATGGGTTCGCCTGCCAACTCTGATTCTTTCACCGAATCGGGTGAGAGCTTCTGCAGTTTCCGCTTTTGGTCAGGCGAGGCCGGAGCATCAATCCGCTTATAAAGAGGGGTTCCGAACTCTGCGGTCAATTCACGGTACTGTACGCCGGGATCTTTGCCCGTTCGAGCCGTGATCTCTGCGGCCAGAAGATCCATGATCGGTCCATCTTTGTCAGTGGTCCAGACCGTACTGTTGCGGCGGAGGAAGCTCGCACCCGCGCTCTCCTCGCCACCGAAACACACGGAACCATCGATCAGGCCGGGTACAAACCACTTGAAGCCCACTGGCACTTCGTGCAACTGACGTCCGAGCTTCTCCACGACGCGATCAATCATGCTGCTGCTTACCAACGTTTTTCCGACTGCGGAGTGGGAGTTCCACTCCGGCCGATTGGTCAGCAGGTAACGGATCGCGACAGCCAGGAAGTGGTTCGGGTTCATCAACCCCGCGGATGGAGTCACAATGCCATGACGGTCGGAGTCGGGGTCATTGGCGAAGGCCACCTG
>Ga0075030_100003500_pt1 | contig 14251 bp, 19 predicted proteins | sample LitLauG_LLR_2012_FD_71393 | JGI IMG/M metagenome (GOLD analysis project Ga0075030, IMG submission 71393) | Freshwater sediment microbial communities from Pennsylvania, USA - Little Laurel Run_MetaG_LLR_2012 | ecosystem: Environmental > Aquatic > Freshwater > Creek > Sediment | place: USA... | reverse complement strand
TTCGATGGTCTCGACGATCTTGACCTTCTCAAACTCGGCTGTAGTCAAACGGCTCTCATCCACGATGACGGGTTTGCCGGTATCGGAATTTACGACACAGCCTAGGTAAGGACCCGAGCGCGGGATGCGATAGGCGTGACGCCAGAAGTAGCCGAGTTTTGCCCGCTCGCGCCCGACGATAAACAGCGAGGGTCTTCCACAGAGGGACAACCATCGCTTCCGAGAGCTCGGGGAATCCCGGCGCAGCCGCAACTCGCTCAAGGTTGTACACAATCCTTCTCGGAGGATCCGTCCCTGCCTGAGTCGCACTTCGTTCACGCCGTGATGCTTGTTTTCATCGCCGCCGTTTCGAAGATCGTCGATGATGAATACACGCACTCCCGGCAGCGTGAGGAAAGCCTCCCGCGCCCACTTCTCGACTAGGTGAGGAGGGACCATGGCAAGAGCCGTGAATGGACTTCCTTCGCAATGGACATGGATTGCACCAAGCGAAATCAGTGTCTTGCCCGTGCCGCACTCCGCGACCACCATGCCGGTCCGCGCCTGTTGCCAGCGCTTCGCGAGTCCCATGATCGCGACCGCTTGTGCGGGAAACGGTCTTCGTAACAATCCTTCGATTCGTGGTGAAAGAGGGTCTTGCACCTGATGCAGCGCCGGAAACTGGTCAAGTATCCGCGTTCCCAATAAATTGGCCTGGGCGCGCATATAGTCGTAGATCGTGCATAGTTCAGGCATTGTGGCTTTCTTGAAGAAAGGAACTTTGTGAGACCAGAGGTACGAATCAGCAGAAGGCGAAGGCACGAGCGGTCGGACGTGACGGGGATCAGGTCCTCAAGACCTGATTGCAGGTTCGCTTTTGCGTCGACTGGAGATCACGGATGGCGGTGATGTCTCAGTGAACGCAAAACCGGTTCTAGAGACGCGTTGACGATCTCTGCCTTTCGTTTCACGGATCGACATCAATTACATTTTCATTGTCGCGATTTGTAACTGCTTTGGTTTCATGTGTTTACAGGGAGCCCGCGGGATTTTCTGTTTTTCTCCCAATATTTGCCCCTAAGTAGAGGTTGTGGGTTGGACCTTCGGAAGGGGCGTGGCGGTCATGGACTTTTACACTAAGGTGAAGATTCATGCGGTAAACGTGGTGAGCACGATATTGTTCTTAGCGGTGCTCGGCTATGTTGCGTGGGTCGAACTCCATAGGCTATTCAAATAACGACGGCGGGGCGGGCTTTGGTACCCGCTCTGGCCATTTTCAATCGCGGATGGGGGTTCAACTACCAAGCTGCCGTGCTGATTGAAAGAAGATGTCCTTCAGACTGAGACCCGGCCAGCAAATCGGGCCCGGTTGGCCGGGAAACTGAATTGCATCGCTTTCGACGCCCCAACTGAGCCAGTCCAGAAACTGGTCTTTCTCGCCTTTGACAATGAGGGGATTGCATCCAATGCCCAACATCGGTGCGATGGCATGATGAGTGTTCAATTCGTCTTCAAACCAACTCGCCCACTCAGGGATTCCCGGTAAACCGTAGATGTCGGCGACTGAAGCCCAGACGAATTCCTTGCCCGATCCCGCCAGCAGAAGCTTTCCTGTATTGGAAGACCTGTTTGCCGAAATCAGTTCTTCCGACATGCCAATGAGATGGCGCAACGGCTTCTTTCGTCCCGGCACCTGTATCGACCCTTTGAAACATTGAGCGTTCCGCTCCAGGCATACTCGGGTGGGCGGAACGTCCGGGCCTTCGATCATGAATCGATCTCCGAGGGAAATGGCCGCGCTGATCGCAGAGATCTGCGTGTCTCCTCCGATCACGGAAATCAAATGGGCCTTCGCCTGTCGCGGAGGGTCCGGCAGGAGTTCACCGATGAAACGATCCAGATGCAGCTTGATGCTGGTCGTGGTCTTCTCTGTGCTTTTTACATAGGTGAGCCAGCCGAACCGAAGGTGCGCGTTCTTCATTTGGAGTCCTTCTTTTCATGAGTAAGAATCCGTGTCTTGCCATTGGCAAACACCAGCGTCAGTTCGTGCGAGAACCGCTCGCGGTCGTGCAGGATTTTGGTGCCGTCTTCTTCCTCTTCTTCCCAGTGATCGGTGAACTTCACTGATCGCCAGTGCGCAATATGGCGGTTTTCACCTTCGCCGAATACCCCGTTGAGCATTCCTGCGGTGCACAATAGCCCCACATGTCCGCCATGCAGCGGCGTGAGTGGCCGTCCTCGCACATCCCGTTGCTTAGGAAGAAGGATTCGGCTGGCTTGACGATAGGCCGCGGAATCGAGCAGCAGATCCTCCACTTCATCCAACGGAATGCCTGTGTCGGTGAGTACGACCGGTCCAGAGGGCGGTACTTCGTAGGAGGCTGGCGGGTGGTCGGTCAGGTCAGCGAGATCAGGTTTCCAAGCCAGCATCTCTAACCAGCGCACGCTATTGAGCAACTCTGAATCGCGAAGATGCTGGTGACGTTTGCGGCGCCTTCCTAGGACCACAACCTGCTTGTACTGGATACTCGCCGGTTCGGTGAGCCGATAAACCGTCAGATCGCCAAAGTACTCGCTCAGGATTCTGGCGCACGGCTTCAGTTGTGGTTGTGGGATCACAAAGATGAGCACGCCACCCGGTTTCAGCCATCGGTATGTGTGCTCCAGAAACACCAACTCCAGCCGCTGATTATTCGTCTGCCCAACTTCCAGGTCGTACGGAGGATTGAGATAGAGAAGAGAGACTGATTCGGTTGGACAGCGCACGTCCATCGTGGTCGCGTGCAGCGTTTCGATGCCAAGAGCTCTGGCTTGTTCGGCGCGGTTGGCATCGATTTCAATTCCGTATGGCCGCGCGTGAGCCCCTTCCACCAAATGCGTGAAGGCCACGCCGTCTCCCACACAGGGGTCAACTGCTGCAAATTCGTCCGGGAAAGTCAGACAATTTCTGAGACGCCCGGCTTCGACTGCTGGAAGCGGGAAGAAACCCAATTTTGCCTTGCCATGAGGACGCATCGAGAGCCCCTTTTGCGTGTGAACAGGAAGATGGGCAGGGAAACTGGAAGGAAAACGCTTCAACCCCAGATTGTTATGATCGCGGACGGAAGGCGATCAGGGGAAGTTGGGCAACGAGCCGACGGCGGTCGGCGTCGGACCCACGATATCGCCAGCCGAGGAGTTGGCTGAGAACCTGGCGAACGAGCGGCGCCATGAACCGGTTTCGGAGTTCGTAGTTACGCACAACGTTGACTCCTTCCTCTTCACTCAGAAAGCGGTGAGAGGCCTGAAAGTGCCTAGTGCCGATGACCACCTCTTCGTTCGGGGTGGCCTCGATGTTGCGAAGCCAGTCAGAATTCCAACCAAAACCACTCATGACCACCGCTTCCGGACCTACCTCTCGGTACTCCATGACTTCCAGGACCGTTTGGCGGCGGATCCCGGTACGCCGGCCAGTGTGCGTCAGCAGCAAGAACCGTTTTCCGAACAGTGGGCCCAGGCGCCAACGGTAGAGATAGACCGGGGCCTGAAGCAAATGCCGCAAAACGCTATTCTTATGGATTGCGCCCATGTCGACTGACGGCTCCTCCCGGAGAAAATCGGGCCGACTGATCGTACATTCCTTAGAGGTCACGTCCGTAACCTTTCATGAGATGGCCTTCACTGATATTTTTTAGATTCGACTCAACGTCGAGATCTCCGTCAGAAAGGCGAGGACGATCATGAAGGCGCTGCGATGGGTATTGCTGGCATCGGCTCTACTAACGGTCGTTTGTGGGGTCATGTTCGCACAGAAAGCGACTTCGGCGCCGGATCTGACGCGTACGCTGGTTCAGGCGAAAACGATCTACCTCGTTTCAGGTCACGTGAAGTATTTCAAAACGAAGGGCTTCAAGACTCGCCTGGTGGAGGACTCGCCCTTTGAAGAACCCAGCCACCAGGAACTGGAAAAATGGGGACGGTTCCAGATGGTCGAGGACGCGAAGAGCGCGGACCTTATCCTGCGCGTTTACGAGACAGCAACTCCACACCCTGTACCGGTGGGCACCGTCAACACGGGCGGTACTGGAGTCATCATTTTGGATATCGTGCATCCCGCCTCCAAAACGATCTTGTGGTACACATCCAAGAACGCCGGGCTGAGCTGGAGCACGAAAACAGCGGTGGCCGCGCTATTCAAGAATCTGCGGGAATATGTGGAAAGCCAACAGAGCGCCGCTCAAGCCGCGAGGCCGGCAACACCTCCGGGCACTCTCGAGCCGGTCGCTGCGAAATCCGAACAGCACTGATGCGCTATCCGGTCGCGATTCCTTTCTTTGATCGACGGAGTTCCCGAAGTCGGGGACGAAGGGGCTTAGCCGACACCGATCCATTCATGCTCTCAAAAATACCCCTCCCACATTGATCCAAAGTGTCGCATCGGCACTTGGTCATCAACCTCTTGAGCACGCCCCGCACTGCTCTTATTCCATCCATCAACTGGTCCAATTCCACAAGCTTTCTTTGGGATAGAGTTCGCCAGCGCTCTGACGGGCGCGTGACATCGCGGAAGCCAAAGAATAGGTGGCGAATTTCACTCAACGTAAAACCCAGTTGGCGCGCACGTTGGATGATCGCTAAGCGGTAAAGCACCGTGAGATCGTATCGTCGTTGCCCACTCTGCCGTTCTGCCGCAGGAAGCAGGCCAATCCGCTCGTAGTAGCGAATTGCCGATGGCCGGAGTCGAACCCGTCGTGCAACCTCGGAAATGGTGAGTTGAGGCATGCGCCATTCTAACGCTCACCTCATCGCAAGGTCGGATCATCGCGACAAATTGTTTACAAAATATCTCCTTGCCTTAAAGTCAACTTTAAGTTGTAGCGTGACAACAGAGCGGAATACCTCGGATACTTGTCCGCTTGAAGGAGAAATGAACCGTGAAAACAATCAAATGGATCACGATTCTTGCGCTGTGGTTCGCCGCTGCGAGCCTCTCAGCTCAGGCGGCCCCCCAGGTTACGGATACAAAGGTCGTTGATGCTACGAATGTTGCGAGTCTCGATGCCCGGAAAGAAAAGCGTGCACTCGAGTCCCTGATGAGAATCGTGGAGAAGGAAATCATATCTACCGTGGATGCCATGCCGGCCGACAAATTCGGGTTTGCCCCGACGGATGGCGAATTCAAGGGCGTGCGTACGTTCGGTCAAATGGTGAAACACTTCTCCGCCACTAATCACATTCTGGCTGCGGCAGCATTGGGAGAGGAGCCACCCGCTGAGGCTGGTGATGAACTCGGGCCCGAGAGTGTCAGGACCAAGGCTGAAATTCTTGCGTATTTGAAAGGTTCATTTGTCCATCTGGACAAAGCCGTCGAGGCTATCGGTCAGACCAACATCCCAGTGAATGCCTCGCCGATCTCGCCCCTGAAACGCGGCGAAGTGACTCGCTTGGCGCTCATCACAGAGACGCTGCTCCATGCTTATGACCATTATGGACAGTTGGTCGAATACCTCCGCATGAACGGCGTCGTCCCACCCGCGAGCCGGCCATGAACAATCTTGATAAGCTGCCAATCGCATGTTCTCTGACTAGCGCAGAACTGCGTGAGCGTGAAGCAACCCTTCTGGCCCAATTCAGAGCGGCCATCGTTAAGACAGAGGAAATTCGGGATGGTTATGCTTTTCGTATTCCCGGCGACGGCGACAGCTTTCGGCAGGTGGCGGAATTGATCGTGGCAGAACGAGAATGCTGCCCGTTCTTAGTATTTGAGGTGAGTGCTCCGCCCAACATGGGCCCGGTGACCGTCCGTGTGAGTGGTCCGGCTGGAACAAGAGGAGTTCCTGAGCAGCCTGCTGGGCTTGCCTGGGAAGCACACCGCCGGCAGCCCGAACGAGGTATCGCCGCCTCACAAGCAGGGCTGACTTCAGGTCCTGTCGTCTGAGAAGGTAACGCGCCACGAAAGGAGCCTTATGCCGCGGATCTCAGCACAAGAGTTCGCACATTTGCCACTGCGGGTTCACGGATTCCTCGCCGACGTGCCGCTCCACGACGTGTGGGCGGTCGACCTACCGCATACTCGCTCCGGCATCACTCTTGATGAGTTTCTTAGAGCGGAAAAGATCCATCACTGCAGGCTCTCGCCGAGCGCGCGTGCACTGTTGAGCGCCCGCCTCTCCATCGGCCGCCCGCTCGGCTGGGATCGAGCGCCGGTCGCAACCGCGTGCAAAACCTTTGCCACGCGGATGACAACCGTTGATTGCTCGAAAACCCTTGTTCCGACCGGCGCGCCTGAGGGGCTTTTCCGTGTCGTCTATCGCTTCGAGAACGAGCAACTCCTTGAGCTGATCAACCGCACCGCGCACGCTGCGGCCCTGAGCGCTCTGGTCGAAACGGCGAACGCCTACCGCTTCTATTTCGCAGTTTACGTGCGCAACGTCAGCCGTTTTACGCCGCTGTACATGTCCCTGATAGATCCGTTCCGCAAGTATATTGTCTATCCGTCGCTGCTTCGCTCGGTGCGCGCGACGTGGGACACAACCTTTTTCGTTTTACCGTGAGGACGCATGGGAGACCTCTTTCAGGTGGTGTGCTTGAACCCATACTTCTATCGGGAGAGCGTCGGGGTTCGGGAGGGATCAGCCGCAAAAGGATTGCAACTGGAGCGAAGCGTTGCGGCGGCTCTAAAGAAGGCCAGGAGTCCGCACTGGCGGTTCGCTCCTGTGGACACAATTACTTGGGATCATTCTTGCTGGCAGAACGTAGCTTCTTAGCATCTAGAATGTCTTGCTCTCGTCCGGTCGCAAGTTTATTTCGGATGAGATCACCCCTGGATATGACTGCGGCTTGGATTTCGTTTTCGATAAGTCCCTCGATTCGGTTCTCCCAGGCCTCATCGAAAGTGACACCATCAATGTGCTGCAAAATGTCAATTCGAGCCGGGGGTTGGCAGTGTCTGAAATCTGCGCACTTTTCAGACACTACCCGGGGGTTGGCCGATCTGGAAGGTACTCCCATCCATAAAGTCAGATGGAGTTAGGTCGACGAGGGGTGCACCGTACTGAGCAAGGGCGCGAAAAACAGCTTTTGCGTTCTGCTCGTCCGACCGAATAAAAATGTCAAGATCCTTGGTTGCTCGCGGCTCTGCATGAACGCCGAAGGCGTAGCCGCCTAGATGAGATACTTAACCCCGTGATCGTTGAATGCGCGTAATAGTTCTTTGAGGTCGTCGGGAATCATTGAGTGGAACTCCGTTAAAAGCGGCCGCGAATGCATAAGCGGCAGCGCTGACATCCCACACGGCAGACAGACGTGCCCCAACCGTCAGACTTTGCCAGTAGCGATACGCTTCTGCTTGCTGCTGTTCGGTTCCAGCGACCCTGTGAATTGTTCTGTTCGTATTCAAGTTTGCGCCACCGGTGAGGGCAAGAAAACACTCTGCATCTTTCCCTCAATTCATTATAGTCTGTGCGCCGGCATTTCCGATCTGCAGCCGAGACAATGTACCTGTCAAATCAATGACTTGGATGCCTCCGCCGTCAGCAGGCGAAAATGGAGGGCTCCGCGGCCTCATAATCAACACAGTGACCGAACGACGGACTAGTACGTCTAGTATTCGGCAGGGAGGACCAGAGTAGTCACTGACCGATCCGCTTCGGTGATGATCCAGATCTTTTCTGTATGTGTAACTTCATAGCTGCTCATCACCCGGAATCCATGTTTGAGGCTCAATTCGTTTTCTGTCTTGTCTTCCTGGCAGAGATCGCCCCAGTCACCGCGAAAGTGTCGAAAGAGAAATTCCAAAGGTGACTTGTTGGCCTGCTCCAGAAGCGCGAGTGCGCCCGGTGTGGCGACAATTTGACCGGGTGAAAACAGTGGAATTGTCGGTAGAGAGTTCATGATTCACCTCCAGTTTCAGAGCTTGGCTCGACATCGTTGGCTTTGTGTTCTTCACGATCCGTGGGAACTCGGACCACGATGAGATTCGGGTCTTCAGCTCTTCTTTTGGCGATCTTCACATAAAGGTGAATGACGTAGAGAGACTCACATCCTTCACAGTTCCCATCCGATGAACGTCCATCGCGCATGGGGTTGTAACGAGGATGACGTGTGCACCTTCCATCGAAACGAAAACGGATTTTGAGCGACATCGAGCACCTCACCAGCCCCCGCGGGCAGCGTGGTCTCCGTTCAAGGCCTCTGCTACCAAATCGGTAAGCCTGTCTGAAACGGACAACTCCCGCACGGCCACAAAGGAGCAAAAACCATTCACCGGAATCGGTCGTTCATCCTCAATGCGATAGCCACGTTCGATGTGTTCTTGTTTTCGTTTCTCGTACAGGTTGGCCCTGGTGGTCACACGAATTCTCATGAGCATCCTCATTTCTCATTCGCTGAAAATTGGGCGTTAAGGGGCGGGAGGCTTGCTCAAGCTGCGTGGGTGCTTAAGTCAAACCGATTGCGGGATTTTCAGGTCGGGGGCAGGCGGACGAAGGGGACGAAAGGGGAACCAGTTCAGTCCCCTCGCACGATGAAGAGTAATCGGTCACGTCCAGAGTCAGTGAGCGTGCGTCGACACGAAGGGCGTTGCAAAGTAGTTGTCGGCTGAAAAATGCACGCTGCGAAACGACAGGACTCTTACTTTGGCCGTCTCGAAGAACTAGGGGTCCAGTGCGAGGGCAATTTCACGACTTTATTGTTGCGCCAGATGTAAACGGGCAGGCCCAGGCGGGTATGCTCGTCGATGGCTTTCGCCACTGCGACCTTAATGGCAATTTCCGCGCGCTTCTCGATCGGTAACCGCAATACGTCTCTTGAGGGCTTGCTCATGTTCGACCGTAGCGCTTAACCAGCGCGGTGTACGTCCCTTTGTCTATTATACGGATGGTCTTGTCCCTCTCCAAAGCGATCATCTTGGGAGTCTTGCCCGAGTTGTCAAACAGCGTCCAAACCTCAGCCAGGGGCCGATAGTAAAGCAGGAAATTTTCCATGGATCGGTCGAAACACCGGCGAATGATCGGTTCGGGCACATCATGTCCGCCTCTTGAAACTCGTTCTTTAACTCTTGACAGCGCTAGATCAACGCTCTTAAGCCACAGAAAGAAGAAATGAATGTCATAGCCTTCGGCCTTCAATTTTCGCAAAAGAGTCAGATAGCTTCGGCCGGAGAGCGTGGTTTCGAAAGCAAAGGATACACGCCTCTCGGCAAATGACCGGATCTCGTGAAGCATCGCCCTGCCTGCTCGCAGAGCAGCGGTTTCAGGCGAAAAGGGCGCCATTCCCTGCGCGATCAAGTCGGCATTGACGAAGTTCTTGCAATCCGCGTAGTTGGGGAGGAATTCCCGAGCGAAGGTTGTCTTGCCGGCGCCATTAGGGCCCGCGATAATGTAGAGCTCCATGAAGGTTTCTATCCTATCGAATCCCGGACTTCGTTGCCTCTCGCCGTTGCATTCCTGATGTTGAGTTCTTTGGGAACAAGATAAGGAGGGACAGTTCGACAAAAAAAGAACTCATTTCCTTGCTCTGGACGCTGCCTCTTCAAGAGCGACCACGATCTCTTGCAGAGTCTTGAGACTGTCTACCTGGCCAAATGAACTTAGTCTCAAGGAGCCGAGAATGCCAGCAAAAGCTGCCAGACCAACCTTCTCTCGTGCGGACTCGGCGCGACGCAGTCCTCGTTCGGCCGCCTGCAGGTGTGCGAGCACTTTTTCTTGGGTCTCCGGGTCCTGAATATCTTTGGGATTCCACACTCTCGCCAGGCTCTTCAACAGCCCACGGTACATGCGCTTGCCGACGACTCGCTCCATTCGTTCGATCTCGCGGAGAAGATCGCCGCTAGCACCGGGGGCGTGACTATTGTGTTGGCCATTGCTGCCGTTTCCGGCCGTTGCTCGTTCCGATGGTTTCTCAAATGCGCAACGAGGGCGAAGCCCGTCTAACCAGCCCACCGGTGTGGCCCATGCAGCTAACTGTGGAACCGACTTTGGCCGCTTGCGGTCATCCAGATCCACCCACGCTCCCGTGAAATAGTACAGATATCTGCCGAGACCCAGACACGCACAAGCCCGCTTAAAAGATTGAGCCTCCGCCGCCGTCACAGCATTGTCATCATCGGCCCATTCTTCTCCCGTTGCCGAATGTGACCCTAGCCCGAAGACGGTGACCTCACAAGTCACCACCACCTTCGCCACGATCTTCTGGTCTCTGCTTCGTTCGAAATTCGCGCTGGTGTGAATGGTGTACTTGCGCGTCCACCCTGCCGGCGTGAACAGCGCATTCAGTCGGTCGGTGTACGCTCTTTGGTCCGCGTAGGGCACCACCTGGCCCCGCGGCGGCTGCCCGTTTTTCGTGGTGTTCGTCACCCGCCATTCGATCTGGCAGGCATCAAAGGGCACTTCCAGCGCCGCCACCAACTCCTTCACTTTCTCGGGGGAGAACTGAGGCGCCACCGGGGCAAACACGCCGGCTGCCGCCGTGACAGATTCGATCCCACAGTGTTCGCGTGCATGGCCATTTGGTCCGCTCATTCCAGGGCCTCCTCTCTCACTGAAGTTTTGCCCAGCCGCTGTCCGTACATCCAGCGCTGTGGCTTGATCTGGAGCAACCAATCCTGGGCTGTTGGAATGCGGCCAAGATCTTCCCGGACATGCTGTTCTCCTACATACCGGACTGGAACTTTGTTTCCGTCGCTGTTCACAATGGCAACTCCAAACAGCTTCTCGGCCAAGAAAACGCCCTCCGCGTGATGGCGAAGTGCCCGGTGGCGAAAGTCTGCGAGGATTGCTTTCGACTCATCAAACCAGTTGTGGATCAGGAGATAGTCTTCCGCCTTTCCGCCGAACTTTCTGACGCTGCTCTCGGCGTGCTTCAGTGGGTGGGCCATGGCCTTACACCTCATAGGTGGTCGTCGTGTATTCCTCGAACCGGTCGTTGCGCTCGACCGTCAGCTTCCGGGCGGCAACATCCAGGACGACGTCCCCAAACCCGCCGCAATTGTTCTCGTATCCGAGTGGTACAAGATCCTCAAACTGATCCTGCAGGTGCGAAGCATCGTGCTTGACGGGCTCGCGCTCGCCCCACGCATACCATTCGCCGTCATAGCACTTCACTTCTTCGGTTGTTCCGTCGTCGCCGCAACCGTCAAAATGGGCCGCCACAAATGTGACTCCCACGGCGGCCAATCTGTCGCACTCGGCAAGTATGGCCGCTCTGGCGCTCTCCTCCTGAGGGCTCAGAGTTCTGTAGTTACTGCCAGCGTTGTTCTCCATCTTTACTTCTCCGCTGATCTTATTTTGTTCGCGCACCGCTGACCTTATTTGCACTCTGTGGATGGCCAAATCAGCAGGGCAGCAAACTGCGCCAGACTGCAGCCACATATGGCGATCTGGTGCGATGCAGGTGTTTACAGGCACCGTCGCGGACTTTCATTTTGGCGGTCGAGAACCGGAAGGGGGATCTTAAGAGCTACCGCGAACGTTCTTCTTCAATTGCTTCGATCCAAAGACGCAGTGTGAGGTCCTCGCGCTCGGGATTGCCGAGCTGCCAGCGCAGCTCTTTCTGATATCGCTCTTTCAAAACTTCAAGATCGAGTGGAGCGGTCTTTGCCAGATGCTTTACGTCGTCTCGATCCCTTTGGATGTTGCGTTCCAGCTTTGACAATGCCAGATCGTATGGATCCAGCGCCAATAGGCGAAGGTGTTTGAAGACTTTCGGGAATATCTCGGTGAGTCGATCTTCGTAATTCCCTGGCACCTTGGCCACGCCGACGCGGTCGAGATAAACCTTGTACTTTTTGTGAAGCGGACCGCCCTGCATGCCGAGTTCGAGCATGGATCGTCCCGCCGCCGCGGGAGCGATCTCTAAGACATCTAGATCCGCAGTTGGCCTAGAGAATCCGTACACCATGGTGACCACGAATCCGCCCATGCAATCCAACCGGACTTCTTCTTGGGTCGTCGCATCGAGTTCGCGAAGAAACGAGAGCCATGGCTCCGGAATGCCCTTAAGTGGCGGCGTAGGCAAGGTGCTCTCCCTTCATGTCCGTCAGCAAGTTCCAGTGAGCAGCAACGGGCGAACGGTGTTCGCGCAACCACTTTCGTTCCGCCTGTGTCATCGAATCGTGGCAGAACGTATCCTCACGTGCAAGGCGGCCACCTTCCAAAACCTCGAGGCACTGCCGAAGTTTTCGAGCCCGCTCGCCGTCGTTCTTCCTCTCCGCGACTTCGCTGGCGAGCGATACGGCAAACCCCAATCGGTTCTGCCGGTCACGCACTTTTGCGTTTCGCGCCAGCCAATCCCAATCCATATCAACGTATGTCAACGGCAACCACGGCAGGCCCTCGGCAACTCGGGCGTCAAGGTTCGGCTCGTTCAGTGCGTCAAGCAAGACTTCAGCCGGGTTCTTTTGAACCCTTGTTCGAAGATATGCAAATCCCGGATAGCCTAACGCCGCCAGGTCGGCCGCAAAATTGTGCCTCTGTGAGGGTGCCGACGCCCCCTCTACTTCGGATGGCAGCGGCAATACCGTTGGCGGGAGATCGAACACTTTAAGGGCCTTGCGAACGAAAGATTCGGAGACAGTCCGCCGACCTTTTTCAAGCATGGACAAGTAGGCCTGCGTGACACCAAGAGCCCGGGCAGTTTGTTGCTGGGTCCAGCTCTTGTTCTGCCGTGCTTCTCTGAGCGTAGTTCCATCCATCGAAGCTCTCTCCGTTGCCGCAAGCTGTTTTTTTTTTGGATTATAACATATGTTGTTATATTTATCGCTCCTGAATCGAAGCCGAACCGTCTTGGGCAAATACGACCTGTTTTGCCGTGCAGCGATTGCGCAGTCGTCGCCAGTATTTTGGGTCGACACGCAACGCTTGCAGACCGGCCAGCATGGACAGAGTTAGAAATCCTCCGTGATAGGAAATCGTTCCGTACCGAAACAGCCGCGCGAGTAGGGCCAATGCGTGATTAGCCAGGGAGGGATTGACGAACGGTTCCTGCCGGTCGAGGGCTTCCGCCGCACTACAGCTTGGGAGGCCATCTCCATCCAGTTCGCCCTGGATGACTTCGGGGAAGAGTTCTGAGACCGTTCGCAGCCGGAGTCTGTTTCGCCGGTTCCTTCTGTTCAGCGGCTCTCCGAGCACAAATTGTCCACTGTCGGCGTTATTGCCCAGATCCAACCAGTAATCCACCTCACTCCACTCTTCGACGCATTTGGCGATCGCTCGTCGTGCGGCCCTTGTGTCGACGCACCCGATGACAATATCCACACCCGTCATTTTTCTCTTTGGATCGAGCCGCTCCGGAATTCCTTCCCAGTCGAGTCCCCAGAACAGATTCAATCGGTTGGCGAGAACCACAGATTTATAGAGACCAATCTCGGATTGACTGAAGGGCTGGCGTACGCAGTTCGTTGGAGAGATTACGTCCGGGTCGAGCAGAGTGACGTGGATGCCTTCTGGGTGTCCGTATACCAGCAATGCCTGATGCAGATACGGCAACCCGGCCGCAACGGCGCTTCCATTGCCGCCGCATCCCACAACCAGCACGCGCACTCTGTGTTTCAGCAGTTCCGGATGAATATGATGCGTTTCCATGTCTTCATCCTTCACCTCGTCTCTCGACAAACTCCTGAAGCGTTTGCTTGCTCTCCACCAGAAGTTCGTAGGAAACCGCTTTCGTCCTGCAAGACTTGACCACAGGCCAAGAAAACCACCCGGATGACCTGTCAGTCGGACGGCACCACTGGGATGGGTGAATTCGCTGGCGAAATACGCGTTTTCCCAACTGGGCAGGGAGCCGGCGCTTTGCTCGTCTGGCACTCGCATACTGCCGAGGCATACTTGACCGCGCGAGTCGGTGTTCCAATACGGCGCGTTTTTCAGGCGCGTATTGGCTGCCGGCCGGCAGTCTTCTGTGAGCGCACGTACGAACAGTTCCCGCCCGTGGATCATGAACACCAAGGCCAGGGTGAGGGAACATCTGGCCGTTCAGCTTTTTCGTTTCGTCGTTTCCATCACCGAAAAACATGAGCCGCAACCGCGCCCGGCTCCACCAAGCGACCAGCTCCGGTGTTCTTGCTAGCACATATTCCGGCAGGACCTCCGCTGCCATACTTGCACCTAAGCCTTTGGCGAGCGTCTCAAGGAAACCCGTGGTGACAGACTGTCCGGCACACAGGTAAGGCGCTTCGTTCGGTCGGCACTTTACCTCGTGCAAGGTGGCAAAGGCTCGGGTGCCGTCTTGGTACACGAGCACCGCTTGTTTCAGACTGAAGGTTCGGTTGTCTCCGATCCGCAGATGGACGTTC